>Ga0214472_10000376_pt1 | contig 55924 bp, 47 predicted proteins | sample RVTome_6_FD_207662 | JGI IMG/M metagenome (GOLD analysis project Ga0214472, IMG submission 207662) | Soil microbial communities from uranium-contaminated site in the Upper Colorado River Basin, Wyoming, United States - RVT140D175 | ecosystem: Environmental > Terrestrial > Soil > Contaminated >...
GTCGTCTTGCTCGTCATCGTCGGGGAGCAGGATCTGCACGATCGGCTCGGTGGGAAGCGGGGGTGCGGCCGCGACGATCGGCGCCGGCTCGTCTTCTTCGTCGCCGGGTTCGGGTTCAGGTTCGGGCTCGTCCTCGAGCGATCCGGCGGAATCTCGCGCCCTTCGGGGCTTGACGTCGCCGCGACGCTCGCCCAAGGCGGCGGCCCGTTCGCGGACGCGGCCGGCGATGCGGGCGCGGACCGCGGCGATCGTCTCGCCGAGTCGGCGTACCGGTGTCCGGGTCAGGACGAGCACGCCGAGTCCGAGCAGCGCCAGCAACGTGATCGCGGCGCCGGGCGGCGCGACCAGACGGCGAAGCGGCCCGGCGACGATCGCGCCGACCAGACCGCCGGCGTCACGAAGCGTCTCTGCGCCGGCGGTCACGTCCGGTGTTCCCTGGGCGAGATGCCACAGCCCAAGTGCGCCGAGCGCGACGAGAGTCAGGCCGACGACGACACGCGGACGATCCGGTCCGGGCCGGGTCGTGAAGAACGCGTAGGCCAAGTAGCCGAGAACGACCGGCGTGAGGTAGCCGCCGCGTCCGAACAAACCTCGGGCGGCGAGTTCCAAGAATCCGCCGACGGGGCCGGCCTTGTGCAACCACACGCCGAGGGCGCAGAGCACTGCGAGCACGGTCAAGCCGATGCCGTACGCGTCGGACAGATGCGGACCGAAAGCACGCGAGAGCGCTTCGGAGGCCGCTTTCGCGCGCGCACCGACGCCGCCGGTCTTGGACCGGGTCCTGCCCCCAGGCGATCGCCCCCGCTTCTTTGTGGCCACCAAAGCCTCCCGGCTTCGTCGATGACTCGGGTGAGCGGAGTTCGATCATTCGATTCCGGCCGCGAGCAGCCGTCGATCACCGGCCTTGCCGGTTCCTACAGTATGCCGAGTTTTTCCAGCGCAGCGCGTATCGTCGTCTTCTCGGCGTCGGTCGCCTCGATCAGCGGCAAGCGGAGCGGCCCGCCGGGCAGACCGAGCATGGCGAGCGCCGCCTTGAGCGGGATGGGACTGCTTGTGCAGAACAGCGCCTCGATCAGTGGCGTGATATCGCGGTTGATCTGTGCGGCGACGTCGATTTGCCCCTTGTCGTGGGCCGCGATCATCTCGCCGATGCGGTCCCCGACCAGATGCCCGGCGACGCTGATCACGCCGGTCGCGCCGACCGCCAGCATCGGCAGCGTCATCGCGTCATCGCCCGACCAGATCGTCCAGGCGGGCAGGGCGGCGATCAGGCGAGCCGTTCCGGAGGGATCGCCGGCCGCGTCCTTCACGCCGATGATCGTGGGCACGTCGGCCAGCTTCAGAAACGTGTCGTGCTCGATCTTTCGAGCGGTGCGGCCGGGGATGTCGTAGAGGATGACCGGCAGGTCCGTCGCGGCGGCGATCGCGCGGAAATGCGCTTCGAGGCCCGATTGCGGCGGCCGCGAGTAGTAGGGCGTCACGATCAGCAACCCGTCAACGCCACAGCCGGCGGCAAGTTTGGACAGCTCGATCGACTCGGCCGTTGAGTAGGTTCCGGTCCCGGCGATGACGGCGGCCCGTCCGCGCACGGCGGGAACGACGGCAGCGAACAATTCCTTTTTCTCGGGTTCGGTCAGGGTGGGCGATTCGCCGGTCGTGCCGGAAAGCACGATTCCGTCCGAGCCGTGGTCGGCGAGATGCGAGGCAAGCACGACGGCACCGTCGAGGTCGAGCGAGCCGTCGGCGCCGAACGGCGTCGCCATGGCCGTGATCATTCGTCCCAGAGACACCCTTCCCACAGACATCCGCACCCCTCCGATCGCATCGTTCCGGCCCGAACGGGCAGTTTAGCCTGGCCGATCCGTTCCCTTCGGCGGAATCTGCCACCACCCCCGATCGCGCGGGGGGCCGAAACGGGGTCGATCCGGGAGGAATTCACAAACCGGACTCGAATAAGACAGCGAGCAATCGACCAGGGTCTGCCGTATCCAGGGGCCCCGGCACCGCGACGGACGGGCCCACCAGGCTTGCGGCGTGCGGATCGCTAGGGGAAACGACTCGGCTGCACCCTCTGAACCGGAGGAAGACACCGTGATCTCGACCCCCACCAGGCGCCGCCGCGTGCGGCCGATCCTGTTCATGACGATTCTTGCCGCGCTCTTCGCGTCCACGACCGCGCGGTCGGCTCCCGACGCGGCTGAGGTGCTCGCCGCGGAGGAGTCGGGCCGGAGCGAACGCGTCGTCATCTTCGGTGGGGTCGATGCGGCTTTCATGCGCGCCCTCGGCGCGCTCACGCCCTACGAACTCGTCTACAACTACGAGATCCTTCAAGGCGCGGCCGTGTCGGTTCCGGTTCCGGCCGTCGAGCGCGTGCTCGCCTTCGCGCAGGAGGCCGGGCTTCAAGCTGAGCGCGATCTGGAGATCCATCAGGATCTGTCCAACTCGGCCCGCACGGTCTACGTCAAAGACAACGGAACCGGACCGGGCGCGTGGAGCCTGGGCTACAACGGCGCGGGCGTGACGATCGGAATCGTCGACAGCGGCTTGTACGCCGAGCACACCAGCCTCGACGACATCGACGACAACGCCTCCACGAACGATCCGAAGATCGTCAAGTTCAAGGACTACGTCAACGCCGGCGGAAACGATGTCGCGCCCTACGACGACAACGACCACGGCTCACACGTCGCCGGCATCGCCGCCGGAACGGGCGGCGGCTCCTCGCAGAACATCGGCATGGCGTTCCGTTCGCACCTGGCCGGCTTCAAGGTCTTCAGCGATGCCGGCGCGGGATCCTCGACCGACTTCATCGCTGCGGTCAACTGGATCGTGCTCAACGGCGATTCGGTGAACCCGCCGATCCGCGTGATCAACTACTCGGGCGGTTCGGTTCCGGTCGGCGGAAACAACAACGGCAACTCGGCGCAGAGCCAGGCCGTCGACGCTGCCATGAACGCCGGGATCGTGGTCGTCATGGCCGGCGGCAACGGCTCGCAGGACGGCGCCGGCCCGAACCAGGTCGACGGCAACGTCAACATCCCCGCCGACTCGCGCGAAGGCATCGCGGTCTGCTCGAGCAACAGCGCCAACCCGCCGACGGCGCCGACCTACACCAACTGGGACTCGGAAGGGCCGACTGCCGACGGGCGGACCAAACCCGACGTGTGCGCGCCCGGCGAATCGGTCGCCTCAGTCAACAGCCCGGCGAACGGGGGCATTCCCTGTCCGCCGCCGCTGTCGTGCGGCGGTCCCAGCGCCTACGCGAGCTTCGGCGGGACCTCGATGTCCTCGCCGCACGTCGCGGGCATCGCGGCGCTGATCATTCAGGCGGTTCCGAACATCACCGCGATCGAGCTCCGGCAGGTCCTGTTCGAAACCGCGCTCAACTACCCGTCCAAGGACAACGACCGCGGCTACGGGGAAGCGCGCGCCAAGCACGCGATCGAGCTCGCGATCGAGCGGCACGGCGGGGACACAACGGCGCTCGCGGCGAACGCGAACGGCCCGTATTCCGCATTGCAGGGTGAGACGATCTCGCTGACGGCAACCGCCACCGGCGGCGTGCCACCCTATTCGTACGCGTGGGATCTCGACAACGACGGTTCGCATGAGACGGCCGGAAAGACCGTGACGTTTGCGAACACGGCCGCCGCGGGCGTGAAGTCGGTGTCGGTGCGCATCACCGATTCGAAGGCCGTCCCTGCGATCGCGACGGACGCGGCAACCGTGACGGTTTTCCAGAAGGTGACCTTGCTGTCGGACAACGTGGAAGGCGGCGACGCGGGCTGGGTGTCCAGCGATGCCGCGCTCGGCTGGCACAGAACCACGATCCACAGCCAGAGCCCGGCCACGTCCTGGTATGCGGGCAACGACGTGCTCGAGGAGTATCAGCCTGCCGCCGACTTTACGCTGACGCAGCGCGTGGATCTGTCCACCGGCGCGGCGGCGACCTCGGCCCAGATCCTGTGGCGTTTCGCGCGCGGCGGGGCGCTCGAGGCCGACTTCGACTTCTTGCATGCGAAGGTCAAACGCGCGCAGGACGCCACCTACACGACGCGGGCGACCTACGATGACGACCTCGGCGACGGGTGGTCGACCGAGACGATCGACTTGACATCGCTCAAAGGCAACGAAGTCGACATCCAGTTCCACTTCACCTCGGACGAGATTCTGCAGTTCCGCGGTCCGTTCATCGATGACGTTCAGATCTTCGGAACGGCACCGCCCGACGTCGACACGACTCCTCCGGCCGCGATCGGCGACCTCGCCGCGGGCGCGGCGACCGAGACTTCGGTGGCGTTGACGTGGACGGCGACGGGTGACGACGGCATCGTCGGTCAAGCGACGTCCTACGACCTTCGGTATTCGACCGAGCCGATCGGCGCGGCGAACTTCGACTCGGCTACGCCCGCGCCGGGCGTTCCGGCGCCCGGGCTCTCCGGAGCGCCCCAGTCCTTCGTCGTGGGCGGTCTGATCCCGGGCACGACCTACTACTTCGCGATCAAGGCGATCGACGAGTCGTCGAACTCGAGCCCAGTCTCGAACGCGGTGACCGCGACGACGCTCGACGACCTGACGGCGCCGTCTCAGGTGACGGGCCTGGCCGGCATCGCCGGAAACGGCAGCGCCGCGCTGAGCTGGGACGCCGCGACCGACAACGTCGGCGTCGCCTCCTACGACGTGCTGCAAGACGGCGTGCCGGTCAAGAACGTCCCCGGCACGGCGACGACCGTGACCGGCCTGACGAACGGAACGACCTACGAGTTCGCCGTGCGCGCGAAGGACCTGGCCGGCAACCTCGGTCCGGTCAGCGACGCGATCCAGATCCTTCCGACGGGCCCGGCCGTCCCGGCGGGCTGGCCCGAGGCGCGCGGCGGCAACGCACGCACCGGCACGACCGCCGGACACGGCTCGCAAGGCGTCCCCTCGGTCCGTCAGACGATCACCGTCGGCACGCTCGCGGTGGACGCCTCGCCGCTCATCGTCGACATCACCGGCGACGGCAAGGCCGATCTGCTGGCCGTCACCGACCCGGGCTTGAACACGCCGGCCACGGTCAAGGCCTACGAGCAGACCGCGACTCAGCTGGAGCTTCTGTGGACGTATACGTCTCCGATGCTCGACGGACAGAACGAGGGCTTCGCCAACATCGCGCTCGGCCAGCTCAACGGCGACGGCCCGCTCGAGGTCGTCGTCTACTCAAACAACCGGATCAACACCCAAGCGGTCACCAGCAACCAGGGCCGGCTTGCGGTCCTCGACGCCGCGACCGGCACGCTCATCGACGACACATCGGTGGCCACGGCCGACCCGGAGGCGATCGTCATCGGCGTGGACGCTCCTCCCGCGATCGCCGACGTGGACGGCGACGGAAACACCGAGATCGTGTTGATCCATCACGTCGGCGGCACCACGCCCGGATCGTTCCTCGCGGGCTACGGCCTGAGCGGCGCGACGCTGATCGAGGAGTTCGACTCGAACCTGACCGCGGCGTCGAACTGGACGTCGTGGGCGGTCGCCGAACTTCGCCCGGAGCGCGCCGGCCTCGAAGTCGTCGTCGCGCAGAACGCGGTCTTCATCAACGGCCCCTCCACGGGCGCCATTCGCGTGTGCAAGCCGTTCGGCGGCAACGCCACCTGCGACGAGAACGTGAACACCACGACCGGAATCTTGGGCGTCTCGGTCGCCGACCTCGACGGGGGCAGTCCCGAGATCGTCGGCAACGGCCGCACGGGCGCCAGCCTGAACGTCGTGAAGACGAGCCCGGCGCTGTCGCTGGTTTCGCGTACCGACGGGTTCCTGTGGAACACGGCGAGCCTGGCCGATGTGGACGGCGACGGCAAAGCCGACGTCGTCAACGCCGCCTACTCGGGTCAGTCGACTTTCCCGGAAAGCGACCCCGAGAAGAAGGGCGACGTGACGGTGCGCGGATTCACCGGCGCCGCGATCGTCGCGAAGGGCACGCTCGAGCGGACTCCGCCGCCGGGAAGCGACTGGGGCGCCAAGGGCGGCGGCGCGCTGGTGGACATCGCCGGCGACGCGCGTCCCGAGTTCGTCTACGGGCAGGGTGACGGCACGCTGGTCGCCGTGAAATTCGCCGCCGACGGCACGCCCTCGCTGCTGTGGGAGACCTCTCTGTCCGCTGCCGCGAACGCGCCGGTCGCGGCGGGCGACGTCACCGGCGATGGCCTTCTGGATCTGGTCGCCGCGACCGCCGACGGAAAGGTCGTCGTGCTCGGAGCGGGTCCGCTCGCCGGGATCGGGATCACGCCGACCGCGGCGACGATCCCCGCAGGAGCAACGCAGACCTACGCCGTCGAAAGCTTCGACGCGGCCGGCAACTCGCTGGGCGACGTGACTGCCGACGCCTCCCTTTCGATCACCGACGGGGCCTGCACCGGGTCGTCATGCGGCAGCGAGCAAGCCGGCGATCACATCGTGACCGCCACGTATCAAGGCAAGACGGCCGCCGCGACGCTCACGGTCGTTCCGGGCCCGCTCGCGTCGATGACGATCACGCCCGCGGCGGCGACGGTCGCCGCGGGTCAAAGCCAGACCTATGCGGTCTCGGGCTTCGACTCCTTCGGCAATCCCAAGGGGGACGTGACCGTCGGCACGACGTTCTCGATCGCCCCGGACGGATCGTGCTCGGCCAACACCTGCTCGGCCACGACGTCCGGCGCGCACACGGTGACGGCCACGCAGGGCGCCGTGTCGGTCGATGCGTCGCTGCAGGTGGATCCCGGGCCGCTGGCGTCGCTTCTGCTGTCGCCGGCCGAAACCACCGTCGTGCTGGGCGCCTCGCAGACCTATGTCGCTCAGGGCCGGGATGCGTTCGGCAACTCGCTGGGCGACCTCACGGTCGGCACGACGTTCGCGATCTTCCCCGACGGATCGTGCTCGGGTTCGACCTGCACGCCGGCGGCGCTCGGCAATCACACCGTCCGCGCGGCGCGCGGCACGGCGCAAGGCTCGGCGCTCTTGCACGTGATTCCTGAGAGCATTCACCGGATCGTCCTGTCGCCGGCGACGGCGACGATCACGGCCGGCGGCAGCCAGGCCTACACCGCGGAAGGTTTCGATGGTGACGACAACTCGCTCGGCGACGTCACCTCCGTGACGGTGTTTGCCATCGGCCCGAACGGATCGTGCAGCGCCAACACCTGCACGGCCACGATCGCCGGCGACCATACGGTCGTCGGAAGCGTGACCGGCGCGGCGGCGACGGCGGGGCTGAAGGTGCTCGCCGGTCCGATGACGGCGATCTCGCTGTCGCCGGCGTTGTCGCAGATCCCGGCCGGCGGGACGCGCACCTACACGGTGCAGGGCCGGGACCAGTACGGCAACGTCACCGGCGACGTGACCGGATCGGCGACGCTGGCCATCGCCCCGGAGGGCTCCTGCACCGGCAACGCATGCACGGCCGACGTCTACGGCAATCACGTGGTCACGGCGACGGTCGACGCGCTGACCGCGACGGCAACGCTGAAGGTGGTGCCGGCGGCACCGTCGATCTCCACGCCGCTCGCCGGCAGCGTCAACGGCCCGTCGATCGACGTGACCGGACTGGCCCCCACCGGCACGACGGTCTCGCTGTGGGACAACGGCAGCAAGATCGAAGAGGGCATCGTCGTGGCGGGTGACGGCTCGTGGACGGTGACACGCTCGTTCGCGAACGGCTCGCACACGATGACGGCGTTCGCTTCGGTGAGCGGCAACGTCAGCGCGCCGTCCGCGGCACGCCAGTTCACGGTCGACGCGAACGCTCCGACGACCACGGTGCATCGCCGTCAGGGCTACATCGTCGCGCAGGTCTACCACCCGCTCGAGCCGGTACGCGTCGAGGGCGTGGCACGCGACACGGATTCGGGCATCGCCGCGGTCGAGGTGACCTACGCCGGTGCAGAGACGGTCGTGGACACGGTGACGTGCGCCGCGCCCTGCGCGGAGCTTCGCTGGGTCTCCTCGCCGGATCTCCTGCCCGGCATCTACACGGTGTCGGCGGTTCCGATCGACCGCGCCGGCAACCGCGGCTCGGCCGTCACGATCACGATCGTGACCACGAGCCTGGTCGGCGGCGACGGCGGATCGTCGTCGGCGACGGCGACGCGTCCGAACGTGATCGAGTAACGCAAACGATGCGAAACAGCCGGGAGGGTCGCGCAGACCCTCCCGGTTTTTTTTCCGCCCACCGGCGCCGCGCGCGATGCGGACATTCCCGGCCCGATCGGTTGCAAGCGGCCCGGACGCATCCGTTCAGATCGCCGCGCATGCGCTCCGACGGCACAGATCTGGATGTTCCCCGGCATCGAATACCGAGCCCGTTTCCGCTGGTTGAGCGGCTCGTTTGATGGAGTGCAGCCAACGGATGCACGACCGGTAGAGGGCATTGTTCCGCTTTGGGTCGTAAATCCCGCGGGGGTGTTGGAAATTCTGGCGGGACCTCGGAAGGAACGGCTTCCACGGCGTTGAATCCTTGCGCCGAGGAGAGGAGTGAGGATGATCACGTGGGTGTTGGTCCAGGAACCGACCGCAGCCGTCGGCGCTGCGATCGAGATGATCGAAGAACGTATCGGTTCGACCGCCGAAGTGATGTGGCTGTGCCCCGACGAGCTCGCAGAGCCCGTCCAGGACTAGCCGCTCGAACCACAGGCGCGCCCGGCGCCCCCATCGCCTAGGGCTCGTCTCGCTCCAAAGATTCGAGACGTTTCCGCTCCGCCCTCCGCTCCGCCTCAAGTCGTTCCAGGTCCACGGACGAATAGTCCACATGGGACATGAACTCTGCCACCGCCCGGTGGCCGGCCCGCTCGCCGATCAGACGGTGCATCTCATGCGCTACCTTTCGGTAGCCGGCATGCCCTTGCGCGCTGGAGCGCAACTCGATCAGATGCACCGCCTCACGAAGGTTCATCTGCATCGCGTACCGGATCCGGTAGGCCATGCACACCGCGTACTGCGATTGCGGCGCCAGGTCCGGATAGATCGCCTCCCACAGGGCCCCGCTGTCATCGAGCGACGAACGGTACGCTTCGCCGGCGCCGCACTCGTCGGCTTCGGGCGGCAGGTCCGCGCCGTGTCGCGGGGTCAGGTCCTGCCATTCGATCGTGAGCATCCGGTGGCGCTGCAGATCGCGGAAGCCGCCGTAGTCACCGAGCACATCGAAGCGGTAGTCGCATCGCTCGAACGCGCGACCCGGCTTGTGACGGCGATTCGCGCGCTCTCCCACGTACGTCCGCATCACACGGAGCCGCTCCTCGGTCGTCATCGCGCGCGCGCGCTCGACGAGCGCGTCTTCGGGCAGAGACGAGTACGGATACAGCATCGCGGCGACCAGCTTGACCTCGGCGTCGGGGTCGAAGTCGGTGAGCGTGACCAGCGGCCGCTCGCCGGGCTTTTCGTCGCCGAGAATCTCGGCCGCGAGCGAGGCCATCGCCTGCCGGGTGTCGCGCAGATACCCGATCCACGCGCCGCCCCGATCGGGCTGGTCCACGCGTTGCAGGAAGGTCGGAATGACTTTGTTCAGCTCAGAGAGCATCGCGTCGGCGGTGTCGCGGCATTCGCGCAGCGGCGAGGCCCGCAGCCGCATCAGCATCATCTCGTAGGCTTGGCCGCTCGCGTAGATGCCCATGTTCGATACGGTCGCGGCCGGCAGCATCCCGCGCAGCACGTCGCACGCCTTCGCCTTGATGGTGGCCTTCCAGACCCGGTCGGGGTCGCCGTCGTGCTTGGGGTGTCGCCCGGCGAAGTGCTCGATCGCGCGCGGCAGCGCGGCGGCGTAGCGTTCGAAGATCGCATCGAGCGTCTGCTCGTAGGCGGCGGCGTGCGGCGAGGCCATGACGTCGGGCTCGAGAAAGTAGCGCCAGCGGCCGCCCGGCTTGTCGTCGTAGCCGACGTAGCGGGTGGATTGCTCGAGGTAGGCCGCAAGGCGCCCCCATTCGAGCTGCTTGGTCAAGATGTTCGATGCCTGCTCGACCGCGATGTGCGCGCCGCCGAGCTGCGCGACCGAGTCGTCGCCGAACTCGATGAAGATGCGGCCGTAGAGTTCGTCGGCCTTGGCCATCCCCAGATCCGAGCCGCCGGCCGAGCCGAGCGATTCGACGTCGCCGCCGCGCAGGAACTCGTCCAGGAACAGCCGCCGCAGCGACTTGGCGGTGCGCGAGTAGCGTGCGAACAGCGCGCCCTTGACGGCTTCCGGCAGGTTCATCACCGCAAAGACGTTCGAGTCGATGTTGCCCGCGACCCGGCCGAGGATTGCGCGCTCGTGGGGCGTGAATTCTTCGACGACGTAGGGATGCGTCATAGGTCGAGCAGACTTTCCAGGCCGAGCGTCAGCCCATGGCGGGACGAGACGGCCTTGACGGCCAGAACCACGCCGGGCATGAACGATTCGCGATCGTAGGAGTCGTGCCGGATCGTGAGCGTCTCCCCGGGACCACCGAAGATCACCTCCTGATGCGCGATCAGGCCGGGGAGCCGCACCGAATGGATGCGGATTCCTTCGACGTGAGCGCCGCGTGCGCCCGGCACGACCTCGCCGGCCGGTGGCTCGGCGGCGCCTTCGCGATGCCGGGCGATCTCGGAGGCGGTGCGCAGAGCGGTACCGCTGGGCGCGTCGGCTTTCCCGTCGTGGTGGAGCTCGACGATCTCGACCGCCGGGAGGAACTCCGCGGCGCGAGACGCGAAGCTCATCATCAGCACCGCCCCGACGGCGAAGTTCGGCGCGACGAAAACGTTCGACTCGTCGCCCTCCTCGGCGATCAGCGCGCGGATCGCGGTCACGTCGGCTTCGGTCAGTCCGGTCGTGCCCACGACCGCGTGGACGGCGTGGCGGATGCACCAGCGGATGTTGTCCATGACCGCTTTCGGATGCGTGAAGTCGACGGCGACTTCGACTTCGGCTTCGGAGAGCATGTCGAGTTCGTCGGAGACGTCGATGCGGATGCTCGGGTCCCCGACGAGCCGGCCGACCGGAGTTCCCGCCTCGTGGGTGTCCACGGCGGCCGCGAGCAGCAGATCGGGGTCGGCATGAACGGCCGCACACACCTGCCGACCCATCTTTCCGGCCGCTCCGATCACTCCGACGCGAATCATCGCGCCATGCTACCCGGCCCGACCCACGACAACGAACCGCGCGGACACTAGGTGACGAACTCGTCGTAGCCGTTTCCGTCGCCGGGACCGAGCACGGTCAGCGCCCACGGCTGCTGCGTCAGAACGCGGCGGCCGGCGGCGATCACGTCGTCTTGGGTGACGGCCTTGACCCGCTCCACGACCTCGTCGGGCGACAGGATCTCGTTGTGGCACAACTCGCCCTTGCCGAGCCGGCTCATGCGGCTGCCGGTGTCCTCCAGGCCGAGCACGAGCGAGCCGGTCAAGTGGCCCTTGCCACGAGCAAGCTCTTCGCCGGTGATCCCGTCTTCGACCACGCGGGCGATCTCATCGCGGACGAGAGAAAGAACCTCGCGCACGCGCTTGGCCGCGGCGGCCGCGTAGATCGTGAACAGGCCGGTCTCGGCGTAACCGGTATGCGAAGACCAGACCGAGTAGACCAGGCCGCGCTTTTCGCGGATCTCTTGAAACAGGCGCGAGGACATGCCGCCGCCCAGCACGATGTTGAGCACGCCGAGTGCGAACCGGTCGGGATCGTTGCGCGACAGTCCGCCGGTGCCGTATACGACGTGGGATTGCTCGAGCTTCCGCTGCTCGACATGGATGCGGTTGTGGAGCGGCGGCGCCGTATCGCCGGTTCGCGCGACGCGCGTGGGTCCGGCCGGGGCATGTGCGTAGGCCTTCCCGACCGCGTCGACGACGTCGTCGTGGCGGACGTTGCCGGCTGCCGCGAAGACTAGGTTTCCGGGGCGGTAGTGGAGCCGGTAGTAGGCGTGGACTTGCTCGCGGCTCATTGCGGCGACCGTGTCGGCGCGGCCTTGGATGCGGCGGCCGAGCGGATGGTCGCCCCAGATGGTTTCGTTGAACAGGTCGAAGACGATGTCGTCGGGCGCGTCGTCGTGCATCCCGATCTCTTCCAGCACGACCTGTCGCTCGGATTCGACGTCGGCGTCGTTCAGCAGCGAATGCTCGACCATGTCGGCGATCACCTCGACGGCCATCGGTAGGTCCTCGTCGAGCGTGCGCGAATGGAAGCAGGTGTATTCCTTCGCCGTGAAGGCGTTCAGGTCGCCGCCGACCGCGTCGAACAACTCGGCGATCTGCTGCGCCGTGCGGGTCGGCGTTCCTTTGAAGAGGAGATGCTCCAAGAAATGCGTCGCGCCGTTGAGCTCCGGCGGCTCGTCGCGGCTTCCCGCCCCCACCCACGCGCCGAGCGACGCGCTCCGCACACCCGGAACGTGCTCGGTCAAGATTCGAATGCCACAGTCGAGGTCGGTCCGCTGATAGTCCATAGGAACGTCAGTCTACGGTTTCCCCGGCCCTCGGGGGATATGCTTCTGGTCTATGAAGCGCTTCCTCATCACCATCGCGATTGCCGCGGCCATCGTCGCGGCCGTGTCGACGTCGATCGTGCTCGCCGTCGGCTGGTCGGCGGAACGGCTCTCGCGCGGATGGTTGATCGGCGGCGCGATCTTCGCCGGTCTCGGCGCGATGTCTTTTACCGGCGGAACCACGCAGTCGGGCCTCTTCGGCGGCGGTTCCATGGGCCGCGGCCACGAACTCCTCGCCGAAACGCACGCGCTCGGACCCGACGGGCATCTCAAACGGCAAGCCGACGACCGCGCCGGCCGCGTCGGCTTCGCGTGGATCGCACTGCTGGCCGGCGCCGCCGTTATCGGCGCGGGGGCGCTGCTGGGCCTCCTGGTCTGATCGAAGGATTCGAAGAGGGACGGCGCGAACGCCGTCCCTCGTTTGATTTCGCGGGGTCTACTCGCCGCCGCCTTCGCCGCCGCCGGAGGGCGCGCTGTCGCGGCGCGGTCCGCGGTCGCGTCCGCCGCGGCCACGATCGCCTCCGCCGCGGCCTCGATCGCCGCCGCCGCGGCCACGATCACGGTCTCCGCCTTCGCCGCGGGGACGCTCCGGCGGCTCGAACGGCTCGCCGCTTTCGGGATCGATCGGCGCGAGCGAGATCTTGCCGGCCCGCTCATCGATGCGCATCACCTGAACCTCGATCTCCTGGCCGTTCTCCAGCACGTCGCTCGGATGCGCGACGCGCGTACGGCCGAAGCCCAGCTTGGACACGTGCACCAAGCCGTCCTTGCCGCCGGGGATCGACACGAACGCGCCGAAGTCGGTGAGTCCGGCAACCTTGCCCATGAAGCGACAACGATAGGCCAGGGCACCGACAACACTCACAAAACCCAGGGAAACGAAGACGTGCGAAAACTAAGTTTTCGAATGGGATCCGTCATTGAGTGGGGTACTCAAGAGTGGTGATGTGTTTGCCGCTCGTGGCATCGACGATCACGGCGATCTCGTAGTTGACCTCAGGGATCGGCCGCGGAGAATAGCCGAGCGGGTAATCCGTCCGATCAGAAACGGGCACCATCCGGCCGAACTTCGAATACACAACGGCCCAAGCCGGGACGCTGAGTTTCCCGATGTCATCGACGAACCGGCCGAGGAGAACCTCGACGCAGCGGACATCCGCCGGCTTGGTCTTGTCGGCACCGTTCGCAACCGACGCGGCATCGATCGACGGATGATATCCCTCCGCAGGCGGGATCAGCCGCGTGTTCGGCGCCAAAACGCGCGTTGCCGAAACCGCCTTGCCGGGCGGTGGCACGTTCTCACACCCACGCGGCGTCGACGCGGCGTCCGCGGCACCCTGGATGTTGACACCGCCATGATCCGACGGGCCCGGCGTCCGGCCACACGCCGCGAGGCCAATGAATCCAATCGCGACCGCAATTCGCAATCCAGAGCGACGCGTCACAGGGATCACCCTCCTTCGATTGTCAAACCCATCAGGTACAAGCCGCAAGACAGGCGGTGTAGAAATGGTTCGCCGCAGGGTCGTAACTGGTGATGAGCCATCGAGTCCCGTTGGGGTTCGTCGCGACCATTCGGATTGGATTCGGTGCCCCCGGCCCGCCTTGGATGTACTCAACTCGCATATTCCGGAACTCGGCCATCGAACTGGAATAGATCCCGGGAATATCGCTCTGAAGGTACTTTGTCCGAGCTTGCCAGCGTGCCTCAACCGTCGAAAGACAGAAGCATCCCGTGGGATCTCGCCAATCAACGGCGGGATCGAAATTTGTCTGGGCCTTTCGCACTCCCCCAATGAACAGGGCCTCACACTGGCAGGAAACGTCGTAGTCAGAGGCATACGTCGCGTAGGAACCCAATGGCACCGATCCATGGGTTTGTCGGACGAAGGTACTCCCATCACGGGAATATTCAGTGTAGTGATAAATTTGGGGAGCATTGAAATACCGTCGGTAGCCAACTTCGACCCAACCGAAGCTTCCCGAGGAGTAGCGAAATCCACTGATCCCCGCATAGGCGTGAACAAGATTCGTGTACGTATCCGTGTCGGATTCACAAACCAGCCCAGTCCGTACCTGGACCTGAGCGGAGGCGCCGAGCAAGTTGGCGGAAGTGAACTGCTCGCTTCCGAACTGACTCCAGCCCGCCCGATGGATTCCACCCCCGGCACATTGGTCCAGTGCTGCCTTTGCTCCTGACATCGCAAACACCATCGTAGCCATTGCCAATAGGGCCAGCGCGAACCGTGATCGAGACATGAATCATCACCTCCTACAACGATCCTAGGGGGGGGGGCGTTGCATCTGTCCAGTCTTTTGGAGGACTCTTCACATCCGTCTAGGACTTCACAGGCCTCGTCATGGTGATCCCAGGCATGGTCGCCATCCTGAGCGCAATGGCGCAGAATGACGGCCGCACAAGAGTGCCGCAGACGGATCGACCGGCACCTGTCGATGAAACGACCGGACGGGCCCGAAGGCCCGTCCTTTCGCGTATTGATCGGTGCTAGTCGCTCGAGGGCGCGCTGTCGCGGCGCGGTCCGCGGTCGCGTCCGGCGCGTCCACGGTCACCGCGGCCACGATCGCCGCCGCCGCCGCGGCCACGATCACGGTCTCCGCCTTCGCCGCGGGGACGCTCCGGCGGCTCGAACGGCTCGCCGGACTCGGGATCGATCGGCGCGAGCGAGATCTTGCCGGCCCGCTCATCGATGCGCATGACCTGAACCTCGATCTCTTGGCCGTTCTCGAGCACGTCGCTCGGATGCGCGACGCGCGTGCGGCCGAAGCCCAGCTTGGACACGTGCACCAAGCCGTCCTTGCCGCCGGGGATCGACACGAACGCGCCGAAGTCGGTGAGTCCGGCGACCTTGCCCATGAAGCGCATCCCGATCTCGGGCATGACCGGCCAGACGATCTCGCGGATCAGCTTCTCGGCATCGGCCGCCGCCGTTCCGCCCCGGGCGGCAATGAACACCATGCCGTCATCTTCGATGTCGATCTCGGCGCCGGTCGTGGCCTGGATCTCGTTGATCTTCTTGCCCTTCGGGCCGATGACCTCGCCGATCTTGTCCACCGGAATCTGCACCGAGATGATCTTCGGCGCGTGCTCGGCGACCTCGGGACGCGGCTCGGCGATCGCGTCGTGGATCACGTCGAGAACCTTCAGACGCGCCGCCTTGGCAAGGCCCAGCGCCTTCGCCAGCACCTCGGACGGGATGCCCGTCAGCTTCGTGTCCAGTTGCAACGCCGTGACGAAATCGCGAGTTCCGGCGACCTTGAAGTCCATGTCGCCGAAGGCGTCCTCCGCCCCCAGGATGTCGGTCAGCGTCACGTATTGGCCTTCGTCGCGAATCAGGCCCATCGCGATACCGGCCACCGGCGCCTTGATCGGCACACCGGCGTCCATCATCGACAAGGTCGATCCGCACACCGAGGCCATCGACGACGAACCGTTCGACGACAGAACTTCCGACACGATACGAATCGTGTAGGGGAACTCCTCTTCGGACGGCACGACCGGCCGCAGGGCACGCTCGGCGAGTGCGCCGTGACCGATCTCACGACGCTTCGGGCCGCGCATGAATCCCGTCTCGCCGGTCGAGAACGGCGGGAAGTTGTAGTGATGCATGTAGCGCTTGGACTCTTCCGGATCCAGCGTGTCGATCATCTGCTCCATGCGCTTCATGCCCAGCGTTGCGATCGACAGAACCTGGGTGTCGCCGCGCCGGAACAAGCCGGTTCCGTGGGCGCGGGGAAGGAATTTGACCTCGGCCGACAGCGGCCGGATCTCGTCGGTCGTGCGACCGTCGATCCGCATGCCTTCGTTGACGATACGCTTGCGCACCAGGTTCTTGGTCAGCGAACGGATCGCCGCCCCGATCTCGTTTTCGCGTTCGGCCATCGCATCGTCAAGCAGGATCTCGCTCTTGACGCGCTCTTTGATCTCGTCCATCGCCGTGTTGCGGTTCGCCTTATCGGCGATCGTGAGCGCCTCGCTGTATTCCTTTTCGGCCAGTTGGACGACCTTCGCGTACATGTCCTCGCCGTACTCGGAGAACGTCGGGAACTCGCGAACCGGCTTGGCGGCCATCTTCGCGAATTCGGCCTGCAGGTCGCACAACTCGGCGATGTATTTCTTCGCCTCTTCCAGTCCGCCGGCGACGATCTCCTCGGTCGGCGCGGTTGCGCCTTCCTGAATCAGCGTCCAGGCGTTCTCCGTCGCTTCGGCCTCGACCATGATGATGTCGACGCCGCCTTCGCTGTTGCGCGAGCCGGCAACGACCAGATCGAAGACGCAGCCTTCGGTCTCTTCGTAGGTCGGGTTGAGGATCCATTCGTCGCGGAACGTGCCGTCGATGTTCTGCGCGTGGCGGAACCCGAGCCGCAATCCGGCGATCGGCCCTTCGAACGGCATGCCGCCCAGCACGACGGCCATCGACGCGCCGGTGATCGCGATCACGTCCGGCGGGTTCTCCATGTCGGCCGACAGGATCGTGGCAACGACGTGAACTTCGTTGCGGAACCCTTTCGGGAACGACGGGCGCAGCGGCCGGTCGGTGAGGCGGCAAATCAAGATCGCCGTCTCGGACGGGCGACCTTCGCGACGGAAGAACGAGCCTGGAATCTGGCCTCGCGCATACATGCGCTCTTCGACGTCGACGGTCAGGGGGAAGAAGTCGAGATGTTCTTTCGGCTTCTTTGATGCGACGGCGGTGACGAGGATGCTCGTCTCGCCGCTGGTGATCTGGACGGCCCCGTCGGCCAGAGGAGCGAGCTTGCCGCTCTCCAGCGTAAAGGTGCGGCCGCCGATCTCACGCGAGAGCGTGACCGGTGTGTTCATGCAACTAGCCTCCTCGAAGCGCCATCTCGTGGGCGCTTCGCTCCTCGGCCGGAGCGGGGTCGGTGGGAGATGCGGGGCCAGTTCTCAGTGGTGGGCCCCAAGTGGCTCGAAGGGTGGCTCGAAGGCGCTTGGGACTCGCGACCGAAAACTGACCGTCCTGCCGACCGGACGCTTCCGGTATTCGTATTCCGTTTGTCGAACCCGGCGACCCCCACGGGGAGCCGGATTTCGACGCCCCCGGGCGAGGGCTTACCGGCGGATCCCGAGACGCTCGATGAGCGCCCGGTACTTGGCCACGTCGTTGGACGCGATGTATTTCAGCAGCCGGCGGCGCTTTCCGACCATCATGAGCAGGCCGCGGCGGCTGTGGTGGTCCTTCTTGAACGTCTTCAGGTGCCCCGTGAGATCGTTGATCCGCTTGGTGAGAAGCGCAACCTGAACCTCCGCCGAACCGGTGTCCCGGTCGTGGACGCGGAAGTCCTGAATGATGGGTGCCTTCTCGGCAGGTTGGAGCGCCATAGGTCGGGCGGAATGCTATCAGAGGGGCCCGCTGCAGGCCACACGACTCATCGGGGCCACTCAGCGGCCACTCAGGCGAACGGGTATTCTGCCGGACGCCATGATGACGAAAATCAACTCAACCAGCCGTTTCGCGCGCCTCGCTCTGCTGTTCGGAGCCCTGGCGCTGTTTGCAACCGCCTGCGAATACCGGCCCGAAAAAGGCCTGGTATCCCACGAATCCGAAGACGACGCCGAGCCCACCGGCTCGCCGGGAGCGTCCGAAGAACCCAACCCGTCCTCGACCGAGAACATCACCGATCCGGGTCTCGGCGCGACGAACGCGCCGCCGAAGGCGAAGGGCGACTACGACATCAAGCTGCTGGCCGGCAGCGGCTCGAAGAGCTTCGCCGACGGCAAGGGCGCGAGCGCCGCGTTCATTCAGCCGATCGGCGCCGCCGCCGACGCAGACGGAAACGTGATCGTGGCCGACGCAGGCGCACACCGGATTCGCAAGGTCGCTCGCGACGGCACCGTGACGACCGTCGCCGGCACAGGCCAAGAGGGCGCTGCGAATGGCGCTGCCGCCTCCGCGACGTTCCGCGGGCCGCGCGGCGTGGCGGTCGGCGCGGACGGAACGATCTACGTCGCCGATACCGGCAACCATCTGATCCGCGCGATCTCACCGTCGGGGACGGTCGCGACGCTGGCCGGTTCGCCGGGCAAGAAGGGTTTGAAGAACGCGCCCGGCAGCGGCGCGCTGTTCAACGCGCCGATCGGGATCGCGGTCGGCCCCGACGGCTCGCTCTACGTGACCGAGTTCGACAATCACGCGATCCGTCTGGTGTCCAAGGACGGCAAGGTCGTTCGCCAGATCGCCGGCACGGGAACGAAGGGCTTCAAGGACGCCGCGACGCTCGATTCGCAGTTCGACTCACCGGTCGGCATCGCCGTCGACAAAGATGGGATCATCTTCATCGCCGACGCCGCCAACAACCGGATCCGCAAGATCGCGGCCGGCAAGGTCTCGACCCTGTCCGGCTCGCGTGCCGGTTTCAAGGACGGCCCCGGCAAAGATGCGCTCATGAACATTCCCTACGGCCTGACGATGGCCTCGGACGGGATGCTGTTCGTGACCGAGTTCGCCAACAACACCGTCCGCCGCGTGGACGCCAAGGGTGCGGTCACGACGATCTTCGCATCGAAGGCCGAGCCGATCGACGAGTCGCCGTCACCGACTCCGAAGCCCAAGAAGGAGACCCTGCAGCTGCCCGCCGGCATCGCGTGGTTCGACGGTCGCCTCTACGTCGCCGACTCGGGACATTCAAAGATTCAGTTGATCGCGCGCGGCTAACCGGTCACAAGGTTTCAAGACGCCGGCCGTCAACCCAGCCTCGGGTCCCTTGCTGGGTGACCACTCGCATCCACGGATCGTTGCGCTCGTCGGCGCGCACGAGGCTTCCCCCTTCGATCCATGCGGCCGGAGCGACGCTGGGGTCGGGATTCGCCCAGGCTTCCAATCCGGATGCGGGGATCCGGTGCGTGGCCGCGAATGCCGAGGGCGCGGGCGGAGGCGCGGACGGGGACGGCGCAGGCGCGGGCGGCGCGATGCCGGGCTCATCGGGAGGCGGAGGCGGCGGAGGCTCTTCGTCGAATTCGGCCGGCTCGCCGGCATCGACGGGTGGCTCCCACGCATCGGCGACGGGTTCGGGGAGCAACGAGGCGTCCGATTCCAGGATCGTGGCCGCGGCACGCACGACGTCGTCGCTCGCGGCATCGGCGACGGAGGCCGGCGGACCGTTTCGCCGCTGCCACGCGCCGTCGTCGAACTCGTACCAGGATCCGCTGCGCACGCCGACGGTCCAGATTCGCGGACCGGGTCCGGCGACCAGGTGACCGCACAGCACGGCTTCCGCCGCCTCGGATGTGATCTCGCCGCGCTCGTATCGCTCGCGCACGCGCTCGACGACTCCCTCCATGAACGCGTTCGCGTCGGGATACTGCTGCGGCGCGTCGTCCATTCCCGGCGGAACGGGTTGGGTCGATTGGGCGAGCAGCGCGGCTCCTTCCAGGGTGTCGGGGGGAGACTGCGCGGCCACGAACGCGGCGCCGTCGAAGCGAAGCCACGACCGGCTCGCGGCGTCCAGCCGCCACCAAACCCCGGCGGGATCGCGGAAGACGAGCGCCTCCGGGGCCGGCGCTCCGCGTCCGGCCGGCATCCGCTCGGCTTCCGCGCGGGTATACCGGCGAAGCTCGACGCTCATTTCGCCACCGCCTTGATCGGGTTGTATTCGCGGCAGTGCCGAAGCGAGTCGTTGGCCAGATCGAGTTCGAAGAGCGCATCCTCGAACCGGCTTTCCAAATCGAAGGTCTGCTGCCGGACGCGGCTCATTTCGCCGCGGATGGCCTCGAGCTTCTTCGCGCCGCTCCACGCGCTCTCCCCCATGCTGTAGAGGCTCATCGCGTTGCCGACGAAATCGGCGAGCGGCTGCGCGTAGTTCTTGGTGACGGAGTCGCGGATCTTCTCGAACGCGCCGGCGTAGCGGACCGAGAACGTCACGCCCCGGAAGTCGCTCGCGCGAAGCCCGTTTTTGAGAAACTCGCCCATCTTCTTGTTTGCGATGTACTCGCCGAGCTTTTGCGTGAACGCCTTCTTCGCGGCGTCCTTGAGCGGCTTGGCGGCCAGATCCTCGACTTTGATGTCCATGTCCTCCATCGAGCGGATCGCGTCCTTGACCATCTCTTTGGTCACGCCCTTGATTCCGGCAGCCAGCAGCGCGTTGCCGATGAGCTTCTCGGCCGCGGCCTTTCCAGCCCAGCCGAGCGCGCCCGCCGCGGCGCCTGCCGGCTTGCCCCACACGCTGCCGGCAATGAACCCGACATCGACGACACCGGACAGATACGAAGCTTGTCGCGTGTCTTCGTACATCGTCTCGAGCATGTTCATGAGGCCGCGAAAGTCCTGCAGCGCCGCATTGATCAAGCGCGACTCGTAGCGGGCTGCCTCCAGCCGGCCCTCCTCGGCCGCACAGGGGTCGGGCTTTTCCGGCGGTGGCTCTTCGTCGGGCTTTCCGTTCAACGCGCCGGCCGCAGCGGCCGCGCCGGCACCGGCAGCCGCGACGGTCGCGATCGTGCCGACCGTCCATGCGGTGTTCTGACAGTCGCCCGGGTTGATGCGCAGATCGCAGTTGTCGGCCAACGCCGCGCCGGCGAGCAGCAGCAGGAACCCGCCGGTCATGATGGTCAGCGCCGCGATGCGCCTCATCGACGCGCCTCGCGCAGCAGCAGGAAGGACACGCTCGCCGACAGCAGCGCGGCGAGGAAGAACCGTCCGCCCAGCCCGGCCGGCGTGCGCGCAGCCTTCGTCGTTCCGCCGAACAGAGCGCCGATGTCGCCGAGGCTGCCGTGAATGATCAGGAAGCTGAGCAGCACCGCCAGGATCGGCGCGGCGATCATGCGGAGCACGCGCGGAGCCGCCTTGTTGCGCGCGGCGTAGAAGCCGGCGAGGCGCGCATCGATCTCGGGCCCGAACAACGCGGGGGCCGCGACGGCGATCGCCGACGCGAAGAACACCGGGCCGCCTGCGCCGGAGGTGCCCGAACCCCGGCTCATGAAGTACAGCAGGCCCGGCGCGGCGAACAGGATCGGCTTGGCGCGCGCGGGGATCTTGGCGATCTCATCTTGCAGGTTGAGCTTGGTGGCGATCTCGCGTCCGAAGACGATGACCGCGATGCCGCCGGCAGCGATGACGACGACCGCGACGGCGCTTCGATGCGTGATCCAATCCAGGTAACAGAACAGGGCGACGAAGGCCAGCGCGAAGATCTTCCCCGCGCTCAGTGTGCGGACACGGTTCGCCGGCGTGTTCACCTCGCCCCCTTCGGATCGCCTCGCATCATGCCACGGTCGCGGGAGAACGCCCAGAATCGGTGGCGGAAAGCGCGTGCCCCCGGCACCACCATCCCAGGATGGAGCCGTACACCACGTGCCCGGCGATGCTCACGACCAGGAACGCCTCGTAGGCGCGAACGCGGAACAACGCGGGATAGATCAGGATCATCGCGACCTCCAGCGTCACGCCCCAGATCAGTCCCCACCACCACCGGGCGGGGCCGGCGACGATCGCGTACACGACTCCGAACGTCCATCCGTTCGTCACGTGATACGCCCATCCGGACGCGATCGCCGCCGCATGATCGGGCGGCTTTCCGGTCATGAACGTGCCGAAGCCGCGAATGGCCGAGAACGCGTCGAATCCGCTCGGAAACGCCATCTGAATGATCCAGCGAATTCCGTCGTAGCCGATCAGCCCCAGGAAACCCGCGACGGTCCCAACCCAAAGCCGGTTGAAGAGCAGGGTTTTTTGAGCGCGTCCGGCCCAGACCATCAGGCTCAGCAGCAGCACGAGGCCGGGCAGCGTGACGAACGAAACCGTGAACGGCATCCGCACGATGCCGGCCGCGTGCGCGAGCACCGCCGCGATCGACGTGCCGGCCGCAACGAAAGCGAGCGCAAACAAGGCACGGTCGCTTTTCGGGAGGACCGGACGCAGCCGCTCCCGGGGTCGCGTTCCGGGATCGCGTTCCGGCATCGCCGCGATTGTAGCCAGCCGTCCGGCATCGTCCAGGCCGCGACTCTGGGAAAACTTCGAGTGCGGGAGTATGGTTGTCCGCGTTCGTCGAACGTCCGATCGGGGGTGGGTATCTCGTTCAGCCCGACGCATTTCGTTCCGGACGGGGGCATGTCTTCGTGGGAAGCCCCCGATCCGTCGCGCCCCGCCGCGCGACTCGATCAATGGCTCTCGATCGAGATCGCAGAGAAAAGGGGAAGCTGGGCTCGCATCGAGTGTTCGAACGGATGGAGTGCGTGGGTGGACGCCCGACGATTGCTCGAACTGGACAACGGCAACTCACAGGCCGTCGGACCACCGGTCGCGGCCCCCGCTGCATCGCCTGCGGCCGCGCCCGTCGCCGCGGCGAGCCCGGCCGCACCCGCGCGTCCCATGCCGCAAGGACGGTCGCTGCTCGCGCTGGGCGGGGCGGCCGCCGCCGCCGTCGCGGCGTTCTTGCCGTGGCTGTCCACCGGCGGCCTTTCCGTCTCCGCGATGGATGTGGCGGCCTCGATCTTGTGGTCGATCAACCCTGGTGACTTCTTTCTGAAGATCGGAATGCTGATGTTGCTGCTGGCCGGTGCGGCCGCGGCGGCGACGACTCTGCCGAACCTGGCTCGCTACCGAAAGCCCGCGGCGATCGCGATCGCCGTCGTCACGGTCGGATTCGTGGTGCAACTCTCGCGCGCGCTCAAGGGCAGCGGAACCGGAGTGTTCGGCGCGATCGGCATCGGCGTGTATGCCGCGCTCGCCGGGGCCGTGATGATCTTCGCCGGCGACCAACCCCAGGCCGCAGTTGCGACGATCGCGACGCGCGCGGCGCCGGCCGAGCCCCCGCCGACCGTTCCCGGATGGAACGCGACGCATCGCGTCCCGGCGCCGGGCATCCGCGCGTGGGCCGTGCCGGACCCATCGGCGCCGGTCGCGACCCGGCTGCGGGGCGGGATGGGTTTGCGCATCATCGAGGCACGCGGGGATTGGACACACGTCGAAGCCTCGAACGGATGGCGCGGCTGGGTCGACGGGCGTCGCCTGGAAGCCGGGACGTCATGAGCACGCAACCACCGATCGGCGGCGGAGGCATGCCTCCAATGAGTCCATCGGGACCGCCGCCGGGACCGACCGTTCGCCCGCGCGAGAAGTCCGCCGCTGCGTCCCCACCCGCGCCCGTCGCGGCACCGCCGGGACCCACCGGACCTGCGGGGCCGGCCGGTCCGGTCGCGCCCGCCGGGAAGCGCACCGCTCAGATCGTCGCGTTCGTGGTCGCGCTTGCGGTCGGTGTGGGCGGCGGCATGTTCCTTGGTCGCGGCACCGCCGAAGCCGGCGAAGTCTTGCTCGAGGCCGCGCCGTCGGTTGGGCCCGATCCATTCACTCCCCCTCCCGAGAAGCCCGACGAGCCCACGCCGCCGGCGACCGCGGCAACCACCGCGTCGCCCACCGCGTCGCCCACCGCTCCGTCCCCGGCCACGACGCCGCCGCAGCCTCCGCCGAGCATTTCGGTGACGGTCGGCGGGCGGCAGGTCGGCTTGTACGGAGGAAGCGGAAGCGAGCGCGTCTGCGATGTCGAGCAACTCGTGGCCTTCCTGTCCGCCGATCCCGCGAAGGCCGCCGCATGGGCGCAGGTGCAAGGCATCCCGGTCGCGCAACTTCCTCAGTACCTGCGTTCGCTCAGGCCGACGTTCTTGCAAGTCGATACGCGCGTGACGAACCACGGCTTTCGCAACGGGGTCGCAACGCCGCGGCAGTCGGTGCTGCAGGCCGGCACCGCGGTGCTCGTGGACTCCAAGGGCGTTCCCCGCGCGCGCTGCAAGTGCGGCAATCCTCTTCTGCCGCCGGCGCCCATCCAAGGAAAGCCCGTCTACGCGGGCGCGCGATGGCCGGACTTCAACCCTGGGCGCCTCGCCAGCGTCGGGCGTCTGGCATCCGCGCCGCCAACCCCCACGGCGTCGGCTACCGGCACGCCGGCGCGCACACCAACCGGTCCCGCGGGGAACATCGGGAACGTATCCGGCGCCTATCAAGTCACCGATTTCCAAACAACCGGTGATTGCGGCGAAGAGCTGACCGTGTCCGAGGATCGCTTCTCGGTGCGGCAGACCGGATCGAGGGTGGTCTTCATCGGCGAGGACGGCACCGAGGAACTCGCCGTGACGATGCTTCCCGACGGAACATTCCAAGCCGGGGACGAAAACGGCAGCCTATCCGGCCGATTCACGGGCTCGGCGGTGACCTTCACCATCGGCGGCGACGACTGCACCATCACCCTGACGGCACGACGGATCTAAACGCGAGGAGGAGCAATGTCCCCACGGCTTCGTCGATCGATCCTGGGAGCGGCTCTGGCCGTGCCGATCGTGTTTGGTTTCGCGGCAAGCGCGCTGGCCGAGATCAGCGGCGACTGCTCGGCGCAGATCAACGGTGCAAACGTCGAGGGGCGCAACTCGCGCGACAAGGCCGACGCGATCGACGTGCCCGAACACGCCGGCATCGTCGTGTCCGGCATATCGCAGACGCCCACGGACCACGTGGACATCTACATGGAGTTCCTCGGGCTGTTCGAGTGGAAAGTCGCCACCGACACGTTCAATCCGGACACGAACTGGTCCTCCAGTGTCGCCGTGGACGACTACGCGAAGTACGGCGTCGGCTTGTATCGCGTTCGCGGTTCGACCGGCGCGTGCAGCGGAGCGGCGCTGGTGCGGGTCGCAGGAAATCCGCTGGGCACCGTGGCCGGCGTCGCGGCGACCGCCGCGGCCGCAGCCGGGGTGGCCGCGCTCGGAGCCGCCACGGCGCGTGCCGGACGTGCACCCTCGCCCGCGCCGGACTCTGCGTCAAGCCAAACCAGCGACGACGACGACTACGGGTGGGATCCAATATACGGGTGGGGTCCAATAATGGGGCCGCCCGAACCTACCTCCGCGGTGCGCGGGCCGTGTTCGCTCTTCGTCTTGCCCGCGCTGCTCTTGACCGGCGCAGCGATGCTGGGCGCCGTGCCGGCGCCGGCTGCGGGGCCGCGTCGCGCGAGTTCGTTGCGTCTGTCGTTCGTCGGGATCGCCGGCGGTCTGCTCGCCGCGCTGGGCACCACGGTTCTGTTGCAGCAGTATTCGGTGCTCTACCCCACGCGCACGACGACGATCGTGCTGCTTGCGTTGGGTCTGGCGCTGGGCGTCGCGCTGCCGACGCTGGCGAACCGGCGCGTCGTGGGAGCCGCGAGCAGAGTCGCCGCCGCACGCGCCGCACGCATCGCGCAGGCCCGCGCCGCGCGGCTCGAAGAAGAGTCCGCACCGCCGCCACCGCCGGCCGCCGACGATCTGCCTCCCCCGCCGCCGGAAGATCTGTCTCCTCCGCCGGCCACATCCTCGCCATCGTGGGAGACGCCGGCACCCCCGGATGAGCAGCCGCCCCCGCCGCCACCGGAGCAGCCGTGACCGCATCGTCGCGACGTCTGTCATTTCCGTCACGCTTCGCGGTGCGGTTCATCCGAACGTATCGAGAGCGCGTCTCGGCGCGACTCGGTGCCGCGTGCCGCTTCGAGCAAACCTGCTCGGCCTATGGACTCGAGATGTTCGAGCGCTACGGCTTCCTGCGCGCGACGGGAAAGACGATCGCGCGGATCGCGAGCTGCCGGACTACACACCCAGGAGAGCGCGGGCCTGCGCGATATCGGCGCGGATCTGCTCGACCAGCGGATCCGGGCCGTCGAATTTCAGCTCGTCGCGCAAGCGGTGGGTGAACTCGATCGCAACGCTCTTGCCGTACAGGTCGGCGTCGAAATCGAGCGCGTGGATCTCGACGACGGGCTCGACTCGATCTTCGAACGTTGGGTTGAGCCCAACGTTGACGACGGCCGGGTGCCGGACGCCGTCTACGGTCAGCCATCCCGCGTAGACGCCGATCTTGGGCTGCGCCATCCGCGGCGAAATCGCCAGGTTCGCGGTCGGGATGCCCAGGCCCTTGCCGCGGCCGGCACCCCGGACCACCTCGCCTTCAAGACGGAAGGGGCGGCCGAGCTCGCCGGCGACCGTCTCGACGTCGCCGCCGGCGATCTGGCGGCGGATCAGCGTCGAGGAGATCGCGTCCTCACCGCCGAGAAGCGAAAAGATGTCCACGCCGAAGCCTTCGATCGCGCCGAGTTCGTGGAGCGTGGCGACGGTGCCGGCATGGTTGTATCCGAACCGAAAATTGCTGCCCACGACGACGTGCGTCGCGCCGAGGCCGTCCACCAGGATCTTGCGCACGAACTCGCCCGGCTCCAGGCGGCGCAGCGCCTCGTCGAAGGTGAGCACCAGAACGAACTCGATCCCCAGTCCCCCGAGCACCTGGGCGCGCTGCTCGACGGTCGAGATCATCGGCGGCTCCTTGCCGGGCGCGACGACCTCGAGCGGATGCCGGTCGAAGGTCACGACGCCGGGCGTCGCGCCGGTTTCGCGCGCAAGCTCGACCACGCGGCGGATGAGCATCTGGTGGCCTTTGTGGACGCCGTCGAACACGCCGATGGTGACGGCGGTCGGCTTCAGGCCGGCGGGAATGTCTTCGATCGATCGGTACAGGTTCACTGGGCGGTCTCTCCGGAAAGGTCACTGGCATGCACGAGCACGCACAGGCTACGTGCTTCCGGGCCTTCGTCGCGCGCCATCGCGATGAGCGCGCCGCCGGTGAAGACCGCGTAGGGTCCGGCCAGACCGGCGGCGGCGATGGCCTTGCCGTGTGCCAGGCGCAACGCGTCCTCGCGCGTGATGTCGCGGCGCGGATACCCCGCAACGGCCGCATCAATCGGCAGTACCGCGGCCTCGGTGACCTGTTCGATCGGCGTGGCGCCGGCTTCGATGTAGGGCCCGACGGCCGTGCGTCGCAGCGTCGCGACGTGCGCGCCGACGCCGAGCGCGCGTCCGATGTCGTGGACGAGTGTGCGAATGTAGGTCCCCTTGCTGCAGCGCACGCGGATCGTCGGAGGATCGAAGCCGGTCAATTCGAGTTCGTGGATCGTGACGGGACGCGGGGGGCGTTCCACGGTTTCCCCGCGGCGGGCCTTCTTGTACAGCGCCTCGCCGCCGATCTTGATCGCGCTGACCATGGGCGGCACTTGCTCGATATCCCCCCGGAAGGACGGCAGCACGGCTTCGACGTCGCCCCGCGCGACGTGGCCGGCGTCGGCGGTGGCGACGACGGCGCCGGCGGCATCTTGCGTGTCGGTTTCGATACCGAGCACGAACGTCGCGACGTAGGTCTTGTCGAGCGCTTCGAGGTATTGCAGCAGGCGCGTCGCCCGCCCGACACCAAGGATCAGGACACCGGTCGCGTCCGGGTCGAGCGTGCCGGCATGGCCGATCTTTCGCTCGCCCAGCCGCTTGCGGCAGATCGCGACGGCGTCGTGCGAGGTCATGCGCGCCGGCTTGTCGGCCACGAGCAAGCCGTTCAACGTCACGCCTTCAGGCGCGCGGCGATGTCGAGCGCGATCGCGCGCGGGTCGCTGCCGTCGGCGGTGAAACCGGCGGCGAGGGCGTGACCGCCGCCGCCGAGCGCTTCGCAGATCGCACCGACATCGGCTGCACCCTTGGCGCGCATCGACACCTTGAATCGTCCGTCAGGCGTTTCCTTCAGCACGCAGGCGACCTCGGCTTCTTCAGCGACCCGCACCACGTCGATGAGCGCTTCGGTGTCGTCCATCCCGATCCCGGCCGTCTTCACGTCGTCGTTGTCGATCCACGTCCAGACCATGCTGGTCTCGGTCGAAGGCCCCGGGATCATCTCGATCCGCGACAACGCGATCGACAGCAGCCGCAGATACCCGATCGGATGCGTGTCGTAGACGATGCGCGCGATCTTCGGATGGTCGATGTCGTGTGAGATCAGATCCGCGGCGATCTGCATCACGCGCGGCGTCGTGTTGGAGTATTGAAAGCGCCCGGTGTCGGTGACCAGGCCGGCGTAGAGGTTCTGCGCGATCTGTTGGTCGAGCGGGATGCCCATGCGACCGAGCAGCTCGTGAACCAGCACCGCGCTTGCGGCGGCGTCCGGATCGATCAGGTTGATGTGGCCGAAATGGTCGTTGGACCGGTGATGGTCAACCACGATCAGCTTCCCGGCCGCGCGAGCATTCGGCTCAAGCGTTCCCAGACGTTCGAGCGATCCGGCGTCGAAGGTGATCATCACCTCGGGCTCGGCCGGCACGTCCGACGGCGGGGACAGCAGATCCAGCCCAGGCAGGAATTCATATTGACGCGGCACGCCGTAGGGCTCGCTCCAGGATGCCGTGACCTTGCGGCCGCGGGTGGCCAGGCCGAGCGCGAGCGCGACCATCGAGCCGAGCGCGTCGCCGTCGGGACCCAAGTGGCACGCCAGCACGGGATGCGCGGCGGCGTCGATGGCGGCAACGGCGTCGTTCCAGACTGCCTCGGTGATCGTCACGGACCGGCTCCTTCATTCATCATCGTCGGCATCTTCATCGGCCAGGGTGGCATCGTCGGAATCCTTGCGTCGCAAGCCGGCGAGCAGGCCCTCGATTTTCGCGGCCTGTTTGGGAACCGGATCGGGAACGAATTCTATCTGCGGCACGTAGCGCATTCGAACCTGCTGTGCCACCACGGTACGCAAATGCCCGGTCGCTCGCTTGAGCGCGTCCTTCGTCGAGGCTTCGGTGACCTCGGATCCGTAAACCGTGTAGAAGACGCGCGCATGCCGCAGATCGGGCGAGACCGTCACGTCGGTGATCGTGGCCAGGCCGAGCCCGGGGTCGGCCATCCGCTCCAGCTCGCCCGCCACAATCTGCTGGATGGCATGACGAACCCGCTCGGCCCGAGGATAGTTCGCAGTGCTCACCCGGTCAGCCTATCGGGCCGCATCGCGGACGGCGATCTACTCGCAGGGCTTGGCGACGTCGGCGAGCACGGCAATCAGCTCGCTGCCGGGATGGGTTTCGACGTGGCGCTCGATCTCGCGGAGGAGGCGTTCGGCGTGGAATCGGGTCTCGGCGACGACGGCGACGCCGATGGTCGCGCGCTGCCACACGTCCTGCTGGCCGACCTCGGCCACGGCGCAGTCGAACTTGCCGCGGATCAGGCCGGTCAGGGACCGAAGCACCGCCCGTTTCTGCTTGAGCGAGTGCGCCTCGGGAATCCGAAGGGAGAACTCCGCGGATCCGACGAACAACGGCTAGCGACTTCCGAGTCGGGACACTAGGCGCGCGGAATCTCGCGGACCTCGTAGAACTCGAGGTGGTCGCCGTCCTTGAGATCGTTGTAGCCCTCGAGTCCGATGCCGCACTCGTAGCCGGTCTGAACCTCGCGCGCGTCGTCCTTGAAACGCTTGAGCGAGGACACGGTCGTGTCGGCCAGCACCACGCCGTCCCGAAGCAGCCGAACCTTGGCGTTGCGGCTCGCGACGCCCTCGGCCACATAGCAACCGGCGATCATGCCGACCTTGGGGACCTTGAACGTGGCGCGCACCTCGGCGCGGCCGAGCACGTGCTCCGCGAACTCGGGCTTGAGCATGCCCTTGAGCGCCGCTTCGATCTCTTCGACGAGCTTGTAGATGACCGTGTAGGTGCGGATCTCGACCTTTTCGCGCTCGGCCAGGTCGCGCGCGGCCGGCGAGGGACGCACGCTGAAGCCGATCACAACTGCGCCGGAGGCTTGCGCCAGCGAAACGTCGTTTTCGGTGATTCCGCCGACGGCGCGATGCAAGACCCGGACGCGGATGTCGCCGACCTTGATCTTGGCGAGCGCATCGTCGATCGCCTCGACCGAGCCTTGCACATCGCCCTTCAGGATCACGTTCAGCTCGGTGATCTCGCCTTCGGCGGCCTGGCCGAACACGTCCTGCATCGAGACGCGCTTCTGCGTTGCGACCATGTCGGCGGCGCGTTGCTTGGTGACGCGGTCCTGCGCGACCTGCCGCGCCGTCCGGTCGTTTTCGACGGCGCGAAACTCCTCGCCGGCGATGGGGACTTCACTGAAGCCGATCACGACCGCCGGCGATCCCGGGCCCACCTCTTTGAGCGGACGGCCGTGCTCGTCGAACATCGCCCGCACGCGGCACCAAGCGGGGCCGCACACCACCGAATCGCCGATGCCCAGCGTTCCCCTCGTCACGAGGACGGTTGCGACGGGGCCGCGGCCCTTGTCGAGATGAGCTTCGATGACGGTCCCGCGCGCACGCGCCGCGGAGTTGGCTTTGAGCTCTTGAACCTCGGCGACCAGCAGCAGCATCTCCAGGAGCTTGTCGATGTTCAAGCCTTCCTTCGCGGAGATGTCCACGAAGATGCTATCGCCGCCCCACTCTTCCGGAACGAGTTCGTGCTCGGAGAGCTGCTGACGCACGCGGGTCGGATCGGCTTCGGGCTTGTCGATCTTGTTCACGGCCACCACGATCGGAACCCCGGCGGCGCGGGCGTGACTGATGGCTTCGACAGTCTGCGGCTTGACGCCGTCATCGGCCGCAACGACCAGCACCGCGATGTCGGTGATCTTGGCGCCGCGCGCGCGCATCTGCGTGAATGCCTCGTGGCCGGGCGTGTCGATGAAGGTGATGGCCTGGCCGTTCTTATGGACCTGATATGCGCCGATGTGCTGGGTGATCCCGCCGGCTTCTCCGGCGACGACGTCGGTCTGGCGGATCTGGTCCAGCAGCTTGGTTTTTCCGTGATCGACGTGACCCATGACGGTGATCACCGGCGGGCGAGCCGACAGGTCTTCGGGCTTGTCGTTGTCCTCGTGGCCGAGCAGCGCCTGCTCTTCCTCTTCGGGCGTGACGACGTCCACGTCGAAGTTGTAGAGGTCGCCGATCATCACGAGCGCCTCGTCCGACAGGGACTTGGTGATGGTCGCCATCTCCCCGAGCGCAAACAGCTTCTTGACGACCTCGGCGGCCTTCACCGAAACCTTCTCCGCGATCTCCTGCACCGTCGCCCCGCGATGAATCTTCATCGCCTTGCGCACGGCGGGCTCGTCGGAGGGCTGCGAGGGCTGCGGACCGCGCGGTGCCTGCTGCGCGGCCGGCGCGTGACGACCCGGCTGCTGCTGCGCGCGGCCGGGGGGACCGCCCGGGCGGCGCTGCTGACCGGGCTGCTGGCCGGCCTGGCCGCCGGGACGCGGGACGCGTTCGGCGGAGGGACGCTCGGCGGACGGGCGCTGCGCGGCGGGGCGGGCCGCGGGTCTCGCCGGCCGAGCCTGGACCGTCGCTTTGGCGCCCGTCCCCTTCACGCGCGCAACGGCGTCCTTGAGACGGCCGGCGGTCGCGTCGTCCACCGTCGAGGCGTGACTCTTTGCCACGACGCCGAGCGCGGCGAGCAACTGCAGAACGTCACGCGACGTGACGCCCATCTCCTTCGCCAGCTCGTAGACTCGCTTGCTCACTCAACCATCTCCCTGCGCGGCAAACGATGCCGCATCTTCGCCCTGCCGCCGCCCCTGCCGGACGGCGTCGAATTCCGTCTTCAACGCATCCGGGTCAACGCGCGCGCCTCGAAGCGCGCCGCCGATCCGGCGAAGGCCTCTCGCGAGGCATTCGCCGGAGGGGCACAGGTAGGCGCCCCGTCCCGGCGCGACGCCGGACCGGTCCACCGCCGCCGTGCCGTCGGACCCGCGAACCAACCGAACCAGTTCCGCTTTGGGCCGCACGCGGCGGCAACCGAGACAGGTTCGACCGGAAAACTCAATCTTACTGCTCTCCCTCGGCCGAGGGGGCCGAAGCGGCTTCGAGGGGCTGCGGGGCGACGTCTCCCCCCACCCCAGTCCCCGCTTCGGGAGCCGATTCCGCTTTGATGTCTACGCGCCAGCCGGTCAGGCGAGCGGCCAGGCGGGCGTTCTGCCCTTCCTTGCCGATCGCGAGCGACAATTGATAGTCGGGGACGATCACGAGCGCGGTCTTTTCGGCCTCGTCGATCCGGACCTCTTTGACCTTTGCCGGCGAAAGAGCGTTGCCGACGTAGGTCGCCGGATCGTCGTCCCACGGAATGATGTCGAGCTTCTCACCGCGAAGCTCGCCGACGACGATCCGCACTCGCGCGCCCTTGGGCCCCACGCACGAGCCCACCGGATCCACCGCCGGGTCGAGTGAGGTGACGGCCAGCTTGGTGCGGTGGCCGGGCTCGCGGGCGATCGCTTTGATCTCGACAATGCCGTCGGCGATCTCGGGGACCTCCAACTCGAACAATCGCTTGACCAAGCCGGGGTGGGTACGGCTGAGGTAGATGCTCGGCCCCTTCGCGCTGCGCCGAACTTCGACGATGTAGGCCTTGACCCGCTCGCCGTGATCGTAGGACTCGCCGGGGACCTGCTCCGCCTGCGGCAGGAGCGCCTCGATGCCCCGTCCGAGATCGACCAGCGTGAAGCGGGAATCCGACTGCTGCACGATGCCCGAGACGATGTCGCCCGCGCGGCCGGCGTATTCGCCGAAGGTCATATCGCGCTCGGCTTCGCGGATCTTTTGCAAGATCACCTGCTTGGCCGTCTGCGCCTCGATCCGTCCGAAGTTTCCTGGCGTGATCTGCACCTCGTTGACGAAGTTCCCGTCAAAGTCGCGTTGCGGCGTGCCTTCCTCGTCGACATCGTGCTGGAAGACCGTGATCTCCCCGTTCTCGGGATGGACTTCGACGCGCGAGCCTTTGTCTTCGGTCATCGAACGCTTATACGCGGCGGCGAGCGCCTGCTCGAGCCCTTGCAGGAGCGACTCGAAGGGAATGCCCTTCTCCCGTTCGAGGTTTCTCAGCGCTTCGATGAACTCGTAGTTCATGTCCGTCCGTCTCCGTTCACCACGGCAACACGATCGTTGCCTTCACCACGTCGGCAATCTCGATCCATTCGCCGCCGCCGAGCAAGACGCGGCCCGGCTCGACCGCATCGATGATTCCTTCTTTCTGATCGCCGGCCGTCACGATCCGTACGGTCCGCCCGATGTTGCGGCGATAGTCCTGGTCGGTTCGCAGCGGCCGGTCCGCGCCCGGCGAGGTCACTTCCAGCGTGTATCGGCCGGGAATCGGATCGTCGGCATCCATCAGGCGCGCGAGCTCTTGGCTGACCTTCGCGCACGTCTCCAGGTCGACCCCGTCTTTCCGGTCCACCGTCAGCCGCACGAGGTATGTCGGACCTCGCTTGACCGCCAACTCGACCAATTCGGCGTCGTGACGATCGAGCACCGGCTCGGCCAGGGACCGGACGCGCTCCGTGAGCAGCGCTTCCGACTCGGCCATATGGGAACCTCCGGCAAACAAAAAGTGGGCCGATGCCCACTTCGCGACGACGCCTATCTTCGAATTCGAATTATACACGCGGACCCGTGTCCAGGATTGGACGGGGAATTGGACGGGGAATCGGACCGGGTCCTCCAGAGATGGACAAACCGCACGTTTCGGGCTCAGTACGCCTGAGCCCAGGCGGCCTCGTCGGCGGCCGGCTTGCCGCAGACCAGGCATGCTCCCTGGGCCGGCTGCGGATCGAGCGGCAGGTAGCGGATCGTGGCCTTCAGATCGGCCTTGACCTTCTGCTCGCATGCCTCGTCGCCGCACCACCCGGCGAGCATGAACCCGCCGGGATCGGCGAGCAGCGAGGCCATCTCGGCATAGTCCTTGGGGCGGAACGTGTGCTGGTCCCGGAACGCCTCGGCTTGGGCGTAGAGCGAGGCCTGGATCTCATCGAGCAGCGGCGGGATCGACGCCGCAAGCCCGTCCACCGGCCGGGGGCCTTTCTCGCCGGTGTCGCGCCGCGCCAGCGTGACCTGACCGCCGTCCAGGTCGCGGGGACCGATCTCCAGGCGCACCGGGACGCCTTTGAGTTCCCACTCGTTGAACTTGTAGCCGGGGCGATACTCGTCCCGCGCGTCCACCTTGACGCGCACTCCCCCGTCGGCCAGCTCGGCCTTGAGCCGGTCGGCGGCCTCCATGACTCGCGAGCGTTCGTCGTCGCTCTTGTAGATCGGAACGATCACCACCTGAACGGGCGCGATGAGCGGCGGCAGGCGAAGTCCCTTGTCGTCGCCGTGCGTCATGATCACGCCCCCGACCAGCCGGGTGGACGCGCCCCACGACGTCGCGTAGGCGTATTCGAGTTCGCCGGCGCGGTTCTGGAACTGGACGTTGTAGGCCTTGGCGAAGTTCTGCCCCAGGTAATGGCTCGTGCCGGCCTGGAGCGCCTTGCGGTCGCGCATGAGCGCTTCCATCGTCATCGTGTCCACCGCGCCGGCGAAGCGTTCCGATGCCGACTTGTGGCCGGGTACGACGGGAATCCCCAGCACGCTGCGCGCGGCGTCGACGTAGACCTCGTCGAGAATGCGGCGTTGCTCGGCGATCGCCTCGTCGGCCGATTCGTGGGCCGTGTGGCCTTCCTGCCACAGGAACTCGGTCGTGCGAAGGAACAGGCGCGGCCGCTTTTCCCAGCGCACGACGTTGCACCACTGGTTATAGAGCAGCGGCAGGTCGCGGTACGACTGGACCCAACGCGCGTAGGTGTCCCAGATGATCGTCTCGGACGTGGGACGCACGACGAACGGCTCTTCGAGCTTCTCGCCGCCGGCATGGGTGATCACCGCCACTTCGGGCGCGAACCCTTCGACGTGCTCGGCTTCGCGCTCAAGCAGCTTGTAAGGGATGAACAGCGGGAAGTAGAGGTTCTCGTGGCCGGTCGCTTTGATGCGGTCGTCGAACGCGCGTTGGATCGCTTCCCAGATGGCGAAGCCGTAGGGCTTGATGACCATCGTGCCACGCACGAGCGAGTTCTCGGCCAGGTCTGCGCCCTTCACGACCTCCTGATACCAGGCCGGAAAATCGTCGGATTGCTTCGGCAACGCCATAGTCCGCGGAAGGATACCAGCCGCTCACAGGTCCAGCGCACGCGATTGCTGCGCGTCGGCGCGCGCGCTACCGCGCCTGCAGATCCGAGGGCGAGAGCGAAAACCCCGGCATCTCGGGCAGGGACAACGACTCGCCGCCTTCGAGGATCTCGGGTTTGCCATAGCGGGCGCCGCGCAGCCTACAAACCCCGACGCGGTCCGCGCGTCGGGCTGCCCTTGATGTTGGCTCCGGTCACGATCGACGCCCGGTCGCTGCCCACAAACACCACGTCCGGCTGGACGATGTCGTGCGTTCCGAGCAGCACGTCGTAGGGAGCGACGAACACTCGGCCTCCGCCGTGGCTGCGGCCGTGGTTAAAGAGCGCGACGAACACGCGTCCGACCAGCTCTTGATGCCGCGTGTTCGCGGACGGCGTCACCATGACCTCCCCATCGACGATCTCGCGGCGGAGGCCGTCGTCCGGGAAGGACGCGTAGTCCTGGTAGGTCAACTTGTTGCCGGGCCTTGCCGCCATGGTCGAGATCCTAGGCCGATGCCGGCTCGCGGTCGAGAGGCGGCAGATCGCGCAGACTCGGACGTGCTAGTACCACTGCAATAAGCGCGCCATCGATCCGAGCAGACCTCCCGATCGCGAATTTCCATCCGCAATCACTGGCGTCATCGGCCCACGAGTTTCAAGATGAGATAGCCCATCCCCGTGGGAGCGAAAGGCAAAGCGAACGCTTCGAGCTACTCTTCGGAGCCTGGTCGCTGATAACGCTCACTCACACTCGCACGGATCTCGTTGACGACGTGGGTCGCGCTGGTCAACCCGGTCTGCGGCGTTCCAGGATGGCGACTAAGGCGAAGAAGACAGCGAGACCGGTTCCTATGCCCAAGAGAACCGAGACACGTTCCGGGCCCGGATACCCTGGCGGGTCTTGCCCGGGGAAGACGGATATCGGACTGGCCACACATCCTCCTCCGGTCTTCGCAATGAGCACCGCGACCACGGCTCCAACCATGCAGCCGGCGAACGCAGCAACGAGCAACCCTGCGAGGCCAACCCGCTCGCTGATGGATCTCAGGGCGGATGTAAGGGACGAAAAACCGCTTCGCCAGTCGCGCATCACGACAGGCAATTCTGATAGCCCCAGCAATAGCCGACCGGATACTCTGACTCCTTGACCCGGTCGGTTTCTTCAGGTGGGCTGACGGAGAAACTGAAACTGACACTGCCTGCTCCTACTCCGACTCCAACTCCGATTGACCATCCGTACGGGTGCGTTGTCTTCCGCATCACGTGTCCGAAACTGAAAACGGCGGTGCCTTGGACTGCGTTCCGTACCGTGTGGAAATGCGTGTTCCACATGTAGCCGACCGCACGCCAATAGGTGTTCGGGAGCGGGGTCCCGCAGTTCGTACGTTCGGTTCCCCACTGCGCGGTGTGAGCAGTGTTAACACCGTAAGGGTTGATATGCGGGGACACTGATCCCTTGCCTTCAAGTGCATTATTGCGGAAGACCGGTTCGGGGTCTCCGGCCTCCCAGTTACATTTCTTGTAAACGTCCTCTTCGCGCCAAGCAAAGTCGAAGATCGGTGCGTCCCCCTCGAGGTATTGCCAACTCCCACCATCATCCCAGGCGTTTCCAACTTCGTTCTTCGGCGCATCATGGGCGCCGAGTTCCAGAACGATATACCCACCCGCTGCGATCTTGTGATCGTCCGAAGGGCTCGGCGGACTCTCGTAAAACCAGGTTAGCTGCCGACATTCACCCTCAGGTGCGTTCCAGAGATCCCATCCGTACTTGCTGATGCACTTCCTCACCCGATCCTGCTTAACGGCCACCGTAGCCGTGCAAAAGAACCTCTCGGCGCAGGCTTCTTCGAATTGGCTGGGATGGACTGGCCACGTATCGAGGGTTCCAAAGTATCCGACGCCGTCGATGAATGAGATGACCTGCTCCTCCCAGGCGACCGAAACTACTCCTCCGTCAAGGGAGACGGGCTGCCATACCTTGTACCCGTCTAGTCTGGTGATTCGTTGCAGCGCCCCCACATACCCCTGCCCCGGAAGCGCGCTGCCGGTCTTACTGAAATATTGCAGCTTCCCTTGGATCATTCTTTCCGCAAGAGCCTCATCGACAAAGAACGGAAACGGGTCCGGACTGCAGGCGAGCCAGCCGCTGGGGAGCACAGCCGGATCCATGCATGTGTTTGCGACCGGCGTCGTTGCCGACAGAGCCAACTTTAGGGTGGCGGACTCCGTTCCAGCGGGCAGCGACACAGACAGCGGCTGGAGCCGGACCTGCTGCCACTTGACCTGCTGACTCAGGGGTTCACCGAGAAAGAGATCGATCCCACTCAGTACGTCGGCAGAAGCCCCCGCGTCATATGGGGTCGCAACAGGAACGCCTGCCACCTCGATAACAGCAGCCCCGAGCGGGACCCGCTGAATCGCCGACCCGGATCCGCTGTGCAGCGGCGCGCCGACTTGAAAATTGAAAGACCGAACTCCAAGAAGAGGTAGGAACTCCCAGACATCCCCTCCACGGGGCACCCCTTGGGTCTCGATGCGCGCGAGCGTCCCCTCAACGCCAAATTCGAGTGCCTTGAAATCCCACGAAAAGTGTTGTTGATTCCCAGCCCGATCGCTGATACGAAGATCGGCCGTGTAAATCAACCCCGTTGTCAGCAACGCGGCTTCGCTACGCACACGAACGCCACCGGAGATATTCGAGACCGATACGTCGAGATTCTGCTGAACTCCGTTCTGAACGATCTGCAGGATGGGACTGCTGGGGTTCACGCCAGACCCATGATCGATGGCAGTTGCCGCAATAACTTGGCTCGAATAGATAGTGTGCCCCAGCATCGCCGGCACAAGCGATTTCAGGTCGATCTCGGGCGCGCTGTTATCCACGAAATAGGTCTTGGGTTGGGCACCGGTGTCGATGAGCGAGCCTGAACAGTCATCGACGCGGCCGTCGAGCGTGAAAGTCCCTTCGGTGGAGCCGGTCTCAAGGGTGGGCGTGTACTGCCAGACCTGCTGACCGTTCTCCACGCCGACGTGGGTCATGGCTTCGACGGTTCCGGTGCGGGAGTCGGTGATTTTGGCGCACGACTCGGGGTACGGGGCCCAGGTGCGCAACGTCGCGGTTAACGTTTCGGGGCCTTGGGCGGTGCTGAGGTAGGGGTCGGGCACTTGCAGGGTGCTCTGGTAGAAGAGCGTGAAGTCCTGGGTCGCGGAGGAATTGGTGGCGGTGAGCGGGACATCGGCTACTGCGCTGGTCATTCCCTGCTTGGATGCTGTGATGCGATACGTATCGAAGCTGAGTTCTTGAAGGGAATAGTGGCCGGGGATCCCATCTGAGCCGCTTTCATCCGATTGGCCCCCGTCGCTCACGATCGCGCCGTCGATTGTGCTTCCGGCGGGGGTCTTGACAGTTCCGGAAATGGTAAGGAGCGCGGCGTGGGCGGCAGGGGTGACTGCGCCGAGCAGACCTGTAATGACGCAGATGACGGTAACGCGGAACGCTTTTCGGGTAGGCATCCGTGTTCCTTTCTACGGCGTGTCGATGCGGCAGGGCATGTGAAAATCCTGGCGATTTCCATTCTCTTCAAGGACCGTAGCGGGCGTCACTTGAACCGTCTTCACATCACTGCTGCAGCCATGCTTGCTGGCGGTGAGCCGATAGGTGTCGAAGCCAAAGGCGTGGACGTTGTAGAAGCCGTGGGTGTCGGTGATATCGGATTGGCCACCGTCGCTCACGACGATCCCGGGGAAGGGTTTCCCATCGACATCGTAGACGTAGCCCCAGATATCGAAGATGCATTCAGCCTCGGTCCGAACCACGGGAGGGATGCAGGTTGGGTCGGGCAGCTCGGCGACGGCGGGAGGGATACCCACAAGAAACGCGACGGCAATCTGCGATCCGATCAGCAGGCTCTTGATTCTCATGGCTTCATCCCTTTATTCGCAGGCATAGTCGAGCGTGACGAAGGCCAGCAGGTGCGTGTGCGCGACCGGTACGGCTGGTGCGACTCCAGAAAGGACCGCGCCGGAAAACATCTCCAGCTCTTTCGGATCATCCTCGCTCGGCACGAGTGATTCACCCTCGTACCAGCTCGTCGCAACATCCGCAGGCGGTCCCTTCACCACAATGCCGTTAACCAGTTCGCGCGAGTCGGTGGTGCGGGTGCCGTCGATCGTGGTCCAAGAGTCCATGGACAACTTGAATGCGCCGGTACCGGGCGGGACGGCCGATGGCGGTAGAAAGTGGCGTACGCGGAACCAGGCCTCTGTTGGGGCACTTGTTCCATCACCCTGGGAGTTTGAGCGTCCCATCTCCGCGCCCCATTCGGTCCGATTGCCGGTCAACTCCCCTTGAGCGTTGAACTTGTCGGTCGTGGCGACCGCTTCCAGGTTGTAGGGCGGCAGACTCGATTCTGAATCCGGCTGGAAGTTGGTCGCAAGCCCGTTGAGGATGCCGGTGACCTGACCGGACTCGAAGCCGTTTGGGCAGGAGCCTTGATCGACCATCGCATGCGATTGCAGCCAGATCCCGACGCTGGAAGGCGAGGTAGTAGGGGAGCAGGCCTGTCCGGGCTGAGTTTGGCAGCCTGGATCGGCGTAGGCGAAGAGATGATCGAACAATCGCGCATAGTCCGAGGAAGGCGTGCCAGAGCCCGTGCATAGGTTCTGGCCACCAGTAGGGAGGCTGGGGGCGCATCCAATAACCAGGCTGGCCCGCGCGTAATCGGCCTGTCCATTAGCCTGGGCTACACCGAGGTTCGATTGGCCGCAGCCGGTAACCGTAGGAGTCAGCGCGGGCGCGTTCGTGGGACATACATAGTTCTCGATGTCTTGGTTCTCGATGACTTGGCCACATGGCCGCTTTGTTTGGTCTGGGCTCTCTGGCTCCAGCGGCTCGCAGCCCGGATCTTGACTCGCGTGGCTCGTGTCGGGATCGTTTTGCCCTAGAACTGCGCCGACCGGGACCGGAACCCAGCCCGCACCAGGGAGATTTGCGACGACGCGGTTGGTGATACCGCCGATGCTGCAGGCTGCGGTGAGCGTGGTGCAGCGAGCGATGATCATCGTGACCGGGATCGAGCCGGTCAGATGCTCGTCGAGCATGATCGCGGCTGCGGGAGTGACTGATCCCAGATCGGTGGCAGCGGGTTGGAGTGTTGCCGTTGTTCCGTCGGCCGTGAATCCGGCGGGCGCTGCCACCTGGACCTGCGGCAGATTCACGGCTTGTTGGGCGAGGGTGGCGGTAAGGGTCTGATCGCTGGGGGCGAGCACGGCGAGATGATGCGTGGTCTGGCCGCTAATCGCTGCGATCACCACAGTCTGCTGCTGACCATCCGAGCGAGTAAAGACAACGCTTGGCGCGGCGAAGCCGAAGGCTCGATGAAATCCTCCATGGCCCACACGCGCCGAGCCGCTCAAAGACAGCGTGAACAGGTCCGTGGCAGCATTCGGCGAGAATCGAGCGAAGCCATCGGCATCCACCGGCACCGTCTGCTCGGTAAGATGCGCTGAGGCGGGCGAGCCCGATAGCGTCGTGACCGCAAAGAAATGTGCGACCGTCGCTGCATTGCCGGCCGTATCGGCGGCGTCGATCTCGACCAGATGCACCCCCGGCTGCAGCCCTGCGCCGGAGATCGAGATCGTATCGCCCGACCGGGTCGCGGCGGCCGACTGTCCGTCCAGGCGGGTGGGGAAGACGCCGGATGCCAGGATGGCGCCGCCGCTGTCCCCGATGGTGACGCTGATGGTTTGCGGCGCAGCCGTGACGTTGGTGAAGGCAGCCGGGACGGACGAGATCCGCGCGGGCGGGGTCTGATCGTAGGCAGCCGCATAGTCGCGGACTTGGCTCACCAGATCCGCCGATGCGGGACTGATGCAGCCCTCACCGTCGGCTGCGCTGGCTTTGATCACGCACGCATACAGCGTCTGGCGGCCGCGCGGAAATCCGGCAGGCATCGTGGTGGTCAGACTCCATCGCGACCAGCCGGCGGGAGTTGTATAGGTCAGATCGTGGAAGAGCTCGAGCGGTGCGGCTGCGGGGATCTGGAAGATTGGCTGCATCGCGCTGGTGGGCGCGGTCGTGTCGATCGTGAAGGTCAACTCGTCGGAGAGGGCATTGAACGCATCGGGCGTGACCTGCGCGTTCACCAGAAACGGCAACGCCCGGTTTCCGTCGAAGTTGATCGGACTCGTCCCCACGGGCGTCTGCAAGCTTTGGCTGATATGCAGATACAGCGAATGTTTCGCCGTCAACGGTCCCGGATCGTCGATCGGCACCAGAATCGAATAGAAGCCGCTCGAGTTCGTCGTCGCGCTCTTGCACCAGTTATAGACCTTCACTCCCGAAACCGGATTCCCGAGACTGTTCTTCACCGTCCCAGTCGCAAGAATCGTCGCGGCTCCCAACGAATACTGACAACCCGGTGGCGGCTCGGGCGGCGGTGGCGGCTCAGGAATGCAATCCTCAACGCACAGCAGCGCAAAAGACGGCTGCGCGATTACCAAAATCGACGCGAACAGGCTCAACGCCAAGACGACCGCGCCTCGTGAGCGCTTCATCGCATCCCCCCAGAGAACGGATCACGGGACCGCCCCCCGACCACGGACCCGCCGCAGCCGGACCTTCGAACGCGATGCCCCTGGTAGCAAGGCGCCTAAATGCCCAGATTCGCCACCCTACTCTGCTTCTCCTGCTTTGCCGGAAAAACTATTTCCCCGAGTAGCCCGCCGGATCTGACCGGCCGGCACTACTCCGTGCGTTCGAGCTTGGTCGGGCCGGTGCCGATCTGCATGAGCGCTTGCAGTTGGGGGGCGACGCTGACGACGGCGGGGCTGCCGTCGCCGCGTTCGGCGCGCAGTTCGTCGGCGAGTCGGTGGGCTTCTTTGAACAGCTCGTCGACGATGTCGTCTTCGGGGACGGTGCGCACGACTTCGCCGCGGACGAAGATCTGGCCTTTGCCTTTGCCGGCGGCGACGCCCACGTCGGCTTCGCGGGCTTCGCCGGGGCCGTTGACGATGCAGCCCATCACGGCGATGCGCATGGGCACGTCGATTTCGCTCATGCGCTTTTCCACCGCGCCGGCAAGTGCGTAGACGTCAACTTCGGCGCGGCCGCACGACGGGCAGGCGACCAGATCAACGCCGCGCTCGCGCAGGCCGAGCGTCTCCAGGATCGCGATGCCGGCTTTGACTTCTTCGACGGGCGGCGCGGTCAGGGAGACGCGGATCGTGTCGCCGATCCCTTCGGCGAGCAGCGCGCCGATCCCGATCGCGCTCTTGTAGACGCCGCGCGCCGGCGTGCCGGCTTCGGTGACGCCCAGGTGCAGCGGATAGTCGCATTGCGCGGCGAGCATTCGGTAGGCCTGGATCATCGTCCACGGGTCGTTGTGCTTGACCGAGATCTTGATGTCGCGGAAGTCCACGTCTTCGAGCAGCTTCACTTCCTCCAACGCGGAAGCGACCATCGCCTCGGGCGTGGGGCCACCGAAGCGCTCCAGGATCGGCGCCTCAAGCGAGCCGGCGTTGACGCCGATGCGGATCGGCGCGCCGCGTGCGGCGGCTTCGCGGCCGATCAGCGCGACCTTGTCGTGCTTTTTCACATTGCCGGGGTTGATGCGGATCCCGTGGCAGCCGGCCTCCAGCGCCATGACCGCGTACTTCCACTGGAAGTGGATGTCGGCGATCACCGGGATCGTGGAATGCGACGCGATCGCCTCGAGCGCTTCGGCGTCGTCGCGGTCGGGAACGGCGACGCGGACGATGTCGCAGCCGGCGGCCGCGAGTTCGGCGATCTGCTGGAGCGTCGCGTTGTAGTCGGCGGTCTTGGTGATCGTCATCGACTGGACGCTGATCGGCGCATCGCCGCCCACCGGCACCGACCCGACCCGGATCGCGCGCGACGTTCGGCGGCGGATGCTCATCAGTTCGGCAGCGCCGGAAGCGGCGCGACGATGTCCATCGCGAGTGACAGCACGAACAGGCCGAGGAACACCGCGATGACCGTCGCGCTGACCGGGATGAGCTTTCGCATATCGACGTCCCTCTTTCGGATCTTTTCGTAGGTCAGCACGGCCAGATGCCCCCCGTCCAAGGGCGGCAGCGGCAGCAGGTTCGCCACGCCGATGAAGATGTTGAAGCCGATGAACAGAAACAGCAGGTTCACGATGCTGCTCGAGCCGGCGGCGCGGGTGACGCCCACGATCGAGGCGGGATCGTCGATCTTTCGCTCTTCGTTTCCGAGAAGCACCTGAAACATGTGCGCGAACGTTGACGGAGACACGATGCGCCCGAGGTTCTTCAGGCTCTCCCAGGCGAAGATGGGGACGAACTTTGCGCTCTGCCCGACCGCGGTTAGTGGGCCGCGGCGCACGGATTCGATGTCGGGGGCGACGCCCAGGAATCCGACCGCGAGGCCGTCGGGGTTCGCGGAGCGAAGCGTGGCCCGCAGCGTCTTTTCGGCGCCGTCGCGCTCGACGGTGAAGCTGATCGTCTCGCCCGGCTTGGAGCGAATGATGTTCCGCGCTTCCTCCCACGAAGTCACGCCGGCGCCGTCCACGGCGAGCACGGTGTCACCGGTCCGGAAGCCGGCCGCGGCGGCCGGCGTGCCCGGCTCGACTTCGTAGACGGTGCGTGTGGCGTCGCCGTCCTTGATGCCGGCCGTCATCAGCAGCGCGGCGAGCATCACGAACGCGATGAGGAAATGCATTGTCGATCCGGCCGCGAGCACGATCGCCCGCTGCCAGGGTTTCTTCGCCTTGAACACGCGATGCTTGTCCTCGTCGGGCACTTCTTCGAACGGGTTCATGCCGGCGATGCGCACGTATCCGCCGGCCGGAATCCAGGCGAACCCGTATTCGGTTTCCCCGCGCTTGACCGACCAGATCGGCGGGCCGAAGCCGATGAAGAACCGGTCCACCTTCATGCCGAACTTCTTGGCGGTGATGAAGTGCCCGAACTCGTGCAAGCCGATGGCGACCAGAATCAGCACGACGAAGAGCAGTCCGTTCATTCGATGATCGACCTCGCTTCTGATCGCGCCCATTCTTCGGCGTCGAGCACGGCTTCCAGTGTCGCGGCGCCTTCGGGTGCGTGACGGCCCAGCACCTCGTCGATGACGCGAACGATTCCGGGAAAGTCGAGCCGGCCGTCCAGGAACGCCGCGACGGCCTCTTCGTCGGCGGCGTTGAATACGCACGGATAGGTCCCGCCGCGTCGCGCCGCTTCCATGGCCAGTCGCGGCGCCGGGAAGACGTCGGCGTCGAGCGGCTCGAAGGCCAGCGCGCCGATCCCGGCCCAGTCGAGTGGCTCGGCGCCGCCTTCGAACCGCTCGGGCCACGACAGCGCCACTTGCAGCGGCAACCGCATGTCCGGCGTCGAAGCTTGGGCGATCGAGGATCCATCGGAATATTCGACGATGCCGTGCACGATCGACTGCGGATGCACGACGATCTCGACGCGATCGATGGGGATGCGGAACAGGTGGTGCGCCTCGATCGCCTCCAGCCCCTTGTTGACCAGGGTCGCCGAGTCGATGGTGATGCGCTTTCCCATGAGCCAGGTTGGATGCTTGAGCGCCTCGGCCGGCGTGACACCGCGAAGCGACGCAGCGTCGCGGCCGCGGAACGGACCGCCACTCGCCGTCAGAATCACGCGCCGCACATCGCCGAGCCGGTTGCCGGCAAGGCACTGGAAGATCGCCGAATGCTCCGAATCGACGGGCAGCAGCCGCTCGGGATGATCCCGCACCAACCGCATCACGATTTCGCCGCCGGCCACGAGCGACTCTTTGTTCGCGAGCGCCACGGTCTTGCCGTGCTCGAGCGCGGTGATCGTGGGCACCAGCCCGCGGGAACCCACCAGCGCATTGACCACGACGTCGGCGTCGGGCAGCGCGGCTGCTTCCAGCACGACCTGCGGGCCGTGCGCGAAGCGGCCGTTGCCGTCCCGGCTGGCGGCGAGCCCGGCGAGGCGCGGCTTGAACTCGTCGACCTGCTGGGAGAGCAGTTCGGCGTTCGAGCCCGCGACGAGCGCCGCGACCTGGAACCGGTCGGGATGCTTGCGCACGACGTCGAGCGCCTGCGTGCCGATGGAGCCGGTCGAGCCGAGGATCGCGATTCGCTTCACGGAGCCCATTCTGCCAGTGGCCGGGGCGCGGCGCTGACGCGGCGGACGCGGGCGGAGAGGCTTAGACGGCAAGCCAGTACGCCAGCCAGTAGGCGACGGGCGCCATCAGCAGCAGCGCATCGATGCGGTCGAGCATGCCGCCGTGCCCGGGCAAGAGCCGTCCGAAGTCCTTGATCCCCAGGTCCCGCTTCATGACCGATTCGGCCAGATCCCCCAGCGGCGCCACGACCGCCGTCGCCGCTCCCAAAGCAAGCCCGCTCCACAGCGACCACGGCGCGATCAGCGGGCCCAGCCCGGCTCCCAAAGCCATCACCAGCACCGACGCGCCGGCGGCGCCCTCGACGGTCTTTCCCGGCGAAATCGAAGGTGCCAGCTTGCGCTTCCCGAACAGCGATCCGGTCGCGAACGCGCCGATGTCGTAGAAGGCGACCAGACCGATGAACGCGATCGTGATCGCCGGGCCGCGGGGCAACTCCCGCATCAAGATCACGTGGGCGCCCATCACGCCGGTGTAGACGAGTCCGAAGATCGACACCGCCAGGTTTGCGAGCACGTTGGCACGGCGCGGATCGGCCAAATACCACAGGAATGCAACCACAGCGAACATCGCAAGCACGAAGGTGACCGCGCGCGGACCGCGCGCCGACGCGCCGGCCATCATCGCCACGCACGCGGCCAGTCCCAGCCACGTCGCCGGGGAATAGCCCTTCCCGGCCAGCGCCGAATAGAACTCGTAGAGCGCGTAGGTCACCACGACGATGACGACGGTTTCCCACGCGAGCCGGCTGGTGAACAGCGTCCCGAAGATCAGCCCCGCCAAGCCCAGCCCGGTCGCGACCGCGAGCGGAAGGTTGCGGCCCTTTGCGGCCGGCGAGTCGCCGGGTGCGGCCGAGGAGGACGTCATGGTGCCTCGCTCGCGCGCGGCTAGACCTCCATCAACTCTTGCTCCTTGCGATGGAGCATCTGGTCGATCTCGGCGACGTGCTTGTCGGTGAGCTTTTGCAAGTCCTTCTCGGCGCGGCGCGCGTCGTCTTCGGACACCTTTCCGTCCTTTGCGTCCTTGTCGATCTCGTCTTTGGTGTGACGGCGGATGTTTCGAACGGCGACGCGTCCGTGCTCGGCGCGGTCGCGAACGACCTTGATGAGCTCCTTGCGGCGCTCTTCGGTGAGCGGCGGAAAGCCAAGACGGATGTTGCCGCCGTCGTTGGACGGCGTAATGCCCAGGTCCGACGCCATGATCGCTTTCTCGATCGAGGCGATCGCGCTCTTGTCGTAGGGATGGATCAGCAGCGACTTCGGCTCGGGAACCGACACGGACGCGATCTGCTGAAGGGGCGTCGGCGAGCCGTAGTAGTCGACGATGATTCGCTGCACGAGCGTGGGTGACGCCCGGCCGGTCCGGAAACCGGCGAACTCCTCGCGGGCCACCTCGACGGCTTTGCCCATCTTCTCGTCGGCCTGCTTCATGGCTTGATCGATCATGCTCGCGTCTCCTGCGGCCGCGCCGGCCGCAATCCGAGGTGCCGTTTCCGAAAGCCTATCCGAGCGTCGCGAGGCGGCGCACGATGCCGTGCGGCCGTCAGCCGTGGACCAGGGTGCCGATCGGGTCGCCGGACAGGACGCGGCGAATGTTGCCGGCGACCTCGTGGTTGAACACCACGATCGGAAGCTTGTTGTCCATCGCCAGCGCGATCGCGGTGGCGTCCATCACGCCGAGCCCGCGCTGCAGCACCTCTTGGTAGGTGAGCGAGTCGAAGCGCTTCGCGCCGGGGTTCTTCTCGGGATCCGAATCGTAGACGCCGTCAACGCGCGTTCCCTTCAAGATCGCCTCGGCGCCGACTTCCAGCGCGCGCTGCGCGGCCGTGGTGTCGGTCGAGAAGTACGGCGTGCCCATGCCGGCCGCGAAAATCACGATGCGCCCCTTCTCGAGGTGGCGCACGGCGCGGCGCGGCACGTACGGCTCGGCGACCTGGGTCATCTGGATCGCCGATTGCACGCGCGTCTGCACGCCGCGCTTCTCCAACGCGTCCTGAAGCGCGAGCGAGTTGATCACGGTGCCCAGCATCCCCATGTAGTCGGCGCGCGACCGATCCATCCCCTCGGCTTTGGTGGAGGTGCCGCGGAAGATGTTGCCGCCGCCGACGACCACCGCAATCTGGATCCCCAATTCGTCGACGACTTCCTTGAGTTGGTCGGCGACGCTGTTGACGATGCGCGGATCGATGCCGAGCTTGGAGTCGGCTTCGGCAAACGATTCGCCGGACAGCTTGAGCAAAACGCGCCGGTACGGCGACCGTGTCACCTATTCGCCTCCGACGCGGAAGCGCGCGAATCGGCGAATGCGGATCGGCTCTTTCAAGTCGCCGGCCGCGTGGTCGAGCATCTCGGCGATCGTCATCTTGCCGGCCTCGTCGCGGATGTAGATCTGGTCGAGCAAGACGCGGTCCTTGTACCAGTCGTTCAGTTTGCCTTCGACGATCTTTTCGACGACGTTCTCCGGCTTGCCTTCGGCGGCCTTCGCGGCCAGCTCGCGTTCGCGCGCGACGTCCTCTTCGGCCACTTCCTCGCGCGAGAGGTAGTCGGGCCGGGTGGCCGCGATGTGCAGCGCGATGTTGCGGGCGAGCACGCGGAACTGCTCGGTCTTGGCGACGAAGTCGGTCGCGCAGTTCAGCTCGAGCATGACGCCGACCTTCGGGGGAAGCGTCGGGTCCGGCTGGTGCAGATACGCCTCGACGATGCCTTCGCCGGCGGCCCGCTCGGCCAGCTTCTTTGCGCTGGCGAGCCCGCGCTCGCGCAGGATCGTCTTCGCCTTCTCCATGTCGCCGCCGGCCTCGGTCAGCGCCTTCTTGCACTCCATCATCCCGGCGCCGGTCGCGTCGCGCAGGACCTTCACGTCTGCTGCCTTGATCTCCATCTCGCGTTCTCCGTAACGTCTCGTCGGGTCCGTCGCGCCGTCGATCGGCGGGCTTTCAGTCGGGGCGCTTGCGTTCTTCCTCTTCGGTCTCCGTGCGCTGCTTCTCTTCCTGGTCTTCGGCGAGAAGCTGCAGCTCCCATTCGGCCATCGGCTCTTCCGGAACGGCGCCGGCTGCGGCGGCCTCGCCCGGCGTCCGATCCATCTGCCTGATCGTGCCGCCGGGGCCACGCATCCCTTGTCCGTCCAAGACGGCATCGGCGATGATGCGCGTCAGCAGCGATCCGGCGCGGATCGCGTCGTCGTTGCCCGGGATCGCGTAGTCGAGTTCGTCGGGGTCGCAGTTGGTGTCGAGGATCCCCACGATCGGCATCTTCAACTTGCGAGCCTCGGTGACGGCAATGTGCTCCTTGCGCGTGTCCACGACCCAAATCGCGTCGGGCCGCTTCGTCAGGTTGCGGATGCCGCCGAGGTTCTTCTCGAGCTTCTCCTTCTCGGCGCGCAGCTTGATCACTTCCTTTTTCGGCAGCACCTCGAACGCGTTGGTCGCCTCCATCGCGTCGAGCTCGCGCAGCCGGTCGAGACGCTTCTTTATCGTCTCGAAATTGGTGAGCATGCCGCCCAGCCAGCGCTGATTGACGTAGGGCATCCCGCAGCGCCCGGCTTCATTCCGGATCGAGTCCTGCGCCTGCTTCTTGGTTCCGACGAACAGGACCGTGCCGCCGCGCGCGACGGTGTCGCGAACGAAGCGGTAGGACTTCTCGATCCCGGCGACGGTCTTTTCGAGATCGATGATGTAGATGCCGTTGCGCTCGCCGAAGATGAATCGCTTCATCTTCGGGTTCCAACGGCGAGTCTGGTGTCCGAAGTGGACACCGGCCTCGAGCAACTGCTTCATGCTGACGACGGCCATGCGAAAAACACCTCCGGTTGATCCCTCCGCTCACCGGTACAGACCGCTTCCCGGACGTGCCTCCAAGGTGGAGGCGCCCGGGCGCGCGTCGACCCATCGAGTGGGCACCGGATTGGTTGCGTGGTGAGCGTGTGTATTTGCCCGCTGATGCGGGCCCGCCAAGGGTAGCAGAGCCGCCGGGGAGCCGACAACGCGTCTACGTGCGCTTTCGGCCCTTTCGCCGCCCCGTCGCGGGGGGGCCGAGCGGCGGCTCGCCGGGTTCGAGCAGCACGGCCCGCCGGGCGAGGGTCAAGGCGAACAGGACGGCCAGCCAGGCGGCCGCCACCGCGTACAGCGTCATCGGAAGGGCGCCCGGGCGGCCCGGCTCGCCGAACGAGGCAAGCCGGTAGAGGCCGTTGACTCCCGCGCCGTAGCCGGCCACCAGGATCACGTGGCCGAGCGGCCGGCGGGTGGCGATGCCGCGGCCGATCGCGCGGCCGAGGCGGCGCCCGCCGGCGGCCGCGATGAAGGCGCTCGGCAGTACGAGCATCCCGGCGGCCAGCGCCGAGGCGGCGACCGTGGCGTCCCGCGCCGGGTCCAGCGAGGCCTGCTGCGACACCAGCAGCCCGTATCCGAACGAAAGCCCGCCGAGTGCCGCGAATGTCGCCGCCCGCGCGCGAAGCGCGCGGCGAGCGGCGGCGAGCGTCACGACTTCGCCGTGGGCGCGCGCGACGACCAGCGCCGCGATGGTTGCGAACGCGATCGTGCGAGCCACGGCAAACAATCCGCGCGCGACCCACACCGACGCCTCCGACAGGCTCGACAACGCGACGATTCCGATGTCCTGGTAGGCGTCCGCGGGAGGCGGCGTGACGATCGGCACGATCACTTCGGCATGAGCCGGTGCGCCGATGGCGAACGCGGCCAGCAGCCATGCGACGACGAGCATGACCGGGGCGAGCAGCAGCACCGGGTCGCCGGCGAGCGTGACGCTTGCCCATCCGAGCGCGCGCGGCAGCGACCAGGCAGGCCGGCGGGGCCGTCTTCGGATCGTGACGACGATCTGTCGATCGCGATCGTCGCCGCTGGTGTTCCTCGTCGTGGCTGCCTCCTCGCACGCCGCGAGGACGCCGGGCGCGCCGCCGCGTATCGCCGCCGAGCCTATCCCGCGTCGGGGGCGAGCCGCACCAGCCCGGCGTGATCACGTCGCAAGGAATCCACGATCAATGCTTCGACGTCGATGTAGGTTTCGCCCCGTCGCGCGCCGACGTGCACGTGCGCCTCGCCGCTCTCATCGGGATGGCCGGTGCCGCTCCGCGCGATCGGATCGCCTCGCGCGACGGTCCCGCCGGCGCGAACCAACGCGGACGCCAGATAGGAATAGGTGGTTCGAATCCCGTCGGGGTGTTCGATCGAGACGGCAACGCTGCCGCCGACGGGCCCGGCGAACGCGACCCGCCCGGCGGCGGCCGCGCGCACGATCGAATCGGACGGCGCGGCGATGTCGATGCCGCGGTGTCCGGCGGAATAGGGCGTCGGCGGCGGCTCGAAATGGCGAATGATCGCACCCGGCAGCGGCGGCCGGTACACAACTGCCGGAGCCGGAGCCGGCGAACCGGTTAGCGACGGAACCGGAACGGGCGGAATCGATGCCGTCGGCACCGGAAGGGGCACAAGCAGCAGGGCTGCCGCCAACACGCGCGGAAATGCCATCGGCCGATCATGCGATTCGAAGCGACGGAAGTGAAGTGCGACGAGCGTCGCGAACTAGTCGTTCGAGTCGGCCATGCGATTGCGGAGCTGCAACACGGCCTTGGTGTGCATCTGGCACACGCGCGATTCGGTGACCCCCAGCACGCCGCCGATCTCGGCCAGCGTCAACCCTTCGTAGTAGTAGAGCGTCACGACCAGCCGTTCGCGTTCGGGAAGCGTCTCGACCGCCTTGGCGAGAATGTGGCGCATCTCGGTGTTTTCGAACGACGCGACGGGATCGGCGGCCCCGGGATCTTCGAGCGTGTCCACGAGCGAGAGAGACTCGCCTTTTTCTCCGGTGCCGCCGAGCAGCTCGTCGAGCGCGACCACCGACACGAGGTTGATGCGGTTGAGGCTCTGTTGCAGATCGTCGACCGAGAGCCCGAGCTTTTCCGCGAGCTCGCCGTCGGTCGGCGGACGGTGCAAGTCGCTCTGAAGCTCGGCGAGCGCGCGTTCGACCTCGCGCGCCTTGGAGCGCACGCTGCGCGGAATCCAGTCGACGGCGCGAAGCTCATCGATGATCGCGCCGCGAATGCGGTTGATCGCGTACGTCTCGAACTTGATGTTGCGTGTCGGATCGAATTTCTCGATCGCGTCGATGAGACCGAAGATTCCGTAGCTGGTCAGGTCGGCCTGCTCGATCGTGTTCGGCAAGCCGACGGATACGCGGCCGGCGACGTACTTCACCAGCGGCGAGTAGTGAATGATCAACCGTTCGCGGGCACCCTCATCGGCCGATGCCTTGAAGCGATCCCATAGATCCTGGACGGCCGAGGCCGCTTCGGGATCGGTGGCGGCCTTCTGTCGCGGCTGTGCCGTCACGCACCGCTCCCCGGCCCGGCGCCGGGCCGGCTTCCCGACGCCCCCGATCGAGGGTGAGACTGCTCGTAGACGCGACGGAGCCGTTCGCGGGACACGTGAGTGTAGATCTGCGTGGTCCGCAGATCCGAATGCCCCAGTAGCTCCTGCACGGATCTCAGGTCGGCGCCTCCTTCGAGCAGATGCGTCGCGTAACTGTGTCGCAGCGTATGCGGTGAGGGACGGGACCCAGGGGCCGCTTCAGCAGCATACTGGGTCACGAGCGTACGAACGTCTCGGACGCCGATTCTTCGTCCCCTGCGGTTCAGAAGCAGCGCATCGCCCGACACGCCGTCGCGCCAAAGCGCCGGACGGGCACCGGAAAGGTAGGCGGCCAGCGCCGCGGCGGCCGGATCCCCGAACGGGACGATTCGCTCTTTCGATCCCTTGCCGAGCACGCGAACCCGGCGACGACGAACGTCAACGCTGCCGGTATCGAGCGAGCAGAGCTCTCCGACCCGCAACCCGGCGCCGTAGAGCATCTCGAGGATCGCATGGTCGCGAGCGCCGATCGGGTCGTCGGCCGGGGGAAGCTCGACGAGCATCTCCACCTGCGGCCGGCGAAGGACTTTCGGCAAGCGTTGATGCTTCTTCGGAGACACCAGAAGCACACCCGGGTTGTCCTGCCGGAGCCCGCGCCGCTGGATGAAGCCGTAGAAGGCGCGCAGCGTCGAAGCTTTGCGGGCGAGGCTCGCGCGGGCGTACCGCTCTCGACGGGAACGCCAGGCGCGCACGACTTCGAGTTCGTCGGCGCCGATGTCTTCACTCAGCGTCGCGAGGAACCGTTGCAGATGCCGTGGCTGGGCGCCGAGCGGACCGCTGGTCCGCGGACCGCCGGTGTGACGGCAGAAGCCGGCGAACTGCTCCAGATCGGCACGCATCGCCGCGACGGTGTGCGGCGAGAGATTTCGTTCGAGGGCGGAGTGACGCAGGAACGCATCGAACGCGTCCCGCGCCTGAGGCTCCCATGCCGCACCCATTCCTCCTGCACTATCGCCGCCGCGGTCGGGACGGTCAACGAACCTCACCCGGAACGCGCCGGAGCCCGGCGCGTGGCCGGGCTCCGCTTGCCGAGCATTTGAGTGGGATTGATTGCTTACATGCCGCCGAGGCGCAGCGCCTGCTGCGGACCGTAGGAGTGAGCGCCGCCGCCGAACATCTCATTCAGATCCGGCACTGCCCCGGCCAGCGTCTGGTCGGCGCAGGCTCCCTGGTAGCAACTGTTGGCCGGACCGGCCGGCTTCGAAGGCGTCGTCGCGGGAATCTCTTGCGAGCCCGGAACGATCAGCGTCACGATCGCGACATCCCCGAGTCCGCCGCCCAGCGGCACCCACACGCCTTCCGCAAGCGGCGTCGACGGCGCTCTTTCGATCGCGACATCGCCGAACCCGCCGCCCAGCGGCACCCACACGCCTTCCGCAAGCGGCGTCGACGGCGCTCTTTCGATCGCGACATCGCCGAACCCGCCGCCCAGCGGTACCCACACACCTTCCACGAGCGGCGTCGACGGCGGCTGTTCGACGGTGACAATGCCGAACTCGTGAATCGCCGATGCCGTTCCGGGCGCAACCGCGAGCACCAAAAGCGCGGCCAGCCCGATCGCGGCGATGAATCCGCGTTTGCGCATCCAGCTTCCCCCTCTCGTCCCCGAATCCGGGGCGTCCGACCATATCAATCCAAGCCCGATGGTATGGTGCGCGCTTCCAGGGAGCAAGCGCGCGATGGGTCAGCGCATTCGGCGAAGCAAGAATCCTTCTTCGACCACGTAGCCCTGCAGTTCCAAGCGGGTGATGCTCATGGATGCCTCGGCCGCGGCAAGACCCGATTCGGTGATGATCTGCTCGCGGCCGGCGGCCCCCCGCGACAACACGTTCAGGATGCGCTGCTGGGCATCGGGCAGATGCGCCGGAACGGGTGCCACCTCGGGCGGATTCCAGCAGATCGCGCCCTGGAGCACATCGGCGATATCGGATGCCAGCGTGCACACGTTCGCCCCACTCTTGAGCAGCCCATGGACTCCCTCACTTTGAGGCCATTCGATCGAGCCGGGAACCGCAAAGACATTCCCCGTCCCGCGGCCGGCGGCGCGCCCGCCGGTTTCGACGGCGGCGCTGTGTTTGTCGCCCTGCACGACGACGACCGCGACCGACATCGCGACCATGATGTCGTTGCGATGCACGAAGTCGTGCTTGTGGGGAACGTAGCCGGGCGGATGCGCCGACACGATCGCTCCCTTGGCCGCGATCTCGGCGTAGAGCGTTCGGCTGCCCGCCGGATAGCACACGTCGGCACCCGAGCCCAGCACCGCGATGGTCGCGCCGCCGCCTTCCAGCGCGCCATCGTGCGCCGCGGCATCACAGCCGCGCGCCATTCCGCTCACGACGCACACGCCGCCCACGGCCAGATCGCCGGCCAGTCGATGTGCGACGCTCAACCCGTACTGCGTAGCACGGCGCGCCCCGATGATCGTGACCATCGAGCCGAACCCCCGCAGGTCGCGTCCCACCACCCAGAGCCGCCGGGGTGGACGCTCCATCGTGCGCACCCCGCCGGGAAACTCGTCATCGTCGAAGCCGATTTCGCGCACCGACACCTTCGCCTGCAACGACGAGTGCGGACCGCGGTGGAAGAACCCGTCGGCGGGGCGGTAGCGAGGCGTCCTGCGCATCACAGTCGGACGCGAAAGCCGGCCGCCTCGGCGACGTGGCCCTCGTGCACGCGATCCGAGCCCTCGAGATCGGCGATCGTGCGAGCCACCCGGATGAGCCGGTGGGTGCCGCGCATCGAATGCGCGTAGGTGGCCACGACGTCCTCGAGGGCCGCCAGCGCCGCTTTGGTGACCGCGCAGGTCCGTTCGATGCCGCCCGGCGGGATCTCGGCGTTCGTCGTGATCCCCGACGCGGCCAGTCGCCCGCGCTGTCGTTCTCGCGCAGCGACGACGGACGCGCGGATGGCCGTCGACGTCTCGGTTCCCGGATCGGCGAAGATCTGTGAGCGCTTGACGCGCTCGACGTTGACGCCCAGATCGACGCGGTCGATCAGCGGGCCGGAAAGGCGTTCCTTGTAGGCGACGATCCGGCCGGGCGCGCACTCGCAGACCTTGAGCGGATCGCCGGTATGGCCGCACGGACACGGATTCGCCGCGAGCACCAACTGAAAGCGCGACGGGTAGCCGACGGTGAATCGCGCGCGCGACAAGGTCACGAAACCGTCCTCGATCGGTTGTCGTAGCGCCTGGAGCGCATCGCGCCGGAACTCGGATGCCTCGTCCAAAAACAGCACACCCCGATGCGCCAGGCTGACCTCGCCCGGCATCGGGATGCCGCTGCCGCCGCCGACGAGCCCGGCCGTGGAGATCGAGTGGTGCGGCGCGCGAAACGGCCGCTGCCGGATCATGCCGGCCTCGGGCGGCAACTGTCCGGCAACCGAGTAGAGGCGCGTGACGATCATCGCCTCGTCGTGATCCAGCGGCGGCAGGATCGTGGGCATCCGGCGCGCCAGCATCGTCTTTCCCCCGCCCGGCAGGCCGGTCATGATCATGTTGTGCCCGCCGGCGGCCGCGATCATCAGCGCGCGTTTCGCGTTCGACTGTCCGCGGACGTCGGCCAGGTCCACGTCGTGGTCGGGCGGCGCCCCCGCGGGCGGTGGGACGGCGGCGTCGATCAGGCATTCGCCGCGCAGAAGCCGGACGGCCTCGGCCAGCGCCGTCAGTGGAATGACCTCGACGCCGTCGATCAGCGCCGCCTCGGCCGCATTGCCGCTGGGCACCAGCACCCGGCGCACGCCGCGCGCCGCGCAGGCTGCGACCGCCGCGAGCACGCCGCGGATACGCCGGACCTTACCGTCGAGCGACAACTCGCCGATCGCGCAGATCTCGTCCAGGCGCTGCTGCGAGATCCGGCTGCACGCGGCCAGCACGGCAAGCGCGATGGCCAGATCGAATCCGCTGCCCTGCTTCGGAAGATGCGCCGGCGACAAGTTCACCGTCAGCCGTTGCTTCGGCCAGGTCTCGCCGCTCGACTCGACGGCGGCGCGCACGCGCTCGCGCGACTCTTGAATCGCGGCATCGGGCAGACCGACGACGGTGAACGCGGGCAACCCTTGCACGACCTGGACTTCGACATCGACGGGATGGCCGTCCATGCCGACCACCGCAACCGAGGACGCGCGGGCGAAACTCAAAATGCGTCCTGGATGTGGTT
>Ga0214472_10000377_pt1 | contig 55876 bp, 53 predicted proteins | sample RVTome_6_FD_207662 | JGI IMG/M metagenome (GOLD analysis project Ga0214472, IMG submission 207662) | Soil microbial communities from uranium-contaminated site in the Upper Colorado River Basin, Wyoming, United States - RVT140D175 | ecosystem: Environmental > Terrestrial > Soil > Contaminated >...
GGTGGCCCGCCTCGTCTCGGGCGACTTGAAGCCCAGGCCCGCCAGCATGTAGCGCTGCTGCATGACCGCAGGCCAGGAGTTCTCGAACCTCGGGTCGGCCTGTGCTACGATCATCACCCCGCGGCTCCCGTCACGGGCGGCCGCCGCGAAAGCCTCCCTCATCCAGGCCAGGTTGGCGGCCGTGCGCTGCGCGTGCTCGGCGTCCATCTCCGCGGTGCGTCCCAGGTTGTCGTTGCTGCCGATCACGTGGAGGGTGACGAAGAGGACGTCTCTCTGACTCCAGCGCGCGTTCTCGGGGAAGCTCGCGTAGCGGGGCTCCTGGCTCTGGCGGGTCAGGCGCAGGGTGCGTCGGCCGAGGCTCGTGCCGTCCCGGAAGAAGGTCTGGCGGAGCTTGGCCAGCCTCTCCAGGGGGTCGTAGGCGCGCGGCCGGGCCCGGTGGCAGTCGGCCCACTCGTTGTCCCCGGGGACGAAGATGAAGGGATGCCGCGACGCTTGCGCGAGCCGCAATCGGTCGGCGAACGTCTCGTCCGCGCACGGCGGGAGCCCGCCCGCCTCCGCCGTCCACTCCGCGCCGTCCCACCAGAAGTCCCCGACGTGGACGACGAACGACAGGTCCGCTGTGTCCACCGCCTTCATGACGCTCGCGAACTCCCGCTCGTGCCGGGCGTCGTAGGGCATGTCGCCGAGGAGCGCGAAGTCGAAGCCCGCGCCGGTAGCGCCTCGCGTGGTGGCGATTCCGGCGAGCAAGCCGAGCGCGCACGAAGCAAGAGAGGGTCGCTTCATCGGGCACCTCCGAAGATCCCGGCCAGCTCCGCGGGGGGCGTCACCTCGAGCTGGTCGTAGCGGCAGTCGGCGGGGCGCTTGTCGCTGCGCCAGCGCAGGAAGGTCGTGGCGTGGCGGAAGCGATCGCCCTGGAGGTGGTCGTACTTCACCTCGCACACGCGCTCGATACGCAGCGGCTCCCAGGAAAGGTCCTTGCCCTGGCTCCAGCGGCTCTGGCCGCCGGGCATCCGCGTCGATCCGTCCATCGCTTCCGCCCAGCCGCGCCAGGGGTGCCTGGCCAGGGCGTCCTTGCGCAGCGGCTCGAGCTCCTTCGCGAGCTGGCGGCGCGCCGCGGCCGTGAACGACGAGGTGACGCCCACGTGGTGGAGCGTGCCCTTCTCGTCGTAGAGGCCGAGCAGCAGCGATCCCACGAGCTCCCCGGGGCCGTGCTTGTGCCAGCGGAAGCCGGCCACCACGCAGTCGGCGGTGCGCGTGTGCTTGACCTTGACCATCACACGCTTGCCGGGCTGATAGGGCGACGCCTCGTGCTTGGCGATCACGCCGTCGAGGCCGGCGCCCTCGAAGCGGTGGAACCACTCCCGGGCCAGCTCCCGCCGGCGCGTGCAGGGCGTCAGGTGGACGGAGCCCGAGACCCCCGCCAGGGCCTTCTCCAGGCGCTCGCGGCGCTCGGCCTGGGGACGGGGCCGCAGGTCCTGCGAGCCCACCGCCAGCAGGTCGAAGGCCACGAAGGACGCGGGCGTCTCCGCCGCCAGCTTGGCCACGCGGGACGCGGCCGGGTGAAGCCGCAGCTGCAGGGCGTCGAAGTCCAGGCCGTGCGGCCCCGCGATCACGATCTCGCCGTCCACCACCGCGCGGGCGGGGAGGACCGCGCGGAACACCGCCTCCAATTCGGGGAAGTACCGGTCGAGGGGCCGGCAGTCGCGGCTCTGGGTGTAGATCCGGTCCCCGCCGCGGAAGACGATGGCCCGGAACCCGTCCCACTTGGGCTCGAACAGCCAGCCGTCGCCTTCGGGCAGCTCGGCCGACAGCTTGGAGAGCATGGGCTCGATAGGCGGCTCGATCGGGAACCCTTCGTCGGTGGCCACACGCCTACCCCGGGCGCCCGAGGCGCGCGGCGATCCGCTGCTCGGCGGAGGTCCAGCCCGCGTCGAACGGGCAGCCCGGGGCGTCCACGTCGATGACGAGGGGCGCGTGGTCCGAGGGCACCGGCTTGCCCTTGCGCGCCTCGCGGTCGATCTCCGCGGCCACCGTCCGCTCCCGCAGGGGCGCGGTCACCAGCAGGTGGTCGATGCGCATGCCGAAGTTCTTGTGGAAGTTCCCCGCCCGGTAGTCCCACCAGGTGTAGCGCCCGGGCTCCGGGTGATGCAGGCGGTACGCGTCGGCCAGCCCCCAACGGACGAGCCGGGCGAAGGCCTGGCGCTCCGGCCCCGAGACGTGGGTGCCGCCGTGGCAGGCCCGCTGGTCCCAGACGTCGGCGTCCTCGGGGGCCACGTTCATGTCGCCGCCGAGCACGAGGGGCGCCTTGGGGTCGGCCGCCTCGGCGAGCCAGCGGGCCAGGCGCTCGTACCAGGCGAGCTTGGCCTCGTAGAAGGTCGAGCCGACGACGCGGCCGTTGGGGGCGTAGACGCAGACGACGCGGATCCCGCCGCAGATCGCGGAGACCATGCGCGCCTCCGCCAGCGGCTCGTCGTCGCTCACGTCGGGCGTCCGCGCGGGACGCAACGGCTCCCCGAAGTTGGCGACCACGTCCTCGAGGCCGCAGCGGCTGGCGATGGCCACCCCGTTCCATCGGCCTTCGCCGTGGTGGGCCAGGGCGAACCCGAGGTCATGGAAGACGCGCGCGGGCGCCTCGGCGTCGGAGAGCTTGGTCTCCTGCATGAGCAGCACGTCCGGGCGGGCGCGCTCCAGCCACCAGGTGACCTTGTCGAGGCGCGCCTTCAGGGAGTTGACGTTCCAGGTGGCGATGCGCATCGGCCCTAGGTTACCGCGCCCCTCCTGGCGCGTGCACGCGGGCGGGGGTTCGTGCGATCCTCAGCCCCACGGGAGCGTCCGATGGGCCTGATGCGCAGCGTGTTCCTGGCCGGGTCGCGGAGCGTGTGGCTCCGGGAGCGCGCCATGCGCTATGCGTTCGTGCGCCGGTCCGTCTCCCGTTTCATGCCCGGCGAAACGCTGGACGACGCGCTCGAGGCGGCCCGCGCGCTCCAGCAGCAGGGCGCGAGCTCCGTGCTCACCCAGCTCGGCGAGAACATCGCCGACGCGCGGGAGGCGGTCGCGGTCGAGCGCCATTACCTGGACGTCCTCGACCAGGCGGCGGCGCGGGGCCTGGACGCCCAGGTCTCGGTCAAGCCCACGCAGCTCGGCCTGGACCTCGACCCGCAGCTGTGCCTCGCCCGCCTGATCGCGCTCGTGAAGCACGCAGAGGCACGCGGCAACTTCGTCTGGATCGACATGGAGAGCTCGGCCTACGTGGACGCCACCCTCGACCTGTTCCGGCGGGCGCGCGCGGTCTCGCCCCGTGTCGGGGTCTGCCTCCAGGCCTACCTGCGTCGCACACCCGCGGACCTGGAGGCCCTGCTGCCCATGCGGCCCGCGCTGCGGCTCGTGAAGGGCGCCTACCAGGAGCCGGCGGACCGGGCCTTCCCCCGCAAGCAGGACGTGGACCAGGCCTACTTCTCGCTGGCCGCCCGCATCCTGGGGCAGCTCCGCGGCGAGGGCGGCGAGCTGCTCGCCATCGGCACCCACGACGGGCACCTGATCGACCGTCTCCGCGCGCTGGCCTCCGAGCGCGGCGTGCCGCGCGCGGCCTACGAGTTCGAGATGCTTTTCGGCATCCAGCGGGCGTTGCAGGCGCGCCTGGTCGAGGGCGGTGACCGGCTGCGCGTCCTCATCAGCTACGGCTCCTACTGGTTCCCCTGGTACATGAGGCGGCTGGCCGAGCGGCCCGCCAACGTCTGGTTCGTCGCGCGCAACCTGCTCTCCGGCTGAAGCTTGCGCTTGTGATCCCGAACATGGACGCCGTTTGCGATCCGGGTTAAGAAGTCCCGAAAAAGGAGCGCCATGCGCCATTCCCTCCCGCTTCTCGCCGTGCTCGCGGCGGTGCCCGCCGCCGCCCAGGCCCCTCCCGCCCCGGGCGGGTTCGACCCCGCGGCCCTGAAGAAGACCTGCGACAAGGGCAACTTCGACGACTGCTACGCGCTGGCCACGGCCCACCGCCTCGGGGAGGGCGTGGCCAGGGACGCCGGCAAGGCGGCCGGTCTCCTCAAGAAGGCGTGCGAGGGCGGACACGCCCAGTCGTGTGTGGACCTGGGCGACATGCACCGCGAGGGCGCGGGGATCGCCAAGGACCTGGAGAAGACGGTCCTGTTCTGGCAGCGCGCCTGCGACGGGGCGAGCGGGGAGGCCTGCGCCCGCCTCGGGCAGTTGTTCCACGAAGGGAAGGACGTCCCGCGGGACCTCACGCGCGCGACGGCGGTCCTGCAGAAGGCCTGCGACGGCGGCGTCCACCGCGCGTGCCGTACGCTCGGCGCGATGTACCAGGCCGGCGGCGTCCCGGCCAAGGACCTCGCCCGCGCCGCGGGCTTGTACGCCAAGGCCTGTGAGGCCGGTGACCCGGAGTCCTGCGGCCTGCTCGGCCGGCTGCACCGCGGGGGCGAAGGCGTGGCCCGGGACCCCGCCAGGGCGGCGGCGCTCTTCAAGAAGGCCTGTGACGCCGGCGGCCTCGCCGGCTGCCATGACCTCGCCGTCGCCTACGAGCGTGGACAGGGCGTGGGACGCGACACCGCGCGCGCCGTCTCCCTCTTCACCAGGGCCTGTGACGGAGGCGAGGCGCACGCCTGTCACAGCCTCGCGCTCCTGGCCCGCGACGGCGTGGGCGTGCCCAAGGACCTCGCCCGCGCGGTGGGCCTGTGGAAGAAGGCCTGCGACGGCGGCGCGGCCCGCGGCTGCCTGGAGCTGGGCGTCGTCTACGCCTCGGGCAAGGGCGCGCCGCGGAGCGTGGCCGAGGCCGCCTCCCTGTACCGCAAGGCCTGCTCGGGCGGGGACATGCGGGGCTGCCTGAACCTCGGCGCGCTGTACGCGGCGGGCGGCGAGGTGACCCGGGACCTGAGGCGCGCCACCGAGCTCTACAAGGAAGCCTGTGACGGGGGGGACGCGGCCGGGTGCGGGCGGCTGGGGCGCATGCACGAGATGGCCGAGGGCGTGCCGCGCGACATGGACAAGGCGATGGCTTTGTACAAGCGGGCCTGCGACGGCGGGTCCTCCCTCGACTGCTACAACCTGGGCCACGCCCTGCGCGGCGGCCAGCTCTTCACCCGCGACCCGCGCCAGGGCGCGGTGCGCCTGAAGCAGGGATGCGACGGCGCCGTGGCCGCCTCGTGCTACGAGCTGGGCCTCATGCACGAGACGGGCGACGGCGTGGCCAAGGACCCCGGTCGCGCCGCCGCCCTCTTCACCCAGGCCTGCACGGGGGGAGAGCCGCGGGCCTGCGCGAAGGCCAAGGCCTACGGGCGCTAGCCCCGCGCCCAGGCCCGCAGGCGGAGGTCACATCGCGCCGAGCCGAGCCTTCGCCTCCCGGTAGGAGAGCGCCCGGTCCAGGCCGTTCTGCGTCGAGTCCACGACGTCCTTGTAGGCCTTCCGCGCGCGCTCCTTGTCCCCCGCCTTCTCGTAGGCCCGGGCCAGGAGCAGCCTCTGGAACGGATCCTCGGCGTCGCCCTGCTTGAGGTGCTCGATGGCCGCGGGGTAATCGCCCTTCTCCAGCTTCACGTAGCCCGCCAGGTAGTGGTAGGCGGGCTGGAACGGCTTCCCCGCGTCGCCGCCCTCTTCGATCATCTTCTTGACGGTCTCGGCCTCCGCCCACGCCTCCTCGTGCTTCCCCATCCGCGCCAGCGTCCGGCCGCGGCCGTGGTGCAGGCGCCCCAGCCAGATCTTCTTCTGGTCCTCCGGAAGCGCCGAGCCGGGCACGCTCGCGAAGCCCTTCTCGTAGGCGTTCATGGCGTCCTCGAGCCGGCCGTTCTCCAGGTTGATGCGGGCGATGGAGTTCCAGATGAAGACCTCGGGCAGGTCGGCCGCGGCCGTCGTCTTGCGGTATTCCTCGAGGTAGCTGCGGAGGGTGCCGACGGCCTCGTCGACGTGGCCCTCGTAGAGGTGGGTGAACACGGTGCCGTAGGTGGGCTGCCCGGGCGCCACCCCCGCCGGCGTCCTGGAGCGGGCCAGGCGGTACATCTCGCGCGCCTTGTCGTAGTCGCCCTTCAAGAGGTGATAGTTCCCGACGAAGGCGTAGGCGCGCGGCGTCGCGGGGTCGAGGGCGATGGCCTTCTCGAAGGCCGCCTTCGCCTCCTCGGGCCTGCCCAGGCCGGCGGCGTTCTGTCCGAGGAGCATGAAGAACAGCCGCTCGCCCGGGTAGTCGGCGGTCAGCGACGTCAGGGGAGCCAGCGCCTGCTCGGGGTTCTTGCCCCGGGCCAGGGCCATCGCCTCGATGAAGCGCCGCTCCGCGTCCGATGCGCCCTTGGCGAGGGCCACGGCCTTGTCCAGGTGCGCCTGGTTGCCGGGCGGCGGCGTGACCGCGGAGAGGTAGTAGACGCCCAGGGCGAAGTCGGGGTCGGCGGCCACGATCTTCCTGGCCAACTCCTCGTTGGCGGGCCCGAACTGGAAGCTCTCGATCCGCCGCTGCAGCTCCACGAGCTGGTCGCGGGCGGCCGGCGACTGGGTGGTGAAGGCCATGGTCCTGGAGGCGGGCTTTCCCGCCTCCGCGGCGGCGGTGGCCAGGAGTCCGGCCGCGGCCGCCAGGGCCAGGACGGCGCGCTTGTCGATCGTCATCGTCTGCTCCTTTGTGAACGTGGAGCACGATAGCCCAGAACCCCCGCCCGCGTTCATCAATTGATGTCAACAATCGATGTCAACGGCCTGCCGTCCAGGGCCTTGGACGCGGGGCCGGCCCGCTCAATCGGGCTTCCTCTTCGTCACCAGGACCTTGAACGACGGCAGCCCGTGGATGAGCGTCTCCTTCGACGGCACCGCCTCGAGCGCCTCCCACAAGGAGGCGTCCACCTCGAAGTACACGTTGACGGCGCCGTTGCGGAAGTAGACCCAGAGGTCCTTCCGGAGCGGCAGGTACACGACCCTCTCGATCTCGAGGGACTCGGGGGTCTCCCGGAATATCACCCTGTGCGGCATCGTCGTCCTCCCTTCTCCGCGACGATCGGAAACGCGAGGAAGACACACCCCGCTCAAGAGCAATCCCCGGGCCGCGGTGTACGCTGTCCTTGTGAGCGCAGTCACGGCGCGCCGGACGAGCGTGAGCGGGCGCACCCCGGGCCGGCACCTCTCGGCCGCGCTGGCCCTGCTCCTGTGCGTCGGCTGCGCGGCGCGCGCGACGCGCATCGCGCCGCCGGTGGGCGGGCCGGGGACGATCGGAGCGGAGCTACGGGACCTGACCGAGACCGCGCGCAAGCAGGCCCGCCTGCCCGAGGGCTCGCGGGGCGTCCTCATCGCGGCCGTCGAGGCCGACGGGGCCGCGGCGAAGGCGGGCCTGCGGACGGGCGACCTCGTCACCGCGGTGGGCGAGACCCCCGTGGCGAACGCGTGCCGCCTGGAAGGCGACGTCCTCGCCCGCGAGGGCGGCCGGGAGCTGAGGCTGGCCGTCCGGCGCCGCGAGCGCGCGTTCGAGAAGACGCTCCGCCTCGACAACGCGCTCGTCTTCCACGCCCGGGCCTGCGAGGCGGGCCGCGGGCGGGGCTGCTATCGCCTCGGCGTCCTGCACGCCACGGGCAAGGCCACGCCGCGCGACGACGCGCGCGCCGCCCAGCTCTACGAGCAGGCCTGCCGCCTGGGCAGCGCGGAGGGATGCGCCGCCGCCGGCAACGTGCGCCTGCGGGGGACGGTGGCGGAGAAGGACGAGGCCGCGGCCCTCGCCCTCTTCGAACGCGCCTGCGAGGGCGGCAGCGCCGCGGGCTGCGCACACCTGGCGTTCCTCTACGCCACCGGCGCCGGGGCCAGCAACGACGACCGCCGGGCCGCCCTCCTCTACGAGCGCTCCTGCGAGGGCGGCGACGCCAAGGGCTGCTACAACGTCGGCCTGATGTACGAGAAGGGCCGCGGCGTCCCCCAGGACCTCGGCCGGGCGCGCGCCGCCTATGCGCAGGCCTGCGAGGGCGGCAGCTCGCTGGGCTGCACGAACCTCGCCTTCCTCTACGACCGCGGCAAGGGCGTGACCCGGGACCTGGCCCGAGCCGCCGCGCTCTACGAGCGCGCCTGCGAGGGGGGCGGCTGCGACGACGGCGATCCCAAGAGCTGCCACAACCTCGGGATCCTGCTCCGCAACGGCCGCGGCGTGGCCAGGGACCCGGTGCGCGCCGCCTCGCTGTACGCCCGGGCCTGCGAGGCGCGGGACGCCACCGCGTGCGCGAACCTCGGCACCCTCTACGGCGCGGGCGAGGGGGTGCCGAAGGACGAGGCCCGGGCCGCCCACCTGTACGCGCGGGCCTGCGACCTCGGCGAGCCGCTCGGGTGCTACGACCTCGCGGTCGTCTACGGCCAGGGCGCCGGAGTTCCGCAGGACGACGCCCGCGCCGCCCACCTGTACCAGCAGGCCTGCGAGGGCGGCGACCCGGTGGGTTGCCTCGATCTCGGGGTCATGAGCCTGAACGGAGCCGGCGTCCCGGAGGACGTCGCGCGCGCCGCCCGGCTCTTCCAGAGCGCGTGCGACGGCGCGGAGCCGAAGGGCTGCACGAACCTCGCGCTGCTCTACGAGAGCGGCAAGGGCGTCGCCAAGGACACGGCCACGGCCCTGGACCTCTACCGCAAGGCCTGCGGCCTGGGCCACGCCCCGGCCTGCGAGGAGGCCGCCCGCCTCTCGCGCTCCTGACACGTCCGCGGCGGCAGCGCGGCCCCCACGCCGCGTGGGTGTCGGGGACTCGAGCCCGATCCTGCGCGGGTGAGCTAGGGGGAGGTCGCGGACGCTCCCGCGGCGCGATTGAACACGCCGGAGTCCACCGTCTCCCCCTTGCGGCTGACGGCCTGGAAGTGCATCTCGTCGCCGTCGATCTCCGCGATCATGAAGGTGTAGTCCTGGTCGAAGCCCTTGGCCGTCATCCCGGTGCGGCGGATGTCCCCCCGCCGCAGGGATCCGCCCGCGCCCACCACGAAATGCTGGATGCCCTTCTGCGGCTTGATCCTCTCGTAGATGTGGTCGTGGCCGGACAGCACCACGCTCACCCCCTCCTTCACGAAGATGGGCTCCAGCACCGCCCGCGTCTCCAGCGCCGAGCCGTGCGTCCGGCCGGAGGAGTAGAGGGGATGGTGGAAGAAGCAGATCTTCCAGTCCGAGCCCGACGCCGCCAGCTCCTTGGCGAGCCAGTCGAGCTGCGACTTGTCGAGGTAGTTGCTGTCGATGGCGAAGAAGCGGACCCCGCCCTCGGTGAGCTTGGCCAGGCCTCCCGCGGACCCCCGGAAGGTGTAGAAGCGCTCGCCGTTCATGTTGAACTGCCTGTAGAAGCGCTGGTTGGGGTTGTCGTGGTTCCCGAGCGCGGCGTAGAACTTGACCCCCTTGGCGATCAGGTTCTTGTAGGGCTGCTCGAACTTCCTCACGTAGTCCCGGGGCGTGTCCGCGCCGTACATGTTGTCGCCCACCATGACCACGAAGGTGAAGGGGAACTTGGCGTGGACGGCCTCCATCATCCGGCCCGTCTCGAGCTGGCCCGTGTCGCCGCGGCCCGTGTCGCCCATGACCGCGAAGCGGACCGAGGACTCCTTGTTGGGCAGGGTGATGGTCTGGGCGTGGGCAGCGGCGCCCCACAGCGCGACGGCCGCCAGCGTCGCGGCGCGGCGGGCGGATCGCACAGCGGTCACCGCGCGGGGAGCGGCGGGGCCACCCCCGGGATGTAGTCCACGATCAGGTTGGCCTCCCCGTCGCGCAGGATGAGGTCGCGTCCGACAAAGCGGACTCGAGGGCGTCGGGCAGTGGGGGCAGGACCAGGAGGACGCTGGCCGGCACCGTGGAGACCGGGGCCCGGAGCGGGTAGTCGGCGTTGATGCGGATGGGAACGGGCACGTACCCCTCCGGGTCGAACCGGGGGTTGCCCTCGCGGATGACCTTGCGGGCGGGCCGGGCCTCGGGCCCCTGGAGCTCGGCGCGCACCCGGGCCACGATCGTGGGCACCACCTTGGCGTCGAAGATGTCGCCGCGGCGGGCCGCGCCCCGGCGGGCGCGGATGGCGCGGGCCAGGGCCACGCGGTGCGCGGCGATGGTGGCGGGGTCCTCCTGGCCTGTGAGCGAGGGCAGGGAGGCCGCGGCCTGCTTGTGCAGCTTCAGGTAGTCGTCCAGCCGCTTGGAAAAGTCCTTGATCGCCTCCTGGGTGTCCTTACGGCGCTGCTCGTTGCCCTTCTCGATCCGCTTGGCCAGCTTCTCCGCGAACTCCTCGGTCTCCTCCGCGCGCTCCTCCGCCTCCTCGGCCGCCTCTTCGGCCGCCTTCTCGGCGCGCTTCTGCGCTTCCTTCCGGGCGTCGCGGCCGTGGCCGGGCTTGTCCTCGGACGCGGCGGAGGGCACGGCGAGGGCCAGGACGAGAAGCCAGGTCGATCTCATGGTTCCACTCCGCGAAGCGCTCCGGGTCCCACCCACCATTCCAGCACCGCTTCGCGGGGCGACGCGGCGGAGGGGCGGAGAAAGCGCGGAGGTCTTCCGGCTCCTAGCGGGGCGCGTCGCCCTGGACGACGGGGTTGCCCTCGGCCCGCCACTTCCCGAAACCGCCGAGGAGCGCGCGGACGCCGGTGACGCCCGCGGTGTTGAGCTTCAGCGCCGCACGGACGCTGGTGGCCTCGGCCGCTCAGGTGCAGTAGGTGACGATCGCCTTCTTCGCGGACTTCAGCGTCTCGACGTGCTTCTCGATCTCGCCGAGCGGCGCCGACACGGCCCCCGGGATGTGCCCGCTCTTGTAGGCCTCGGCGCTGCGGACGTCCACCACCAGCACCTTGTCCGCTTGCTGCAGATTCTCGAGCTCCTCCATGGTGATCCGCTCCGCGACGAAGGCCGGCCGCGCGGCCGGCGCCGTCACGGGCGAAGCCGCCGGCTTGGCCTGCGCCGCCAGGACCGACGGCAGTGCCGCCGCGGCAATTGCGATTGTCCCCGCCCACAGCCTCATGCTCGACCTCCCGCGATCGATCGCCACCGCCCCAGCTTAGCGCATCCGGGGCGCCCGCGCTGCGCGCGGCGGGCGGCGCTTTTCTGGTACGCTTCTGGCGGGCCTGTAGTTCAGCTGGTCAGAACGTCCGGCTCATAACCGGATAGTCGAAGGTTCGAATCCTTCCAGGCCCATATCCCACGCTGAATTGACGCCGTCCCGACCGTCGTCAATTCAGCGTGTCCTGTCCAATGCTGTCAGCCGGTCTCGGTACCGGTCCCGCTGTCCGCAACTCAGCGTGTCTTGTCCAATGCCGCCAACCGGTCTTCAGTACCGGTCCCGCTGTCCGCTCTATCCGATCTCTACGGACCGGAACATCCCCGCCCCCATCCAGCCCCGGAACCAGCGGAACAGGTCCTTCGCCGAGGGACGCCGCCCGCGGCCGCGCCGGAGGGCCGCGGTCACCGCCGCCCCCAGGCGCTCCCCCGCGGCGATGTCGGAGAGGAGGCGGTGGCCGGCGCGGTCCAGGTCCTGGCGCCACACCGCGTACTCGCGGCGGTACACGGCCACCCAGGTGTCCCGCCGGCGCAGGGCCGGATGGCCGTGGTCAAGGTCGCGCACGGATTGGACGTACGCGTTCACGGGGTAACGGAAGCCCAGGAGGCGGAAGGCGGCGATGGGCACCAGGCGCGCGGACTCCCAGGCCGTCTCGGGCACGGCGGCGATCTCCTCCGCGCGCAGCGCGGGCTCCTCGGGGGCGTCGAAGACCTCGGCCACCGCCTGCTCCAGCCGCGCCAGGTCGTGACAGAACGCGGAACGGCGCAGGCCGGGCGCGTCACGCATGAAGTCCGGGAGGTGGCGGCCCAGGAAGTTGAGGCTGTAGCTGCGGGAGGGATGCGCCCGGACGTAGGCCGCGACCAGGGAGCGGAACCCGTCGTCTCCGAGGAAGTGCTTCAGCGCCGGGTAATCGGATTCCAGGGCCTCCTCCATGCGCAGGAGGTACATGCCGTGGTAGATCCCCAGCCGCTGCTCGGGCCGCAGCGTGGCCGAGGGCAGGATCACCTCGCCCACGCGCCGGCGAGGGACGAAGGCCCGCGCGGCGGGAGCGGCCACCGCCTCCTCCGCGCTCCCGGGATGGACGACCACCTCCTGCAGCCAGCGCTGCAGGCGGCCGAGCGGGACCTCAAGCGCCATGGGCGGTCCCCGCGGCCACGGGCTCCTCGCGGTGGGCCCGCGCCTTCAGCGCCTCCTCGTGCAGCACGTCGAAGGCGGGGATGTCCTCGTCCCATTCGTACAGGGTGGCGGCGGGTCCCGTCCGCCGCCAGGCCAGCCGGTACAGGTCCCACACCTCCGCGATGGCGTGGTCGCTGTGCGTGTCCACGATGTGGGTGCCTTTGTGGGTGTGGCCGGCGACGTGGTACTGCACCACGCGGTCCGCGGGGATGCCGAGGATGTAGGCGCGCGGGTCGAAGCCGTGGTTGAAGGAGCTGACGTAGACGTTGTTGACGTCCAGCAGCAGCCCGCAGTCGGCCTCCTCCGCCAGCCGGGACAGGAACTCCCACTCGGTCATGGTGGACGCCGCGAACTCGACGTAGGAGGACGGGTTCTCCAGCACGAGCGGCCGCTCCAGGACCTCCGACACGGCCCGCACCCGCGAGGCGGTGTGCCGCAGGGCCTCCTCCGTGTAGGGCATGGGCAGCAGGTCGTGCACGTTCCTGCCCGAGACTCCCGTCCAGCAGAGGTGGTCCGAGACCCAGCGCGCCCGGGTGCGGGCCGCGAGGCCCTTGAGCTTGCGCAGGTACTCCCGGTCCAGGGGGTCCGTGCTCCCGATGGACAGCGACACCCCGTGCAGGGCCACGGGGTAGCGCTCCGCCACCTGGTCGAGGACGTGGAGCGGGCGGCCCCCCGTGTCCATGAAGTTCTCGGAGAGGACCTCGAACCAGTCCACCCGCGGATGGTGGGTCAGGATGTGCGCGAAGTGGACGGTGCGCAGGCCGACGCCGATGCCCAGGTCGGGCAGGCCCCAACGGTTCGATCCGGACGAGTGACGGTGTCCCACTGCGGTAGATGAGGAGGGGGGAAGGTCACGGACTGCCGTGACCTTCACCCCGCGGGTCTCGCGACGGGCCTCGAGGGCCTACGCCCCTACCGGCCCTTGCAGCCGCCCTTGCCCTTGCAGTTGTGCTTGCCGGCCTTGTCGCCGCCCATGTGGGCCTTGTTGACGGGCACCGCGCAGCCGCCCTTGCCCTTGCACTCGTTCTTTCCCGCGCAGCCGTTGGCGCTGGCCGCGCAGCCGCCCATGCCCTTGCACTCGTTCTTGCCCTTGCAGGCGTGCTTGGCGGCGTCGGACGCGCACCCGCCCCTGCCCTTGCACTCGTTATGGCCCTTGCAGATGTGCTTGTCCTTGGCCTCGGCCGCGGCCGGGGCCTTCTCCACCTTCTTCTCTTCCGCGAACGCGCGCGTACCCGCCGCCATCCCGGCTACCACGGCACCCATCGCCTTGGTGAAGTGTCTGCGGTCCATTGAATTCATCTCCTTGAACGAGGCCCGCGAGGGTGGTGCGGGGCCTCTACGTGTGCCAGAAACGCCCCTTATGCTCGCACTATTCCCGGCCCTGTCAAGGCGCTGCGCGACTCGCCCGCCGGGACAGCACCGGCGATGTCGGCTAGAATGCACGGCGCAGCAGATGAACCCCGACCTCGAAAGGCTGATCCACCTCCAGCGCGCCGAGAGCGACCTGCGCAGGGTGGAGGCCGACCTCCTCGAGGTGCCCCGCCAGAAAGCCGAGCTCGAAGCCGCCCTGGCGCAGGAGCGCGGGCGCCTCGAGGGGTCCCGCGAGGCGCTGGGCCAGAGCCAGAAGGCCCGGCGCCAGCACGAGGCCGACCTCCAGGACCTGGAGGCCAAGCGCTCCCGCTACAAGGGCCAGCTCATGGAGGTGAAGACCAACAAGGAGTACACGGCCATGCTCCACGAGATCGAAGGCGTGGAGCGGGAGATCCGCTCGCGGGAGGACCAGATCCTGGCCGAGATGGAGAAGAGCGAAGGCCTGGCCGCCGAGGTCAAGGCGGAAGAGGAGGCCTTCAAGGCCGCCGAGGGCCGGGCCCGCGATGGCGGACGCGCCCTCGACGAGCGGGCGCGCGCCCTGGAAGGGGAGCGGCAGCGCCTGGTGGGCGAGCGCGACGCGGTCGCGGCCACCGTGCCGGACGAGGTCCTGGAGCTGTTCCAGCGCGTCGCGCGCCTGCGGGGCGTGGCGGTGGCCGAGGCCAGGGACGGGATGTGCCAGGTCTGCCACCTGAAGCTGCGCCTCCAGATGTACGCGGAGATCAAGCACAACGAGGAGGTCCGGCAGTGCCCCGCGTGCAACCGCATCCTCTATTACGCGACTCCGCCGGCCTCCGCCGGCGCCGAGCCGTGAGCGCGGGGGCTCCTCCGGTCCTCCACCTCCACATCGACGGCGCGAGCCGGGGCAACCCGGGAGAGGCGGGCTTCGGCGTGCACGTGACCACGCCGGAGGGCGGCGAGCTCGCGCGGCTCTACGGCTACCTGGGCCCCGCGAGCAACAACGTGGCCGAGTACCAGGCCCTGCTCCACGGCCTCCGCTACGCCCTGGCCCGGGGCGCGCGCAAGGTCCACGTCTTCTCGGACTCGGAGCTCGTGGTGCGGCAGATGTCGGGAGCCTACCGGGTCAAGCACCCGTCCATGGTCCCGCTGCACCGCGAGGCGCGCGCGCTGACGGAGCGCTTCGAGGAGTTCCGCCTGGCCCACGTCCGCCGGGAGCAGAACAAGGAGGCGGACCGCCTGGCCAACCGCGCCCTCGACGAGAAGGCCTCGCGGCTGGAGTGATCAGGCGACGGAGGGCGCGGCCCACCCGACGTAGCTGATCATGCGGCCGGCCCGCGGGCCCTCCCGCCGGTAGGAATGGTAGAGGTCGGCGCGGCAATGCGTGCAGTCGCCGACGTCGTGGACCTGGGCCTCCGGCAGGCCCGCGGCGCGGAGCTGGGCCCGGTTGGCGGCCCGGACGTCGAGGTGGGGCCGGCCCCGCGGCCCGGGCCGGAAGAAGGCCTCGCCGCCCGGCCCGAACTGCGACACGAGCTCCGGGCCCACCTCGTAGCAGCAGGGACCGATGCCCGGTCCGAGCGCGGCCACGAGGTCGGTGGGGCGCGACCCGCGCTCGACCAGAGCTGCCACCGCGGCCCGGGCCACGCCCGCCGCCGTCCCCCTCCACCCGGCATGGGCGGCGGCCACCCGGCGGCGCACGGGATCGGCCAGGAGGAGGGGCAGGCAGTCCGCGGTCTCGATCCCGAGGATCACGCCCGCCTCGTCGGCGATGGCGGCGTCGCCTTCCGGCCGCCCCTCCCACGGCGCGTTTCGCACCACCGTGCCGTGGACCTGCTTCAGCAGGTGCAACCGGCCGCGGTCGGCGAGGGCCGCGGTCACGCGCGCTCGGCCCGCGCCGCGCTCCTCCCAACCCGCGGGGCCGAGCCGCTGCTCGAACCCGTGGACGAGCCCCGCGATCCCGGCCAGCGCCGGCACCGTCGCGACGCGCAGCGTCCCGGCCATGGCCCATGGTAAACCACGGGTTTAGACTCGATATCGTGGGCACTGCTGACGACGGGGTCGTGGGCCACGCGGTCGAGGTCCTGGACATCGCCGAGGTGGCGGCCCTCCTCGCGCCGGGGGCGGCGCATCCCTTCACGAGGGCGGAGCTGGCCTGGGCGGGGGCCAGGAGCGACCCGGAGCGGCGGCTGGCCGCGCGGCTGGCGGCCAAGCGCGCGGCGGCGCGCCTCCTGGGCGGCGGCGTGCAGCCCTCCGAGGTCGAGGTCGTACGCGCGCCCGGCGGACCGCCGAGCGTGCGGCTGTCGGAGAAGGCGCGCGAGCGGCTCGCGGGGCTGGGGGCGGGCCGTCTGCTCGTCACCCTCACCCACGGCCGGGACCAGGCGGCGGCCGCGGTGCTGCTCCTGCGTGGCGGAGCATGACCGTCGGGCGCAGCCTGCTGCGCCTCGGACTCTTGATCGTGGTGGCGGCCCTCCTGGCCGCCGCCTACCTTTCCCTGGCCCCCATCGGCGACGCCGCCCCGCACCCCTTCAACCACGACCGCAACGCGGTGTGGCTGGCCCACCGCTGGCTGGAGAAGGAGCATCCCACCGAGGAGATGGAGACCCTGATGGCCGGGCTGGCCCGCCGCGGGGTCAGCTACGTGTACCCGCACCTCATCCCCTTCGACGCCGAGGGCCGCCTGCCCGCGCACAGCCGCGAGCAGATGCGCAGCTTCCTGGCCGCGGCCCGCCGCGTCGCCCCCGAGATGAAGGTCCTGCCCTGGGTGGGGGGCCTGCGCGTGGGCTACAAGCGCACGATACAGGGGACGCTGGCCCTGGCCGACGTGGGGCAGCGCCAGCGGATCCTCGCGGAGTGCCGCGGCCTCATGGACGAGGGCTTCGACGGCGTCCACGTGAACGTCGAGCCCATCGGCGACGGCAACGTGGACTTCCTGGCGCTGCTGCGCGCGCTGAGGACCGCGGTGGGGCCGGACCGCATCCTCTCGCTCTCCGCCACCCGGCCGGGGCCGGTCTCGCTCCCCGTGGCCCGCAACTTCTTCTGGACCATCCCCTACTACGAGCGGGTGGCCTCCGTCGCCGACCAGGTGGTGATCATGGCCTACGACACGGCCCTGCCCACGCCCATCCTCTACCGCCGCTACGTGTCCTACGCGGCGGCGCGGGTCACCTCCACCTTCGTGCGCAGCAACGCCCGGGCCCGCGTGCTGGTCGGCATCCCGAGCTACGACGAGACGGGGATCATGCACCGCGCGGGCGTGGAGACCCTCGAGAACGGCCTGCTCGGCACCGTGGCCGGCCTGCGCGGGGTGGGCGGCGGCGGGACGTTCGAGGGCGTGGCCCTGTACGCGGAGTGGACGACGGGGCCCGAGGAATGGGCCGTCTACGAGCGCGTGTGGCGGGGCCAGGACAAGGCGCGCTGAGCGCGGCTACAGCATCCAGAGCCCGCGGGCCAGGCCGTAGAGCAGGACGCCCGAGAGGAGGACCGACAGCGCCACCCCCGCCGCTTCCACCGCGGGCGGATCGTCCTCCCGGCAGACGAGGAGGAGCACGTAGGCGGCCAGCCCGTAGCGGTGCTCGATGAGGCGCAGCGGCAGCATCGTGGCCAGGGCCAGGGGATAGACGAGGAAGAGCGACGGCCGCCGCAGGCGGGTCGCGTAGAGCGCGGCCAGGCCAAACGCCGCGAAGGCGAAGAAGGCGTGCTTCCAGAGCGCGCTCGAGGCGACCGCGCTCAGCATCTCGTTGCGCAGGAACCCCTCGAACTTGTTGAAGGGGTGATCGACGCGGAAGGTGGCCAGGAAGAGGACGTAGGCGAGACCGAGCAGGGCCCAGAGCCACGGATCGGCCAGCCGCGCGCGGCGGCGGAGGGCGGCCACGTTGGCGGGCAGGAACATCACGCCGTAGAGCGCGAGGAAGAGGAAGACGTTGCCGGTGTGGAGCCCGGCCGCGAACGCCCCGCGGCCGCCCACGGCCACGCCGCCGTTCCAGACCACGAAGGCCGCGAAGCCGGCGAGGCCGAGGAGGGCCGTCCAGGTCCGGCGCAGCCACGCGGCGAGCGGGCGCGGGCCGCTCCTCACCTCGGGCGCGTCCAGGAACGCCACCAGGCACACGAGCGCCAGCCACACCACGTTCGTCTGCCTCACCAGGATCGCGAGGCTGCCCGCGAGGCCGGCGAGCCGGAAGCGTCCTCGCAGCAGCAGGGCGACGGTGATCAGGTTCAGAAGCAGCGAGATGGAGTCGGCATAGATGAGGAAGTGGTAGGGCAGGAGGACGGGCAGCAAGAAGTACTGGAGCGTGCGGGCCACGGGCGACGTCGATCCCGCCGCCGTGATCGCGAAGAAGAACGCGGCCACGCTGAGCGCCCCGATGACGGTGTTCACGAGGCGCATCTGCGCCGCCGAGCAGTCGCCGGTCAGGCGGCCGACGAGCGCGCTGACGGCGTGGTAGCCCGGGATCGTGGTGACCCGCGGGTTCGGCGTGAGGTCCCCCTCGCAGAAGCTGCGGATCTGCCGGTAGTGGTGCATCTCGTCCGAGTAGCGCGGGAGCGGCCCCAGGGCCCTGTACACGACGACCGTCGCGACGAGGAGGAAGACGGCGGCGGCGAGGACGCGGATCGCTTCCGCGGACGGCCGCTTCAAGGAGGGCCTGACGGGGCCGGCCCCGTCTCCGGGCGCGCGTCCACACGGTAGAGCTCTCCCGCCAGCACGCCGCTGGGCTTGCGCCACTGGGCCAGGCGCACGGCGCCCAGCGCGTCGAACCGGCTGCCTGCCTCCTCCTTGGAGCCGGTGATCACGAACGTCGGGTGAGCGGCCGCACGCTCCAGGAGCATGCGGCGCCCCACCGGCGAGTGCGGGTCGAGCCAGCGCATCTCCACGCGCGGCTCCTCCATGAAATACGTCCGCAGGCAGAGGAAAAGGGTCCGGCGCCCGGGCGTCTCCGCGGCCACCGTGATCCTCCCCGCAGAAGCCGCGAGCTCGCCGCGGAGCCAGGCCACGGCCTCCGGGCACCCGTAGCCCGAGGAGAAGCCGTCCACGTACTGGAAGCGCTCCAGCCGCGGCAGCGGCGCCTTGGCCGGGTCCTCGAGGAGGGCGGCGTCGAACCGGATGGCGGGGACGAGCACCGCGGCCAGGAGCGCGGCGAGCCAGACCGGAGGCCGGCCCGCCACGCGGGCGGCGCGCTCGGCCACGAGGACGAGCGCGCGGGCGGCCAGGACCAGGAAGGGCACGGTGGCGAAGAGGATGTAGCGCGGGTACCAGTAGAACGACAGCGAGACGAAGACGGCCACCGGCGTCAGGCTGGCGGCGGCGAGCAGCAGCTCGGGGCCGCGGCGGAGCACGATGCCCCGAGCCACGCCCGCCAGGCCCGCGATCGTCACCGGCCACGTCCAGTAGGCCCACAGCCACCGGACGGCGTCTCCGAGGTTGTCCACGAGGAGGTCGGACATCTCGACCTCCTCCTCCACGCCCGCCGCCTTCTGGATCTGGCCGCTGTGGGCCAGGAAGTACCAGGCCGGGTACGCGGCCAGGACCGCCGCCACCGCGTAGGCGAGGCCGAGCGCGCGCCCCAGACCCGGTCGACGCGGCGGAAGGAGGAAGGCCGCGGCCAGCGGCAGCGGCGCCAGCATGAGGCCCGGGACCTTCGACAGCACGCAACCGGCGAGGGCCAGGCCGAGCCACAGGCCGTTCGATGGCCGCGGGTCGCGCGCCAGCGCAATGGACGCGAGCAGCATGAGCGCGGCGAAGGTCGAGAGGTACACGTCGCTCAAGGCCATGCGGTCGTAGAAGAGCGTGAAGGGGCAGGCCAGGTAGAGGACGGCCGCGGCCAGCCCCGTCCTCTCGTCGAAGAGCCGGCGCCCGATCCGCCAGGCGGCCCACAGCCCGACCGCCCCCACCAGCACGGACGTGAACCGGCCCGCCCACAGTGGATCCGAAGCCCCGGGCACGGTGAAGGCCATGACCAGCGACTGCAGCGGCTTGCCGTCGCGCAGCGGCCTCTCGAACCCGGGCTCCTCGCGCACGCGCAGCGACCAGAAGAGATGCAGCGACTCGTCGATGAAGATGGGCAGGCGGGTCAGGTGGTACGTGCGGACGGCCAGGAACGCCAGCAACAGCAACGCGAAGCCGAAGAGCACGGCGGGGCGGCGCACCGGCACACTCTCTCAGAAGAGCCGGGGAGCGACAAGACTAGAGCGGTGCGAAACAGATCCGCTTGTCCGAGGTCCGGGCCAGGAACGCCACCGCTTCCAGGCCGTCACCCAGCTTCCGCACGGCGCGAACGGCCTTCTCGAGGTCCTGGCGCTGCTCGGTCAGGAGAGCGGAGTCCGGAACGCCCAACCGTTCTCGGTAGTAGGCGCACCCCTCATGCGCGATCAGGACCACCCTCTCGAGATCGTGCACGCGAATGAGGAAGCGGAGGGCGTCTTCGACCGCGCGCGCCTCCTGGAAGGTCACCAGGCTGCCCGCGAGGCAGGCGGGACCGCCGGGCACGGCCACGCGATCGTAGCGCGGCAGCCCCAGCCCGTGGTGGAGGAACTCGTCGATCTGCTCGCCGACCCGGCCATCGCTGCAATAGACCGCGGCGGCATGGATGCGGGCCTGCTCGTACGGGGTCGGGCTCTCGTAGACCGCCGCTTCGCTCACCGCCCCACTCTCTCAGAAGAGCCGGGAGGCGACAAGGACGACAAAACGGCATCCGCGACCCAAGGCCGATGGCTTCGCTACACGAATCGTCCTCCGCAACCGGAAGCGTCTATTCGAGATCCGGCAAGCGTATCTTTTCTATTGACAAATTCTCACTTGGTCCGTAATGTGAGCCATTCCTTCCACTGACGGTCGATTCAACATCTGAAAACTGACTCAGCGACGCTGAGCCTCAGCGACGTTGTCAACGGCCCCGACCTCCCGCTGCCAGACGCGCGCCTTAGGAGTGACATGAAGAATGCCCTTCTCACCATCGCTGCCCTTGGCGGCATCGCTGCGGCCTCGTCGCATCCGAAGCCGGGAGCTGCTCCGCGAGCACGACCCCTGGGGAAATCCGCTTCAGGGGTCGGCTACGAGCGGCTACGCCTTCACGGGTCGCGAGTGGGACTCGGAAAGCTCCCTGTACTACTACAGGGCAAGGTACTACGACCCGAAGATCGGGCGATTTATCAGCGAGGATCCGATCGGACGTCTGGGAGGGAGCAACTACTACGCCTACGGCGCCAACAGACCCACGCGTTCTGGCGATCCCCTTGGTCTGAAACCTGGGGACCGATTCAAAGACGCCGATACCGCAGTCTTGGACGTGTTCAAGTGGCTCCTCTCGAAGAAGAGGGAGCTAGCTTTCTCCTGGGAGTGGGGTGGTCGGGTTTGCTGCAAGAAGGGAGAATACTTCTGTACAGAGCCGAGAACCAGCAACTCGCGCAGCTATGTAGATCCTGGCACCTGCACCTCGGGAGAAAATGCCGGCACCTACCATAGCCACACTAAAGAAGATGACAGCGTCAGCAACGACTTCAATCCGTTTGATGAATCACTGGCGGACAGCGAGGGGAAGCCGTGGTACCTGCTCAACCCGCTGCTTGAGGTGAGGAAGTACGTCACACCTGGCCCGTCGAGGATCATCGGCCGCATTCCGAAACCAAGGTGAGCGAAGTGGCTACCAGGACGACAAGGACCCTAGCCTTAATATCGGTGTTCCTGACGAGTTCGCAGTGCGCTCCGGCGCGCGCAAGGGATTCACAACGGGTGTCTTTGGTTCAGCTAGTCACTATGCCGGAGCGGTTTGAGGGCGCCCGCGTTCGGGTCGTCGGCTTTTTGCGCGTTGCGCCTGAAGAGCACGCTCTCTACCTCAGTAAGCAGGACGACGAGGTGTTCAATTCCGCGAGCGCCGTATGGCTGGAGTTTTCGAACCTCGGCGAAAGCACGAAGCGACTCGATGGCTCCTTTGTCTTGGTAGAAGGAGCCTTTACGGCACAACGACGCGGTCACATGGGCGCATTCCCAGGTTCGCTCGTGGACATCTCACGCGTCGAGCGTGTGCGAACTCGTTCTGAGGGGAGCGCGGGTCGCCGCCAAGAGTGATTGTCAACGCTCTCGCGGGTACTGGTCTGTGGTGCGCCCGCGGCAGGTCGGCCCGCGCGCTTCGCGCCCAGTCACGCGTCGTGCTGAAGGGCGGCACTTAAGAAACAACTGCGGGGGCACGCCGCGTGCCGGGGTGCCCTCTGGGTGCGTTCGCTTAAGGGCTCGGCTGGCCGCTGACGCCGCGTGAACTGCCACAATGGGAATTGTTTGGGCACCCGGGGGCCCAAATCCGACCCAACCGGAGTGACGACAAGCCGCTGAGACCGCCTGAGGAGTGCCGCCTTGTAGGGCGCGGGATGGCGCCTTAGGGACAGGAGCCCCGGATTCGGGGAAACGTGTACAGCGGTGTGAACCGCGGGTCGGGGGCTTCTGTTACGCCGCCCTGACCAATATCGGGTGCCGCCTTTCGGGGTCCAGGAAGGCCACGCGAAAGGGTTCTTCCAGTCGGGCGGCTCCCCGAGGACCACGAGGTGGCGGGCCGGCCCTGTGATGAGCCGGGGGCCAGCCGAACAGGATCTCGGCCGGCGTGGCTCCTTGCAACGCCTGGTGTGGCCGGTAGTAGCCGTAGTGGAGCACGGAATAGGCCACGCGGCGCTCGAGGTCGGCCAGCGTCAACGGCGCGAACAGGGGCAGGCGGAGGCTCTCCTTGAGGGTGCGCCAGTAGCGCTCGAGGAGCGCGATGGACCCGCTGAGGCCGACGGCGCCGATGCGGTGCTCGACGCCGAGGCGCTGCAGTTGCGCCTCGAAGACGTCCGCGATGAACTGGCCCCCGTGATCCGTCACGAGCATCCTGGGGCGGCCGTACCGGCGCACGGCCGACGCCAGCAACCGGGCCGCCTGCAGGGCGGTGGGCTCCGCGCGGAAGACGCGCAATGCCAGAGGCATGCGGGAATGGGCGTCGAACACCGCCGCGATCCGAAAGACACGCAGGCCGAAGAGGCTTCGGACGTGCGTCACGTCCGCGAGCCAGGCGTGGTGGGGCCCGCGGGCCTGGACAGGTCCACGGAGAGGCCGGGCGGTCGTGCCGGGCGCGCGCGGTCCCACGGGCGGCTCGTGGCGATATCGCCGCACCGTCTCCCGTGACAGGCGCCACCCGGCTCGGGCCAGCGTGGCGGCGATCTTCTCCGCGCTCGGAAAGCCCAGGCGGGCCATGCGCTGGACGAGGGCTCGCACGACGTCGGCATAGCGCCGGAGCGGAGGCGTGGGCCGCAAGAGCGAGCCGATCGTCTCCTTCCGGTTCGCGTCCGGCTTCGGCCTCCCAGCGCAGCACCGTCGCCGTCGCGACGCGGAACAGCGCGGCCGTCTCCTCCGCCGAGAAGGCCAGAAGCCTCTTCATCTCCAGGATCCGCCAGCGCTGCGGCGGGGTGTAGTGTGGGCGGCGCCTGTCTGGAACCTTGTCCCACCTTGCCCCGAGGACCTCGGCGAGGAGGCGGGCCAGAACGCTGTGCTCCTGGCCGAAGGAGTGGGCCCGCATCAGGGGATCGCCCCCCGCCCGGAGCTCGCCGAGGCTCTCGCCGAGGGCGAGGCTCAGGAGCCGCGTGGCGGACTGGAGGGCGCGCTGCGCGAAGGGCCGGCTCAAGGGGTGGCGGATCGCGGCGACGAAGAGGCGGTCACCGTACGTCGTCCGGCTCCCGTTCGCGGTCGCCATCTGACTTCCTCCGGTCGAAGTACGGCCGGTGCTTGAGCGCCTCGTACCTGTGGGCGGATCGTCGCGAAGCACGTCCGGGCCGCGGCCTCACGCTGCTCGGCGACAAGAACCTCTACACCCGCGTCGGCGTCGAGGACCTGCGGGAGGTTCTGGCCCCGCTCCCACCCCCGTGAGCGGACCTTTACACGCAGACGCCGGCGGTAGAATAGACTTTGCCATGCGGACCGTGTTGCTGGACGACGAGCTGGCCGCGCTGCTCGAGGGCGAAAAGCCCCTCGACCAGGCTGCCCGCGAGACCCTCGTGATGGACCTCTTCCGCCGCGGAAAGGTCTCGATCGGGAAGGCCTGCGCGCTGCTCGGGCTGGATCGAGTCAGCTTCGCCCGGCGCGCTGCCGAGCTGGACATCGCCTACTTCCAGATGACCAAGGAAGACTGGGAGGCCGAGAAGGCGACCCTCGACGGATGGCCGAAGTCGTAGCCGATGCCAGCGTCCTCATCGCCCTGGCCCAGATCGGACAGCTTTCGCTGCTTCAGAGGCTCTTCGGGGAAATCGTCATCTCTCCCGCCGTCGCGCATGAGGTCTCGCCGAGCCTACCGCAGATCCCCGCCTGGATCGAGACACGCTCCGTGCAACGGCCGCTCGATGCGCGCTTGATCGCGGCCCGACTCGATCCCGGCGAAACCGAGGCAATCGCCCTGGCCATTCAAGGCAAGGTCGAGCGGGTCATCCTCGACGACCTTCCGGCGAGACGCCTTGCCATGCGCCTGGGCCTGGGCGTCATCGGCACGGGGGGCGTGCTCTTCCTCGCGAAGCAGCGCGCGCTCATCCCCGCCGTGCGGCCGCCCCTCGATGCGCTCAAAGCCGCAGGCTTCCGGCTGCGGAAGGATGTCTACGACGAAATCCTGAAGGCTGCCGGCGAGAGCGAGGCCGAGGCGTGAGGCTCGAAGCCACCGACGCGAGCGCGACGCCCTTCCCGGTATGGGCCCTGGCTGCGCCGGAAAGTCCCATGGATCTCGGCATCGAGGGGGATGCCGAAAATCGACTTCTAGCTGTCAAGCAGAGCGGCAGCCCGCTCGCCACCTTCACGTACGACGGCAGCGGCCGGCGGGCAACGACCTCGCTGGCCGCGCTAGAATGAGGCTTGAGATGGCTACTGCGAAGCCGACCGCCTACACCTACGTCGCCAAGACTCCTGGCGTCTGCGGGGGCAAGGCCCGGATCGAAGGCACGCGCATCCGCGTCAACAACGTCGTCTTCCTCCACAAGCAGGGTGCCAACGACGAGAAGATCCTCGAGGCGTATCCTGACCTCACTCCCGCGCGGATCCACGCCGCGCTTGCCTACTACTACGACAACCGGGAGGAGATCGACGAGCTCGCGGCCAGGGACGATCCCTTCTCCTACCTCATCCAATTCCTGAAGCCGAAGCGATGAGCGTGGCGAGCCCATCCAAGAGATAGGCGTACCGCGTACGCAGGTGTTCTGCGATTCAACTCAGGCGGCGGCGGGGCGGTCCTCCAGGACCAGGCCGTCGCGGATCTGCACGACACGGGAGGCCAGGCGGGCCACGGCCTGGTCGTGGGTGATCATCACGATCGTCTGGCCTGAGGCGTGGAGCTCGGCGAAGAGGCTGACGATGGCCTGGCCCGACGCCGAGTCCAGGTTGCCGGTGGGCTCGTCGGCCAGGACGATGGCGGGGCGGTTCACCAGAGCGCGGGCGATGGCCACGCGCTGCATCTGGCCGCCCGACAGCTCCGTGGGCTTGTGCTCCAGGCGGTCGGCGAGGTCCACGCGGCGCAGCATCTCCTCCGCGCGGGCGCGGCGCTCGGCGGTCGGGACCCCCGCGAAGAGGAGCGGCAGCTCCACGTTCTCGAGGGCGGTGGCGTAGGGCAAGAGGTTGAAGTTCTGGAACACGAAGCCGACGCGGCGGTTGCGGATCTCGGCCAGCCGGTTGCGGTCCAGGCCGGCCACCGCCTCGCCCGACAGGACGTACTCGCCCGAGGTGGGCGTGTCCAGGCAGCCGATGATGTTCATGAGGGTGGACTTCCCGGACCCCGAGGGGCCCACCACCGCCACGTACTCGTTGTCGCCGATCCCGAGGTCGATGCCGCGCAGGGCCTCCACCTCCACGCGGCCCATGGAGTAGACCTTCCGTATCCCGCTCATCCGGATCATCACTCGTACCTCAGCGACACCGCGGGGTTGACCGAGGCGGCGCGTCGCGCGGGGAAGTAACCCGCCAGCATGCCGATCGTCCCCAGCACCGCCGCGGTGGCGAAGGCGATGGCGGGGGAGAACGTGGGCCGGCCCAGGAACTCGAAGGCCTCGCCCTTCAAGGGCAGGGCCGCGATCACGGCCATGACGCCGAGAGACACCGCCGTGCCCAGGGCCCCGCCCAAGACCGTCATCATGAGCGCCTCCATCACGAAGGGCGCCATGACCTGGCGCACCTTGGCCCCCAGCGCCATCTTCACGCCGATCTCGCGGGTCCGCTCCTTCACCACCGCGTACATGATGTTGGCCACGCCCATGCCGCCCACGAACAGGGTCAGGGTCCCGATGATGCCCAGGAAGATCTGGATGCCGAGGGCGATGTTGCCGGTGATCCGCTGGTTCTCCCGCGTGTCCCAGACCGAGAGCGCGCGGGTGTCGTCGGGATCGAAGCGGTACTTCCGGGCCATCACGCGGTAGATCTGCGCCTTGGCCATGTCGGCCACGTCGGGGCTCTCGGGCTTGTAGACCATGTTCTGGATCTTGCCGTCCGTGAACATGGCCTTGAAGGTGGTGGCGGGGATGCTCGCCTGCTTGTCGTCCGGCCCGCTGTACATCCCCATCATGACCTTCTTCTGCATGACCCCGATCACCAGGAACGTGGACTGGTTGATCTGCACGGTCTTTCCCACCGGGTCCTCCTTGCCGAAGAGGTCGGTGGCCAGCTCGTCGCCCAGGAACACCACCCGCCGCTTCTCGAGGAGGTCGCGCTCGTTGGGGAAGCGCCCCCCCGCCAGTGGGATCAGGTTCCGCATGGGCCCGAAGGAGGGATCCACGCCGCGGACGCGCGCGTTCACGCTCTTGCTGCCCATGCTGACGGGGACACGCTTGGCGTACTCGCGGCTGACGGCGGCGATCTCCGGGATGCGGGCCCCGATGATCTCGGCATCCTCGTCGGTGAACGTGAGCACCCGGCCGGACGGGAGCCCGGCGTAGGGCTTGGTGGTGGCCCCCGCCCACAGCACCCCGATGTCCTCCCCCATGCCGCGGGTGTTGCGGTGGAACGAGCGCTTCATCCCCTCCCCGAAGGAGAGGAGGAGGACGATGGACAGCGTCCCCCAGGCGATGGCCAGGACCGTGAGCGCGATGCGCTTCAGGTTGTGGGCGGCGTCGGCCCGGAAGAGCCGCCACACCATCAAGACCTCGGCCCGCGAGACCATCAGGAGAGCTTCAGGGCCACGACGGGGTCGAGCATCGAGGCCCGCCGCGCGGGGAACCAGCCGGCGACGACCCCGATCGCTCCCAGAAGCAGGGCGGTGGTCAGGATCACGAGCGGCGACGCTTCGGGCGTCCCCACGTACTCGTCGAGCGACTTGGGGAAGACGGCCATGACCAGCAGCGTGATCAGGAAGCCGAGCAGCCCGCCGACCGCGGTCAGGGTCAGGGTCTCGGTCAGGAACTGGCCCTGGATGAAGCGCGGCTTGGCGCCGACCGCGAGCTTGATCCCGATCTCGCGGGTGCGCTCCTCCACCACCACGTACATGATGTTGGAGACCCCGATGCCCCCGACGATCAGCGTGAACGAGCCCACGATCCCCAGGAAGGCGCGGAAGGTCCCGAAGAAGACCCGGAAGAACTTCTCGCCCTCGGTGGTGTCCCACATGCCGATGGCTTCCTTGTCGTCGGGGTCGAACTGGTGGCGCCGCCCCAGGACCTCGTAGACCCTGCGCGTGACCGCGGGCACCATGGCCGGGTCGTGGGCCTGGAAGATGAAGTTGTCCACGTAGCGCTCGCTGAAGAGGCCGCGGTAGGTCGTCTCCGGCACGAAGGCCTTGTCCTTGTCCCGGCCGCTGTAGCTGCTGTCCTGGGTCTTCTCCTGCATGACCCCGATGACGAGGAAGGGGACGTTGTCGATCATCACGGTCTTGCCGACCGCCTCCTCCTTGCCGAAGAGGTCCTGCTTGAGCTTGTCCCCCAGGAAGACCACGCGGCGCCGGCGGTCCAGGTCCAGGTCGTTCACGTAGCGGCCGCCCGGGGCGGGGATGATGTTGCGCATGGCCGCGAAGATGGGGCTGGTGGCCGACATGTCCGGCGTGAGACGGACGCGCTCCCGCCGGAAGGCGCTCTTGTCGCGCGAGTGCTCGCCGGAGAACGTGGCCTCGGGGATCTCGCGGCGCAGGGCCTCGATGTCCTCCTCGCTGACGCGGATGCGCCGGCCCTTGCCCAGGCCCTGGAAGGGAAGCGCCGTCCGGGCGGGCCAGGCGATGACGATGTTCTCGCCCAGGCCGTGCTGGTCCTTGACGATCCGCTTCTGCAGGCCCTCGCCGAAGGCCATGAGCAGCGCCACCGAGACCGTGCCCCAGGTGATGCCGAGCAGCGTGAGGAGCGTCCGCACCTTCTGGTGGCGGACGTCCTGCAGGATCTGCTTGAGGAAGGATAGGGAAGTCACGTTCGACCGGGAGCCCGGCTCCTACTCGATCTTCTTGGGCGGCCGCTCCACCACGAGGTCGGCCTCCTTCAGGCCCTCCGCCACCTCCACGTTGATCCCGTCGGAGAGGCCGACCTTGATCTCCTTCTTCACCGGCTCCTCCCCCGTCCCCGGGACCTCGACCGTGGACTTGCCGCTCTCCATCGTCACCAGCCGCTCCGGGAGCAGCAGCACGTCCTTCTTCTCGCGGACCACGATGTCGGCGTTGGCGGAGTACCCGGCGCGGAGCGTGACCCCGGCCGCGGGCAGGAGCGCTATCTCCACGTCGAACAGCGTCGCCCCCTCGGCGGTCTTGGACTTGGGCGCGATCTTGTAGACCTTTCCGTCGACCACGCTGTCGGGGATCGCCCCGATCTTGATCCGCGCGGGCATGGCCTCGTTGAGCTTGCCCACGTCGATCTCGTCCACCGTGCCCTTGAACACGAGAGTGGACATGTCGGCCAGCGTGGTCAGCGCCGTCCCCGCCTGGTACGAGGTGAGGGGCACCACCGGATCGCCCTCGTTCACGAGCAGCTCGAGCACGGTCCCCGCGATGGGGGCCCGGATGATGGACTCCACGTTACCGCTCTTGATACGGCCCTTCTGCAAGAGCGCCAGCTTCTCGGTGGCCAGGCTCAGCCGGATGCGCGCCTCCTCGATGTCCTTGTCCGCCTGCTCGCTCTCCTGGTTGGAGAGGATGCCCTGCTTCTTCAGGGACTCGCTGCGCTCGTGGCGCTTCCTGGCCTGGTCATGGGTGTTCTGGGCGATCTCGACCTCGCGGCGGGCCTCGGTCAGCTCCAGCGGCGTGGGGTCGGGGATGATCTCGAAGAGGGGATCGCCGGCCCGGACCCGGTCCCCCACCTCCCGGAAGGAGGTCTTGACGATGCCCGAGATCTTGCTCTTGACCGCCACCTCCCGCTTGGGGCGGATGGCGCCCACGGCCAAGGCCTTCTCGACCACCGGTCCCCGGACGACGGCCACCGTCTTGTAGTCCTTGTCCTTGTGCGAGATGGAGCGGCTGTAGAGGGCCGCGGACACGCCCGCGAGCGCAACCGCTCCCCCGACGATCACGGCCTTGCGCATGCGCACACCTTTCTCCGAGCGAATCCGATCGCGCCGAAGGACCTTTCGGCAGAAGTCACCTATAAGACGTTACGAACCCGGCCCAGGGTTCAAAAAAAGTGAAAAGGTCTAGAGCTTGGTGACGAGGAGGGTGATGACGTAGGACTTGGGGTCAATCTCGACCCCGGCATGGGGGACGGGGGCCACCGCGCTGAGGCGGATCCGGTAGCCGCCGTGGTCCACCTGGGTGGTGAAGCCGGTGTTCGTGTGCAGCTCGTAGACGGCCGGCTCCTGCGTGCCCGTGGCGGCCATGACCCTGGCCACCGCGTCGCCCTCCCAGACGCACTGGACCTCGGGGGGGCAGCGCGAGTCGGCGGTGATGCCGTCGAAGGTGACCTTGAGGGGCTCCGGGCCCACCAGCGCGGACTGGCCCGGCCCGAGCTCGAGCTCCTGGTCCGTGCTCACCTCGTTGGACGGCGCCTGCGACTTCGAGGGGTCGCCCACCCGCGGCTTGGAGCCGCAGCTCCAGGAGGCGGCGGCGAGCACCAGCGTGGCCGTGGCGAGGGATCGGGGCATGGCGTTCCTCCCGGGATCAAGACGCGGTGGCGGCCTTCAGGTAGAGGGGCGAGGTCCCGAGCGCCTTCCACTTCTCCGGCAGCCGGTAGAACGGGTTCGGGGCCTCCACGCAGACGCCGCACTTGATGCAGCCCTGGACCTCGGGGCAATGCGCGGTGGGCAGCTCATTGAGGCTCTTGTCCAGCTCGCGCAGGTAGTAGGCCTTGCTCACGCCGTTGTCCACGACGTCCCAGGGCAGGACCTCGTCCCGGCCGCGGCCACGGAAGAGGTAGAAGCGCCCGTCCAGGCCCGCCGCCTTCATCCCCCGCTTCAGGTCCACGCCCTGCACCACCGCGGCCTCGAGCGCGTCGGCCACCCGGCGGTCGCCCAGGGCCAGGACGGACTGGGTGGCCCCGGTGCGCGCGCTCTTGCAGATGGCGTCGACGTTGGGCATCTTGCCGAAGGCCTTGCGCAGGAACTGTAGCTTGCGGTCGGTCTCCTTCGGGTCCTCGAGCGGCAGCCACTGGTAGGGCGTCCCCGGCTTGGGCACGAAGGGGTTCACGGAGGGGTGGATGCGGCCGACGCGTCCCCGGCCCCGGCCCACCTGGAGCATCCGCTCGCGGATCCTCGAGGTCAGGTCCACGATCCCCTCCACGTCCGCGTGGTCTTCCCGGGGCAGGCCGACCATGTAGTAGAGCTTCAGGTTCTGGATGCCGTTCTCGAAGATCCAGGTGGCCTTGTCCAGGATGTCGTCGTTGCTGAACTGCTTGTTCAGGATCCGGCGCATCCGGTCGGTGCCGCACTCGGGGGCCAGGGTGAGGCCCTGCACCCCGGTCTCGGCGAGCTTGAAGACGAAGCCCGGCGTGAGGTCGTCCAGCCGCAGCGAGGCCACCGAGACCTCGTAGCCCATGCCGGCCAGGTCGTCCACGATCCCGTCGATCTCCGGGTGGTCGCAGACCGCGGTGGAGACGAGGCCGATCTTGTGGGTCACCTGTCGCACCTGGCGCGCCCGGTCCACGATCTGCTTGCGGGTGAACCCGCGCACGGGCAGGTAGTTGTATCCCGCCCAGCAGAAGCGGCACATGCAGGGACAGCCGCGCGAGATCTCCACCATGAACTTCATGGACATCTCGGTGTGGGGGGTGAGCACCACGGACTGGGGCAGGGCCATCTTGTCGGGCCAGCCGCGCTGGCGGAGGACCCGGCCCGGGCCGTCGTACGCCGCCACCGTCCCGTCGGCGTGGTAGCGGACCTCGTAGCGGGAGGGGACGTAGAAGCCGTCCTTCTCCGTGAGGCCGTCGAGGCCGCGGCGGGGTTCGGCCGCGCCCTGGAGCGCGTCCATCATCCGCGGGACGAGCGCCTCGCCCTCTCCGACGGCCACGAGGTCGGCGAAGGGCGCGAGGGGCTCGGGGTTCAGGAACAAGGCCGAGCCGCCCATGATCACCAGCGGATCCCCGGGGCCGCGGTCCGCCGCCCGCAGCGGTATCCCGGCCAGGCGCAGCATGCGCAGGACGTGGACGTAGTCGTTCTCGAAGGAGACCGAGAAGGCCAGGACGTGGAAGCTGCGCAGGTCGGAGCCGCTCTCCAGGCTGGTCAGGGGAGAGCCCGCCCGCTCCAGGTCCTCGCGGTCCACGTCGTCGGGCAGGAAGGCCCGCTCGCACAGCACGTCGTCGCGGGCATTTAGCATCTGGTAGACGCTCTGGAAGCCCAGGTTCGACATCCCGACGAAGTAGAGGTTGGGGTAGCAGAGGGCCACGCGGAAGGAGCCCGCGCGCTTGACGGGCTGGATGCACACCTCGTCCCGCAGCAGGCCTTCGTGTCGTTCTCGGAGCCGCCGGCTCATCGGTTCAAGCCCTTCGTCCTGAAGGGAATCCCCATTATAACCGGCGGCGGCACCCCGCGCCCCGAGGCCGGGTCTAGCATGGAGCATGGCCGTGCCCACGCCGCGCCCCGAACCGGAGCCCACGCCCCCCGCGCCCGAGCGCAGGGGGGCCGGGGCCATGCTGCGCGTGCGCTCCCACGCCACCGTGGGCCTGTTCATCCTGGCCTGCCTCTACACCGTGGTCTTCGCGCGGCCCTTCCTGCTGCCCCTGACCGTCGCCTTCCTGCTGCACTTCCTGCTGATGCCGGTGGTGCGCCTGCTCAAGCGCATCGGCCTGCCCGAGCCGGTGGGGGCGCTCCTGGTCGTGGGATCGCTGGTGGGGAGCCTGGTCCTGGCCGTGTACGGCCTCTCCGGCCCGGCCTCGGACTGGATGGCCAAGGCCCCCGAAAGCCTGCGCCGCATCGAGGACCGGGCGCAGAAGGTCCTGCGGCCGATCCGGCGGCTCACCCAGACCGCCGAGCAGATGGAGAGGATCGCCACCGTGGAGAAGGCGGCGCCGGAGGTGAAGGTGCGCGAGCCCGGCCTGGGGGCGATGGTCTTCGGGGGCATGCAGGCGTTCCTGGCGGGCGGGCTGGTCGTCTTCACACTCCTGTTCTTCCTGCTGGCCTCGGGCGACCGGTTGATGGCCAACCTCGTGAACGCGATGCCGCGCCTGCAGGACCGGCAGCGGGCGGCGGAGATCGCGCGGGAGATCGAGCGGCAGGTCTCCGCCTACCTCTACGTCACCACCCTCATCAACGTGGGGTTCGGCGCGGTGGTGGCGCTGACCGTGTCCGCCCTGGGCATGCCCAACGCGGCGTTGTGGGGCGTACTGGCCGCGGTCACGAGCTTCATCCCGTACCTGGGCGGCGTGCTCTGCACCCTGCTCCTGGGGATGGCCTCCGTGCTGGCCTTCCCCGACTGGCAGCGCGCGTTGCTCGTCCCCGTGGTGTTCGGCGTCCTCGACACGGTCAAGGGCTACGTGGTGCAGCCGCTGCTGACCGGGCAGCGGCTCACCCTCAACACCCCGGTGCTCTTCATCGGCCTGCTGTTCTGGTGGTGGGTCTGGGGGATCCCGGGCGCGCTGCTGGCCGTCCCCATCCTGTCCACGGTCAAGATCGTGTGCGAGCGGATCGAGGGCTGGCGTCCCCTGGCGGAGCTCCTGGGCGACGCCCCCGTGGAGGCGGACGCCGAGGCCGCGACCGCCGCCGCCACCCCGCGCGACGCCTGAGGCCCGTCACCGCAGCCCCTCGGCGACGTAGAGGTCGGTGAGCAGGCGGCCGTAGCTGTGAAGCCAGAAGCGGCCGTTGGGCGTGACATAGACGGCGCTCAGCCGGAGACCAGCCGTCTGCGTGGGCGTGATCTCCGTCCACGGCTTCGACTGTCCGGTCGCGATGTCGAGCCTCCGGATCTGCCAGGACGCGCCGCTGCGCCGGCCGACGAACAACGCGCGCCCGTCCTCCGACCACTGGATCGGGACGTCACCGTCAGCCAGGCCGGGAATGGGTTGGGCCGCCCCCCCGTCGACCCGGTAGACGTTGTAACCGGCCGTCTCGTGCCGGGCCACGAAGCGTGAGCCGTCGGGAGACAGCGGTATCCCCAGGTCCAGGGTCGAGGCCTCGACACCCTCGGGTGTGATCGGATGCGCGGGGCCGCCCTCGGAGTCGAAGACGTAGCCCCGCGAGGCCATCGTGCTCGTCGGGCCGATCACGACGATGCCGCGACCTCCGGGAAGCCATCGCGCTACGCTGGCGATGACTCGCGCCGGGTTCGGAACCTCGCGGGTCTGGCCCGGGCCGGTCGGATGGAGCAGGATCCGTGGGACCGCATCGGGGGTGAGCGACAGCACCCACTTGCCGTCGGGCGAGAGGGAATATCCATCACCCTCTCCGAGGCGGACGGGCGGGGACCCGTCGGATCGGCGCAGGTACGTCTGGTAGCCCTCGCGGAACTGGTCGCCGAGCACCAGTGTCGTCCCGTCCGGCGACATGAAGCGCCCGGCCGGTCCCTCGCTCTCGATCGAAACGTCCATCGGGCGTGCCTGGCCCGCCATGAGGGCCTCAACGTGCTTGACCAAGGTTTCCCGCCCCAGCAGCACCCTGCCCTCGCGAGAGACGTCGAGGAGAATCATGTGCGTCAGCCCGCCGAGCAGGAGGCGCTGCCGGCCGGCGAGGTCGACGCCGCGCAGGGAGGCATTCTGCGCGCCCGTCGTGGCCGTGAACCAGACCTCCTGGCCGGACGGCGACCAGGCGACGCCGCGCGCGCTGGTCCAGGAGCCCGTGAGCGTCCTCTTGCGGCCGGCGAGGTCCACGACCGCCACCACTCCCATGTCGTCCGCCCAGAGGGGATGGTCGATGAAGGCAATCTGCTTTCCGTCCGGGGAGAAGCGGACGTGGCTGACGTAGCCGGGGGTGTCGACGAGGACCTTCCCCATCGGGAATTCGAGCCGCTCCCGGCCTTCCACCCGGCGCACGACGGCCAGCCCCGAGCCGTCCGGCGACCAGTCGGCCTCGCGGATGCCCTCCGCGACCGGCCGGGCCCCGCCGCCGAGGAGCGGCGCCCGAGCGAGCGTCCCGGACCCCATCCATCCGTTGAACTGATGGCCGATGGAGACGGCCAGCTCCCCCGAACGCGACACGGAGAGGAGCTCCGCATCGGGGAGGATCACGGGTGTTGACTCTGCGCTCTCGAGGCGGGTCAGGAAGATGCGGATCGGCCGACCCTGCCAGGCGGCGCCGTAGATCACGGTCTTGCCGTCGGGAGCGAAGCGGGCGGCGCGGATGGTTCCCTGGCCGAAGCTGAGACGCGTAAACGCCGGCTCCGGCGCGGTCGGAGTCCCTGCCCCACGGCCACGGCCACTTGCCCAGCCCGCCGCCATCGCCGCCGTCACGGCCACGGCACCCACGGCCAGGGCAACTCCGGCCGAGACGCGCCGCGGGACCGGTCCCGCCGCCGCCGCGACCGGCGCGCTGCGGCCGCTGCCCTGCAGCACGGCCTCGAGGTCGAAGGCCAGGTCGCGAGCGGACTGGAAGCGCTCGGAGGGCGCCTTCTCCAGGCAGTGGCGGACGATGCGATCGAGGGCCGGCCCCGCCTCCGTGTTCGAGACGGCCAGCTCGGGCGGCTCCTCCCGAAGGATGGCGGTCATGGTCTCGGCCGCGGTGTCGCGGCGGAAGGCGCGCCGGCCGGTGAGCATCTCGTAGAGGACGCAGCCGAGGGAGAAGATGTCGGAGCGGTGGTCCACCGCGGCGCCGCGGACCTGCTCCGGCGACATGTAGCCGGCCGTGCCCAGGACGGTCCCGGGGTCAGTGTCGCGGGCTCGGGTCGGCGAATCGTCGTCCTGGGCGGAGGAAGGCCCCTGGCGCGCGAGGCCGAAGTCCAGGATCTTCACCTGCCCACCGGTGGTGACGAACAGGTTCTCCGGCTTCAGGTCGCGGTGGACGATGCCCTTCTCGTGCGCCGCGGCCAGCCCGTGGGCCGTCTGGGCGGCGTATTCCACGGCCTTCCGCAGCGGGATCGGGCCTGCGGCCAGCCGCTCGCGCAGGGACCGGCCCTCGAGCAGCTCCATGACCGCGAAGGCGACGCCGTTCTCCGTGCCCACGTCGTGGATGGCCATGATGTGCGGGTGCGAGAGGGCCGCCACCGCCCTCGCCTCGCGCTCGAACCGCGCCGCGGCGGCCCCGTCCCCGGACAGGTGCGCGGGCAGGACCTTGATCGCGACGTCCCGGCCGAGCCGGCTGTCGCGCGCGCGCCAGACCTCGCCCATCCCCCCCGCGCCCAGGGGACCCAGGATCTCGTAGGCGCCGAGGCGAGTCCCGGTGGCGAGGGTCACGGGACGCCCTTCTTCCGGTAGTCCTCGAACCAGTTCTCCACCACGAGGAGGGCGGGCGGCGGGGCCTTCTCGTCCTTCACGGCCCGCAGGGCGAGGAACCGCTTGTCGTCGGAAGAGACGGAAAACCCGAAGAAGAAGCGGAGGCCCACGTCATCGCCGCGGATGAGCCGGCGCGGCGCGCCGACCGAGACGCCTCCCGCCGTCCGGATCTCGGCCTCCCAGAGTTCCTCCTCGGCCTGCCAGTAGAGGCGCGACCCGTCCCGGCTCCACGCCGGACGCCACCCGCCCCCGTTCGAGACCTGCCAAAGGCCAGCGCCCCGGGGGAAAGTCCGGATGTAGATCTCGTCCTCGCGCGCGTCGCTCGCACGATACGCGAGGAAGCGGCCGTCCGGAGAGACGCGGGGGCTCTGCTGATTGTACGGCGCCACGAGGAGGGGCTCCTCCTGCGCGCCGGGAGCCGGCAGACCGTCGGGACCGAGGGCGAGCCGGTAGATGTCGTATCCGGTGCCCTCGCCGATGCGCGTGAAGACGAGCTGCCGGCCGTCGCCCGTGACCTCCGGCTGCCGCCCTCCGGGAACGATCGTCCGCTCCCCGCCGCTTCCGTCCGCCGCGCAGACGGCGATGCCGCTCGTGGCGTCGGAGACGGAGGCCTCTCCGAACGCGAAGAACAGGCGGTCGCCCCGCGGATGCCAGGCCAGGCCTAAGCCGAAGTCGGAGTGTGCGAAGGCGACACGGGCGAGCGGCCCGCCCGAAACGCTCCCGACGTAGAGGCCGAAGCGATGGCCCTCGTCGCGGAGCACTGCGATCCGGCGCCCGTCCGGCGAGAGGGCCGGCACTCGGTAGCCCCGGGGGCCATGAGGCTCCCCCAGCATTTCCTCCACCTTCCCGTGCCGGTCCACCCATGCGGGCCGGAAGGCGCCCAGGGGCTGCGGCGCGAGCAGGAGCGTCCCGTCCGCCGACACGCTCGGCCAGCCCGTGTCGGGCGCGATCAGGAACGGCTCGCCCGTCCGCTCCAGGTCTTCGAGCGAGAACGGGAAGGCCCAGACGCCCTGGGTCCCGGAGCGGCGCCAGTACACGATGTGCCCCGAGGGCGAATACACGGGCGTGTCGAGGAACTCCCGCTCGAGTCGGAAGACTTCCCGTCGCTTCCCGTCCGCGAGGACGGCGATGGTATCGGCGCCGTCGTTCTTGCGGTCGACGACGAACAGCACGCCGCGGTCTCGCGGGAGGGCGCTGGGGCTGTGGAAATCGCCTTCGGAGTCCTGGTTGCGCTCGTGGAGGACCGTGAAGTCCCCCCCTGCCGCCCCCACGGCGAGCAGCGCGCTTCCCGTCGCCGCGGGCGCGAAGACGATCCGCCCGTCCTCGAGCCAGGCGCCGCCGGGGGTCCGGGCACCGCGGTTGAACCCTGCGCTCGCGACGACGATGGGCGTCCCGCCCGCAGCCGGTACTTTCCACAGCTTGCCGCCCGAGAGGTAGGCAATCTGGCTTCCGTCGGGCGACCAGAACGGAAAGACCACCGATCCGCCCGTGATGAGAGCGCGAGGCTCGGTGCGGTCGAGGTCGCGCACCCACAAGGTCTGCCCCGCGAGGTAGAGGATCCGCCGCCCGTCCGGCGAGAGGGCGGGGGCCCGTCCGGTGTCCGTGGCCAGGTTCGGGACCACGACCTCGAAGCGACGGACCGGTGGCCGGTTGGGCGCGGGCGGGGACACGAGCCGGGTGCCGGTGATCGCGGCCAGCAGCACGCTCGCGGCCCAAAGCGCCTTCTTGCCCCGGGACAGGCCCTTCGGTGTGGGCGCCTCGATGCGCCCTGCGGGCGCGAGGGCGTCCTCGATCTCCAGGCGGGCGTCTCCGATGTCGTGCAGGCGGCCCCGCGGATCGCGCTCCAGGCACCGCCGGAGCAAGCGGCGGATGGCGGGCGGCGTCGCCACGGGCAGGGCCGACCAGTCCGGGTCGCTCTTGAGGACCGCAGCCAGCACGTCCGAGGTCGTTTCCCCGGCGAACAGCCGTCGGCCCGTCAGCATCTCGAAGAGCACCACCCCGAAGGCCCAGACGTCCGCCCGCCGGTCCACGGGCTTGCCGCGCGCCTGCTCCGGCGACATGTAGGCCGCGGTGCCCAGGATGAGGCCCGCTTCCGTCATCCGGCGCGACAGAGTCGGCGATTGAGAGACGGCCGGCTCGTCCTCGCGCGCCGCCTCGCCTTCGAGGGCCTTGGCCAGGCCGAAGTCCAGGAGCTTCACGCTCCCGCCGGCGCTGACCTTGATGTTGGACGGCTTCAGGTCGCGGTGGACGACCCCCCGCTCGTGCGCAGCCTCCACTGCCTCCGCGACCTGGCGCGCGATGGTCAGCGCCTCCTCGAGCGGGAGCGCGCCACGTCTCAGCCGGGCCGCCAGGTCCTCACCCTCGGCCAGCTCGAGGACCAGGAAGGGCTGGCGGTCCACCTCCTCCAGGCCGTGGATGGCCGCGATGTGGGGGTGGTTGAGCGAGGCCAGGACCTGCGCCTCGCGCCGGAAGCGCGCCAGCCGGTCGGCGTCCGCCGTCACCTCCGCAGGCAGGACCTTGATCGCGACCTCCCGGCCGAGCCGGCTGTCGCGCGCGCGCCAGACCTCGCCCATCCCCCCCGCGCCCAGGGGGCCCAGGATCTCGTAGGCGCCGAGGCGAGTTCCGCTGGTCAGGGCCATGGAGGCGGACGGCCTGCGGATGATAGCTCTCTATCTCGCCGGCAGGATACGGAAGCGCTTGCGCCCACCGATGCGGTACGTCTCGAAGTCGTCGCGATCGACGGTGAAGATCGTGGAGAGGGACTCGCGCTCTGCAATGCGAACGAGCGTGGCGTCCGCAAAATCCATGGGCCGATCGTGGTAACGGCGCATCAGGTCCACGAGGTCCGGCAGGTCTCGATCAGAGAGCGGAGCAATGGAGAGGACGCCCGACCTCACGAACTCCCAGGCCACCGCCGTCTCACGCCGGCTGTCGCCCACGAGGTGGAAAAGCTCGGTCAGGACGGCGGTCGAAGTGACGAGCGGCAGCCGGAGCTCGACGAAGGCGGCCCGGCATCGCTCGTGCCAGCGGTCGGAGCGATCGAGGTATGCGAGCAGCGCTCCCGTGTCGGCCAGCGCTCTAACCAGCACCGGAGCCGCGCCGGAGACGGGCCCGTATCAGATCGCGTGACCTCTCAGCCCGCCGGGAGGCGCTTCCGGAGATCCGCCCGGCGAAGAGCGCAGCCCGCTGGTGCAGGCGGCGCTGACGCTCGGGCTCACGGCCACGGCCGCGGCGTGTGCCCTCGAGGTGCTCCCCGACGATGCCGTCGAGGAGCTCCGCGACGCTGCGCCGTTCTGCCCGAGCGGCCTCCTCGAGGCTCGCCTTCAGGGCCGGTGACACCCGCCAGGTATAGACCTCGGTCTTGCGCGCCATGCATTACACAGTAGTGCAACGATGCTTTCAGGTCAAACGGCCAAGAGGGTCGTCCGCTACTCCGCTCCTCCTCCGCCCTGCTTGCGCAGGAATGCCGGCACGTCCAGGTCGATGCGCCCGCCGCCGCCCGCCGCGGCCTTGGCGTTGGGGGTCTTCCGGTAGAAGTCGCCCGCCGCGGCCTGGGCCGCGGCCTGGGACTGCGCGCCCGGGCCCACGTAGTTCACCAGGTCCACGGGCGTCGAGGCCACCTTGCGCTTGTCGCGGGTGAAGCCGGTGGCGATGACCGTGACCTTCACCGCGTCGCCCATGGCCTCGTCGGTCACGATCCCGTAGATCACGTTGGCCTCGGGGTCGGCCACCTTGGTGATGAGCGCGGTGGCCTCGGAGGCCTCGGCCAGCGAGAGGTCGAGGCCGCCCGTGATGTTCACGATGATGCCCCGGGCCCCCTCGATGGACGTGTCCTCCAGCAGCGGGTTGGAGACGGCGCGCTGCGCCGCCTCGGTGGCGCGGTTCTCGCCCTCGGCGATGCCGGTGCCCATCACGGCCTGGCCCATCCCCTTCATCACCGAGCGCACGTCGGCGAAGTCCAGGTTGATGAGGCCGGGCACCACGATGATGTCGCTGATGCCCTGGACGGCCTGGCGCAGGACGTCGTCGGCGAAGCGGAAGGCGTCGGAGACGGGCGTATTGCGGGCCACCGTCTGCAGCAGCCGGTCGTTGGGGATGGCGATCACGGAGTCCACGCACTCGCGGAGCTGGGCCAGGCCGTCCATGGCCTGCCCCATCCGCCGCTTGCCCTCCAGGCTGAAGGGCAGGGTGACCACGGCCACGGTCAGGACGTTGCCGCTGTCGCCGCCGAGCTGGCCCGCGATGGAGGAGACGACGGGCGCCGCGCCCGTGCCCGTGCCCCCGCCCAGGCCGGTGGTGATGAAGACCATGTCGGCGCCCTCCAGGGCGTCGCAGATCTTCTCCGTGTCCTCGACCGCCGCCTGCCGCCCCACGTCGGGGTTGGCCCCCGCCCCCAGGCCCTTGGTGAGCTTGCCGCCGATCTGGATCTTGACGGGGGCGCGGTTGCTGCGCAAGGCCTGCAGGTCGGTGTTGATGGCGATGAACTCGATGCCCTGCAGGCCGGACGCGATCATCCGGGAGAGGGCGTTGCCGCCGCCGCCGCCCACGCCCACCACCTTGATGTGGGCGCCCCGCGCTTCCTCCTCCACGAACGTGATGCGGCTCGGCGCGTCTTTGTGCTGGATCGTCATTCGACCTCCCCTGGAGCGCCCGCAGGGCGCACACCGCCGCCAAAGGTCATGAGATGCCTTCGGAACACCCGGTCATGAACCCGCAGCGCAGGCAGACCCTCTTGCAGTGGGACGCCACCACCGGGGCGCTGCACATCTCGCAGCGGGGCTCCCCCGCCTCCCGCGGCCCGTTCAGGTCGAGACCGATCACCTGGCGCTCGAAGCGCCTGGTGAGGGGGATGGGCGGGAACGCGACGCCTTCGCTCTTCGTGTCCATGCGACCGCCCCTTTCTCAGAAGAAGTCGGACAGCCATCCCATGAGGCGCCCCGTGACGCGGCCGAACGTCCCCGTGGCCGCGGGCCGCGCGGCGCCGAGGCCGCGGCCCGACCGGTTGCGATGACGGCACAGCACCAGCCCCACCGCCGTGGAGTAGACCGGGCTCGCCACCACGTCCACCAGGCCGCCCACGCCCGAGGGCGTGCCGCGGCGCACCGGCATGTCGAACATCTGCTCCGCCAGCTCCGGCATTCCGTCGAGGATGCCTCCACCCCCGGTCAGGACGAGTCCGCTGTTGAGGCTCCGGTCGTAGCCCGCCCGCCGGATCTCGGTCAGGACCATCCCGCAGATCTCCTCCGCCCGGGCCTGGAGGACGTCGCCCAGGACCTGGCGGGCCATGATCCGGGGCTTGCGGCCGCCCACGCTCGGGACCTCGATCGAGTCCTCCTCGGGGACGAGCGAGGTCAGGGCGCTGCCGTGCTTCTTCTTGATCTTCTCGGCCTCGTTCACGGGCGTGCGCAGGGCCACGGCCACGTCGTTGGTGAAGTGCTCGCCGCCCACCTGGAGCACGGCGGTGTGCCACAACGCGCCCTTCTCGAAGATGGCCAGGTCCGTGGTCCCGCCGCCGATGTCCACCAGCGCCACCCCCAGCTCCTTCTCGTCGGGCGTGAGGCAGGCCTCGGCCGCGGCCAGCTGGGTGAGGACGGTGTCGATGACCTCCAGGCCGGCGCGGTTCACGCAGGTCACGGTGTTCTGGGCCGCGGTGGTGGAGCAGGTGATGACGTGGACGTTCACCTCCAGGCGGGTGCCGGTCATCCCGATGGGGTCGCCGATGCCGTCCTGGTCGTCCACCACGAACTCCTGGGGCAGGACGTGCAGGATCTCGCGGTCCATGGGGATGGCCACCGCCTTGGCCGCCTCCACCGCCCGCCGCACGTCCTCCCTCTCGATCACGCGGTTCTTGCTGGAGACCGCGATGACGCCGCGGGAGTTGAAGCCGCGGATGTGGGTGCCCGCGATCCCCACGTAGGCGGAGCCGATCTCCACCCCGGCCATGAGCTCCGCCTCCTCCACCACCCGCTTGATGGAGTCCACGGTGGCCTCGAGGTTGATGACCACGCCCTTGCGCAGGCCCTTGGACTCGGCCTGCCCGATGCCGATGACGTCGAGGCGGCCCTCGTCGGTGACCTCCGCCACGATGGCGCAGATCTTGTGGGTGCCGATGTCGAGCCCGACGATGTAGCGGTCTTTCTTCTTAGCCAGTGACCACCTCCGTCATGTGTGCAGGGGGGCCGGCGTCGACATCGCCAGGAATGACCGGCGTGTCTGGTGGGACGGGGACCGGTTCCGGAGACGGGTCTGAGGGGACAGGTCTTGCGGGGGAACGGCAACCTCCGGACCGGTTTTTTCCGCCGGCATCGAGCTTGGCCGCGATGCCGGCGGTGTGATCCGTTCCGCCGGTACGATCGGCTGCTCGCGAACGAAAATGCGATCACGGAACCGCAGGTCGAAGTACTCTGCACCGGGGCAGCGGCGCTCCAGGTCCTGCCGCAGATCCAGATAGGTCTGCAGCTTCTTGCGGTAGGGCGGAGCCCCCATGCGCAGGACCTCGCCCGCCCCGCGCAGGACCACCCTCATCTCGGTCGCACCCTCCACGTCGACCTCCGAGATCTCGGCCGACAGCTCGCCCAGGTCGCGCAACAGGGCGCCGGCCCGCTGGGCGCGGTCGCGGAGCACCTCCGGGGACGCGCCCTTCAGTCCCCGCACGATCGGGAGGTCGAAGGCGGCGGTGCGCGGCCCGTAGGGCTCGATGAGCGTCCCGTCCTCGTCCATGAGCTGGAGCTGCTCCGCCTCCGCCAGGGCCAGGGGCGCGCGCTCGCGGATCTCGACGCGGAGGGTGTCGGGCAGGGCGCGGGAGATGGCGGCGTCCGCCACCCAGGGCGAGGAGCGCAGGCGCGACTTCAGCCCCTCGATGTCCAGCCCCAGGATGTTGTCGCCCACCGCCGAGCCCAGCAGCTCCCGCACCTCCTGCTCGGCCAGGAAGTGGCTGCCGCGGATCTCCACCCGCGCCACCCGGAGGCGCTCGCTGGCCATGACCCGGGAGTAACCGGCCCAGCCGGCGAGGACGGCCAGGAGCATTATCCCGGCGGCCTGCGCGGCCAGGATCGCCCGCCCGATCGGGCCGCGGCGCGCCCGGCGCACGCGCGTCCGCGTCTTGGGCCGGAGGAACGGCGGCTCCAGCTCCTCGGGGTTCAAGGGCAGGTCCAGGACCGGATGGAGGGGGAGCCGGCGCTGCTTCGCGGCCGAGAGCGCGTCTTCCTTGCGGCGCTTCACGCGCCCCGCCTCTTGAGCAGCTCTTCCCCCGCGGTCCAGACGCTGCCCGCGCCCAGCGTCAGCACCAGGTCCCCGACCCTGGCCTCGGCGGCGAGCCGCTCGATGGCGGCCTTCAGGTCGCCGGCGTACGCCGCCTGGCGGTGGCCCTTCTCGCCGATGGCAAGGGCCAGGGCCGCCGCGCTCACGCCCTCGATGGGCTCCTCGCCCGCGGGGTAGATGTCGCAGACGAGCAGGACGTCGGCCTGGTGGAAGGCATGGCAGAACTCGTCCCACAGGCCCTGGGTGCGCGAGTAGCGGTGCGGCTGGAACAGCACCACCGTGCGCCGGGCCGGCCCGTAGTTCCGGAGGGTCTCGAGGGTGGCCTTGACCTCCGTGGGGTGGTGGCCGTAGTCGTCCACCACGGTGACCCCGCCCGCCTCGCCCCTCACCTGGAAGCGCCGGTCCACTCCCGTGAAGGACTCGAGGCCGGAGCGGATGTGCTCGAAGGAGATGCCGAGGTCCAGGCCCACCGCCACCGCGGCCAGCGAGTTGAGGACGTTGTGGGCGCCGGGAACGGCGAGCCGGATGCCGCCCAGCGTCCGCTCCCCCGCTACCGCGGTGTAGGAGGACGCGGCCGGGTCGAGCTGGACGTCACGGGCCGCCACCTGGGCCTGCGGCGACAGCCCGTACGTGACCGCGCGCCGCTCCACGCGCGCCAGGATGTCCTGCACCGGGCCGTCGTCCAGGCAGAGCACGGCCGTGCCGTAGAAGGGGACCTTGTTCACGAAGCCCAGGAAGGCCTCCTGCAGGTCCTCGAGGCCGCTGTAGGTGTCGAGGTGCTCGCGGTCGATGTTGGTGACGACGGCCACGGTGGGCGAGAGCTTGAGGAACGAGCGGTCGGACTCGTCGGCCTCCGCCACCATGAAGTCGCCCTTGCCCAGCCGGGCCCCCGAGCCCATGACGTTCAGGCGGCCGCCCACCACCACCGTGGGGTCGAGGCCGCCGTGGTCGAGCACCAGCGCGACCATCGACGTGGTGGTGGTCTTGCCGTGGCTGCCCGCCACCGCCACCCCGTACTTCAGGCGCATCAGCTCGGCCAGCATCTCCGCCCGCGGGATCACCGGGATCCCCGCACGGCGCGCCTCCACCACCTCGGGGTTGCCGTCGCGGACCGCGGTGGAGGTCACGACCACGTGCGCGCCCTCGACGTTGGCCGCCGCGTGGCCTTCCTGGAAGCGCGCCCCCATGGCCCCCAGCCGGTCGGTGACGGCGCTGCGCCGGAGGTCGGAGCCGGAGACGGTGTAGCCGAGGTTCAGCAGCACCTCGGCGATGCCGCTCATGCCCGACCCGCCGATGCCGACGAAGTGGATGTGCTGGATCTTGCGCAGCACGTCACGCCCGCCCTTCCAGCAGGTCCGCCACCCGGGCCGCGGCGTCGGGACGGCCCAGCCGGCGCGAGGCCGCCTCCATCGCCTGGAGCCGCCCCGGCTCGTCCAGCACGCTCACGACCGCGCGCGCCAGCGACTCGCCCGTCAGGTCCCTCTCCTCCACCATCCGCGCCGCGCCCGCCGCCTCCATGGCGCGGGCGTTCGTCCTCTGGTGATCGTCGGCGGCGGCCGCGAACGGCACGAGCACCGCCGCCTTGCCGGCGGCCGTGAGCTCCGCGCACGTGGTGGCGCCGCTGCGCGAGAGCACGAGGTCGGCCTGGCCGAAGCGCGCCTCCATGTCGTCGAGGAAGGCCAGCACCTCGGCCTCGCGGCCGGCCGCGGCGTAGGCCGAGGCCACCTCGCCGCGCATGGCCTCCCCCGTCTGGTGGACGATGCGCAGGCGCGGCGCGGGCGGCAGCAGCGGCAGCGCCTGGACCAGCGCCCGGTTCAGGACGCGCGAGCCCTGGCTCCCCCCGAAGGCCAGGAGCGTGAGCGGCGCGCGGTGCTCCCTGGCCGGGAGCGTCGCGAACCCTCCGCGCACGGGGTTCCCCGTCAGGACGCCCTTGCTCCCGAACGCCCGGCGGGCCTCCTCGTACGCGCACGCCGCCCGTCCGGCGAAGGGCCGGAGGACCTTGTTCGTGAAGCCGGGCTTGGCGTTCGGCTCCAGGATCACCGTGCGGACCCCCATGAGCGCGGCCACGAGGACGAGGGGGCCGCCCGCGTACCCTCCGACGCCCAGGACCGCCGCCGGCCTCTCGCGGCGCACGAGGGCCGCGGCGCGGACGAGCGCGCGCGGGAGCGCCAGCAGGCCCTGGAGGCCGCGCGCGATCCCGACCCCCTTGAGGGGCAGGATGGGCAGGAGCTGCAGCTCGTACCCCGCGCGCGGCACGATCCGGGACTCCAGCCCGCGCGGCGTGCCCACGAACGCCACGCGGACGCCGGGATCGCGCCGGACGAGCTCGTCCGCGACCGCGATGCCGGGGAAGAGGTGGCCCCCGGTCCCGCCCGCCGCGATGAGGATGGTGGCCATTCAGTCCGCATGCTGGGACACGTTCAGGACCAGCCCGACGCTCAGCAGCGTCAGGACGAGCGAGGTGCCCCCGGCGCTGATGAAGGGCAGGGGTATCCCCTTCGTCGGCAGCAGGCCGATCACCACGCTGACGTTGATCAGGGCCTGCAGCACGACCGAGAGCGTGAGGCCGGCGGCGAGAAACGTCCCGAACATGTCGGGGGCCTTCCAGGCCGCGCGGATCCCGCGCCACAGCAGGAGCACGAAGGCCAGGACCACGGCCCCCGCCCCCAGGAGCCCCAGCTCCTCGCCGATCACGGCGTAGATGAAGTCGCTGTACGGATAGGGAAGGTAGAAGAGCTTCTGGCGCCCCTCCCCCAGACCCACGCCGCGCAGGCCGCCGGTGCCCACCGCGATGAGGCTCTGGATCAGCTGGTAGCCCGAGCCGCGGGCGTCGGACCAGGGGTTGAGGTAGGCCTCGATGCGGTCGCGGCGGTAGGAGGCCGCGGTGACGGCGTGATACAGCAGGGGCAGCCCCAGGACCGCGAAGGCCCCGAAGTAGCGCAGGCGCAGGCCGGCGAGGTAGAGCATCACCCCGCCGATGAGCACGAGGGTGGCGGCGGTGCCCAGGTCGGGCTGGATGAAGATCAGGAAGGCGAACCATCCCAGCAGCAGGAGGGCGGGGAAGAGCGAGGGCAGGAACTCGTTCACCCGGTCTCCCCGCCGCTCGAGGTGGTAGGCCAGGAAGAGGATCACGGCCAGCTTGGCCAGCTCCGCGGGCTGGAACGAGAGCGACCCCAGCCGCAGCCAGCGGTGGGTCTCGTTGACGGGCCTCATGAAGAGGACGCCGATGAGGAGCAGCGTGGTGACCGCGACCACGGCGTAGACGACGCCCGGCCGGCGCAGCTTGCGGTAGTCGATGCTCATGGCCGCGGCCATGGCCAGGAGCCCGATGGCCGCCCACACGGCCTGGCGGAGCAGGAAGTGATGCGGATTGCCGTGGGCCTCCTGGGCCAGCGCCGAGGACGCGCTCCACACCGTGACCAGGCCCAGGCCGATGAGGGCGACGGTCACGGCGAAGAGCGTGGCGTCGGAGGCGAGCTTCTTGGCCACGCTATCCCGTCCTCTCCGGGCCCGGGGGCGCTCCCACGCGGCCGGCCAGGGCTCGCACCGCCCGCTTGAACGAGCGGCCGCGGTCGGCGTAGTCCTGGAACATGTCGAAGGAGGAGCAGGCCGGGGCCAGCAGCACCACGTCGCCCGGCGCCGCGGCGGCGAAGCCGCGCTCCACCGCCTCTTCCAGCGTGTCGCACAGGACCACGGGGACCACGGGCGCCAGCGCCTCGGCCACGCGCTGCCGCGTCTCCCCGATGGCCATCACCGCCTTGCCGCGCCGCGCCAGGTCCTCCCGAAGGTCGCCGAACTCGCCGCCCTTGTAGCGGCCCCCGATGATGGCCACCACCGGCCGGTCGAAGGCCAGGAGGCTCTTCCGCGCCGCGTCCACGTTGGTGGCCTTGGAGTCGTTGAAGAAGACGACGCCGCCGACCTCGGCCACGCGCTCGAGGACGTGCTCAACACCGCGGAACTCCGCGGCCGCACGCTTTACCGCTTCCGTTGGAACACCCAACAGGCGCGCGGCTGCGGAGGCCGCTAAGAGGTCCAAGAGAAGGTGGGAGCCGGGAAGGCGAACCGAGGAGATCGGGAAGAGAGCCTCTTCATGACCGTCCAGGCGGAGACAGGCGTGACCGGCTTTGAAGAACGCGCTGTTCGACTCGCCAAGGGGCGCGGGCGCGGATGTGAACGGCAGCAGGCGCGCCCGCGCCTGAGATGCCCGCGCCATCACTTGCGCGTCTTCGCCGTTGACAACCTGCCAGTCCTCGCTCGTCTGGTTGGCGAAGATGCGGGCCTTGGCGGCGGCGTATTCGTCGAAGCTCGGGTGGCGGTCCAGGTGATCGGCAGAGAGGTTGAGGAAGACCGCCACCCTCGGGTGAAAGGTGTCGGTGCCCTCGAGCTGGAAGCTCGAGACCTCGAGGACGAAGACCGTCTCCTCCGTGGCCGCGTCGAGGAGGCCCGTGACCGCCTGACCGATGTTGCCTCCCACGCGCACGTCCCGTCCCGCCTCGCCGAGCATGGCCCCGAGCGCGGCGGTGGTGGTGGACTTGCCCTTGGTCCCCGTCACCGCCGCCACGGGGCCGCGGATGTGGCGGAAGCCCAGCTCCAGCTCCGCCATCACGCTGACGCCCGCGGCGCGCGCGGCGCGCAGCTCGGCCAGGTCCCAGGGCACGCCGGGCGAGACGACCACGAGGTCGGCGGCGGTGAAGGTCCGCTCGCGGTGGCCCCCCAGCTCCAGGCGCACGCCCTGCTGCGCGAGCGTCACGGCTTCCGCCTGAAGCTCGGCCGCCGGCCGCCGGTCTGTCGCGACCACGCGGGCCCCCCGGCCGGCGAGGAACCCCGCCGCCGCGATCCCCGACCGCGCCAGACCCACCACCACGACCTGTTTCCCCGCCAGCTCCACGGCGCCCTCATCCCTTCCCGCTCATGCCCCGCTCCCCCCTTCACCTCAGCTTCAAAGTGGTCAGGCTGAACAGCGCGAACACGAAGGCCACGATCCAGAAGCGGATGATGATCTGCGGCTCCTTCCAGCCCACGAGCTCGAAGTGGTGGTGCAGCGGCGACATGCGGAAGATCCGCTTGCCCCGCAGCTTGAAGGACCCGACCTGCAGGATCACGGACAGGGCCTCGATGACGAAGAGCCCGCCGATCGGGATGAGCAGCAGCTCCTGCTTGATGAGGATGGCCACCGTCCCGAGCGCCCCGCCCAGGCTCAGGCTGCCCACGTCCCCCATGAAGATCTGCGCGGGATAGCAGTTCCACCACAGGAAGCCCATGGAGGCGCCGACCATGGCCCCGCAGAAGATCGTGACCTCTCCCGCCCGCGGCTGGTAGAGCAGGTCCAGGTAGCCCGAGAACACGCGGTTCCCGCTCACGTAGGCGAGCACGGTGAAGGCGGCGGCCGCGATGAGGGTGGTGCCGATGGCCAGGCCGTCCAGGCCGTCGGTCATGTTCACCGCGTTGCTCGCCGCCACCACCACGAGCACGGCGAAGAGGATGTAGAGGGCCGCGATGTCCGGCATGAAGTTCTTGAAGAAGGGGACGATGAGCCTCGTGGAGTACTGCGTGGGCTCCAGGCGCGAGAAGATGTAGATCGCGGACCCGATGGCCAGTCCCACCAGCACCTGGTAGAGCATCTTGGTGCGGCCGCGCAGCCCGAGGTTCTGCTTCTTCACGACCTTCAGGTAGTCGTCGGCGAAGCCGATGGCCCCGAAGGCCAGGGTGGCGAAGATCAGGATCCAGGTGTTGCGGTTGCGCAGGTCGGCCCACAGCAGCGTGGGCACGACGATCCCGGTCAGGACCAGCAGGCCGCCCATGGTGGGCGTCCCCGCCTTGGTGTGGTGGGCCTGCGGCCCCTCCTCGCGGATGTACTGGCCCACCTGCAGCCGGCGCAGACGCCCGATCATCCACGGGCCGAGGATGAGGACCAGGAAGAGCGCGGTGAGGCTCGCCACCGCGGTGCGGAAGGTGATGTAGTGGACGACGTTGAGCCCCGACACCTGGTAACGCAGGGCGTAGAGGAGGTGGTAGAGCACCGCTCACGCCTCCACCGCGCCGAAGCGCGTCCGGAGGGCCTCCACGATGGATTCCATGCGGACCCCGCGGGAGCCCTTGACGAGCACCGCGTCCCCGGAGCGCACCAGGTCGGGGGCCGCCGCCGCGGCCGCCGCGGAGTCGGGGAACGCGACCAGGGCCGACGGGGGGAGCCCCGCGCGCCGCGCGCCCTCCAGGAAGCCCTCGGCCAGCGGGCCCACCGCCGCCAGCAGGTCGAGGCGGCCGCCCACCTTCTCGCCCGTCTCGCGGTGCAGCGCGGGGCCCGAGGGCCCCAGCTCGAGCATGTCGCCCAGGAAGGCCACGCGACGTCCCCGGGCGGCCAGGCCCAGGGCCGTGACCGCCGCCTCCACCGCGGTGGGGTTCGAGTTGTAGCAATCGTCGAGGAGCGTGATGCCCTGGCCGAGCGACAGCACCTCTCCCCGGTGGCTCGCCGCCTTCAGGGTGGCGGCCGTCCCGGCGATGGCCTCGATGCCGACGCCCAGGTGATGGGCCACGGCCGCGGCGGCCAGGAAGTTCGCGAGGAAGTGCGGGCCGGGCAGGGGCAGCGCCACGTCCTCCGTGCGGTCGCCGATGCGGAGGAGGAAGCGCATGCCGTGGACGGTCCCTCGCCAGTTCTCGGCCGATACGTCGTGGGCGCGGTCGCGGCCGAACCACACCACGCGGCCGCCGCGCGCGAGGTGCGCCTCGCCGATCCGCTTCACGCGCGGGTCGTCGCCGTTGAGCACCGCCACCCCGCCCTCGGCCAGGCCCTCCAGGATCTCGGCCTTGGCCACGGCGATCTCGTCCACGGAGGCGAAGAACTCGAGGTGTACGGGCGCCACCAGGGTGATCACGGCCACGTCCGGCCGCGCGATCTTCGACAGCCCGCGCAGCTCGCCCGCCGCGGACATCCCGAGCTCCAGGACCGCGGCCGTGTGCTCGGGACGCAGGCGGAGCAGCATCAGGGGCAGGCCGTACCGGTTGTTGAGGTTTCCCTCCGTCTTAAGGACCGGGCCCCGCGTCTGCAGCAGGGCCGCGGTCATGTCCTTGGTGGTCGTCTTGCCCGCGGAGCCCGTCACGCAGACGACGGGGACCTCGGCCAGCGACCGCGCGCGGCGCGCCAGGTCGGCCAGGCCGGCCGTGGTGTCCGCCACGCGCACGAGGCCCAGGCCCGCGGGCGCGCTCACGTCGCGGTGGACGAGGGCCGCCGCCGCCCCCCGGGCCGCCGCCTCCGCCACGAAGTCGTGGCCGTCGAAGCGGGGCCCGGCGATGGCCACGAAGAGCTGGCCGGGCTCGACCCCCCGCGAGTCGATGGCCACGCCGGTCACGCGCGCGGCGGCGGCGCCCGCCACCACGCGCCCACCCGTCGCCTCCGCCACCACGCCGAGCCCGGTCGTCGCCTCGAGGGCCATGGCCGCTGCCCTCAAGCCCTTCCGCTCCGCAGGCCGAGGCGGGCCAGGACGTCGCGCGCCACCTGGCGGTCGTCGAAGGGTATCGTCCGGTCGCGCAGCACCTGGTAGGCCTCGTGCCCCTTGCCCGCGATCACCACCGCGTCCCCCGCGCCCGCCATCTCCAGGGCGCGGCCGATGGCCTCGCGGCGGTCCACGATCACGTGGCGCTCCGGGCCCCTGCGCCCGTTCATCCCGCGCTGGATCTCCTCGAGGATGGCCTCCGGGGGCTCGCTGCGCGGGTTGTCCGAGGTCACGACCACCACGTCGGAGAGGCGCGAGGCCACCGCCCCCATGAGCGGGCGCTTGGTGCGGTCGCGGTCCCCGCCGCAGCCGAAGACGGTGATGATCCGCCGCGGCTGGAGCTCGCGCACCGTCTCCAGGAGGTTCTTCAGGGCGTCGTCGGTGTGGGCGTAGTCCACCACCACCGTGAAGTCCTGGCCCGCGTCCACGCGCTCCAGCCGGCCCGGCACCCCCGCCAGCGAGCGCAGCCCCAGGATCGCGGTCCGGGGCGGGACGCCCAGCGCCAGCGAGGCGCCGAAGGCCGCCAGGAGGTTCTGTACGTTGAAGCGGCCGAGGAGCGGCGTCTTGATCTCGAAGCTCCCGGCCGGGGACTCCACCTGGAAGCGGGTCCCCTCCAGCGACAGCACGACGTCCCCCGCGCGCAGGTCGGCCGCGCGGTCGATGCCGTACGTCCAGACGCGGCCGCGGGCGGCGGCGGCGAGGGCCGGGGCGCGGTCGTCGTCGGCGTTGAGGATGGCGTGCCCGTCCTCCCGCAGCAGCGTTTCGAACAGGATCCGCTTGGCCGCGAAGTAGCGGTCCATGTCGCCGTGGAAGTCGAGGTGGTCGCGGGTGAGGTTCGTGAAGACGGCGACCTGGAACGCGCAGCCGTGCACGCGCCGGAGCTCCAGCGAGTGCGACGAGACCTCGAGCACGGCGTGGGAGCAGCCGGCCTCCACCATCTCCTTGAACAGCGCCTGCAGGTCCGACGCCTCCGGTGTCGTCCGCACCGCCTCCGCCACGCGGTCCCCGATGCGGTACTGCACGGTGCCCAGCAGGCCGACACGCGCGCCGTGCGCGCGCAGGGCGGCGGCGATGAGGTGGGTGGTGGTGGTCTTGCCGTTGGTCCCCGTCACGCCCACCAGCCGCAGGGAGCGGGCGGGGTCGCCCAGGGCCGCGGCCGAGAAGAGGGCCAGCGCGACGCGCGCGTCGGCCACCCGCACCCACGGCACCCCGGGCGGGGCCGCGGCCTCGGAGACGACGACCGCCGCCCCTTTGCGAAGGGCGGCGTCCACGAACGCGTTGCCGTCCTTGGCCAGGCCGCGGATGGCCACGAACATGGAGCCGGGCTGGACCAGCCGGGAATCGTGGGTGACGTGGGCCACGGCGAGCCGGGGGTCGGCGGCGACCTCGGCTCCCGGGAGGCGGGCCACGAGGTCCGCCAGGGTCATCGGACCTCGCCCGCTTGGGCCGGGGGATTCCGGCTCAGCCTCAGGAGGCACACCATCCCAGGTTCAAGCCTCGTGCCGGGCTCCGGGACCTGGGCGAACACCCGGCCCGAGCCCCGCAGCTCCACGGCCAGGCCGCGCCGCGCGGCGGCGATGGCGGCCTCCCGCGCCGGACGGCCGGCCAGGTCGGGCATCACCGAGAGGTCGGCGTCCACGACCCCCGGCGCGGCGGCCGCGGGGCGATAGGCCGCGGGAGTGGCGGAAAGCGTGCCACGCGCCGTGGCCCGCAGGACGCGGTCCGGGTCCTCCGAAGGCACGGCGAGATGGCGCAGGGCGTCCTCCGCCACCCGCGCGAAGACGGGGGCGGCCACGTCGCCGCCGTGGTTTAGGGTCCCCCGGGGCGTGTCGAGCGAGACCAGGATGACCAGCGCGGGCCGCGAGGCGGGCACGAACCCCACGAAGGAGGCCACGTGGTCGTCCATGGAGTAGCGGCCCGTGGCGTCGATCTTCTGGGCGGTCCCCGTCTTGCCCGCCACCGTGTACCCCGGCACCGCCGCCTTCTCCCCGGTCCCGCCCCGCACCGCGCCCTTCAGCAGGTCGGTCACGACCTCCACCGTGCGCGGCTCCAGCACGCGGCGCACGGCCACCGGCTTGTAGGACTTCACCACCCGGCCCGCGGAGTCCTCCACCGCCCGCACCACGAACGGCTTCATCAGGTACCCGCCGTTGGCCACCGCCCCCACCGCGGCGGCGATCTGCACGGCCGTGACCCCGATCTCCTGGCCGAAGGAGAGCGAGGCGAGGGAGAGCGCGCTCCAGCGCGACGTCGGGCGCAGCAGGCCGGCGGACTCGCCGGGCAGCTCCACGCCGGTGGCCGCCCCGAACCCGAACGCGCGCACGTAGCGGTTGAAGCTCTCCCGGCCCAGCCGCTGCGCGACCCGGACCACGCCGATGTCGCTCGACTTGGCCATCACGTCGCGGAAGGTGAGGTGGTCGAAGACGCGGTGGTCGTCGATGCGGATCCCGGCGATCTCGATGAAGCCGCCCCCGCAGTCGATGGTCTCGTCGGGGTCCACCACGCCCTCCTGCAGCGCGGCGGCGGCGGTGAAGATCTTGAAGATGCTGCCGGGCTCGTAGGCGTCGGCCACGGCCCGGTTCTTCCAGCGGCTGCTGGGGTAGGCGGCGAAGCGGTTGGGGTTGAAGGCGGGCCGGTTGGCCAGGGCCAGGATCTCGCCCGTGCCCGGCTCCAGCACCACGATCACGCCCGCCACGGACCCCGTCTCCGCGAGGGCCCGGTCCAGCTCCCTCTCCGCCGAGTGCTGGATCGACTCGTCCAGCGTGAGCACCACCGTGCGCCCCTCGGTGGAAGGCTTCTCGGCGTGGCCCACCGCGCGCCGCCGGGCGTCGACCTGGATCGCCACCTTCGCCCCCCGCCCGCGGATCTGGTCGTCGAAGGCGTACTCGATCCCGCTCATGCCCGTGTTGTCGAGGCCGACGTAGCCCAGGACCTGGGAGGCCAGCTCGCGCTTCGGGTAGTAGCGGCGGTTCTCGGTGAGGAAGCCGATGCCCTCGAGCTGCAGGTCCCGCACCGCGCGCGCGGCCACGGGGTCCACCTTCCGGCGCACCCAGACGAACCCCCGGCTCTTCTGAAGCTGGGCCAGGACGTCCCGGCGGCCCGCGGCGTCCAGGCCGAGCGCCTTGGCCAGGGCCTGCGCGGTGCCCGCGGGGTCGGAGACCTCCTGCGGGACCGCGTAGATGCTCAGGGCGTCCACCGAGACCGCGAGCGGATGTCCCGCCCGGTCGAGGATGGCGCCGCGGCGCGGGTCGAGCGTGATCGTGCGCTCGCTCTGGCGCGCCGCCTGGCGCTCGAAGCCCGCCCGGCTCAGCACCTGCAGCTGGACAAGGCGCACCAGGACGATCACGGCCCACAGGCAGATCGCGAAGGCCACCAGCATCATGCGCAGGCGCACGAGACGCTCGCGCGAGGACGGCCCTTCCACCGGGAGGGGCGGGGGCCGGAGCCGCTCCGGCAGGCCGCGCCTCAATGGCCCGGCCCCGGGCCCGCGCCGTCCTTGCTGGCCAGCTGGGCGCCCTCCGGCACCGGGGCCGCCCTCTCCACCACCACCAGCCGCTCGGGGGCGGGGGGAGCGAGGCCGAGGTCGCGCCGCGCGATGGCCTCCACGCGCCGGAGGTCCTCGAGGGTCGCCCTCTCCAGGCGGAGCTTCCGGTTCTCCTCCCGGAGCCGCTCGCGCTCGCGCGAGAGCAGCTCGGCCGCGGTGCCGGTCTGGCGCATCATGAGGGTGGGCCAGGCGTACAGGCCGAGGCTGCCGGCCAGGGCGGCCGCCAGCCCCACGAGCAGCCAGAGCTCGCGGCTGGAGCGCGGGTCGATCTCGCGCACGACCTGGGAGTTGTCGATGGACTTCGGCAGCAGCCCCACGTCGCCGAGGCCGACCTCGCCGGCGCCGTGGCTCCTCACGCCGCCTCCGCGCGCTCCAGCCCGCGCAGCCGCGCGCTGCGCGACCGCGGGTTGGCGGCGATCTCCCCCGCCGCGGGACGGAGGGGCCGGCGGGTCAAGACCGTGAAGCCTCCCCGGCCCAGCTCCCGGAACGCCCGCTTCACCTCGCGGTCCTCCAGGCTGTGGAAGGCGATCACCGCCAGGCGGCCCCGCGGCGCCAGGCATTCCGCGGCGTCGAACAGCGCCCGGCCCAGGCCCTCGAGCTCGCGGTTCACGTGGATGCGCAGGGCCTGGAAGGTGCGGGTGGCCGGATCGAGGCCGGGCCTCCGGCTGCGTCCCGCGGCGCGCCGCACGATCGCCGCCAGCTCCGCCGTGGTGCGGATGCGGGCCTGACGCCGCGCGGCCACGATGGCGCGCGCGATGCGCCGCGAGGCGCGCTCCTCTCCGAACCGGTAGATGAGGTCGGCCAGGTCGGGCTCGCTCGCCCGGTTCACCACCTCGGCCGCGGTCTCCCCGCCGCTCCGGTCCATGCGCATGTCCAGCGGGCCCTCGAGGCGGAAGCTGAACCCGCGCTCGGGCTCGTCGAGCTGGACCGAGCTCACCCCGAGGTCGAGCAGCACCCCGTCGGGGCGCTCGCCTCCCAGCAGGCGCGGGATCTCGCGGTAATCGGCGTGCAGGAGCCGCGCGCGCGCGCCGAAGGGGAGGAGCCGCTCGCGCGCCCGCTCCAGGACCTCCGCGTCGCGGTCGAGCCCCACGAGCCGCCCGCCCGGGCCGCTCCGCTCCAGGATCGCGGCGGCGTGTCCGCCCAGGCCCACCGTTCCGTCCACGTACAGGCCGCCCGGCTTCACCGCGAGGATCTCCAGGCTCTCCGCGAGCAGCACGCTCGCATGGCCGCCCTGCACATCAGATCCCGAACCCCGACAGCACGCGCCCGTCCTCGTCGGTGAAGGGCTCCTTCTTGAACAGCCGCTCCTGCAGCCGCTTCTGGTTCCACACCGCGAGGTGGTTCTGCAGCCCCAGCACGCTCACCTCGCCGGCCATGGCCGCGCTCTCGCGCAGCAGCAGTGGGATGACCACTCGGCCCTGCTTGTCCATGGCCGCCACCTGGCCGAAGAAGCTCACGCGGTCGAGGAAGCGCTGCTTCGAGGGGTTCGAGGACGGCACCTCCGCGAGCCGACGCTCGACCTCCAGCCACACCGCCATCGGGTACACGCGCACGTACTCGCCGGTGACGCTGGTGACGAACAGCTCGGGCCCGTAGCGCGCCTCCACGACGGAGCGGAACCCGTTCGGGATCTTGATCCGTCCCTTGTCGTCGATCCGCGCCGGGTGGTTGCCGCGAAGCATTGTCGAGCACGCGTCCTTCGGCCGCTCGGCCGTGAGAGAAACCTGGCAGGCCTGCATCAGCGATGCAGACCACTCTGCTCCATAAATTTCCACCAGGAGTCTAGTTTTGGCTCCCCACGGTGTCAAGCGGAAAAGCTACTGCCGGCTAGGGTTCCCTTGTGGACGGGCAGGGCGGCGGGAGGGACCCGACACGGGCACCGCCGGGGGGACGGGCCAGGCGACGTCCAGGCTGGCGTCTTCGAGGATGCGCTCCGACTCCGCGAGAAACGTGGACCAGCTCTCGGGGTCCCAGATCTCGAGGCGGTTCAGGACCCCCGCCACCACGGCCTCGCGACCCAGCCTCGCGGCCGCGCGCAGGGGAGCGGGCAGGAGGATCCGGCCCTGGACGTCAAGGGGACAATCCATCGCCCGGCTGGAGAGCAAGCGGGAGAGCGCCTTGACGGGACGGCTGAAAGGGGGCAGCGCGACGAGCTGGGACTCGAGACGGGACCATTCATGAGTTGGATACGCGGCCAGGCATTGGTCGAGCAGGGTCACGACGAGCGTGGAGGACCCGCCCTCGGCCAGGATGCGCCGGAACGCCGCGGGCACGGGCAGGCGGCCCTTGGGGTCGATCCGGTGGCGGTAAGACCCTTTGAACACAGTGAGCTAGCAGTGTTCCACACTTTCTTCCACTTTTCCACACCTGGGAGCGATGCCCTAGCCTAGCGGGCG
>Ga0214472_10000379_pt1 | contig 55830 bp, 54 predicted proteins | sample RVTome_6_FD_207662 | JGI IMG/M metagenome (GOLD analysis project Ga0214472, IMG submission 207662) | Soil microbial communities from uranium-contaminated site in the Upper Colorado River Basin, Wyoming, United States - RVT140D175 | ecosystem: Environmental > Terrestrial > Soil > Contaminated >...
GTCAGCATGTAGAAAAGGGGTGCGGACTTGGGAAGGATATAACTCGTTGAGAACACATAGCTTTCATGGGGTATGGTGCGGAAACCCGCATGATGCCTGGCTGAGATGATGGAACGGAAAAGTCAGGCTCTTTGTCTGTTCTCTGGATACTTTCTGGATAATACACCGGCGGTTTACCGGCAAAAACGGATTGTCTCGACACCGACGTAATGGTCGGGAGCCAGGCAAATACGGCGCTTTCGTGATATTGCCACTGTGGGCGTTTCGATATCAGGACCTCTCGTAGGATGACCCACTGATCCAGGGCAAGGCCGTCGAGCACGACCAAGGCAATTTTTTTCACCTCGACCGTGTCAAGCAGACGGGCAAGATAGCGGGGAATATGGTGCAACATGGCCGGCGGGGCCGCAGGGAGATTGTACAATCCGCCATAACGCCGTTGAAGCCATGTCAGAAAGGCCGTGTCCATTTGGACTTGGGCATCATGGAATTGTTGGAGCATCTCGGGCGGCATCGGTGCAGCGGTTTGGTGCCGGAGAGCTAGCAGCTCCGCCCAGCGACGGGCAAACACAAACCACTCGTGATGTCTGGCCTCAGAGGTCGGCATGGATGCCGCGATGGTTTCAAGTAAATGCTGAAAGCGTCGGACATGATCCGTTTCCGCATCCTTCTGCAGACCATACGCAAGCCACTCGGGTAAGTCGACCTGCCCAAGGTGTAACCCGAGTTCAGCCGTTGATAACGGCTTGAGGTGGCCTTCCAGAAATAAGTTATCGATGTACACCCGGACGTCGTCGTGATCGAAAGGCAAATCAGCCGGCCCCATATACATCAATGCCGATTCCACAGCAACGGGCTCTGCACCATGGGTGTCCTGGTGCTGCTGTATCCATCGCGAGATAAAAGATGGCCAACGCGCTTGCAGGAAGTCGAAAAAGGCTGCCCTATCCTGCACAATACCATCCAGCGGCCAGTCCGGAAATCGATTAGACTGCAGTAAGAGTTCGATGAAATGCTTATCCAGAATGGTAGGGAGACGTTGCCCTCGATAATGCCGCCGGAGTAGCACACGCATCAGATCGCTGGCTTCTTTAATCAGCTCTGGAGCCACTTCAAACACGTGACGTAATATGAAATCTTTGGTGGTGTTAGCGCCGAGCTGACCTGGGCGATGGTGTTGTTGCGCGTGGTAAAGCGCGTCAAAATCACTTCGATCGAGCGCTGCGACCACGGTATAGCTCAAGTTGGGAAACAAGTCGCCAAGGGTAAAACTGAGGTGCTTGCCAGCCTGTAAAAAGTCATACGGTAACGCACGGAGATCAGCAGTGTCCGTGCGTAGAATGACACTCTGTTCACTCGCTTCGCCTTGGTCCCAGCGCGTACGATATTTCACTTCGTACGTATAGCGAAACGCCACCGGATCATCAAAGTTAAACAGCTCATACCCTCGATCCTGAAGCTCTTGCAGAATGCCTTCTTCCAGCAATAAGGCATCAGGATCAGCCACGAGCGTCAAACGGTTCATCTGCGGAGTAAAAGCTCGGAGAATAAAATCTCGCCATGAGTTCGGCATAGGCTTTGTGCTCATGCATCCTGGGAAATCACCATGCAAAGCAAATCTGGAGACGTCTATGCAGCCTTTCTCACATATGTGATCAGCAACGGAACCAGCTCTGGCTGGACGTCTGCCATACGTTTCAGATCCTCACGCCAAGTTTGTTCCTCTTCGGCGAGTTGGGCCAAGCGGTGCATGAGTAGCATCAAAAAGCCAATGTAGGTGCGTTTTTCCTGGATAGCCTGATTGTAGCCTTGACGAACATAGGCTGTCACAGCGTCATAAAGCCGCGCTTGATGACGGTGACGGGTCTCCAAGGCCACAGGAGCGAGCAACGTCTGCCTGGGTTTGAACAGCGGCTTCCCGTGAGCATCAATGGCCCGACGTTTTTCCGTGCGAATCACATAGGGACGAACGCGCTCCCGGGTGACACTATCGACATCGGGAAAGGCATGCGGGTCGATCAGTGAGATGAGCCGATGAAAGGCATCCGTTTTACCTTGATGGGGTGTCGCCGAAAGCAGCAACACATACGGCGCGGCTTCTGCCAATCCCTGGCCAAGTCTATAACGGGCGACCTGATCGGTGCTGCCGCCCAGGCGGTGCGCTTCATCAACAATCACCAGGTCCCAGCCAGCCGTGATTAAATCTTCGAAGCGCTCGCGGTTATAAGTCGCCACTTGATCGGCCGACCAACCGCGCCGGCTGTCGAGGGGTTTCACGGCGTCCATTGAACTCACCACCTGCGGGTGACTCCGCCAGAGATTGTCGTCGTGAGCAATGCGGCGATACGCTGAAAAGTCACTGGGAATGAGCAGTCGAAAGTCCTCACCGAAGTGCACGCGCATCTCGGCGACCCATTGGGTGACCAGTCCTTTGGGCGCAATCACCAACGTGCGTGTAACGAGACCACGCAACTTGAGTTCACGCATGACAAGGCCGGCTTCAATCGTCTTCCCAAGCCCGACTTCATCGGCCAGCAAGTAGCGCACCCGGTCACCGGAAATGGCTTGCGACAGGGCCCGTAACTGATGCGGAAGTGGAATCACCGAGGACGCCATGGGCGCGAGCAAGACATGCTGGGTCAAGGCGTCCATCACTCGGGCGGCAGCGGCGACATAGGCAGCGCTTTCCGGTGTGGTGAGATCGGTTTCTTCAATTTCTTTGAGACGAGAGGCAGATAAATGTACGACAGTATCCTGCCCGGGCAACCAGATACGGCAGATGGTCTCGCCCCAGAGCCTCTGTATTTCGACAACCTGGCATAGCTGTCGGTGGTCTGGGCTATAGCACCATACGATGAGCATGGATAGACTCATGTGAGGTCATTGCTGATCTCCAAGCCTAAGCCGATTGGCTCTGATACTTGATCGTGACCAATGCTGCACAACCGACTGGATAAACACAGGACGAACCAGCTTGGCTCTCTGCTCCAGCCAACCACCTCGGTCGAACCTAAGATAGAGACCCTCTGCAGGCTTATCGCTGAATTTTGATAGCGAAAGAAAACTGTTGAGCTCTGACAGTGAAAATTGACCGCGCTTTATTACTGGCACTTGGAACATTCCAAGCGACTGAAACATCTCATCCCGTCGGGAGCATGAGAAAAACTTCGCCGCGCTTTTATCGAAAACATCGAACCCCAGAAACCAGTCCGGCAAGCGGTCATAGGTGACGGAGTGCTGTGCATAGCACCATTCTCCGAAAATCATATAGCGGTCCGTCAACTGCTCGAAAAGCACGTCGGTTCTGGGACTCAGCCATTCTGAAAGCTTTTTCCATTGTCCTGTACTTGGGAGATGTAAGTACGCCCCTCTATTCTGAGCTCGGATATTTCCCTCTGCGTCAAAGGAAATCCCAAGATTCGCCCCATCAACCTTTTCTTCAACAACAAGTTCATGTCGAAGGAATTCATTCCGCTCAGATTCGGACATGACCTTATCTCCCCTGACTTCGACATCACCGAGGAGGGTTAGGTGGGGAGTGGAGGGGAACTTGTAAAACTCGTCTTTCATATTCCCATCTTTTCCGCATACTTTGCCCTGGCATAATCAGGGCAAAGAAAATGCACGGCAATGCCAACCTCGGTTAAGGCGTCCTGCCACCCCCACCACTTGCTATCTGTTGCCTGCAACACTGGCGGCTTATCAGGATGGACATTTGCAACAGCGATGAACTTTCGGTCAGCGTTATCGAACTGGGTCAAACCGTCATGCTCAGGAAATTCAACGTATGACTGACCATTTTTTGTAATCGAGACACGATCAGCATCCGGAAGCTTCCAGCGATTGTCATGAACCCATTTCATAAAACGATCACCAACACCAGGCTGGCCCTTCATCGAAAGCTGTTTCCGGTATTCGTCAAAAATTTCATCTCCAGCATCCATCACCAAGCATCGCATTTTGACCACATACTCGACTGCTTCAACGCATGCCAGGACACAGCTGGTCAGCTCTTGTGGGATCGTCGCCGGGTCGAGAGCGAGATTTGCCGTTTTGGGCACATTGGTATCGACCAGGCACTTCTTTGGCAGGCGGCTCATTCGGAAACCTCCGACCCGCTGGTGATTTGTCTCATGCGCTTTTTCATCGCCGCCTTGGCCTGCTCGGTGATGTCTTGCATCTCATCGCCGAAGAAGTTTTCAGGCCAGTTCTGGATGTTGCCGAACATGTCAATTTGAAGCGGCTCCAGGACGGCAGGGGTCTTGGTGATGTTGGCAAAGTAGGCGGATACCTTCTCCTGCGATACGGTATCTTCGGCAATGCGCCGTTGCAACCGCCGCAAAAAGTGCTCGGAATGGGTCTCAATGATCAACTGGATGCTCCGGTCAGCACCGTTCTCTCGTGAATTGATGACATCAATCATGACGTCGGCCAAAGCCGATTGAGCGCTTGGGTGTAAATGAATCTCTGGCTGCTCCATCAGGATAATGGATCTTGGCTGAGCATAAAAGCACTGAACCAAAACAGGGAGCACTTGGGAGACGCCGAATCCGACGTCTGGGAGATCCACAAAATCCTTAGAGCCTTTGGTGCACACCTTGACTTCATACTCCTGTCGCTGTTCGGAAATAGGATTGACTTTGAATTCCTCGATCAATCCCATCTCTTTGAGCTCCAGCGCCATGATCTCCTCGAATGGTTTCGCTCGCCGTTTATAGCCGAGACTGATTTTTCGATTTCGAGCAGCCAGTATGGCAGCTACGGTATTCTCCCCAGCGTATCCGACACTTTCTGGCTCGATGCCAGTCCATGAGTACAAACGTTCCGCCTTGGTGCGCAATGGGCCAAGGTAACTCATAGAAGTAAAAAGGTTTTCATGTTCCAAGTTGATTAGCTGGACGAAATCAGCATTCTGATGATAGGCGACAACTTCATCAGGAAAACCATAAAAGCGATATGGCGCTTTGGGAGACCAAGCACGCCCCTTCTGTCGAACCAAGTTGTATCCTTCTGCCTCAACTCTATATTCCGACTTGGTTCCCTCACGGCGTCGCATCGCAATCGTTACGTCTTGGCCTTCCGGAGATTTTATCTCGTATTTTAGATGATTCAGGACCGGAGAATGCTGTTTCTCGTCCTGCAATCCTATCCCCGCTTCAAATGACATCGCTGCGCCAGAATAGCTCGTGTCGGAAAGAGGGTCCTTGAATTTCAAAGGATTACCCAAATCCCACGCATACCTGAAAGACATGTCATTCTTCGGATCGCGATGCAGTACCATTTCAGTGTATGAGCCAAGTTGGACCGCCGTGGTCCTCCCTCCGGGATAGAGCACCGCTTTTCGATCAGGCGATTCTACCGTTTGCTTTAACATCATTAAGAACTGTCCAATGCTCGATTTCCCAGAACTGTTGGCGCCGAAAAACAGGGTAATTGGAGCCATACGGATCTTTCCAGTATCAGCCCAGCCTTTAAAGTTCCTGATTCGCAATTGCTTTAACATTGAATTACTCCCCCATTCTGGTGATCGCCTGGTCGTACCACATGAGGAGTTTCTGGTCTTCCTGAAGAATATTCTCGGGAATACGTTGAGCCACAGCGATGATAGTGCGGTAGTCGCGGTTTTGCCAGCAGTGTTTGAACCCGGCACGGACCGCCTCCAGACGAATGACTCTGAACTTTTTACCTTTGAGAATCGATTTGGCTTTAGGCTCTAGGCCAGGGATAAAGCCTTCTTGCGATTCCGGCTGAGCAGGTGTGTAGCCGGGCGGTAAATACGCCTCGAATTCACGTAACAGGGTCCGTTCACGCAACTTCTCCAGGTCACCGACTTTGTTCGGATCGGGCACGTACCAGCGATCTTTGGCCTTCACGCGTAGGGTCGGGTCATCTTTAGAGAGGTTGCGCATCTCTCTGAAGTTGGTGGAGAGATAGCTGTGGAGCTGGCTTGGCACGTCATCCCTGCCGTCATAGCGCAAGAAGTTCTGCGCCAGAAGCTCTGAAAGTTCCAGGGGTTTTTCATGCTTTTGCCAGCCGCCAATCTCTCTGAGGAACTGCGGATGAATCTCCTGAAAGGTTTGGGGCTTCTTCGTAAGCTGCTGCTTGAGCCACTGAATGGCAGAAGCCTCGTCGATGACGAAGAATTCTAACTGCAGAACCTCTTTAACGGTCATGCGCTTTTTGTCGTATTCGGCAGCCTGTTCGGACAGGAAATACATGCCCTCGCGTTCCGGAAATCGCTGCACCAATCCCTGGTAGAATTCCGCGGCCGAGAGCGGCACCGTCACACCGCGCTGAACGTGGAAGGCCACCATACGGTCAAACAGTAAATAGTTCTGTCGCTCAGCGATGATTTCAGCATGACCATTCTTGGTCACAAAAACGGGCAATTGATACAAATGCGTGCGGATAAAATCCCAGACACCTTCCTCTGTGCCTGCATCGAGGTGAAAACGCTTTTCCAGGCCGTCATTCGGTTTGTAGGCTGATATGACAAGGTCTTGTTTTACAGCAGTGCTGGTTACTTGTCTGTATGAACCCTGCTGCTTGTCCATGGTTCGCACATCTGCCACGACGAAACCTGCGGCGAGCATGGCCTCTTGGATGGCGTTCCAGACTGCGTTACGGGAGTTATGGAAGACCACCGTCATCCACCTGCCAGGTTTCAGAACTCGGTAGTATTCCTCAAAACACTTCTGCATCAGCTTCTGGTAATCCGTGAGTGTCTTTTTTTTGGCCCGATCTACAATGGCCTCGGACGCCGCATTGGTAAAAACACGATGCCAAGATTCAACGAGAAAATTGAGGTCAGCATAGTAAATGTTTTCACCGAATGGCGGATCAGTGAAGATGTAGTCGATCAAATTGTCGGAAAAATCTAATTGTGCTGTTGTTCCAGTTGTTATGATTTCCGTATTGCTAGTAGCATTAGGACTGCTAAAAGGCTTTGTAAGTCTGTTAAGTTTTCCTTCTAATATATACCAAGGACTACACTCCGCATGCTGAGAAGCGACGTAGTAAACACCCGTTAAATATTGATTTACCTGAGAGTAACCTGTAGGCCGGTAACGATTGAGAACTGAAGCTGTCCACATTGCCTGCTCCACAAAAAACAACAGCATGTGACGAATACGTAGCTCATGGTGGGATTTCGCTTTCCGCCACAGAGCGGCCAACACATGTGCAGCACGAGGGAGGAAGAAGTGATGGATATGAGTAATCCCTGCATGATCCATCCGTGCCCGTTCGTGCGTCATATGCATGTAAGGCAATTCTGTTTTGGGAATCTCGACAGGCCATTCTAGGCCTTCAATCTTTTTCAGAATTTTGAAATCGTGGTCATCCAGTGTCTTTTCATACCGTTGATTACCAACCTTGTAACTGATAAGCACAGGGCGCCGCATGGGTATGCGAATAGTCGTATGCAACACCGGATCAATGCGTGTCTTGTACAACCGATCCATACGGGACTTCGATAATTCCGCTCCGCAATGAGGACACGGAAAAACATCCCTCACCCGCTTGGTTTCTTTATCTAAAGCTTCGTCGAGAAAGACCACCTCACCAGTACAATCTGGACAGGTAAACACTTCACTCCAGACGGTGTATTCAATGCGCCCCTTCGTTTTTCCATCGGCATGGAGCGTCTCATACATCCAGCCTAGCTCGTGCTCGACTTCATCAAGCAACTGACGTCCTGCCTGGGCAAAGGCAGCGACATCAAACGGCAGGTTGTAGTTAGCGGCTATGAAAGTTGCGGCTGGCGATAGATCACACTGCACAGACCGCCGTACACCCCACTGGGGCTTGTCGAATCCTTCACGCTGCCACGCAGATTCGACCTTACGTCGGTAGCTTTCCGGCGCGGTTCCACACCACTGCGCCGCCACGCCGGTCATCCCTGAGCCGCAAAAGCCATCCAGAACAATATCACCCGGCTCAGTGTAGTGCAGAATTGATGGCACAATAGCCAGGTGCGGCACCTTGGTATGGTAAGAATGAGCTCTATAGATTGGGTTCGTTTTGCCTTCACTCACATCCACCGCAAACGGCTTCCGGTTATATGGCATATCCGGGTCGTACGGCTTGCCATAGTGCTTAATGAAATCCTCAAGAAATGGATTTGGGCAAGCGGTATAGTAGGGCGGATCAGACATCGCCAGAACGTCCTCGTCTGAATCAATGGGGAAACCTTCGATCTGGCGAAATGCCGGCTCCTTGAGTTTGTCACGCAGCTTTTCTACAAAATACTCGCGGCGTTTCTCGTCATTCTCAAAAGTCATGCCGAGGCATTCTACGGAACCTGCTTTTTCACTCTCCGCCTGAGCAGCAAACAGGCTTGTCTGTGGGCGGTCAGCCATATTCCAGTTTACTCCTCATGGGGTTTTTTGGTGTCCAGCCGCCTCTCCTTGAGAGCGACACCGACTTCTGTAAGCACATAGCGTTGGTTCGAAGCACGCGGCTTATCCGGGTTGGTCATGCGAATTAAAGCACCTGCGATGAGAGGATCCAGATGATGTGCCTTAAAATAGCCCCGGCTGCTGATGTTGAGTTCTTCCATCAGTTCAGCTAATCGTCGAGGAACCTCACATAACGCTATAATTTTCCACTGGGTTTCTGTGAGGTGGGTCAACGGCTTGACTTGTTTAGTAGACAAGTCCGATGGTTTCTTATCAACTTGTGCAGTAGACAAGTCTGGGCTTTCCCCATCGACTTGTACAGTGACCATGTCTTTTGAAGTGTCTGAAACTTGGTCAGTGGACAAGTCGGCAGGCGCCTGCAAAAATCTCTCTCGAAGGTGTTCAGCCAGGGCAAAGCGGGCTCCGCTTTCAAGGCGAATCAGTAGGACCTGCGTCACAAGGGTGTCGGCCAGGTGTTGCGCATCAGGACTGCTGAGGCCCGTCATCGTCTTGATTTCAGAAAGGGAGATCTCACCCTGGGTTTCATAGGCATTCTTGGGCACCTCACGCTGGGCTTCCTTGAACTCGACATCTCTCCATTCATGAGCATTTAATAGCTCAATAAGATGTTCCTGATCCATGGTTTCCTCTGCAGTCGCGCAATCAACTGATTCTTGTCCATAGAACTATTCCGGCATACTGCTACACCCTGCTCACCTTTACCATTAACGAAAAGATAGCTCTATTACCGGATAAATTTGATTGGACAGATGCCTTGTGCGTCAATGGCGTCAAATTCATGGTGATCCGACGTCATCAATTCCGCGTTGATTTGTTTTGTCATGGCTATGGCAAAACAATCAGCCAGGGAAACTCTTCTGATGTTCGCCTTGAAACCCGCTGCGGTCTTCCATAGGGCTGCGTCGATATCAGCGCGGGTGATAAGACCAATGGAGCTTAGATCCTCGAGCAATTCATCTGCCTGTGCTGTACTACCTCTTCTGAGGCCCTCCACAGCCTCCGCCCCATTTTCGTTGCGCAAATATGCGATAATCGCGCAGGCATCCAACCCAAATGTCATTACGCTTCACTTTCTAATGCGATCTCTTCCTGCTTCCGTCTGGCAAATTCATCACTGGGCGTAAGCAAATGTTGGTATTTCCTACGCAGAACTCTGATCTGTGCCGCACGCATTGCCTGAGACATTTGTCTCGCGTCTTTTACTGGCAGGCGTATTTTTGTAGTTAATCCTGAAAAAAAAGGCTTGATATTGTCCAGAATGCTAAGAAGGTCAAAAAGCACTGGAGCACGCTCTAATAAATATTGCCGTCCTTTTGAAACGTCAAGTTGCCAGTCAGGGGAGTAATCGACATTCAAAGACAGTCCAATTTGCGAAAAGACAATTTGGCTAAATCCGTGTCTCGATCCAAAAATGAGGCGAGGGATCTCTGGGTCCATTTCATCCGGGACTGGGATGAGCATCGGTTGTTGATAGTGCCCTTCGAGATGGGTCTGTAAAAAGTCTTCAAAATCGTTGACTTTTCTGCGTATGTCGTGCTGTCTTGGAAATGCGATGGCAAAACTATTTTGCACATATCTAACTGCTTCAAACATGGTTGGTTCACTCCAGAACGATTCGCACTTTTTCCTGCTCCTTACCTTTGGTCAGTTCATCTAAGTAGGCCTCAAAGCGCTTTTTCATTTCTCCAGGCTTCACGGGCGAGCCACCGGCGATCAGCGCGGCGCGTAGGTTCTTGGTCGTTACCTCCACTTTGATCAAAGCAGAGAGCACCTCTTTTAAAGCCTGGATAAAGTTCAGGGTTATATTTTCAGGCAACTCACGACTTTGTAGGAATGCGTCCACCATTTTACGAGGCTCAAGCGTGAGCAGCTCTAAATTGCTTTGCGTCGTGGGATCTTCCAAGTTTGTGATGAGTGTCTGCGTCCAATCCGCTATCAGGGTGTCAAGCGTATTGTCCAACGTATCGAGTACCGCATTAGCCGAAACAGTAGGTGGCTCGATGCTCGGACGATACGAACAGTGCGGACAGACCGACGTTGTCGTCAGTTCCTGTTCAGTCAAAGCGAAGCAGCTTGTGAAACTGGTCAGGCGATTTTGAAACTCAACTAATTGTTGGCGGGGCATGAGATCGATCGTGGACAGCTGCTGTAGTTCCTGCAAACGCTCATCACGCATCAGCGTGGTTTTGCGTTTATCCTCGTTCATGCCTAATCTAGCCTTGACATGCAGCGTCAGGTAGGTCTGGACATAATCCTTTTTGAGGTCAGAGAGCGTTCGCATGATTTGCTGACGGATGGATGCAGCATGACGCTGTGATGGATCGCTGATCTTGGCCAGAATATCGGCGCGTGCGGTACCTACCCTCTCGACCCATTCATGGTTTGTTGGCAGCGTGGCCTCAGCCGTAGAGAGATATGAAGCAACGGCACCCAAGTCGGTCATGAGGCTCTGAAGCGAGTCGATCTCACGGAGCGCTTGCAGTCCATCGCTATGCTGCAGGACCTGTTGGGCATCGTAGCGGAAATTTTTCAGCCGTCCCGGCGTTGAATAGGCCTGCAAGGACTCCAAGAAATTCTTAGTCTGGTCGAGCCGAGAGTGAAATTTCTGGGCCTCGTCCTCCGGAATCAGCTTGCGCTCCCAAAACGGTAGACCCGTTTGCAAGGTTTGCTGGGTGACCACCAGTTGCTCGACCTTTTGCGCCACGGTTTGCTGCAACTGCTGTACCGGTCCATCCTTTCCCTGCGTCACTTCCTGAGCCAAACCAGGGGCCAGCTCCAACACTTCAAACAACGCTCTGAGTGCGGGGACATTCCACTCTTTGGGTGCTTCGATGTGCTTGAACTGCGCCAGCTCGTCCATACTGCTCGCCGCGAGCTGTGGCAGACCCGTGGCGTCAAACTTCTTGCCGGGTGTTGCCAACACCACATCTCCGGAGTACACCAGGGCAGCAAGTGCGACAACCGTCCAGGCGGGCTCTAATCGCAGGGACAGCGGGGCCATGTATTCGAGGCCGCGCACCTCCTGGATCAACTCCGACCGGTTGACCACATGGCCATGCCCTTTCTTCCTGAGGGCATCGATAACGTAGCTCGCATATTTAGAATGGTAGGGGTCGAGACGGTCGCCATCCAACAGCTCAAGGGCATCGAGCACAGCCGTGGCCTGACGCGTGCGATTCTGACCTGCAATGGCGCGCAGCGCATCCTGTGCCGCCTGGGTTCGATTGGCGCCGGTAATGAGCACTGAAAAAACGGGATAGTCCGGTGCCTGCTCCTGAAAGTGTGTAGCCAGACAAATACCGGCAATGGTATTGACGAAATCGCGAAAGTTGATGCGTTCGTGCGACCCTAAACCGACAAGTTCACGAATGTTGTGCCCCTTTGCCCATTCGGTGAGGGACTTGCTGCGTCCCTGATAGGTAACCTCGAATGCACTGGCCATATGTTGTTGCAACCATTGCACCAGTTCCCGGAGGAAGCCGGAGGACTTGGATTCATAAGTCGCCTTGGCATTGCCGGATGCCGTGGAGGCGAGATCGAGAGCTGCCGCGTAGCTTCTGAGCGCGGTGCGAAAGCTGTCATCAACCCCTTTTAGGTAGAGAAAAAGCTCATCAGGCTTTTTTTCGTCTTTGAAGGGAGGCGGATCGAAGGGCTGCGGGAAGTAAATATAGAAATCGCGTGGCGGCACGGCCGTCGAGCGTTCATTCGGTGCGCCGAAAAAAAGATACCCTTGTCGGGCCGCCTTGTGTTCCAACCATTCCAGCTCGTGCTGCCAGATCCGGTACCCCGGCACAGAGGTTGGCAGGTCGGTACATTCCATGAGCTGTTTGAGGGCTTCATAGTAATATCGATCCAGTTGCCCCTCATCGAGCGTTTCCGAACGCTTTTCAATCAGGGCGTCATAGTCGTCGGCCTTCTTAAGATCCAGATAATATTGCCGATTTTCCGGGTTCACAGAGATGAACTGACCGCTGACCGTCCTATGGATCTCCCGTAGAACCGTCTCCACCTGAGAGCGCAAATCGTCCGCTGGATCACCCCCGAGATCTTCAATTCCCGGCTGGTACAGACACAGTGTATCCCGAAGTTCTTCGGCCGTAGCGCCGATGGGGACATGGATATCGCCCGTGGTTAAGCGATGAATTGACAACGCGTGAATGATCTGAAGGGCCATCTTTTTGTACGCTGGCCGCGTGAAAGACTGCTGAATACGTGATTCCAGCACTCGACTACATTCGATGACCTCCCGAATTTCCGGCACCGCTCGAAATGAAGGATTCTGCCGCAGCGTATCCCAATAGCTATCGTAGGCCAGTAATCCTGGCTGTCCTTCGGGGGTATCCTGATCGAGCAGGCGTTGCATAGCCTGCGAGAGCGTTTTGAGCACCTCACGTTTCTCGATGACCGTGATGCGTTCAAACGTGTCGATGTAGTCCGGGTGAATCGGAAAGAACCGCACGAACTCATCCATGTGCTCGTTGACGCCGCTGTAGAATTTGGCAAAAGGCGTCAAATACGTGCGGATTTTGCTTTGCTGCTCGGCGGTTTTTTTGAGCAGTCGCTCGGCGACGACAAATTTGACGTCTTGACGGGCGATAAGAATCTGTTCGAAACGATCCTTTACCCGACGCAAGCTGTCGGCCACGAACGCGAAGCGTGGACTATCAAAAATGGCTTCTTGAAGACCCGCCATAAAGCGAAAACGTAGAGCTTTACAAACCTCACCCACTTCGCGAAGAAAATTCAGATCGAGAATCAAGGCCTGATCCGTGCGGGTTTTCAGGTAATCCAGCAGTTCATCCACGACCAGCAACAAGCCATGATCCGGATACTGAGCGTGAAATGCGGTCATCATTTCTTCAAATGCAGGCTTGTGGCTCGACACCTCACTAATATCCGGGAAGTTATAGCTCACGCCAAGGGTGGCCAAATGCTCTTCGAGTTCAGCGATCAGGATATCGCGCAGCGACATCGTGGTGGCGCCAATTTCGGTGCGGACGACCTTGAACTTGCCGGCGATCACGGATGCACTCGCTGCAACCTGATCATGGCTCAAAGCGTTAGTGAGCTCAGCGTATTCCGCAAGCGCCGAGAGGACTGACATGAGGTGGGATTTTCCAGTTCCATAATTCCCTACGATCAGAAGCCCCTTATTGTCAACGGGCTGGTCGAACTGTAGCTGAGGGAAGACCACCGCCGCGAGACGTTCGGCCATTTCGTCCGAAATTACATAGGTCGCGACGAGCGGCTGAGCTTCGCCGAGATCGTCGGCATCACGCAGCTGAATGACGCTTTCGATGGGATCAAACTGGATCAGGTCACCGTATTTCATGGCAACAGCCTCCTCTGTCTCCTCTAAGCTTCCGTCCACGTGGAGGCTTCAGGGTATACGACGATGAGATCGTCAATTGGATACCGCCGGTACTCCGGATGGTCTGGAGCCGCGTAGGTGAAATGCCCGCCTGTCAACGTCCCATTCCAAGCCGCTACGATCGTTCGGCGACGTGCAAGAACCTGGAGACAGCGGAGCGGATGGACCTGGAGTGAGCTGTCAAAAAGCACCTCGAGATTATCCAGCAAAACGGTCTGATCGTTATGTTTTCCCACGATGTCTTCCAGAAGGCGTGGTACGAACAGCTTTCGCTGCCGCTGTGTTAGATCAAGCAAACACCGGCTAAGTTCTGCATTGACATTGATATAGCGGGTACCGGTTTGCTCGGCGACTTCTCGCACGGCGGTTGTCTTTCCGGACCCCGCGGGGGCAACGATGACAAGCAAGCGATGGTACAGGGTTGCCACTTGGGGAAGTTGGCGCATAATTTTGGCAGACAACGATTCAGCCACTCTACGACCTCGTTTTATGCGAATAGAGATTTTCGTCGCGTCTCCCTCGTAGACTGCATATAGCCCGGAGATCACCCTGGTGAACTCTTCTTATGATAACACATCGCTCGTGCACACTACCGCGCTAACAATAAATGGACCTTGCAGGTAGTATAACCCCGTTAAATCCTCTTAAACCACTGCGCGAGGGCAACCCGCCCGCGTGCCCTCGCCTGCCGCGGTGATACGGCTATCTTGCAACGCACGATCGAGGGCCAAGCGGCCATAGACGAGCAGCACAAAAGTTTCGGTATCGCAGCGGAATACCACGTCTGCAGGCATGTCTGCCCCGACTTCTTGTTGCACAGCATCGTCGGTTACGATCAGATTATTTTGATAGGACACGGGCTCGGTCACCTACAAATCCAATGATAGACCCCATTCAATCCTTTATTGGGGGTGAGCTGATCGGAAAAAGGGCGTTGCATTAGTAAACACAATCGTTACAATGGCATTTCCCAGATTTGTCAAATCGATATGGTTGGAACGTATGTCATGATATGGGTACCTCCTATATCATGTGTTTCGTGAATGCTGTCGGCTGCGTCTAGGCTGCCGACGGTGGTGGTGAGGGCATTTTGAAGACCATGGACGCGTAGGGAGGCCAATTGCATCATGTATGAGCGCACAGAGGATCTGAGGATTGAAGAGCTGCGGCCGCTGTTGCCGCCGGCGATTTTGGTTTACGAAGAGTTGCCGATTACCAAAGAGGCCATGCAAACGGTGACCGATGCCCGCCGGCAGATTGCCGATATTATTGCTGGCCGGGACGATCGGCTGATCGTGGTCACCGGGCCGTGTTCAATTCACGACACGGAAGCCGCGTTGGATTATGCCCAGCAACTCAAACCGCATATGGAGCGTTTGTCGTCGCAGCTCTGTATTGTCATGCGGGTGTATTTTGAAAAGCCGCGCACGACGATTGGCTGGAAGGGACTGATCAACGATCCGAATTTGGATGGGCAGTTTCAAATTAATCAGGGGTTGCGCACGGCGCGGCGGTTGTTGCTCGATCTGTCCAACATGGGGATGCCGGCTGGGACGGAATTCCTGGATACGATTACACCGCAGTTTACCGCTGATTTGGTGTCGTGGGGGGCGATTGGAGCGCGGACGACTGAGAGTCAAGTGCACCGCGAATTGGCCTCTGGGCTGTCGATGCCGGTGGGGTTTAAGAACGGCACGGGCGGCACGATTCAAATTGCCATCGATGGGGTGGGCGCGGCCCGTCACCCGCATCGTTTTCTTTCGGTCACCAAGGAAGGGCTGGCCGCGATTGTCTCGACGCGAGGCAATGAGAGCTGCCACGTGATTCTACGCGGCTCCACCGCGGGGACGAATTATGACGCCGAGACCGTGGCCCAAACGTCTCAGAAGTTGCGCGACTCGGGTCTCCCCGACCGGGTGCTGATTGACACGAGCCATGGCAACAGCCAGAAGGATTACCGGCGACAGCCTGAGGTGGCGCACAGTGTTGCCGAGCAGGTTGCAGCCGGTTCCTATCACATCTGCGGGTTGATGATGGAAAGCCATTTGGTCGAGGGCCGGCAGGATCACGATACGGGTAAGTCGCTGACTTATGGTCAAAGTATTACCGATGCATGCATATCGATGGAAACGACGATACCGCTGCTCGATGCCTTGGCCGACGCGGTGACCAAGCGGCGTGGTCAATAAAATAAGCTTTTGTTGCCGTTGGCCGTAGGCAAGCAGGTTGCCTGCCTACGGTGGTTGTCGATTTAGGCAATGCCGTGCTCGGCCTTATACTCCTCCCAGTGTGCCTTCAACCACGTAAAATCATCGAAGTTGGTCCGGCTGAGAAAGGGATTGTTGGCCCGCTCGTAGCCGATGGTGGAGTGTGGTGTCTCACCGTAGTCGTGGCCCGGATAGACTTCGATTGCATCGTCGAGTTGCATAATGACTTCAAACAGGCTGTGAAACTGCTTTTCTGCGCTGCTGCCACGAGAACCCGTGCCGCCGATGCAGCCGACAAAGAGCGTGTCGCCGGTCATGAGCTTATCCCCGACGAGAATGCAAATGGAATCGAGGTAATGACCTGGGGTGAAAAGGATTTTGATGGTGACATCGTCCATCTGGACTTCATCGCCGTGGTCGAGCTTGATATCCGGATTGACCGAGGCTTCTTTGTAGGCGGCGAGTTTGACGTCGTCTTTGTGAAACACATCATTGCCCGCGATATGATCGTGGTGGGTATGCGTGTTGAAGATATACGCCACTTGCAGACCCAGTTCCTTGACGCGCGCTTCCAGTTTGTCGGTCTCATAGCCGGGATCCACGACCGCACAGCGTTTGCTCGTTTCATCGGCAATGAGATAACAATAATTCCGGTCGCCGCCGGCATCGATTTGTTCGAATAACATGTTGCCCCCTTTCTCAGGTTGATCCATCGCGTTGAGCGTTATGTGTACTATACCATATCGGGGCGCGGGATTAGAGGGGGGATTACCAGACGCATATTGCCCTTATTGTAACCGGGGTTTGTCTGCCATGATGTCTTGCAACATCGCTTCATAAAGCGGTTCCAGGTCGTTGCCGGGCAGGGTTTGCCGGAGGTAGTGGATCATCTGAATTTTGAAGCGATCATCTTGCAGCGCGTATTCTTGCAGTAAAGACCGGGCGTGGTTGACGATTTGAGGGCCTTTAAACAGTAGTTGGGAGACATATTTCGTTGCATGTCTCGTGGGGAAGTGGCGCAAGACTTCCCGGGTTTGGGTCCACTTGATGGCCATAGCTCCGTCCTCACGATGGGGAGCGGGACTGGCGCGGCATCAGCGATGCTCATGTCATGTCACTTCACGCCGCACGATGGTTAACGATCAATCGAGACTCTTTCGAGCAGGTCGCTATCGTCCAATAAGGCGCATACACCCTGTACCACGGACAGCAACGGCTCCTCTGCAATGGTGACGGGCAACCCGGTCTCCTCACGGAGGAGCGCGTCGAGACCATTTAACAGCGCCCCACCGCCGGCCATGACAATGCCTTGGTCAATCATGTCGGCTGCCAATTCCGGTGGGGTGCGCTCCAACGCCACTTGCACCGTTTCGACAATGACCCGTACCGGTTCAATAATAGCATCATAGATCTCGGCTTCGTTAATTTCAACGGTTTTTGGCAACCCAGTGAGAAAATCGCGGCCGGTGATGTGAGCGGTTCGCAGCGTTTTTTGCGGCATCACGGTGCCGAGCTGGATTTTGAGATCTTCAGCGGTGCGTTCGCCAATCAAGAGGTTGTACTTGCGTTTGATATAATTGATGATGGCCTCGTCAATGGTATCACCGGCGACGCGCACGGAACGGCTGTAGACGATACCGGCTAGTGAAATCACCGCCACTTCCGTCGTGCCGCCGCCAATGTCGAGGATCATATTGCCGACTGGCTCAGTCACCGGGAGGCCGGCACCAATGGCGGCAGCCATGGGTTCTTCAATCAGATACACGGCACGCGCACCAGCCAATTCTCCCGATTCTCGCACCGCGCGCTTTTCAACTTGGGTAATGCCTGAAGGGACGCCAATGAGGATCCGCGGCCGCACCCAGCGTCTGCCATTGTGTGCTTTGGTGATGAAATAACGCAACATGGCCATGGTGCATTCGAAATCGGCGATGACGCCGCAGCGCAGCGGCCGGATCACTTCGATATGGCTGGGGACGCGCCCCATCATGCGTTTCGCTTCTTTGCCGATCGACAGGACGCGATGCGTGTCTTTGTGTAGGCTGACGACGGATGGCTCGCGTATGATAATGCCTTTGCCCCGCACGGCAACCAATGTATTCGCAGTGCCTAAATCAATCGCCAGATCGTTTGAGACCAATCCACTTAAACCCTTGATGAACACGACTAAACCCCCTCTTCATCATGGGGCAGCCAACGACTCCTCATTCAGGATAACTAAAAGAAATCCTGACGGATTGTCAAAGGGATGTCAAGGATTTATTGCAGCTTGCAATAAGCCGTGCTGATTTTAGACACAAGTATTATAATTCCTGTACTTATAAGGGAAGGCAAGTCCTCGTGAGAACCTCTTGACACGGGCCTTTCAGATCGCTACAACTAGTTTATATTAAGCTTCCAGATGGCTATGATTGTTGCGGCCGTATGCGGTGGCTGGAAAGTGGAGAAAGTATGGTTCTACCAGAAGAATCTTCGAGAAACGAGTCGTTCTTACAAGACAACGTGGCCAACTTTTTTAATTTCCACGTGCGCTACTTTAGTGATGACTGGCGAGCTCTGGGATGGCAAAGCCGTCGAACCCAGTACAAGCGGTTCGCGGTGTTGTGCGAGGTGGGAACCCTACATCAAACCCGTATTTTAGATGTCGGCTGCGGTTTGGGTGACCTGTATGCATATCTGCGGAGAGAAGGCATGACGGTTGACTACATGGGCTGCGATTTGTTGCCTGCGATGGTGAACCGGGCTCGCGAGCGCTTTCCCGAAGCTGATTTTGTGGTGCGTGACGCATTCGAAGGAATAGGCGACGAGCGCTACGATTATATCCTCTCTTCGGGGGCGTTTAATATCGACTTTGGCCAAAATCTCACCGCTGTCCAGGTACTTTTGCGGCGTATGGTGGCCCAGTGTACACGGGGCGTGGCCATTAATTTTCTGAGTCTCAAGGACAAGAATCGCGATGCGATTTTTTTTCACTACGATCCGCAGGCGATGCAAGCCTATTGCCAAACGTTTTGTGATCGCGTCGAACTCCGTGAAGATTATTTACCCAACGATTTTACGTTGTATCTCTATCCACCCGTGACAAGTGAGACTAGAGCTTAGCGTGGGGCGAAGGAGACTTGGCCTGGACGTGCTTACGCGGGGCAAGTGCAGACGATGTCGATGGTGTCACCAGGAATCCTTTCTGGAAGCCCCGGCGTTCAGGCCGGGGAGGAAAGAAAGGTTGCCCCGTCGGGGCAAGAATCTTTCTTAGTCAAGCGTAAAAGTAATTGACTGCCAACCACACCCGCGTATAATGCCCCCATTGGCTTTGGCCGCCTTCGGGTGTGTGCTGGGGCCACAGATACCCAATGTTTTGGGACGGGCTGGAGGCCAGCCCTGGGTCTGAAGCCGGGCCTTAGCCGGTGGACACCCGAAATCGTCTCTTTTTGGAGAGACACCGGGGTACGCGAGTCCCTGGAATCCCCGTCCTTTAGGGCGGGGAGGAAGTCAAATCCGTCACTTGCAGTGCATGGTGTTCAGGTTGCAACGATATCTAAAGATCGTGATGTAGATGTGGCTGCGCCCATAGCATCGCGGGCATGGCCAGCTAGAAGAGACAGGCATAGGCAAGCTTACCGATTCTACCACCCATCATCATCATCATACCGGTAGGAGCGCGGTCGCCGCTCCGAAAATCGGGTGCGGTTTCGGCGGCGCAGCGGCAGTGCCCATAGCACGCCGACGATAAAGCCGCCGATGTGAGCCCACCACGCCACGCCGCCGGCATTCGAGTTGGAAGCGGCAAACGATATGGTACCGCTGAAGAGTTGGATCACGAACCAAATGCCCAAGAAAATGACGGCCGGGACTTCGACGAGCTGAAAAAAGATAAAAATCGGAATGATTGTGACCACCCGCGCATGGGGAAACAGCAACAGGTACGCCCCCATGACGCCGGCAATCGCACCACTGGCGCCAACCGTTGGCACCGGTGACGCCGGATTGGTGACAACGTGTCCGATACCGGCCGCCAACCCACTCAGGAGATAAAAGATCAAAAAGCCCAACCGGCCCAAGCGATCTTCAATGTTGTCGCCAAAGATCCACAACGACCACATGTTGCCGATGACATGCATCCAGCCGCCATGTAGGAAAAGAGACGAGAGCAGGGTGAAGTAATTGGCATCGAGCTGGGGATGTGTAAAGCGTAGCGGGACAATACCCCAGTGGAGGAACAAATAATCCAAGCCGCGCGCGCTGAGATTAATTTCTGCGATAAAGACGATGGCATTGACACAGATCAGGCCAATCGTGACCGCCGGAAAGCTGGCAGATGGAATCGTATCGCGTATTGGAATCATGGCGTCTTTGACCTCGGCGCGTCTTTCGACTACAAGACCGCGAACTCACTTTCACGACGATCACTGATAAACATGTAACCCGGTGCGTGAGTAATGGCGAGTGCGGGCTTGGCTTGCATCATCACCGCCTGAGGAGTGACCCCGCAGGCCCAAAAGACTGGCACTTCGCCCGGGCCAACCGTCACTGCATCGCCGAAATCGGGCTGTGAGAGGGCCTTGATGCCCAGCTCTAACGGATCGCCCATATGCACCGGGGCGCCATGGACGTCGGGAAAGCGGCTGGTGATTTGCACCGTGCGAACCACCTGGGCTTGCGGAATTGGCCTCATGCTCACCACCATTGGCCCATGAAACACACCTGCCGGTTTGCAGGGTCGATTCGTGATATACATAGGTACATTGACATCCAAATCGATATGGCGCATACGAATGCCGGCATCTATGAGTGGATGCTCAAACGTAAAGCTACAGCCGAGCAAGAAGCTCACCAAGTCGTCGCGCCAGAACGGCGTGATGTCATCGACTTCGTCCGTGAGAATGCCATGACGGTAGACGCGATACCTCGGGAGGTCGGTGCGTATATCGGCACCGGGAGCGAGGTCTCGCGGTTCAGGATCGCCGACATCCAAGACTTCCAGGAGGGGGCACGGTTTGGGGTTGCGTTGACAAAATAACAGAAAATCATAGGCCAGATCACGTGGCACAATGGCCAAATTCGCTTGGGTATAACCTGGGGCGAGCCCAGCGGTTGGGCGCTGTAACTGACCGCTGCGGATGCGGTGGCGAAGCTCCTGCAACGCACTGTCGACCGTCGTCATAAAACCTTCTCCGTTATCCCGGAACCATAAAAAGAAGCTGACAGGATTTACAGCGCACTGGGGCCAGTTCTTGGGTGTCTACGTGCCCTGTATTGGCGTATCCTACATAATAGCGCTTGCGAACACAACAGTGGGGACAACGCGCTTCGCGCTTCAGGCGTTTGCGCTGTGCGGCAGCTACGATTGCAGCGGTAAGCACGCCAATCAGAAGCAACAGCGTCGCAGTGAATGGAGTCACGATGGGAGCCCCTTCTTCAGAGTCCCTCGCAGGAAATCGATCATCGCCATGAGACTAATGCGCTGAGGGTTCGTCCAGCTGTTCGATCACGCGATCCGACGCTTCAATGGCGGCGTCGACCGAGCCGTAACGTGGCCACAAGCGAAACATCAAGGCAAGAATTGCACTCACGCCAATCATGACGACCAAGAACGCGACAAAGATGCTGCCATCACTCATGGGTTATTGCTCTCCTACTTAAAATTTTAAAAGGGTCCAAATTCGTATCCTAATCGCGTTATTTGGGCGGTTGCTCATCGGGATCAAGCAACTCAAGGTCTAATTCATCATCGATCTCAGGTGTCTCTGGCTCACCTGCATCCGCTTGAGTCGTTTCGGGTAAGGTGCCCGACAAGTCGACCGTTATATAACCAGTGGGCGCAAACGGTGACGGCGTATCGGCCAGGGTCGCCTCCTCGGGCGATTGAGTCAGGAGCGCATCGGTGTCCGCGGGTAAATCGGGAAAGACCGATGCCTCGAGTGGGTGCACGCCACTGACATCCAGCTCAATCGTGGCGTCGTCGGTAACGGGCGATCTGGTCGCATCGTCTTCCGTGACTGGCGGAGCCGTCTCAGATACCCCTGCTTCATCAATAAGCGTGACCTCTTCGGGCGCCGTTCCAGGAGATGTATTCGTTTGCAGATCGGGGAAGTCCATGGGCAGCGGATCCGGGGGAGCCAGGGGGTCAATGTCGAGTGAGAATGCTTCGGTAAACGCATTAATCGGCCTCTCATCTGCATCGAGGTCGGGCAAATCAGGCATGGTGAATGAGGTATCAGAGTCATCTGATGCGCTGCCGGCCGACGAGGTGGCTTCACCCGTCGCGTCGCCGGCGAGAAAATGGGTGTCAAAGGACGGCAAGATGAGTTCTCCAGATTCCTCATTGAGGTCATCCGTACCCTCCACTTCCTCAGGAAAGGACGCCGGCAAGGTTGGGGAGAATAGCGATGCCGCATCGTCCGCCGCCATTTCCTCTAGGTCTGAGTGATCTAGGTCGCCCATGATAGGCTCACTGGCGTCGCTGCTTGACCAAGTCACTTCCTCGATAACCGCAGGGTCATCAAATCCCGGCAGGGTTGTATCACCGGAGGGGGCTTTGTTTTGCAGTTGGTTCAACATTTCGATGTCGCGTGTCGTGCGCCTGAGTTCCATCGAGGTGAGATCGAGATCAGATGTACGTCCAACACTTGAGCGAAGTGCGGCAGAGATGAGGTCCGGTGGTGCAATGATCGCCTCTGCGGACTCGACTGGTGCATCCAGTTCAGGACCTGCGAGTTCGAGCGGTGCGTCAAACTTATCGCCGGCAGGCTTCAGCGGCGGGCCCTCGTCACTCAGGCCGCTGATGTCCATCATCACCGTTGCATAACCCGTGTCCGGTAAGTCAAGTCCGGAGCGGTCCGTAGCAGCGGGGCGTTGTGACTCTGGAGTCGTCGACTCGAGTCTGGCGACCTCCGAGCCGTCGAGACTCTCTAGGGACATGGGGGACGGTGTAAAATTGAAATCATCGTCAAGGTTAATATCGAAACCATCTTCGGCCTGAGCGTCGACCAACATGCGGGAGCCAAAGATATCTTTCCCCGAGCTGAATTCGCCTGAGGTCATCGGGCTCGACTGCATCCCGCCCAAAACACTGCGAAGATCAATATTGCCGCTTTGCACGACGTACAACTGCATTTGTGCTTTAAATCCCAATAAATCAACACTGCATTTACGGCAAGCACTCAGGTAATCGTGGCTAACATAGCCGCACTTGGGGCATTTCATCGGTTTTTCTCCCAATTAGCGGTCGCATGATGTTGCAGCGCGGGCACCGTGCGGCGAGATGCGCTAAGAACCCGAAGGCCCTTAGCTGGCGAGAATCACCTGCTCCTGATGCTCACCAAAGACGGTGCGGAAGACGTCCGCAATTTCGCCCAAAGTGGCGTAACACTCAACCGCCTCGACAATGTACGGCATCACATTGGCCGTACCCCGTGCTGCTTGCTCTAACTGGGACAGGACGGCTTTCACACGCGCTGCATCGCGTTGGCTGCGGAGGGCGCGAAGACGTTCTATTTGTTGCTGAGCGAGCGCTGCATCGATACGCATGAGCGGTGGTGCAGGTTCATCCTCCAGTGTATACGCATTCACGCCAACCACAAGACGCGACCGTTCTTCAATTTCTTGTTGGTAGCGGTACGCACTTTGTTGAATTTCATTCTGTTGAAATCCTAGCTCAATGGCTTTAACGGCGCCACCCATGTCCTCAATCCGTTGTATATAGGCGCTGGCCCGTTCTTCAATGGTATCGGTGAGCGCCTCGATAGCATGAGCCCCGCCCACCGGGTCAATCGCCTTGCTGACGTTGGTTTCCGAGGCAATGATCTGCTGCGTTCGCAGGGCGATTTCAACCGATTCTTCGGTGGGCAGCGAAAGGGCCTCGTCGCGCGAATTGGTATGGAGCGATTGCGCCCCGCCGAGGACGGCCGCGAGGGCTTGCAGGGCGACGCGAATCACGTTGTTGTCCGGCTGTTGGGCGGTGAGCGTACTGCCAGCGGTTTGGGCGTGAAAGCGCAGCATTTGCGCCCGGGGTTCGGTGACCTGAAAGCGGTCGCGCATGATGCGGGCCCAAAGACGCCGCGCCGCACGGAATTTGGCCACTTCTTCGATGAAATGGTTGTGGACATTGAAGAAAAACGAGAGCTGCATACCGAATTTATTGACATCCAACCCCGACTCAATCGCGGCTTGCACGTAGGCGATACCATTGGCTAGCGTGAAGGCGACTTCCTGCACCGCCGTCGACCCGGCTTCGCGAATATGGTAGCCGCTGATACTGATCGTGTTCCAGCGCGGCAGCTCGCTTTCGCAGTAGGCAAAAAGGTCGGTAATGAGCCGCATCGACGGCTGTGGGGGATAAATGTAAGTACCGCGGGCAATATATTCTTTTAAGATGTCGTTTTGTACCGTACCGCCGAGTTTTGCGGGTGGCACGCCCTGCTTTTTGGCCACCGCGATGTAGAGGGCCAGCAGCGTGGCGGCAGTGGCGTTGATGGTCATCGACGTGGTCACCTGGTCGAGGGGGATGCCGTCGAACAGGGTTTCCATATCTTGTAGCGAATCGATGGCCACTCCAACTTTGCCGACTTCGCCGGCAGCCATGATATGGTCGGAGTCGTAGCCGATTTGGGTCGGCAAATCAAAGGCGACACTAAGCCCCTTTTGCCCGCGTGCTAAAAGGAATTTGTAGCGTTCATTCGATTCGGCTGCGGTGCCAAAGCCGGCGTACTGTCGCATGGTCCAGGGACGGCCGCGATACATCGTCGGGTAGACGCCGCGCGTATAGGGAAACTGCCCCGGAAAGCCGAGCTGGTCAAGGTATGTGCTTGAGTCGTTGTCCACCGGCGTATACACTCGTTTTAACTCGATATCGGACGTGGTGGTGAACTGCTCCTCGCGTTCGGGATAGCGCTGGAGCAGCGGTTCGACCAACCCTGCTTTCCAGTTTTGTTGCCGGACTGCAATTTCCTCGCTATGATGATAATCTGCCATCCGAGCACTCCTTAATGTAGTCAAGACGCATTCCAGGAGATACGCTCCGAGGTGATGGCATGCGGATCGGCCTTGGAAGGTCTGCAAAGGGGTATGATAAACGTAGGAAGTCAGCGGCATTGTCCCATACGGCCACGAGGTTTGTCAAGCCATGAGAGGGTCAATGGAGGTCGGGGATGATGGGTCGTTCGACATGGCGGGGCGAAGCGTGAGGGAGGGGTAAAACATGCGAATTGGCATCTTGGGCGATATTCACGGCTATCTGCCGGGCAGCAATGTGATGGGCATTGATTATGCCGCGGAGTTGACGGAGACGTTGTGTGTCGACGCGTTTGTGCAAGTGGGGGATATGTGCCACTATCGCTCGTTTGCCCAGCCGGTTTATTGGATTTTCGGCAACAACGATTGGACCGATGTGGCGCGTCAAATCGAAACTGGCGAGCGGCCGCTAGAAAATTTGCACCATATCAAAACCGGCGAAGTCGTCACTCTTGAAAAGGATGGCGAAGTGATTCGTATCGCGGGTTTGAACGGCGCCTTTGATGGCCTGTACTATGATCTTGAAGACGGGCCGGATCGGCCGCTTGAAAGTTTGCCGTTTTTTATCCGCTCGGATGTCGAGCGCAGTATGCAATTGCGGGATATCGATATCATGCTCGCGCATGGTTGTCCCGCCGGTCTGGGTTATGGGCGCGAGCCGGACTACAGCGTGCGGCAGATCCGGGACGTGCTCGATGCCGTGCAACCGCGCTTTATGTTCTGCGGACACGCCCATTATTACAAAGAGGCCCGGACCGATACCACGGCGGTGTATGCGCTAAATGAACTCAAACACGAGTACTATATTTTGGAGACGGTGACCGGTGTGTTGGAAGCCTTCCCCAGCGGAAATGCGGCATGAGGCGGGCCGCCCTACCGGTGACGGTGTATTTGGAGCCTATGCGGGTGTCAGATCTAGACGAGGTCTTGATCATCGAGCACAGGTCGTTTTCCACGCCGTGGTCGCTACCGCTGTTCCGCTCGGAATTAAAGCACGACGGATCGCATCTGTGGGTCGCGCGTTCCGGCGATTTGCTGGCTGCCATTGCCGGCTATGTGGGCTACCGGGTGGTGGTGGATGAGATGCATATTGTGATCGTGGCAGTGGAGCCGAGGTGCCGCCGCCGTGGCATTGCCACCCAGATGATCGCTCAGGCCATGGCGCACGCCCGTGATCAGGGTTGCATACGGGCCACATTGGAAGTCCGGGCGTCGAATATTGAGGCGCTGCAATTATATTTTCGGCATGGCTTTGCCCCGGTTGGCACGCGGCCGGGATATTATATGAGACCGAAAGAGGATGCCTTGATTTTATGGCGCGATCCTTTATAGATAGAGACGGCCATCACGCACATGCCTTGCCCTATATCCCGCAGCCCTTTCAACGAGGTCGCTTAGGTGGCGTCGCACATCCGGCACTGGTAGACTTTTTGCGAGATCTGCCCCGGATTGACGCCTTGCCGGTCCTGCCGGATACAGTGGTCTATATGCAGCGCCCCAACTTGGTGCGCGAGGTGGCGCTGCCCGCCTCTCTTGAGGTTCCCTGGTCACACCTTGTGGTGAAGCGGTTTGGCTGGCGGGGCCGGCAGCATTATGCGTTGAGTCCGCTCAAGCGCTCTCGGGCGATGAAAGCCTATGCGACCGCGTGTCATCTCCTCTCCTATCATCTCGATACCCCCTTGCCCCTTGGGGTGTTTGAGGAACGGCATCGAGGGTTTGTCAAATACAATGTCCTGGCCACAGAAGCGATTGAAAATTACGTGACGCTGCGCCAATATCGCGAGTCGCTCTCGGGTGACCCCCAGGGCGTATCCCAGGAGCCGCCCGTGGAGATCGATGATGTGTTGCAGCTGGCCGCCGACTACGCCCGGCGCGTTCACGACTGTGGGATCTGGCATCGCGATATGGTGCTGTCGAATTTTTTGATGACCGGTCAGTCGGGTCAGCGCCGCCTGTACCTGGTCGATCTCAATCGGGCATACCGCTTGCCGAAGGTGCCGATGTTGCTGCGGGCATTTGATATTGCACGCATGGATTGGCAGTCGTGGCACATGCGGTTTGTGGTCTTGTATTGTGCGGATCGATATCCGGTGGCACTGATGCAGGCAATGGTGTGGGGGTATGGTTACTGGCGGCGGCTGAGACTATGGACGAGGCCCGTGCGCCGCTGGTTAAAGCGCGTCGTTGGGATCGCGTCATGAAAAATGGCGTCCCCAGGCTCAAGCAATGTCATAAGGAAGAAGCAATGGAGGAGACAGACCTCGCCGAACTGCGCCAGGCCGTACAATCTGCGCCTGGTGATGATGACGCACGCTTGGCCCTGCTGGAGGCCCTCATTGCCGCTGAGGCGTGGCAGGAGGCCGATGACGTTGGCACAGGCTTGCTCGATCGCGATCCGGTGCCGGTGGCGGCACACGGCCTGCTGGCCATCGTGTATGGCAAGCTGGAGCGTTGGTCGGCTTGTACGGAGCAGGGTCAGCAGGCCGCTGACCAACAACCGGATGATGCCTTGTCCTGTTTCAATCTGGGGATGGCTTTGGGCCAGCAGGGACAGTATGACGGGGCCATCGAGGCGTTCGATCGCGCCCTCAAAACGCATGATGAATGGGCGGAGGCACACTATAATCGCGGCATTGCACTGCTCGCCCGCGAGCGCCAAGACGAGGCGCTCGAGGCCTTTGAGCGAGCCACGGAGTTATGTGAGAACTATGCCGAGGCGCACTTTAGTTGTGGCAATGTGCACGCCCTCAAGGCGCTTGGAGCCAATGGCTTGCTGGACTATTACGAACTCGACTGCGCCACGACTACCTATAAGCGGGCCGTGCAACATCGGCCCGGCTATGCAGCGGCGCTCTACAATCTGGGGATGCTCTACGGGCGCATGGGGTCGGATGAAGGCATCCGGGTGTGGGATCAGTATCTCGAGGCCACCGAGGAACTGGTTGAAGAAGAGACGTATCGCATGCGAGCTCAGGAATACAAACGGGATCTGCAAGATCGTTTACATCGGTGATGACCGCGATGATGCACGAAGACGAAGCGCCACGCCGCCCTGAATTGCCCAAGTACGTTCGCGTTGTGGGGACGATTTGGCTGGTGTTGCTCAGCGCCGTGGTCATCGGGGTGCTGCTCGCTCCGCATGTGGGCCGCCTCATTGATGTGGTCTTGCACCAGACATCACATCGCCAGTGGACCGCGATCCGGTTACAGCCGGCCGTGGTCTATTTCGATCGCTCGATGCCGATTCCTACCGTGCGAAGTTATTACAGCGCCCTGTACCGAGTCAGTGCGAGCGACATGGAGGCGTTGACCGACGGCGCTCTGCGCGAGCAGGTGCGCCGCCGGATGCAGTACCGTGAGGCGGTGGTAGATGCTGCGATCTATCGCAGCTTTGCCCGGGTTATAGAGGAAGTGGAGAGCCGGGCGGTGGTGGAGGAAAAGTTTCACTTGTTTTGGCGCCAGGGATTGCGGTTTGTCCTGCAGGATGCCGCTGACGGCTGGCGTGTTGTCGAGGTGGCCGCGTTGCCGTAGTCCCGGTTGCCACCATCGATATTGTCCGGCAATATTGTCCGGCCCATGAAAAGGGGTGCATGCCATGCTTATCGATGTCCATTGTCATCTTGATGCCCAGGCTTATCCGGATCCGGATGTGGTGTGCCAACTGAGTCGTGAAGCAGGGGTGACGCAAGTGGTGGCCGCGGGTACGGGGGAGGTCTCTAACCGGCGGATTCTCAGCTTGCACGAACGGTTTCCGCAGCAGGTTTGGGCTGCTCTGGGCCTGCATCCGGAACGTCTCGATACGTCGTGGGCGGAGGTGGAGGCAGTGCTGGAACAGATTGAACACCACCGCAGTGACATGGTGGCGGTGGGGGAGATCGGGTTGCCGCATTACACGCTGCTCGACCAACGCATGACTGAACCGCAAGCGCGCGAGCGCCAAGCCTTTCTCGAGGTGTTGGTGCAAGCGGCGGCTCGGGCGGGCTTGCCGGTGGTGTTGCATGCCCCGCACGCCATGGCGGCTTTGGCCTTGGAGGTGGTGAAGCGTTATGAGCCCGTTGGCGCGGTCTTTCATTGGCATAAGGGAACCCCCGAGACCACGGCTGCCATTTGCGAGGCGGGCTATTATATTTCCGTTACTCCCGAAGTCTGTTACCGAGAGCGCGACCGACAATTGGTGCGTGCCGTGCCCCTCGATCGGCTAGTGCTCGAAAGCGATGGGCCCTGGCCCTACGATGGCGCCTTTAGTGGGCAGCGCACCACACCGGCGCTAGTGGCCCACGTGGCTGAAGCGGTGGCCCGCATCAAGGGCGTGCCGTTGTCAGAGGTGGAGGCTGTGACCGCTGACAATGCCCACCGAGTGTTTGCGTCTACGCTTTGAAAGGCTCGACGCTATTGCGTCTTGTTTCCTTTACCTGTGTAGACACTTGTGATACTTTACTTCCCCTTGCAGGCGGTAGGCACGATGTGATGATGAGAATAAGTCGAACGGGGCGTTTTGGCACCGCCTGCTGCCAGCTGAGATGACCTCTCACCCAGCTGAGATGACCTCTCACCCTGCTGATCTGGGGAACAGATATGATGAGACGACAGCCACAGAGACTCCGGACTTGCCTCGTGCGGTGGCTGCTTTGTAGTGCGTTGAGTGTGTTCTATTTGCTCGGCATGTCTGCCTTCGGGTGGGAGATCGAGAACGATGATCCGGTGGTTTCGGAGCCGAGGGCTCTGTTTGAGGGCGTGCCGGAGGTACTGGGCGGGCTGCCGCTAGAAGCGTTACCGAAGCAGGCGCGGACCCTGGCGTGGCACGAGGATTTACTGGAAATTTTAAGTCAGCAGAGGCCGTCGCGTCAGGTGCTCCGTTCGCCGGTGCCGTCGGCCGGGGTGATCTGCACCTCGCTTGAGACGGCCCTGCCGTATTTTGATCTCGCGGCCGATCAGTTGCCGAATCGGTTGCGACAGCGCCTTTGTCAGCGCATCCGCGCCTATGCCGTGCGTTCTCGTCGGACCGTACAGGCGATGTTGTACCGGGCGGACAACTATCTTCCCATGATCAAGCGTACCCTGCGCGACTATGGGTTGCCGACCTATTACGCCTATGTCCCTTTGGTGGAAAGCGCTTTTCAGGTCGATGCGATGCACGGCAGGAGCGGGGCGCGCGGTCTATGGCAGCTCCTACGCGACACGGGACGCGCCCGTGGCTTAGCCGTTTCTAAAGCGGTTGATGAACGCCTGCATCCCAGACGCTCTACCGAAGCGGCAGTGAACTATCTGGCCTATCTGCACAGGCGCTTTGGCGACTATGGCCCCTTGTATGTCTTAGCCGCCTACAACTACGGTGAAACGAATCTTAGTCACAAAATGAGCCGTTGCCCTCCACCAGCTATTGCATCGCTCTATAGCCCTGGCTGCGTGCCGGCTGAAACGCGCGAATATCTGCTTCGCATGATGACCATGTGGGTCATCGCCGCGCATCCTGGGCGCTTTCATTTTCTCCTTCGCGAAGCCGCCGACCCGCCCTTGCCAGTTCTTGATGCCGTGCTCCGCAGTGATGGCTCAGTGGGCGTAGCGGAGGGCGATGAGACGAAAAATTGAATTTATTTTCCTTGACCTCAGCCATGATATGATTTATCTATCTATCAGTTGATAGATAGATAGATAGATGCAAGTAGTATAAAACGCCTCGTTTTTCTAGTGGTGCAAGCGCCCGTGACGCAAGAGGGCAAGCAGATATTGCGGCAATTAGATATTTTAAGGAGGGCATCATGGGAACCGGACGCTGGACGGTGCCGAGCACTATCGACACGGTGATGACGTGGAACTACGATGTCGAGAACGCCGAGCTGCGAGCGCTCTACGAAAAGGCGAAGCGCGATCAATGGAATGCGACCACCCAGCTCGATTGGTCGCTAGACGTCGATCCGCAAGGCGATGTCCTCGATGACGAGATCAACCCCAACGTGGCCTTACTGCGCGACTCCGATATCTGGCGCAAAATGACGTCCAAAGAACAGCGGCAACTGCGCTATGAGACCTTGTCGTGGAATTTGAGCCAGTTTCTGCACGGCGAGCAATTGGCGATTTTTGTCGCCGGCCAACTCGTTTCTGCGGTGCCGTGGATCGATGCCAAATTGTACGGTGCCACCCAAGTGGTGGACGAGGCGCGGCATGCGGAGGTGTTTTACCGCTATTTGAATGAAAAGGTGGAAAAGACCTACGAGTTGTCGGAGACGACACGCGGCATTTTTGAGGCAATTTTGAGTGAATCGCGCTGGGACATCAAGTATTTGTGTCTGCAAGTGATCCTCGAAGGTCTGGCCATGGGGCTGTTTACCCGGATGTACCAATCGGCGATCGACCCGTTGCTCAAAGAACTCCTGCATTTTGTGCGGCAAGACGAGGCCCGTCACTTTGCCTTTGGCGTCTTATCTCTGCGTGACTATTACGCCACGGAGCTCACGGAGGCGGAGCGTCGCGAGCGCGAGGATGTCGCTTACGAACTGTGTGCCACGATGCGGGGCCGCACGTATCCGAAAGAGGCGTGGGAAGAGATGGGTTTGCCGGTGGATGACTGCCGCCGCGCCATGGCGGAGGCGGCCCGGCGCAGCCAGTTGCAGTTGTCGTCTTTTAGCCGCGTGACGTCGGCCCTCAAGACGATTGGTATGCTGAGTGAGCGGATGCGACCGCACTATGCTGACATTGGCCTCTTGAAGTACGAAAATGAAGTGCTTGAAGAGCTCAGAACCGTGGGGGAAGTCGCTGTGGTTTAAGACGCTCGGGGGGGGGCGGCGCAAATCCTTGGCTTGCAAATTGGAACGCGGGACGACGACGGCGCCACGGGGCAAGTGCAACAGCACATGAGCGGCAGCATATGGGGACACCGTCCGGTGCCCGTGGGCGCGTAATTCCTCCGTAAGGTCGCGGTGCCTGCTCCTCGCCGGTGCTGTGACCTTACCTGCTTCAAGGCAGATCCTCGCGGCTCGGCGCGTCATCTTTGAGACGCAAAATTAACTTGCCGGTTTCGCCACGGCGAACGTTAATGCCGTCACCTCGCTCAGTACTCCGCCATCATTTCCCGCCGCGTGTTGGACGTAGCGTCCGGATTCCGCTCGCCATGTCAAGTTCATAATAATGCCGTTGCAACGCCTACTGAGACACGACGATCCAAGTGGCATAAATTTTGCTCTATATTTGTTTCGATAGGAGCAGGAGGCACGCCGCAATCGGGTCATGTTAAGAGGTGATCTAACTGAGTCTCAGGAGATGTTATGAAGCTCACCGAAATTCCGGTTGAGGGCTACGAAAAGGTCGTTCGCTGCGACGATCCGGAATACGGCTTAACCGCCTTTATTGCCGTCCATGATACCACCCTGGCCCCGCCTTAGGCGGGGTTCGCATGTGGCCTTACGGGTCGTGGCAAGAGGCGTTGACAGATGTCAAACGTCTAGCGCAGGGCATGACTTATAAATCCGCGATTGCCGGCACCGGCTTAGGGGGGGGCAAAGCGGTGGTGATCGGTGATCCGAAGCGCCATAAATCGGTCCCGTTGTTGAGGGCTATGGGCCGCTTTATTCATACCTTTGACGGCACTTATGTGGCGGCTGAAGACGTGGGGATGAGCGAGGCGGACATGGAGGTGATTCATGAGGAAACGCCCTATGTCACTGGATTGCCGCAGCGCTATGGCTCAAGTGGTAATCCCGCGCCGTTTACCGCGTTTGGCGTCTTGCTCGGCATGCAAGTTTGCTTAGACCGCCACTTACATACCGATCGATTCGATGGGGTGCGCATTGCGGTGCAGGGATGTGGAAACGTGGCGGGATTTCTCTGCGGGCATTTGCATGAGGCTGGGGCGCGGCTTATCGTGGCGGATGTGGACGCGGCCAAAGCGGCGCGTTTGGCCGCGTGCTACGGTGCCCAAGTCGTCGCGCCGGAAGCCATCTATCAGTGTGATTGCGACCTCTATGCGCCCTGTGCCCTGGGCGGCACGCTCAATGGTGACACCGTTCCGCAGCTGCGCTGTCAAATCGTGGCCGGCAGCGCCAATAATCAATGCCTGGGGCCGGAACACGGCGCCATGCTTAAAGCCCGCGATATCCTATACGCCCCGGATTTTGTCATCAATGCGGGCGGGGTTATTAACATCAGTGTCGAACTGGAGCCCGAGGGGTACAATGCCTCGCGGGCGTGGGCGAAGGTGCGTCATATCGCAGAGGTGTTACCTGAGATTTTTGATCTTGCGGACCGGGAGCACACCACGACCGAGCATGCGGCTCGCCAACTGGCGAGCCGCAAATTGGCTGCCCATCGACAGACGCCCGATCAACAGACAGAAAAATTACTCACCGCTGCACGAGTGCGCCAGATAGGAGGAAGTGTCGATGCAGACCCCATCCATTCTCTGGCTGACTGAAGAAGACTTCACCTTGGCGCAACTGCAACACTTTGCCAGTGGCCCGATTCTGGTGACGCTGGATATCGACGACAAAGCGCGTGTGCAACGCTCTCGGGCCGTAGTGGAGAACGCCTTGGCTGCCAATCAACCCGTCTACGGGGTCAACACGGGATTTGGCAAACATGAAGCGATTCGCATTGCTCAAGACCAGGTCAGCGATCTGCAGCGGCGTTTGATTCTGAGTCATGCGGCGGGGGTTGGCGCCCCGGTACCCATCGATATTGTGCAGTTGATGATGCTGCTCAAAATCAAAACTTTGGCCCAAGGCTACTCGGGGTGCCGTTGGGAGTTGGTAGCGCAGCTCACCAGTATGCTCAATAGCGATGTAGTACCATTTGTCCCGGCCAAGGGCTCGGTGGGTGCCAGTGGCGATTTGGCGCCCCTGGCCCATCTCGCGTTGGTGATGATGGGCGAAGGCATGGCCTGGCAACAGACGCCAAACGGATGGCAACGGGTCGCGGCTGAGAAGGCTCTGGCGGACGCCAGTATCCAACCCCTGCGGTTCGAGGCCAAAGAGGGGCTCGCCATGATCAATGGCACCCAGGCGATGACGGCTTACCTCGTATGGGCGTTGCTGCAGGCCCGCAATCTCATGAAAAGCGCTGATATTATCGGTGCGATTTCTCTAGAAGCCCTGCTCGGTACATTGACCGCATTCGACAGCCGCATTCAGGCGGTGCGGCCGCATCCGGGTCAGATTGCGGTAGCGTCAAACATTCGCCGCATTTTGGCGGACAGCGATATCGTGGCATCGCATCACGACAGTGATCACAAGTTACAAGACGCCTATAGTTTGCGCTGTATACCCCAGGTGCATGGGGCAATTCGCGATGTCGTGTCTCACGTCACCAGCGTGGCTGAGCGCGAAGTCAATTCGGTGACCGACAACCCTCTCGTCTTTGCGTCCGACGAAGAACTGTTGTCAGGGGGTAATTTTCATGGTGAGCCAGTGGCCATGAGTGCCGATTACCTGTCGATTGCCCTGGCCGAGTTGGCCAGTATTTCCGAGCGGCGGGTGGCCTATCTGCTCGACGCTTCAAGGAGCGGTTTGGCAGGGTTCTTAACCGCGGATGGGGGGCTGAACTCCGGCTTTATGATGGCCCACGTGACGGCCGCTGCCCTGGTTTCTGAAAACAAGGTGTTGGCGCATCCGGCCAGCGTGGATTCGATTTCTACCTCAGCCGACCAAGAAGATCATGTCAGTATGGGGATGCACGCGGCGCGTAAGGCGGTCGAGATCCTAGAGAATCTCGAACATGTGTTGGCGATCGAACTGCTCTGCTGTGTTCAAGCCCTCGAGATGAGAGCCCCGCTGAAGCCTGCTGAGATCACCTCGGCGGTGCGTGATCTCTTGCGTGTGCAGGTGGCCTATTGGAGTGAAGACCGCCTCATGCACACGGATATTGAAGCGGCGCGGACCCTGCTGCGCAGCGGCCGCATCGTGCAAACCGTCGAAATGGCCTGTGGGCCTTTGGACTAGCCTCGTGCCTCGCCGACACGATATGCCGTGCCCCTCTCGGCACGGCATATCGTGTCCCTGCGTTGCCTCCACTCCTGACGCCCATATTTCCGGGTGCAAGCTGATGCACGAAGGCCTGTGGGTCATCCCTAAGAGGCAGTGCGCATGGTCGCAAGCACAAGCTTTTCGCGCATGCGCCGGAGCAATGCTGCATAAGAGTCATTGCGGATAATTTGCTGGAACTGGGCTCGTAAATTTCGGCTTAAACTCACCCCATCGAGTTCGATATCTCGGATCAGCCAGCCGCTGTCTTGTCGAACCAGGTGATAATCAATGTCGATTTGACCCTCCTTCGCGTGTTTCAGATAGGTCGTCACGGTGGCCTTATGGCCACGAATGCGCTCATCTGTAATCGTGACTTCGAGTTGTCGGAAAAAAGTCGACAATTGAGGAAAGGCGACGTGGATGAGGAGCTGAGCGAACAGCGCTATAAACTCGTCTTGTTCGAGTGGCTTCAGCCTTGTCCAATGCTTGCCAAGGGTCGCCCGGCTGACGCCGGGAAGATCGATGAAAGCCAGCGCCTCGTTGGTGGTAACGGCCGTGCCAGTGGGAGGTTCCTCGCTGGATGCTGCCGAGTGCGTTTGGCCGCTAATGGAGGCCACGAGGTGGTTGATCGTTAGGGTTGGGCTAGAGGTCTCGGTCCCCCATTGCACATGGTCTGCCCCCCGCCATACCAAAAAACACGCTATGACACTACATAGTAGAGGCAACCAAGCATTCCTCACCATCGCCTGATCTCCTACGCAAATTCCTATATGGACCTAGATGAAATAGCTCTTGCGTTGGGGACGTCCAATGCCTTAGAGGTGTTCGTCTGTCTTTTGCCATTGAAAGAGCAATGGTCATGCCAGAACACCGTGTTGTCAGTGATTGGGGTGAGAAGAGGGGGTAAGGTCGGGTACATGGCGCGATAGCGCTTGCCAAACGCCAAGGGATTGACACGGCACGTTAAATATTTGGCGTCTCGGTGTCGCTGCGGCCATGGGTTGACGTTGTGAGCTCGGAGAAGATGCGATACACTCGAGAGCTCTGAAAGCTATTGACTTTATTAGCGATGCGGTTTGGGCTTGATGCCATGGCTCGCCACGTGGGAGGCTCTGATGAGGTTTTCGCAAGTGATGGCCAACGCCACCTGCAAGGGGGTTGGCAAACATGAGGCGATTGAGGCATATTGTGAACAACACGGTCTTGGGAGACGCCATGGCGGATTTGCCGATTGGGCAGCAGACATCCCAAGTGTATGTGGTGTCGCCGGAACGGTTGATTATACTGCACTGCCAATGTCCACATACACGTGTTTTGGGCCAAGCAGTGATCTGACAGATGAAGTAGCTATCTATGAAGACGCTCAGACAGCAGCTCTTTATGTTTTTACGCCTTGCACTTGGATTGGGCCTCCTGATCTATCTCGGGGCGTCGGGGATCATTGACTGGCGGGGGCTCGCCGGCTTAGGGCGTGCCTGGCCGCTCTCTCTCGCTGCCTTGGGGCTCGTGCTGGTTGGGGTTGTGCTCATCGCTTGGCGTCTGTGTCTTTTAATGCGTCCGCACGGACTGCGTTTATCATTGGCGGCATCGATGCGGCTGACGCTGATCGGGTTGTTTTTTAACACGTGTCTGCCGGGTTCGACCGGGGGCGACGTGGTCAAAATCTATTATGCCATGGAGGGGAATCGAGGCCGCCGTCTAGAGATTGCGACCATTATGATGCTCGATCGGGTAGGCGGTTTGTTGGGCATTCTCGGCTTCACTCTCTTGTTGGTGCCGTTTTTTCAAACGATGCTAACCGCTTTTCCGACGTTGAATGCTTTGGTTTGGGCGGCAGGCGGCGGTTTGGTTATCCTGCTTGCCGGTGTGTGGTGTTGTACGAGTAACCAAGTGAGATGGCGCCGGGCCGTGATGTGGATGGTGCAAGCCCTCCCCGGCGGGGATTATCTTGAACGCGTGATCAATACCCTGCGGGTCTATCGTGCCCATGCCGGGGTCTGTGGCCGGGTCATCGGGGTGTCGATAGCCGTGCACTTGTGTATGACCTTGGGCACCCTACTCGTGATTCAGGCCACCCATCCGGTCGGGGCCGATAGCCGGATGATGCTGTTGATCCCGGTGGGCTTTGTGGCCAATTCCCTGCCGGTGACACCCGGTGGACTCGGGGTGGGGGAGGCCGCGTTTGACCAACTGTTCGAGATGGCCGGGTTTACGGGCGGCGCGGTGGCCATTTTGGGATGGCGTGTGTTGATGCTCATCATCGGTTTACCGGGGATTGTCTTTTACTTGCTTGACAAAAAGCAGGCGGTCGTTTCCGAGCAGACCCGTTGGCGTGGTAGTGGTGAGTGGAGAGTGGTGAATGGTTCCAAGGAGGGAAGCGGATGACTGAGAGTGGGAATAAAATTCCGTATCGGAGCCGGGCTTGGTTTGATACCCCAGAGCTTTACGGCTGGTTGCGGCGGGCGGCGTTTAAGGCCGAGGGCTTTGGCGAAACCGCCTATGAAGGGCGGCCAATTATTGGCATTTGCAATACGTGGAGCGAATTGACCCACTGCAATGCCCATCTGCGGCAAGTGGCTGAAGCCGTCAAACGCGGGGTCTGGCAAGCCGGGGGGTTCCCACTGGAATTTCCCGTGATGTCGTTGGGGGAGTATAATATGCGCCCCACTACGATGCTGTTTCGCAATCTGATGAGCATGGATGTGGAGGAGTCCATTACGGCCAATCCCCTGGACGGCGTCGTCTTGCTCGGCGGCTGCGACAAGACCACCCCGGCGTTGCTTATGGGCGCGGCCAGTGCGGATATCCCGGCCATTTTAGTCACTGGTGGACCGCAACTCAAAGGCAACTGGCGCGGCGAGGAACTCGGTTCATGTACGGACTGCCGGCGCTATCAGACCGAATTGCGAGCCGAACGCATTACGGAAGAAGACTGGGCCGAACTGCAAAATTGCATTGTGCGCAGTCCGGGCCATTGCATGGTGATGGGAACTGCGTCCAGCATGGCCGCCATTGGCGAAGCCCTGGGGATGGCATTGCCCCACAACGCCGCGATCCCCGCCGTGGATTCTCGCCGCCAACAACTGGCTGAGGCCTCTGGGCGGCAGATTGTCCGGTTGGCCACCGAGCAGGTTCGCCCGTCTCATATCCTGACGCCACCAGCGTTTGACAACGCCATTCGGACTCTACACGCCATTGGCGGATCGACCAATGCGATCATTCATTTGATGGCCCTGGCTGGCCGCGTCGGTATCGATCTTGGCCTCAGCCGATTTGACGACCTCTCACGCACTACGCCTTTTCTGTTGGATTTAAAACCGTCCGGGCGTTTCCTGATGGAAGATTTTTATTACGCTGGCGGTTTACCTGCCTTGTTGAAGAGGATGGCGCCGTTGTTGAACCTCGATGCGATGACCGTGACCGGACAGTCTCTAGGGACCAATCTCGACGCGGCCCAGTGCCACAACGACGACCTCATTCGTAGCCTCGACGACCCTTTGCATGACGAAGGTGGACTCGCCGTGCTGCATGGGTCGCTGGCGCCGGGCGGCGCCTTAATTAAGCAAACGGCTGCCTCGCCAGAGTTGTTGACCCATCGTGGCCGTGCAGTGGTGTTTGAAGATCACGATGATATGGAGCGTCGTATCGATGACCCCAATCTCGATGTGAATCCTGAAGACGTGCTGATCATGCGAAATGCCGGACCGCTCGGCGGACCCGGTATGCCGGAGTGGGGGTTTTTGCCGCTGCCCAAAAAGCTGCTGCAACAGGGGGTTCGGGACATGGTCCGCATCAGCGACGCCCGCATGAGCGGTACGGCGTTTGGCACGGTGGTGGTGCACGCCACGCCGGAATCTGCGGTTGGCGGACCGCTGGCGGCCGTTCGCAATGGCGATATGATTGAGCTGGATGTCCCTGGCCGGCGCTTGGACCTGTTGGTGGATCCCAGCGAGATTGCCCGGCGTCTCGCCCAGCGTCCCGAGTCGGCACCGCACTACCGGCGAGGCTACGGCTGGCTTTTTGCCCAGCACGTGTTACAGGCTGACCAAGGATGCGATTTTGATTTTCTCCGCGAGAGGGGTGCCTAGCCTTTCAATTCTTTGGCTAAGCGTTCCTGGTGGGCGAGCCAGCGTGTGAAATTTGCACAGATGGCCTCATAGTGCTCGGCATTGTCAACGTCGAGTGTACAACCGCCATAGTGTGTGGTCACCATGGTCATGCGGGTTTGCAACGCTTGTGATAGATGGCTAGCCAGCATGGGTAAGTCGAGAAACAGGGGGCGGAACAAAGGCGAAGCCCCCCAGCCGAGCCAGGTGATGACCTGCGCGATGTGGAGGCAAATAAATGCCAAGAGGCAACGGAGAGAGACATCGGGGAGAATGATGATTTGCCAGCAGAGTTTGAGAATGTCGAAAACTTTTTTTTGGTAGCGATGGTTGTAGACGCGCTGAATATAGTGGCGATTGGCAATCCGAAGCGGTTTGACCAAATGTAGATTGTTTTGGCGAACTTTTATGTCTCGCAAGGGGAAATGCGCCATGGAAATCCCCGGCCGGTCTGCTTGGGGCGCATAGGGCTTCAGGGCGGATTGCGGCGTCAAGCCCAGAAAGTAGTCGTAGCGTGTGAGATCGCAATGATCTACGAACGCATCGATCTCTGCGGGGGTGGCCAACGGGATATCTCCGGGCATGACCAAGACGGCTTTGTCCGCCGCTGATTCGGCGTAAAGACGCCAATCCCTGCCCGGTTCATAGCCGGGAAGGGTGTGAAGAAATGTCTTCCAGACGTTGTCGTACAGGCTGTCGCTTTGTTCAATGAGGGTAATGGGACGCCGCCCCTGAAACGGGTTGTTGGCAACCGATAGGGCTTCTTCCAAGCGAGCCCGATCGCCAACCACAAAGATCCGAGCGGTGGCGCGTGCCCGCTCAACCGCGCTGAGCACATAGTTGATCACCGGGACGCCGTTAATGGGGAGAAACACCTTGTTGGTTTTTAAGACTGGTCGGCTCGCGCCTCGGTCGCCTGCGGTGACGATTACATCAAGTTGCCCAGTCGCAGCGTGCACCATGTTGACAACCTTTGTTTACAGTCGGCAAGTATTGTGCTTTTGCCTGTGATACCGCTCATGTCAAACGCCCTGGTCTATGGCCACGTTGGACCATGTCAGATAAGTATCTATTTGTAAGGCAACTATACGGATTTCCGATACGGAAATCAATGTTTCGGGGATTTATACTGGTCACGGTAGAAAGAAATGAGCTAAGGTGCGAGCGAGGCGGCTCGTGCTGCGGCTCGCAGTTGGCTATAGAGGGGAAAATGATGCTGTCGATATGGGGCGCTCTGCAACGAGGAAAACGCGGGCGAACGGCTTGGGGGCTCGCGATGATCATACTGCTGCTCGTGGTGGGATGTACGCCGCAGGCCGCGTATATGCGGAAGTGGCAATCGGCCGAGAGCATTTCGAATCGATGGGCCGACGGCACAATCCGGGCGGATCGGCTCTCGGGGGATGAAGCGGCAGCCTTTGAACAATTGGGCACGCCTGACGTGATTCGGTTCTACCGCCGGGTTCCCACGCGTGAGCGGGTTTATGCATGGGTCTATGAACAAGCCAATCAAGTGCTCTGGTTTGTCGATGGCCAACGGGTGGATTATGTGGAGGTCGACAGCAACACGTTGCCTCTATCTCAAGCGACACAGCAGACATTGAAACAAAAAGCCTTTGCTGGAGGTGTGCTCGCCGGCGCCGTCGGGGCATTGGCCACGGGGTTTGTGTTGTTTGGTGAGGATATCGGGCTGAAGGATTAGGACGGCGTACCGGCTTTGCCTCACCACTGCCCGCGCGCGCGCTCCTTGCCGGGCAACACCTCTAGACAGGTAGTCCACCAACCGGTGAGGACGGTATCGACGAATTCCTCCGGCAGACCCTCATCTCGCATGTCTTGAGCCAATTGTTGGTAATCGTAGCGGACCGGAATGAACTCGACCTGCAGGGACGGCTCTGCCGTGAGCAGGGTGTACCACACATGCGTGTCACCGTCATTCTCGGGGCGGCCTAGGACGCCGACATTGATGCAGTGGCGATCGCTCGGCAACTGTCGGTGCCACTTGATACCAGTATGGGTGCAGAGAATGGCATCGGCCTCAAAATCCTGGCAAAACTTGTCAATAAGACAGTCCGGGGTGGTGCTTTCCCACAGAAATTCGTTGACCTGGCGGGGAGAACCATGGCACATGTGTAGACGATACTGACCCAACTGCACCCGCAGTATATCGGGCAGGGTGGCAAGCCACTGCTTATAGTGCTCGGCTGTGTTTTCAAAGGTGTATTTGTAGCTCATCTCCGCGAAGAAGTTGTCTCTCGGATCCGTATAGCCACAGCCACAATCCGCTTCGCCTTCGGCTAGGGACACATCGTAGTTGCCCCGCATGACCTGAACCTCGTGGGTGTGCAACAGCGGGTAGACGCGATCCGGGTAGGGGCCGAAGCCACCGAGATCACCAAGGCAAAACAGGGCCTCTGCGCCTCTGCGTTGCGCATCCTGAATCGCGACTTCCAGCGCCAAGTAGTTGTTGTAGACACCACCGAAAACTGCGATCCGTTGGTAGGTCATCGCCGCTGCTCCACCTGTGGTTCAAACGTTGCCGGTTACCGGTTACATGCAAAATAAAAAGCGTTGCCGTCAATAGTTGGCGCATGTCATACCGGTGACGTAACAGGTATGACATGCCGTATGATACAGCGTACACGGCTGCAGGGCGTCGGTCAGGGAATCGGTTGACAGGCGGGCCCGTGGCTCACCCACCAGCAGTGGACATGTATACACCCCACCATCCGCTACAATGCGCGACGAGGTGCATTGCAACGTGTTGCTATCAAACCCTTCCAGCATGTTCGAGGTCACATACTGGGGCAAGGGCACGGTGCCCTCCAATTGTCCTATGGCGAACACCGGGATCATTTTGAGACGGGGTTTGGCAATCCCATTAGCCAGCAGAAAATCGCGAAATTTGCGATAGAAACCGATGCCTTCACTTTCGCTCCCTCCCTCACCATGATCGGACGAGGCCTCACGGCCGGCATTGGCATACAGGTATTCGGTCACCGCCACGATCGGCGGAATGCCCTGCGCTTGCAGCAGTTGCAGGGCTTGCAGGGCCTTGCTAAGAGCGCCTTTGCCTCGAACCGCGTCGTTTTGCGCTTCGTCCACGTCATCGAGACTCACACGAATTTCCAGTGAGTATAGCGATGCCGTTTGCAAGTTGCCGAGTGCCTCCGCGACACGCGGGGTGATCAAAGTGCCGTTGGTGAGTACAGAAGTGGGGGCGATTTGCAATGAACGCTCCAGAATCGGCAGGATGTCCTTGTGCATAAACGGCTCGCCACCCGTGAAGTAAATCTCGCGTACACCCAACTGGACCGCTTCATCCAGATAGCGATAGATGGTCTCCGGCGCTAAAAATTCGAGGCTGTGATTGGTCGGGCTACACGAGATAAAGCAATGGACACACGTCAGGTTGCAAAGGGTGCCGGTGATCTGGAACCACAGTGAGCGAAGGTGTCCAAATGGGACTTGCGGGTTTGCCTGCACGGTGTAGGTGTCCTTCTGTTGCGACAACATACGCGATTGCGCCATCTCGTCAAACTTCCGGAGCGTAACATAAACGAGGCGTTTTTATCTAGATAAATCACGCCCCGCCAAAAATGACCTTTGCGTTGTTTTGAAATCCGTATATAATGGGTTTCCCTGCCGTTCTTGTGACGTATCTCGTCGTTAGAACATCTCATAGATAATCAAAATTCCTCATGGGACGGCGTTATCTCCGTTAAAGGTGCACAGGAGCGGAGGACACTATGCACGTGGTGGCACCTGAGCGGCTTGTAGAGGCTATCAAGCGTTCTCAAGGGTATCTCGTATCGCAGCAGCACATCGATGGCTATTGGGTGGGCGAACTCGAGGCAAATACGACCTTAACATCCGAATATATCTTTTTCCGACATCTCATTGGCCAAGTGGATCGGGATCGCGAGGCCAAAGTGGTGGCGCATTTGCTCTCGGAGCAACTCCCTGATGGGGGGTGGGGGCTGTACTATGGTGGGCCGAGTGATCTCAGCACCACGATTGAGGCCTATGTCGCCATGCGTTTGGCGGGTGTCGCGGCCGATGCCCTACCGCTGTGGCTGGCCCGCAAGCGCATTCACGCGCTTGGTGGATTGAGCCATGCACGCGTGTTCACGAAGATTTTTTTAGCCCTGTTCGGACAGTTTGATTGGCGTGGGATTCCGGTGATTCCCCCGGAGATTATCTCATTGCCGCAGTCGTTTTATTTCAACATCTACGAATTTTCGAGTTGGTCGCGCAGTGTGATTATTCCGCTGACGGTCATTTTTGCCAAAAAACCCCTCTACCACTTGCCGTCTGACTGCCGTCACCTGGCCGACGAATTGTTCGTCGAGCCCCCGGGGCCGGCTCGTTATTCCATCAGGCCGCGTGAAAAGCGGCTCAGTTGGGAATTGGCGTTTTTGTTGCTCGATGGCATCCTCAAAGCGTCTGAGCGATACACCTCTCCGGTATTGCGGGAGAACGCGCTACGGCAGTGCGAGCAGTGGATTCTCGATCATCAGGATCACACCGGGGACTGGGGCGGTATTATGCCGGCGATGATGAACTCGGTGATGGCGCTTGTGTGTCTGGGCTACCCCCTCGATTCCGGCCCGGTTGCCAAGGGCCTGGAAGCGATTGAGCGTTTTGGTATTGAGGAGGGCGAATCGTTCCGCTTGCAGTCGTGTGTCTCGCCGGTGTGGGATACCGTGCTGTCAGTCACCGCGCTGGCCGATTCTGGTATGCCGAGGACGCAACTGCCGATGCGCAAAGCGTTGTTGTGGCTGCTCAGTAAACAGGTGCGGCGCGATGGCGATTGGAGCGTGAAAAATCGCCGGGGTGAGCCGGGGGGCTGGTCGTTCGAGTTCAACAATGATTTTTATCCGGATAATGACGACACGGCCGCGGTGCTGATCGCCCTGCATAAAGCCGGCTTGCCAGATGAAGAAAAGGGCGATGCCATGCAGCGCGGGCTGCGTTGGCTCCTCAGTATGCAGTGTGATGATGGCGGTTGGGGGGCTTTTGATGTCAATAACAATAAGACCCTGATCAATAAAATTCCGTTTGCGGATCTAGAATCCCTACTCGATCCGAGCACCTGTGATTTGACGGGCCGGGCGCTTGAACTCCTGGGTCTGATCGGCTTTCCCAGATCGCATCGAATCGTCGAGCGCGCCGTTCGTTTTATCCGTCAAAATCAAGAGGTGGATGGCCCCTGGTATGGCCGCTGGGGGGTGAATTACATCTACGGCACGTGCCATGTTTTATGTGGCCTCCATTCGGTGGGCGAAAACATGCGGCAGCCCTATATCCGGCAGGCCGTAGAGTGGCTGATCGACCACCAGAATGCCGATGGCGGATGGGGCGAATCCTGCCGGTCTTATATGGAGCCGGAAGTGTATCGTGGCGTGGGTAGGAGTACGGCTTCCCAAACTGCCTGGGCACTGATGGGACTGATGGCGTCTGGCATTGTGCGCCACAGCTCAGTGGCGCGTGGGGTGACGTATTTGCTCCGCACGCAAAAGGCGTCCGGGACGTGGTACGAGCCGGAGTTTACCGGTACCGGATTTCCGAAGCATTTTTACATCAAATACCATATGTATCAGGATTACTTTCCGCTCATGGCCCTGGCGCGCTATCGCTCGCTGACGCGCGATAGTTAGGCGAGTGCCTTTGGAACCCTTGGGTTTGGCGGTCATCGCGGCGATGGAGCCGGAGGCACAACTGGTGCGCAGCCGTCTTCGCCATTGCCGGAAGCAAGTGGTGTTGGAGGTCGGTCGGCTCTGGCGTGGGCAGGCTGGGACGCATCAGGTGGCTTTATGTCGCTGCGGTATGGGAGAAGTACGGGCTGCAGCCGCCTTGCAATGGCTGGTGGAGCATGAGCGTCTCTGGGGGGTGTTAAGCATCGGGTTTGCCGGGGGGCTGCAGCCGGAGTTGACCACGGGTGATGTGGTGTTGGCAGATCGGATTCAAGCTTGGCCGGAATGTGCCGTGCCCACTTACCCGGTGCCAGAAGGCGGGGGAGCAGAGGGGAGGTTCATAACCCCGAATGCACGGTTGGTATCGCTTGCCGCTACTGCTGCACAGCGTGCGGGTTTGTCTCGGCATCAAGGTCTGTTGTTGAGTCACAAAACGTTGGTGCCGGGCGCGTTAGATAAGCATCTGCTCGGCCGCTCTACGGGTGCCTTGGCAGTGGATATGGAGTCCTATGGCATCGGATCGCTGGCCGCTGCCTACGGTCTGCCATTTATCTCTATGCGTGCCATCTTGGACCCCTGCGATACGGTGCTCGACCTTCCTCCGGACGGATTGACGACGCACGACGGCGGCCTTCTACTTGGGGGGGCCGCTTTGGCCATTATACGGCAGCCTGGGCGGCTCAAGTCGTTATGGACGCTATGGCGTCTCTCGCGTTTGACTCAGCGTCGGCTCGCGGCTTGGCTGGACCACTTTTTTGCCATTCTCGATACCACCACGACCACAGAGGACGCGCAAAGGCCATGACGGCTCTGGTGACCGGTGCGACCGGTTTTGTCGGCGCGAATATCGTTCGTGCCTTGCTCGAGGCCGGGGAGGCAGTACGCGTTTTGGTACGCAGTGAGAGTTCGACGCGCAATATCGATGGCTTGCCGGTCGATATCGCCTATGGCGACTTGCGGGATGTGGCGTCGCTGCAGTCGGCCTTGGACGGTTGCCAAACCCTGTATCATGCCGCGGCCCATTACAGTCTCTGGACGCCTCGGGTGGCTGAAGTCTACGCCATCAATGTCGATGGCACAGTGAATGTGTTGCGAGCTGCCCTGGCGTGTGGTCTGGACCGGGTCGTGTATACCAGTAGTGTCGCCACGCTGGCCGCGTCTCCGGATGGGACACCGGTGGATGAAACGTGCCCTCTGACGCTCGAAAAGGCGGTGGGGCACTACAAACGCAGCAAGATTCTGGCTGAGCAACACGCCATGCGGCTGTGTGAGCAAGGCTTGCCCTTAGTCGTCGTACACCCTTCGGCCCCGGTGGGTGCTTGGGATGTCAAACCTACTCCGACCGGTAAAATTGTGGTGGATTTTCTCCGCGGTAAGATGCCTGCTTACCTGGATACAGGGCTCAATTTGATCGATGTCCGCGATGTGGCCCAGGGGCATTTACTGGCAGCCCGGCACGGGAAGATTGGTGAGCGGTATATTTTGGGCCACTGCAATCTCTCCCTGCGCGCGATTTTGGAACAACTGGCCGAGGTGAGCGGCCTGCGTGCGCCGCGTGTGCGCATACCGTACGGTGTGGCCTTAGCCGCCGGTTATGTGAGCGAGGGCATGGCGGCGCTGCTGCGGCGCCCACCGGCCGTGCCCCTGGTGGGGGTTCGGCTGGCCCGCTACCCCATGTATTTTACCGCCCAAAAAGCCGTGCGCGAGCTGGGCCTCCCCCAATCGCCAATACAGGATGCGCTGCAGCGCGCCGTGCAGTGGTTCCGTGAGCATGGTTACGCCTAAGTGCCCAGGCAAAAGTGTGGTAACCTGACTCCGTGAAGGGTGCTGTGCTGCAATGGAGTGAAATAAAACGCCTATGACGGATGCCGATCCCACGCTGTGGACGCTGTTTCTCGGCACGGTGACCTTGCGCCCCTACGTCTTTGTTTTTCTCGCGGTCTACCTCTTCTCCAATACGTTAGTTTTTGGCTTTGTGCAAACTGTGTGGTTCACCGTCGGCGGCTATAGCCTTGTCTTTTTGGCTGAATTCTGCTCTACGCGAACGGGGTTTCCCTTCGGTTTTTATTATTATATTGAAACCACACGGCAGCAAGAGTTGTGGCTGAGTGATGTGCCGGTGATGGATTCCCTGTCGTTTACGTTTCTGGCGCATGCGTGCTATATGACTGCCTTGTTTTTGTGCGCCCCACTTTGGCGACGTCGGTCGGATGTGCAAATTGTCGACACCAAGGCCATTCGCCGTTCGCCGCCGGTGTTGGTGCTGACGGTGACGTTGTTCGTGCTGATCGATATTATCATCGATCCCGTGGCATTGCGGGGCTCTCGTTGGTTTTTGGGTCAGATTTACGGGTACTACGAAGAGGGGATCTATTTTGGCGTTCCCCTGGCGAATTTTCTAGGATGGGCGATTGTGGGGCTCGGGCTCGTGACGTTGCATCGGATATTGGATGGGGTCTATCGCACTCGACCCCGGCGGGTGTGGGGCGCGGCTTGGGTGCCATATCGGGGGCTGCTCGGCCCCCTGTTGTACCTCGGGGTGTGTGGCTTTAATGTCGCGGTAACGTTTATGATTGGAGAACATACCCTGGGGGTGGTCGATGTGTTTTTGCTCGGCCCCTTAGTGATTTTGGCTTGGACACAGGTCCGGCGCCCCTCGAATCAGGCTACACAAGATGATCTAGAGGCCCACTACGAGGACTTCCCCACATCGCCGTTGCGTCGCCGTCTTGGAGACCTGACTGGCTGCATGTCCTGATGGCTGATGCTATCCCCGGAGAGGGCCATCCCGAAGCCTACCGTACCGATGAGGGCGCTTCCCAAGATGGCCCAGAGCATCAGGGAGGGGTCGCCAGTGAACGACCAGAGCGCCGCCGCTGCCACCGGTGCCAAGGCTTTGGCGACGTTGTAAGGAATCGTGAGTGCCCCGTTAATGGCCCCATAACGGGCCCGCCCCAAGAGATCGGCCACCGCCGTGCCCCGGACGATCGAGACGATGCCATTCCCTGTCCCATAAAGGGCGGCGAACAGCCCGAGCCACACGAGCGTGTGGGGTAGGACGAGCAGGGTTAGAACCGCGGCAGGGAGAAGTACTGTGATGGCTAGTCCCATTTCCCGGGTTCCCAGGCGCGTGCTTAATAGCATCAAGACGACGCGGCCCGCGACCTGCATGGGACCAATAATGGCCACACTCGTGAGGATCACTGACATCTCAACACCCCAGGCCGTCAGGAGCGGGACGTACTGGAAAATCATGGCCGACGTGGTGGCACTGGCGGCGGTAAACCAGAGCGCCAGGCCCCAAAAAACCCGGCTGCGCATGATGGTCGTCATCTCCTGCGTGGGGATCACTGTCTCCTGAGTCGCTGGCGGCTTTTCTGAGGGATGGATGGCGGGAGCACGCGGCACAAATAGAACATGCAACGGCAGACAGAGCGCGAGGTTGAGTCCCCCGAGCACGAGCAGCGCCTGGCGCCAGCCTATCGTCGCAATGAGATACTGCGTCAAAGGCATGAAGACGGTGCTGGCGAACCCGCCCACGAGTGTCATGGCGGTAATGCCGCGGCGTGCATTGGCCCCAAACGTGGCCGTGATAACGGCAAACGCGGGCTCATACAGCACCCCGGCCATACTGGCACCAATGCCTACCCAGATCAGGTAAAAGACCCACGGCGTCTCCACCTGGGCCCAGGCCAGGAGACATAGGCCCCCTGCCAGTGAGCTCAGCGTCATAACCCCTCTGCCGCCGTGGCGATCGATCCACACCCCGACGGGAAAGGCCATGGCTCCGGTGCTGAGCAAGCCGAGCGACAACGCGCCATTGAGCAGCGGACGCGACCAGCCGAGACTCTCCTGCATCGGGACCACGAAGAGAGAAAAGGCATAATACAGAGTGCCCCAGGAGATCACCTGGGCCACGGCCATGGTCCAGACCATGGCCCACGGGTGGTGTTGTAGGGCGGGCATACCACCGCGGCGCTGTCTGTCGACGCGAGGATGGGCTCTGCCCTGTATCTTTAGCCACGGCATGACGCTGGGCTTCCATAGTAATGCGGGTACGGCGCCGCCGAGCAGGCGGCAGCGGCAAGTCCAATGGGGCCTGTCTCAATGATGGCAATAGGCAGGTTTGGCGTCATATGCTATGTCTTTTCAGCCTCTGTCGATTCGCCAATGATACATTCATTCTGCACCAAACACTGCGTCACCTCCATCCAGGCTTCAACAGCCACCTGAAAGGCCGCGCGTCCGCGGTCGGTAATGGCGTAGATCTTGCGTTGGCGGCCCTGGACGACCTCGGTATGAGCGGTCACGTATCCCCCCCGTTCAAATCCCCGCAGCACCGGATATAGGGTGCCCTCAGTCGGTGAACAACAACCACGCGTGGTGCGTTCCACGGTGCGGGCAATCTCGTAGCCGTGCATCGGCTGCGTCTGCAAGACGCACAAAATAAAAAACTTGGAAAGACTCATTTTGATGAGGCCGTTCCAATAAGCGCGGTCGGTGTAGTCCACCGCTTGTCTTCCAGGGGTCTGTGTATGAGGTACTCGTTGTGCCATGAGCAACATGGTATACCTTGAGGGGCAATGTGTCAAGATGAGAGCACTAGGAGACGATTGGAGGGTGTTTTTTGTCCTTGAGTAATTTAATATTTCGTTTATTATCGAATTATTAAATACGCATGGGCAATGCGTGGTATGCACAAGTGCGCCACTGAAACGCAAGGCGCTATCAGTGAGTTGTTTGACGGCAGGCGTTATAGGAGCCTGATGCGGGGCGATTCACGATTTTCATCGAGGACTATATGGACACACAAGCAGCTATTGCCGCATTCGCTGCGCTGGCGCAAGATCATCGCTTGCAGGTCTTTCGCCTGCTCATGCGGCAGGCACCTTACGGCCTGCCTGCTGGGCAAATTGCCGATTGCCTTGGGATCACGGCTTCAACGCTGTCATCGCATTTGAGCCAGCTCGAACGGGCCGGGTTGTTGCGGTCATGGCGCGATCAGCGTCGGATCTTCTACGTCGCTGATACCGACGGCATCCGTGAGTTGCTCACGTTTCTTACGGAAGCGTGCTGTGAGGGGCATCCCGAACTCTGTGGCTATGGGCCTCAGGGCGACAAGCCGCCGGGCTTGGGCGCGCTGGCTACAAATACTGCAGGACGAGGGGTTCTTCTCAGCGATGACAAGGTTTTTCATGTCCTGTTTCTCTGTACCGGCAATTCCGCCCGCAGCATCATGGCGGAATGTATCTTGAACCGGCTCGGACGCGGCAAGTTCCGTGCTTATAGTGCGGGTAGCCAACCGCGCGGCACCGTGCATCCTCACGCCTTGGCATTGCTGCAACATTACCAGTACGACATCAGCCATCTCCACTCCAAAAGCTGGGACGACTTCAGCGGCCCGGACGCACCGCCGCTGGATTTTGTTTTCACGTTATGTGACGAGGCCGCCCAGGAGTGTTGTCCAGTCTGGCCCGGACAGCCCATGACGGCACACTGGGGACTTCCCGACCCAGCGGCTGTTGAAGGTACCGAATCCGTCAAGCGCTTTGCCTTTGTCGATACCCTGCGCATGCTGACGCAGCGCATCGATATCTTTGTCAATCTTCCGGTGACTAAGCTCGACCATCTCAGCTTGCAACGCCGCGTGGACGCCATTGGCAAAACCACGCCTCAATCGGCACGGTCCTGACAGGAGATCGACAACCCTACGTATGAAAGACAAATCATGAGTGACAGCGTTTATCACGTCTTGTTTCTGTGTACCGGCAACTCAGCCCGTAGCATCATGGCCGAAAGCCTTCTCAACCATCTCGGCCATGGAAAGTTCAAAGCCTACAGCGCCGGTAGCCGGCCGAAAGGCACGGTGCATCCCTACGCGCTGGACGTATTGAGCGATCATCGCTATGACACGACAGGACTGCGCTCCAAGAGCTGGGATGAGTTTGCGCGTCCTGAAGCCCCGCTGCTGCATTGGGTCATTACGCTATGTGACGACGCTGCACAGGAAGCGTGCCCCATCATGCCGGGTCGCCCGGTTAGCGCGCACTGGGGCTTGCCGGATCCCGCTGCTGTCAGCGGTCCTCCAGCTGAGCAGAAACAGGCCTTTGTCCACACCTTGCAGTCGCTCACCCAACGTCTTGCCGCCCTGGTGCAACACCATACGCCTGACCGCCAAGACCTACAACAGCACCTCCAAGCCATGGAAGAGGAGTAACCCAATGGCAACAGCTCCATCTCCGGCGACACCCGCCCGTGACCTGGGCTTCTTTGAACGGTATCTGACCCTTTGGGTCATTCTCTGTATTGCGGCCGGCATTGGGCTCGGCAAGCTGGCGCCCGGTCTTGCTGCATTCCTCGATGGTCTCGCATTGTATGCCAACGGCGCTCCCGTGGTGTCGATTCCCATCGCCATTTGCCTGTTTTTCATGATGTATCCCATCATGGTCAAAATCGACTTTGGCGAAGTGGTTAAATCCGGTAAAAATGTGCTGCCCGTGACACTGACCTTACTCATCAACTGGGCCATCAAACCGTTTACCATGTACGCCATTGCCGCGTTCTTCCTGGGCACCCTGTTCCTCGGCTTGATTGGGCCTGACGCGGTGGATCACGTCAAAATGCCGCTGGGGCTCAACCTGCCCGTCGGCGCCACCTATGGCGCCGGCCATGTGGTCCTGGAGGGTGGGGTCAAAATGCTCGAAGTGCCACTGTGGCGCAGCTACCTGGCTGGCTGCATTCTCCTCGGGGTGGCCCCGTGCACGGCCATGGTGCTGGTCTGGGGCTCTCTGGCCAAGGGTAATGATGGCCACACCCTGGTGATGGTGGCGATCAATTCGCTCGCTATGTTGTTGCTCTACGGCGTGTTGGGCGGCTTTTTACTTGGTGTGGGGAAGCTGCCGGTGCCATGGGAGGCCCTGCTGCTGTCGATAGCCGTGTATGTGGCGCTGCCGCTGGTAGCAGGCTATATGAGCCGTCGCTGGCTCATCCGCGCAAAAGGACAGGCATGGTTTCAGGCGCACTTCTTACCCGTTTTGACACCAGTGACGATCACGGCATTGCTCATTACCTTGGTGCTGCTGTTTTCCTTCAAAGGCAACGTCATCGTCGCCAATCCACTGACGATCGTGTGGATTGCCATTCCGCTTTTTCTGCAAACCGTGCTGATCTTTTGGCTTGGCTATGGTGTGGCCCGCCTGTTTCGGTTCACCTACGAAGATGCCGCGCCTACCGCCATGATCGGCGCCTCCAATCATTTTGAAGTGGCCATCGCCACTGCCACCATGCTGTTCGGCCTATCGTCTGGTGCCGCCCTGGCCACAGTCGTAGGGGTTCTGATCGAAGTGCCTGTCATGCTGATGCTGGTGCGTGTTTGTCAACGCACGCAAGGGTGGTTTCAACACAGTTCTAAGAGCGGATAGCATGAGCTTGCAAAGTACTTGGAACACTTCTTAACAAATTCCTAACTTGACTTCGTTTACAGTCAAGATGTAAGATACTTTACTGTAAACAAAGTTGATCTTATATGTATATCTCGTTGTTCATTGCGAGGTATAAGTTGTAGAGCTGCATCTAGAGCGGTAGATGCTCGACTCAACAAGGATTTATGAAAGAGGTGTTTCGATGAATGTTCGCATGATGAAGAGCCTGTGGGTTGTTTGTCTTTTGCTTCTAGTAGCTTTGCTATTCTATGCAGACGATGTGCGGGCACAGGCGTCCGCCCTGCGTGGTAAAGTTGTCGTCGACGGCTCTAGCACTGTGTATCCTGTGACCGAAGCGGCGGCAGCGGCGTTTCGCAAAGATTTTCCAAATGTTGACGTGACAGTGGCAATCTCGGGGACGGGTGGCGGCTTCAAGCGCTTTGTCAAAGGTGAGACCGACCTTTCAGACGCATCCCGCCCTATCACACCGGCGGAATTTCAAGCCGCCAAGGAAAACGGTGTACAGTTTATTGAACTGCCCGTTGCCCTCGATGGCCTCTCGGTTGTGGTCAATCCGCAAAACGACTGGGTTGACCAGCTCACCGTTGAGCATCTGCAAGCGATCTACCTCGAAGATGGCAAGGCGCGCAAGTGGAGCGACCTGAACCCAGGATGGCCGGATCAGACCATTAAAGTGTATTCGCCCGGCACCGACTCTGGCACGTTTGATTACTTCAAAGAAGTTGTGGTGCCCAAGGACAAGAGTTTGCGGCCTGACATGTCAACGAGTGAAGATGACAACGTCTTGGTTACGGGGGTGGCGGGCGATCGGTATTCTATAGGTTATTTCGGCGCCTCGTATTATTACGAAAATGAGAGTAAATTGAAGGCCGTGCCCATTGTCAATCCCGCGACTGGCAAGGCGGTGCTCCCCACACCGGAGCACGTCATCAATGGCGATTACGCCCCGCTGAGTCGGCCGCTGTTTATCTATGTCAATTACGACTCGCTGCGCCGCCCTGAGGTGCGCCGGTTTGTTGAATTTTACCTCGAACACGATGCTAAGTTCGCCACGCAAGTCGACTATGTTGCGGTGCCGGACGAAGTCGGTACCCATGCCGAGGCGTTCCTCAAACAGCGCCTGACCGGTTCGACTTATGTCACCAAGGACATGGAGAAGTCTGAAGGTGGACTACGCTCGGTCTACCAACAGGCAAACCTCATCGACACCAAATAACGTTGCCAGCGGCTATGGTGGCCCTCCGCTTGCCTGAGGGTAAGGTGGGGGGCATGTGATTGGACGTCCAGCAAGGTTGAAGTCGTGGAACACACCCATCCAGATACAGCGGTATCGCCAGCAGTACTGCTCGAAAGGCGAGGCCGGCTGCGCTCGAACCGCACACAACGCGTCCAGGAATCCGGCATTGTCGGGGCGCTGATTAGCGCCACGGTTTTCTCTGTTTTGGTGACTATCTCGATCATCTTTATTCTGGGCCTTGAAACCGTGCATTTCTTCCAGCAGGAGGAAGCGAGCCTGGGTGAGTTCTTTGGCCAAACGCAGTGGAATCCGCTGCTGGGTGCCGAGAAACATTTTGGCATTTGGCCGCTCGTTTGCGGTACGTTTTTGGTGGCCGGCATCGCCTTGCTCGTGGCCGTCCCCATGGGCCTTGCCACCGCCATCTACCTGAGTGAATACGCCAATCCGCGCGTGCGTGCCGTGCTGAAGCCTGCCCTGGAAATCCTCGCCGGCATTCCAACGGTTGTCTATGGCTTTTTCGCCTTGGTTCTCCTCACGCCGGGCTTGAAAGTGCTGCATGAAGGATTTGGTTCATACAACGCGCTGGCAGCGGGCATTGCCGTCGGCGTTCTGATTCTGCCCATTATCAGTTCGCTTTCGGAGGACGCCCTGCGCGCCGTGCCGCAGAGCCTCCGCGATGGCGTCTATGGACTTGGCGGCACGCCATTTGACGCTGCCACCAAAGTGGTCTTCCCGGCTGCGCTTTCTGGGATTGTCTCCGCCGTTCTTTTAGCCGCTGCACGCGCCGTTGGCGAGACCATGATTGTCGCGCTGGCGGCTGGGAGTACGCCGAAGCTGACGCTGGATGTGCGCGAGGAAATTCAGACCATGACCGGCTTTATGGTACAGATGGCGTTGGGGGATGTCTCGAATTTTGGCGTCGAATATTTTTCCATGTACGCTGTGGCCGCAACTTTATTTGTTATTACCTTTGCACTCACCATTATCGGGGCGATCATCCGTAAGCGCTATCGCGAGGTCTATGAATGAACCGAGCCACCGTCCCTCAGCCTGTCGTCATTTTCAGCCCTGAGCGCATGCGCCAGGTATATCGTCCCGTCGCCAGGCGGCACCTGGTCGAACGCGGGTTTCGTTGGTTGTGCTTTGCGGTTGCCAGCTCTGCTGTGCTGCTTCTGTGCATTTTTCTGGCAGCCATTTTATATCAAGGACTCACGGCCCTGTCGCTCGACTTTCTGACGCATCCGCCCAGCCCAAATGCGCAGGAGGCGGGTTTTCACCCGGCCATCTTGGGCACGGTTTGGCTGCTGGTTCTGGTGGCATGCCTGTCCCTGCCAATGGGTGTGGCCACCGCGATTTTGCTTGAAGAATTTCGGCCCCGCCAGTCTATTTTTCGCCGCCTCCTCGATTTTGTGCAGACCAATATCACCAATCTGGCCGGCGTCCCCTCGGTGGTGTATGGCATCGTCGGTCTAACCGCTTTTGTCTCGATGTTCCAACTTTTTGGCGGGGCGATGAATCCCGCCTTTGAATGGGGCGTGACTTACTACGACCAGTTTTTCAACGAGGCGGAGCAGGTGTTGATCGTTCCTGTTAGCGGTCCCAACGCACCATATGTGGAACCTGAGGCAGGTCTGCAGGCCATGACGCAGGAGGGTCACACGGTCACGGTTCACACCATCGGTCCCGACGCACCGTGGCCACAGGACCCAGCGTTGGCGCCGCGCACGCTCAGGGAAAACGACATGGCGGGACGCATCAACGAGCGCGCGTGGTATTATGTCCGCATTCCCTTCGGTCGGGGCGTCCTGGCCGGAGCGCTGACGCTCATGCTCGTCATTCTCCCGATCATGATTATCTCGGCACAGGAGGCGCTGCGCGCCGTACCCAATTCCCTGCGCGAGGCCGCCCTTGGTTTGGGTGCCACGCGCTGGAAAGTGGTCCAGCGCGTCACCCTTCCCGCCGCGCTCCCAGGGATCATGACGGGCGCTATTTTGGCCATGAGCCGTGCTATTGGAGAGGCTGCTCCTCTCTTGATGATCGCAGGGATTGTGTTCATCTCCAATCCGCCAAGTAATTTGATGGATGACTTCACGGCCATGCCCCTACAAATTTATAACTGGGCACAAAGACCGCAGCGGGAATTCCACGACATTGCGGCCAGTGGCATCATCGTTTTATTAGCCGTGCTACTTTGTTTCAATGGGGTGGCTGTATGCATTCGCCAAAAGCTTCACAAACCCTTATCATAATCACAAGCAGAGTAAAAATATGAACGACAGAAAGGTCAACCCGGTAGCAACGTGGCCGCAACGATCTGATCATACCCTCCTATCCTTTACGCATGGAACACGGCGGGCTCTGAAGCGCGGCGATAGCCACGAGGACTGCA
>Ga0214472_10000380_pt1 | contig 55746 bp, 76 predicted proteins | sample RVTome_6_FD_207662 | JGI IMG/M metagenome (GOLD analysis project Ga0214472, IMG submission 207662) | Soil microbial communities from uranium-contaminated site in the Upper Colorado River Basin, Wyoming, United States - RVT140D175 | ecosystem: Environmental > Terrestrial > Soil > Contaminated >...
TCGAGGACGGCGGCGATGGCACCCAGGGCGGGGGACATCAGCACCAGCAGGTCGAGTGACGTGCCGAGCAGGGGTGCTAGGTCGCTAAAGATCGAGGCCAGCGCGGGCAGCACGTTCTCAGCGAGCTCCCCGAACCCTGGAATCAGATCTTCGCGGGCGAGGGTCACGAGGTCGAGCAGCGTCGGCAGCAGCTCCTGGCCCGCTGCGGCGACGGCGTTCTGGAACTCGGCGGTCAGCTTGCGCTGCTGGTTCGCCAGGCCCTCGCTCGTGCGGGCGAAGTCGCCCGCCGCGATGGAGGACTGCTCGGTGATGAGCTGGTAGCGGGCCTGAAGCTTGTCGCCCTCGGTGAGCTCTTCGCCCACGGCGGCCAGGCCCAACTCGAAAGCCTTGGCCTCGACCTGCGCCGCGTTGAACGAGATGCCCAGCCCACGCAACGGTTCGACCTCACCGATCAGACCCGACCGCAGCTTCTCCAGTGTCTCCTCGATACCGAGGTTGCCGAACGAGGCCAAGTCCGCCGCTAGCGTGATGATCTTGGGGGATAGGTCGGTCGCGACCTGTTGCGTGACGCCGAGCGCTTGGAACAGGTTGCCGAACGTGCCCGCCGCTTCGAGGGCCGCCTGCTCGGACAGGCCGATGCTGTCTGCCGCTTCGCGGGCGAACGTCTGGACGATGGGTATGCCATCCCCGAACACGGCGGTCGCCTTCGACGTGGACTCAGCCAGGTTCGATGCTGCCTGCGCCGCGTCGAACAGGCCCTTAGCAATCGCGGCGGCACCGATCCCTGCGAGCGCCTGCCGTAGCCGGGACGTGGCGCCAGCAGACGTGTCGGCTTCGCGGCCGAGGTCGCGCACAGCGCGTTGGGCCTGAGTGGTATCGGCCTCGACCGACACGTCCTCTATCCCGTCGAGCTGCTGCTTCAGAGTGTTGATTCGGCGGGTCGCTTCGCCGCTCTGATCGACAAGTACCCGGACCTCTTCGTTGGTCAGGCTCTCGTCGCCAAGCTGCCTTTCCAGTTGCCGAAGGGACTGCTCAGCCTGCTTGATATTCGCGGTGAGGACGATGGCTCGCTGCTCGCCCGTGAGTCCCGCGAGCCGATCTGAGATGCGCCCGAGGTCTGCTGTCGCGTTGTCATCGACATCAACGTCAACATCGACCGTGACGGAGGTATCCGCCGCGTCGAGCGCGGCATTTACCTCGCCGGTCAGCTCGGTCGCGTCCCCAGTGACGACGATGGCGGTGTCAGCGGCCTCGACTGCGCGGGTTATCTCCGGGGAGACAGTCGATACGTCGGCGCTGATCGTGACGCTGGTGATCTGGTCGAGCGCCCGGCCCAGTTGCTCAACACGGTTGAGGGCTTGGGTGATGCTCAGCTCTAGGGTTGCGCCAAGCCCAACATCGCTCACGCCCCGGAGGGTACCTGCCCGTCCTGGTCCGTAGCGGCAGCCTGGCTCTTCGGGACCATCGGCACATCAGGGATCACGGCGTACGCGTCCCACGCTGCGCGCTGCTGCACCAACTGCTCACCGACACCCATCAGCGCCGCGATGAGCGACAGGTCCATGCCGTCCGCCTCTGTCGGGCTGATAGGCCCGTGGTTCTGCGTGGTGCGGGCGAGCGACAGGTAGATCGGAGTGAACTCGTCAAGCGCCCCACCGGTCCGCCACGGCTCATCCATGAGCGTGCGTGGCGCGGTGGGGCTCAGCCAGGGCCCGAGGGCACCGACCGCCAATGGTTGAGGCAGCGGTTCGGTAGACCAGGGTCGAGGATCCACGCCGGGTAGTGCATGGCGTCGGGCACGTCGTCCAGCGCCAGGGTGGAGAACACGAGCGCCCACCAGCCAAGCGTCTGCTCCTCGCGGGCCGCGTCCATCTTCTGCGCGCTCGACCTGTCGCGCGCCCGTATCTCAGCCAGCTCCTGCGCGTGGTCCTCGTTGCTGACCTCCTTGGCCTGCAGTCGGTCGGACAGCGCGGTGGCCTCTGCCTGGAGGTCGCGCCCCTCCGCGGTGACGCTGGCAGCGAGCCCGGCGAGCTCGTCCTGCGCGTCCTGTAGGGCGAGGCGTATCTCTTTCAGCTCCCCGAGGAACGGGCGGCGGACGCGCACGGTCTTGCCCTCAGAGAAGTGGAATCTGATGATGCCGTTGGTAACGAACTCCAGGCCGTCAGTGACGGGCTCTGGCGCGGTGGGTGCGGTGTCGGTCATGCCGCAACCTTAGTCACCTACCCTCACGTCACGGGCGGAACCGCGTTTTCAGAGCCGCGTACTTCAGTGATGGGCCCCAGGTGGCTCGCACCGCCCGCTCCCACCAAGGCTTCGCCTTGTTGCCGGGGTGGTTGACGTGGCGGAAGTGCACGGTCCGGCCGTGCCACACGAACACGAGCACACCGCCAGCCCGCTTGGGGCGGATCACATGCGGCGGCGAACCCTGATCCGTGGTGCGGGCCTGCACAACCGGGGCGACAACACGGCCTTTCACACGGTCCGCGGCGAACGACGTGATGCGATGGTCGCGACGGATCGAGCGGCGCAGCTCACCCGTGTCGATGGGTGCGTAGGGCCGGATCCGGTCCGGCATGTCGTCCAGTGCGGCGCTGTGCACGTCGCGCGCCCAGCGCCCCACCGCCGTGCGTAGCCGGACGGTGTTGACGGCAGCCATCAGAAGGCGTCGCTCAGCGACACCGCGACCCGGAGCGTGCCGCCGCCGACGCCGCCCTGAGCGTTCTCGTTGACCCAGCGCAGGAACGCCACCGACCCGCAGCCCGGCAGCGTCCCGGCCCGTTCCCCTGAGAGCAGCGCGTTGAACATGAGCACGGCGTCCTCGTATATCTCGCGGGCGCTAGCTGTCTCCTCCGCTGCGCTAGGGATCTGCGGGCTGTGCCCCTCGCCGCCCACCGTGGGCACGCACCGGATGATCGTCACCGCGAGCACCGCCGCGCGCATGGCGTGCCCGGCGTCCCCGAGCAGGGCGTTGGGGTTCTCCTGTAGCGGGTTGCCTTCGATCCCGTACGTCGACTCCACGAACACGGTGACCTGCCCGTCGCAGTGACCCTCGTCGGTGGCATCGAACGCGGGGAGCCCGTTGGCGACGTAGCGGCGCTCGGGCAAGTCCTGACCCTCAGCGGTGTAGTAGTCCACTACGGCGTCGAGGCACGCCTGCGCTACGTCGAAGAGGCGCGTTGTCGGGATCACGACGGCAACGGTACTTGCATGATGGCGGCGGCTGCGCGCTCCGCTGCCCGCCCATCGGTGTGCGCGTACACGGAGGCGACCATGCGGGCCTGCGCGGCGGCGTGCCGTTCCGGGTGGTCGAGCACCGTGAGCACAGTCGGTACCAGCTGCTCGGGCTCTTCGACGTGAGGCATCCCCTGCACCCAAGACCAGAAGCGACCGCCATGATCCACGTCGCGCCGCCACCACGGCGCCGACACCCAGATGATCGGCTTGCGCGTCGAGGCGAACTCGGGGCCCGTGCTGCTGTTGTCCACGACGAGCACATCGGCCTCGTCCATGACCGCAGCGAAGTCCTCGACGGCGCGCACACCCATGCGCGCCCAGTCGGTGCGGTACTGCCGCCACCAGCGCGGGTGCCCGTGACCGACGAGCTCAGCGCCACGAGCAGCGAGCGCGTCGCGCAGGTCAGGCATGACCGGGCGGTAGTGCGACCAGGCCGTCCCCGCCTCGGGGCACAGGCTGTTCGGCCAGTGCATAGCGACCGCTACGCGCAGCGGGCCGGACTGTCGATTCGCGAAATCGCGATTCGCGATTCGCGATTCGCGATTCCAGCGGTCCAACTTCGCGCACCCCGCCACGACCGTCCGCGCCTCCGGGTAGCGGGCCAGCCAGCGCTGCGCTGATGACTCGCTCGGGCACACGAACAGGCGCACCTGCTCCATGCCGTTGCCCCCGGCGTAGGACGGGTGCCGGGCCGCAGTCTCGTCGCCGTGGTAGCTCTGATCGGCGCCGTGGCTCACGAGCACGCACGGCACGCCGGGCCCGAGGCGCTGCACGTCCGACGCCCCAGCGACGAGCCACAGATGCCCGGAGCGGTCCTCGCGCCCGAGCGGGCGACCCCAGGGGCGGCGCATCGGCGCCCACCACTCCCCGAACACTCCGGGTGGCAGCGCCTCCACGATGGGCGCCAGGTGCTCCCGGTAGTGCGGCAAGCTGGCGTACGCCTGGATCACGAACCCTCCCTAGCGTCCCACGAGGCGCCCCCAGGTTGCCCCAGGCGCTCCCGAGCGGGCCGCGTGGGCGCGGATAGCCACCGATCCGCTACGGGGCTTGTAGCGCTGCCAGCAGCGTCTTGCGCTGGGCGCCCTCCGGGGCTGACTCCAGCTCGACCATCGCCCGAGCACGCACCGGGTCGCCGCCCACCCAATCCAGCACGCTCGCCACGTTCCCACCGATCCGGCCCGCAGCCTCTTCCAGCGCCGCCAGGTACGCCGCCTCCCTGGCCTGCGCGTCCGCGTCCTCCTGGGTCGTCGTGCCGTGCTCGTACTCTGCGCGCCCGTCGAGGATCAGCGCGCGCAGCCGGTCGTCCGGGGCGTGCGCCAACTCGTCGCGGTGGCGGCGCGTGAAGCAGTCCGGGTCCGTGCAGTCATCCGGGTCGAGGTCATCCCAGGTGCGGGCCACTGCTGCGAGCTCGTCCGGGGTGGCGCCGAGGTCGCGCAGGCGGGACAGGAACTGGTCGAGCTCGCCACGGATCTCGCTGGCCGCATAGCGGGGCGGGCCAGCTGGCTGGTATGGGTCTGGCATGGCGCGGAGCCTACGCGGTCACACCAGGGACCGCAGGATCGCCTCGGCCAGCAGCGGCGGCACGGCGTTGCCGACCTGCTGAAACTGCTTCGTGCGGCTCCCAACCCAGGGATACCCGTCAGGGAAGGACTGCAAGCGTGCCGCTTCCTCCAGTGTGACGCGCACGCTGCCGGGGGTGTCCTGCCGGGGCGGGTCGCCTGGCTTGCGGTAGCCGGGTGCCGCGACGATCTCGGGGTGGAACGAGCCGACGATGGTGGTCGAAGGCCGCTCCCACACCCATGACGCTGCATCATGGCCGAACGCGATCACCGGAGCCGCTTCGGTCACAGGATCATGCAGTCGCCGGTTGACTGACTTACCCTGCCGCAGCCATCGGCCTTCGGCTATCTCCCGCTGGAGCACGAGACTCGACCCATGAGTGTCTGAGCCCCACATGCGACCATCGCCTGACTTCCCAGCGTGCAATGTCGGTGCCGGGCGGGCGTCCGCTCCCCATTCCAGCGCCTCGGCCATCGTGACGTACATCGGCAGGCCGAACAGGTCATCCGGCACTGGCCCTTTGCGGCGAGGGTCGTAGCCACGGTGCGTCGGGGGCGGCGCTGTGACCCGGCGCGAGGCGTGGGCCATGAGCACAGCGCGCTTGCGGACCTGCGGCACTCCGTACCGCTCCGAGCTCAGCACACCGGCCCATGCGCTGTAGCCCCCGCCGCGCAGCCAGTGCGCGTACGCCTTCCACAACGGCAGCACCGCGGGCGCCTGCTCCATCGCCACCCACTCGGGGTGCAGCACGTCGATCCAGCGGCCTGGTTCCAGCGACAACCAGACCAGCGGGTCCGGGCTGGGGCGTGCCAGCCAGTCCCCGTCGTGCGCCGCCTGCACCAGTGCTGCGATGTGCTCGCGCCCCTCACCCTTCCCGGCCTGGCTGAACGCTGGGCACGGCGGGCTGGCGATGACACCAGCGACGCGCCCAGCGAACGCTTCGGGCGGGTAGTCAGCGACGCTCGCACGGATCGTGAGATGCCCCGCCGCGGCCCTTGTCTGGCACGCGGCCTTGTCCCATTCGATGCCGACCGTGGTGCGTCCCAGCCGTCGTGCTGCCACGTCCCAGCCGCCCGGCCCACCGAAGAGGTCTACGTCGATCACGCCGCTACCTTAGCGCGCTTTAGCGACTCCCGCCGCGTCGCCCAGCCCTGCCCGGTAGATGCCCTCCAGCGCCGACCAGCGGTGAGCCTCGGCCCACGCCAGCGACGCCTCCTGCTGGGTCCGCAGCGCCTCCCCGTCCACAGCCAGCCGGTCGAGGCTGAGAGCGAGCTCTCGTGGCATGGCTGAGTGGAGGCGCAGCTCGCCAGCCGCGGTTCTGAGCGACCCAGAGGATCGCACCGGGACACGCAGCGTGGGCCACCAGTCGTTGGGCGCGCAGTCCGACATGACCACGGCCAGGCCCGAGGCCATCGCCTCCTGCGCTGGGAGGCAGAGCCCGCCGTAGCGGCGTGGCAGCACGAGCACGTCGGCGTCCTCGTAGAGCGTCCAGTAGTCGGCCCGCCCTCCCGGTTCGCAGTCGAGGTCGACGTGGCGCGGCACACTGGCGCGCGGCAGCAGGCGATCCTGTGTGAGCATCCGTACGCGCATCGGCTGGCGCACGGAGCGCAGCGCCTGGAGCAGCAGCGTCGTGCCGTTGCGGTCAGCAGCAGCGCGGTGCCCGGCGACGTGCAGCACCCTGAGCGGGCCGTCGCGCTCGGGCACCGTGAACGGGAAGCGGTCGTCGGCCACGGGCACCGGGACGAGCTGCGTATGGGCGGGCAGGTGCTCCATGCGCCACGGCGTCGGCACCCACAGAGCGTCAGCGGGCGGCGGCTCAGCCTGGTTGTAGAACTCGGGCATGACCGCCAGGACCGTCGCGCACCCGGCCTCGCTCGCCCACCCGTAGAAGCGCGGGTCGTAGGCAGTCTCAGCCAGGTACACGACATCGAGCCCTGCCAGGAACTCGCGGCAGGCGGCCTCGGCCAACCCGCCCTCGTAGGTCACGACCGCTGCGCCGGGGTAGCGGTCCAGCTGCGCGGGGAAGCCCTTGGCCTCGGCGCCTGGTTCGCGCACGACGAGCGTGCGGTCGGGGTGCAGCGCCCGGTAGAGCTCGTGCGTCATGCGGCCCAGGCCGCGCTCGTCCGCGCGGGCAACGAGGCCCCAGATCACGACGCCCACTTGGCGTCGGCGTCCTCGACGGGTTCGCTCAACGGCAGCGGCGGGCGCCCCAGCCACCGCCACAGGCTCTCCATGACAGTCTCGGGGTCGGCTACCAGCGCCTCGTAGACCAGCCAGCGCCAGCGACGCGCTCTGCGCTGGAGCCACGCGAAGATCCGTTCGTACGCCTCCATGACCTCCTCCTCGGCGCGTGCCGGGTCCGGTTCGTGCCGCACGACCTTGCTCGCCATCATCGGGCCCCAGGCCCGGATGGTCACGACCACGGCGTCCGGTGTCGCGCCGCGCAGCTCACGGTCGGTCGGCCAGTGCCGTTCATCCAACCCGCCGTGGGGCATCGAGTAGTGGACGACTTTCAGCTTGCTGTCCGCGCTGAGCAGCCGGGCCGTGAGATGCCCGCCCGTCGATTCGCCGCCCAGGACGAGCACCTGCATCACAGGCCCAACCCGTAGCGCTCGATCAGATCCTCTCTAGAGGCAGGCGCCCACCAGTCGAGCGGCAGGCTGGGGTCATCGAAGGGGTGCGTGAACCGCTCGCTGTCGGGCGGGCAGCCGCCCCACTTGGATGCGTAGTAGCCCTGGTGGGCGTCGAAGTTGACGACGGTACGCCCAGGGTTGACTGCGAGCAGCCGGTCGTAGCCGCGCCCGTCGCGCGCCTCGCCGCCGACCTCCACAGTCGGGAGAGCGGGGCGCCCCGATGCGAGAGCGAGCCGGTAGCGCCACTCGGTGTCCTCGTAGTAGGCGGGGAAGAACCCCTCGTCCCACAGTCCGGCGAGGTCGAACGCGGCGGCGTGCAGCGCGACGGCGTGCCACTGGCATGGCATCCCGACCACGCCGAGCTCGTCGCTGGCGGCGGCTTCGACTAGGCGCATCCCGCCGTCCGGGCCGAACAGCATCGACGTGGACACCCACAGCAGCAGATCGTCGCCGCGCTCCCGCATCCGGGTGACGCCCAGGTTCATGGAGCGGGCCACCCCGATGTTGCGGCGCGGCAGGTAGTCGCGCTCATGGGTGTGCGGCGGGGGGCGGTGCAGCTCGCCCGGCATGTTGCGGAGGCCACGGTCTGTCTGGTCGATGACGAACAGAGCGCGCTGTAGCTCGGGGTGCATCGACGCGACGCACGACCTGGCGCGGGCAGCGTCCAGCACTGGCAGGACGACGATCATTTGGCAGACCTCTTTCGCCCCCGAATGCACCTAGCGCACTCCGACTGATGCCCGTCCTTCGTCAAGCGGTTGCGGCTGAACTGATCGAGCGGGAGCATCCGCTTGCATCTGCTGCACCACTTCATCCCCGTGGGAGCACCCCGGTTCCTCCCCCGACGTTCTGCTCTGGGCATATCCATCCGCGGCTTGCGACGGGCGAGGGCCGCACGGATGTCGTCAGCGGTGATTCCCAGCACCTCCATCGAGCGTTCAGATCTAGTAAGGATCTTGGAACCCCAGAGCACGACGAGTGCATCTGCCTTCGCTGCGGTAGCCACCTCGGCGTGAGTGAGTCGGCGTTGACGAACGGGGCTACCGGTCCGGTGCCACCGTTGATAGTGCTTGGCGCACATGCCACGGCACGAGGCCGCTGTGTCACACCCATCGACCAGGCACGGACCTTCCCAGCCGATGTGCAGTCCCATCTGGCTCTCGACTTCGCGGTACACGTCGACCGACCTTAGCGCAGTTTAGCCTCGCCGTAGGAACCCGTTGGGCGCGCAGGTCAGCAGCAGGCGTTCCATCGCCCGGTCGGCGTACCAGTCCGGGTTGCGGGCCAGCCACTCATCGACCGCCTCACGCGGGCCAGGCCCCCACTCAGGGATCACCTCGTGCCCCAGGTCTGTGTCCTCGACCACGATGACCGTCGCAAGCGGGCCGTACGCCTGAAGCTCTGCGAGGACGTGGGGGGCGGTGTGATCAGAGTCGAGGATCACGAGCACCGGGCCAGGGTCAGCCTGGCACGCCAAGTCCACCATCCCAACCACGTGCGTGTCGACGCTGGAGCCCTTGATGTAGCGCAAGCGCGGATGGGTTGGGCGCATCTGGCCTCGCGGGTCGGGGCCGATGTCGTCGGTGTCGTGGATGTCGATGGCGATGACCTGCCCCTGGCCGAGCAACTCCAGCATGTGCGCCAGGAACAGCGACGAACCGCCCCGGTAGACGCCGCACTCGATGATGACCGTGGGCCGCAGCGCGTGGATCAGCTCGGCGTAGATCACCATGTCAGTCGGTGCCTTCCAGCACTCGTGGCCCCACCAGGTGACCGAGGCGTAGCGGTCGGTGTCGTACCAGAACCGATGAAAGTCGGCCACGATGCTGACGGCCCGGCCTCGTGCCCACTCTGCGGTCGGGTACCTCTGGGCCAAGGCTTCAGGGTCTATCACGGTGCGCCCTTGCTGCCGTAGAGGTAGGACTGGTCGGTAGGGTCGCGCAGCTCGGGCATCGGGACGAGCCATCGCCCGCCGAACTCGGGGTGCTGTTCTACGATCCGCGAGCTCCAGTTCCAAGCGAGCACGAGGATCACGTCGGGCGGGTCCTGAGCGAGCACGTCAGGATGCCGCACGGGGACATGGACGCCGGGCAGGTAGCGGCCCTGCTTGCCGGGCGTCGCGTCCACGACGTATTCGATGGTCCCTTCGGGCAGGCGCAGAGCGTTGAGCAGCATCGTGCCCTTCGCTGCGGCGCCGTACCCGGCGATGCGAGCCCCGCTGGCGGCGAGGTCGACCAGTCCGGCGCGCACCGTTTCGATGCGTAGGTCGACGCGCTTCTGGAGGTCCGTGTAGAAGTCGCGTCCGGCCATCCCGGCACGGCGCTCGGCGTCGAACATCGCAGCGACAGCGGGCGTGGGTTGGGCGGCGCCCTGGTGCATGACCGTGACCCGCAGGCTGCCGCCATGACTGGCGAGGCGTTCCACGTCCACGACGGCCAGGTCGGCGCGGCGGCAGGCCCGGCTGAAAGCGGTGAGCGACCAGTAGAACAGGTGCTCGTGGTAGGCGGTGTCGTAGAGGCAGTGCGCCACGAGGGGCGCCACATACGGTGTCTCCACGACGAGCAGCCCGTCCGGGGCGAGCCCGGCGTGGACGCCTTCGAGGATGTCGATGATGCCCGGAGCGTGGGCCAGGACGTTGTTGGCGTGGATGACCCTGGCCGTGCCTCGTATCAGCCCGCCTGACTGGCGCGTAAAGAACTCCTGCCTCGTGCAGACGCCCGCCGCGCGGGACTGCTCAGCCAGGTTGTCGGCGGGCTCCCAGCCGATAGCGGGCACGCCGTGCTCGACGTAGCGGGCCAGCAGGTAGCCGTCGTTCGATCCGATCTCAGCGACCAGATCATCCGGGCCGAGAGCTAGACGGCTGACGAGGGAGTCCACGAGGGCGTGGCACTGATCGACGTAGGGGCTGTTCACGCTGGAGTGGTAGGCGTAGTCGCCGCCGAACAGCATGGCCGGGTCGACGCCCTGCCTGAGCTGCACCGTGCCGCACGGCGAGCAGACGCACAGCGCGAGGGGAAACATCTGCTCGGCCTGGTCGGGCGAGTCGAGGAACGCGTTGGCGAGCGGCATCAGCCCCAGGTCGAGGATCGTGTCGCCGTCCTCTAGCGGGCGCCCGCACACCCGGCAGGTCATCGCATCGCCCGCCTGACGTTCTCGCCCTGGGTCACGGGCTCCAAGTGACGCGGATTGACGCAGCGACGATGCAGGCAGGCCGACCCACGTGGACATGTGTTGTCTCCGTTGTGGCACGTGTGATCGATGTTCAGACCCACCGGAATTGGCCCGACGAGCTGCTCGTAGGCCCATCGATGGATGTTCACCGTTTGGCCCTCCATGGTGCAGTTGCCGTACCCGGACTTGCCGATAGATCCTTGCCAGTGCCAGCAATCATCGGGCCCGCGCTTATCTGTCAGCGCCCAAAACCTCTCTAGATCGGAGCCGCCGACGTTAGGGCGGCGCCCGGCCTGTGGGTCACCGTGCCGCCGCCAGCGCGGCCCGTGAACGGTGCACAGCCCACGTGCGTGAGCAGGCTCATCGCATTCCTCGACTGAGCAGATAGGTCGCTCGTAGCCATCCCATCGTCCGGGTCTAACCCCTTCGGGGTCGCCGGTCTTGTACCACCGTAGATAGTGCTTGCGGCACCAGCCTCTGGCCTTCACCGGGTCATCGCAGTCATTGACCGAGCACCGTTTCGAGCATGGACTGCATCCGATGGTTGTAGGTGTGGTGGGCGAGCGTGTGCTCCCGGCCTGCCGCGGCGATCGCTGCCCGTTCGGGTTCGTTGGCGGGGTCGAGGTAGTAGCGGACAAGTCGGGCGAGCTCATCGAAGTCGCCGAGGTCGTAGCACGCGAGGTGCTCGCCTTCCTGCCAGAGCGGCCCATCGGTGACCCCTTCAACCCTCGGATGGATCAGGAAGCCGCCCCGACCCAATGTTTCAGGGATTCTATCACTCACATAAAGAGTGGCGCCGCCCGCCAGGCAGGAGTCACCGACGACGACCTTCACCGTCGCGTAGAGCGACCGCAGCCGGGCCTCACGGACCGCGGGCATTCGCACGCCCTGCTCGGTCACACCAGGCAGGACCGCGAACCCTGCACCGACCGTGGCGCGCACCGTGTCGATGGCCTTCGTGCGGTACGGCTCCCACTCCTTGTGCGGGTACGGGTGCGACCCGACGAACACGACCTCATGCGGCCACGCCACCGGGTCCGGCACGCCAGGAGCGCAGTCGAACGCGCTCACACCGGGCGGCGACCAGTGATGGTTCACGCCAGCGGCCTTCCAGCGCTCGTCGTTCCCACCGTCCGGCGAGAAGAGGTGATCCGTGCGGAAGAACGCTTCGGACTCGATCTGGTACTCGCGGTCGAGGCCCCACCAGCGGTCCAGGTGGAAGCTCACCGTGGGGATGCCGAGCACCCGCAGGTCGCGCAGGGCACGCACCGCGGCAGGGTTGTCGGTGTCCCACGTGCGCGTCCAGAGCAGCATCGTCGCCCGCCGTGCCCGCATCTGGCGGGGCAGCGACTGCCACTGGCGGCGCATCCGGTCCTCTTGGATCGTGATGACCTTGTGGCCCAGGTGCTCTAGCGCCTGGCGGACGTGGACCTCAGTGCAGAACGGGTGACGGAACCTAGAAGTTCCCAACGTAGAACAGGGTGTGGGGAACCATGGGCATCACCTCCCGTGGCGACGCGGCGCGCGCGTCTTGGCTCGTGTCTCCTCGGAGACGGCGCGGTGTGTGCCCATCGAGCGCCGACCCTACTGCTAGCGCAGCGTGCTCAGGTGTATGCCCGACGCTCGCCCGGCGCGCGTGACGGCACGAACACCGTGGCACCACGTCGACCAGACCCGAACCGCGTCGACGCTATCCAGAGGTCGACCTCGGGGAGCCCGGTCATGCCCTCGGGGAACAGGGTCAGCGGGTCGATCACCGCGAGCGTGACGCCCTGCCGGGTGATCGTCGTGACCCGCTTCGGGAGGCGGCACTGGGAAGCCATCGCCGGGTCGCACGACAGGACGAGCTGGCAGGCAAGCGTCGCCGCCGACCAAATACCACCGATAGGCGGGGCCTGCCCGTACAGGTACTCGACGCTGAACGTGTCCTCCTCGGTGTCGGCACGGTCGAGGCGCTGGCATGACGGCCAGGACTGCCGCTCAGCCGAATCGGACTCGGGCAGGTAGACGAGCCAGCGGTGGTCGTCCACGCGGTAGCGCGCCGGGTCCACGACCACCCCGTCGATCTTCACTTCGACCACATCGACAACGGGGTGGCCGGGCAGTTCGATCATGCTCAGCGACCCGCAACCGCAGTCCTGCGGTGACCCGCACGAGCAGCACGGCCGGATCAGGTCTGTGCACTCACCGGGCCAGCGGCGCCCGGTCAGATCGAACAGGATGTCCGACGCCATCTGCAAACCGTCGGCGAGGAGCCCGGCGTCGATCACGTAGTCGTCGCAGGGGGCGCACAGGTCGCCCACGTCGGCCCACGGCGCGCACGTGCTGACTCCGGGTGCGGTCATGGCCCGATCCTACGATGCGCCAGCCTCCGTGCGCGGCACCGCCCCCGCTGAGGAGGGCTCGACGGGGGCGGTGCATCCGTAGCGGCCAGAACCGCTCTTGGAAGGCTAGGAGGCGGGCAGCTCAGCAGGCGTGCAGCTCGTGATCGGCAGGCCCGGCGTCGGGAACCACTGCAGCGCACGGTCCGATGCGACAGGCCAGTCGTTGAGCGGCCCGTCGAACCAGTTCTCGTTCTCGAAGGCGCGCCCGACGAACGTGGGCCGGTTCGACCCGTTGTTCCATGTCATCGGCCCGTGGCGTAGGGTCGTGACCTTCGGGGCGACCCACCAGGCGTACGGGTACTCAGAGTGGAGCGCCCCGTCATCGATGCGCTTGGCGTACCACTCGATGCTGACAGCCTCCTCCGACGCTGCGCCGATGGCGGGGAAGCCGTAGCCGCGCACCCCGGCGTCGGTCAGGATCACGCCACGCCCGAGCGCCGCCATGACGTACGGGTTGTGATCGCAGACCGTGATCGTGAGGTCGTAGCGGAGCAGCGTGTCGGGCGCCTTGTAGTTGATGCACACCTCGCCGCAGCCGTTCTCGTCCTCGATCTGCGAACCCTCCTTCACCGCGGGTGTCATGTTGATGTCCACGATGGAGTCGACGGTGATGAGGTCAGAGCCCGGTGTCGGCACACCGTTGGAGTCGAGCTCGGCAATACGGATGGCGCAGATGTGGACCTGCGGCAGACAATCGCTATTGGCCAACGTGGGCCTCCTTGGTCACGTGCTCGGATGGTATCGCTAGATGGTGGGCGGGCAGGATCATCAGCTGGCACCGCCGATGAGGCAGGTACCGACGTTCACTTCTGCGGCGATCTGGGCGCACTCGTTCGTCCACTGGAACCCGGCGATGCGGCCAGCGATGACGGTGATGTCGTTGATGCCGCGGTTCATCGCGGCGGCAAGGTTGCGGGCATCGTCCAGCGAACCGGGGATCGTTTCGACCGGCCCGAGGCGCACCTGGATGATCGGCGTGCCGAAGATCCACTGGCTCGTCGTGGAGGCGGGCACCGCGCCAGGCCCGTCACCCGAGTACCCGGCGTCGGCTACGACGATGTGCCCGTTCGGGGTCACCCACTGGATGCCTTGCAGGGTCACGAGGTCAGCGGCTGCGAGATGGGTTAGCACCTGCGGTGTGACGTGAACCATGCCCTGCGCGCCCTTCAGTCCGGCAGCTAGCCCGGCCTCGACGCAGGCCAGCGCCGGGGTGACCGCGGTGGGCCCGTTCGTCACGGTGTCGCTGTCCCCTGCCGGGCCAGCCAGGAAGCGGTTGGCGAGCGAGTCAGCGGTCGTGACCGTCCCGTCCCACAGCTCGTCAGCGAGCTCGAACGATTCGATGGCAGCGAGCTGGCGGCGGGCACGGCCCATCCAGTCGCGCTCCCCGGAGCCCATCGTGGAGCAGGTGTCGCCCGCCCATATCCAGATCGGGTCGCCCTGGATGATGGCCGGTGAGGCAGCGGGGCTCATGGCGGCGACGTTCCCGGCGCAAGCGATGCTGTCCTTGCCGCCCTCGCCGCACCCCTCGGGCTCGAACTCCCAGCCGCCAGCCCAGCGCAGGTCCGGGTCGTTGACGATTGGCGCAGCGGCGATGAGCCCGTAGACGGGAGGACGCGGCGTGGGTGCTGTTACTGGTGCTCGCAGCTGTGCCACTCGGGCGCCTCCCGGTCAGTTCTGATGCGGTGCGGTTGAGTGGTGGGGGCACCGGACACCGCGTTGCCGGTGCCCCCACGCTCAGGTGGCTACGAGCCCGAAGAACACGGATCGATGTCAACTGTCGAGCTGACCGACCCGTCGGGGCACGTATCGAAGGTGAGCACCCACGACTCGATGCCGTGGAAGTGCGCGCCCTCGAATGTCTCAGCGAACACCTGCACGTCGTTCGTGCTGTTGAGCGTGCTGTCCCTGACGATGCCCAGGTCGAGCGTGCCGCCGTCGAGGAACAGCCACGACCCAGCCGGGGCCAGGTACGTCCGCACGTCGGTCGGCCAGGGCTGCAACGGTCCCGCTGCCTGCACGACGAACCGCTGGCCGGACTCGCCGTCCATCAGCCACGTCGGCTCGACGTTGCGGACCGCGAACCACCGCTCGATCTCGGCGTCAGCGACAGCGAGAGTTTCAGCGGTCGAACCAACCGGCAGCTGCCGGGCGATGTCGGTGCGGATGTTGTCGCGCAGCCAGCGCGGCGCAGCCCATGCCAGGCTGAACGAGTCGGGCAGGCGGTGCCGGTAGCGCCACACCGAGAGGGCCTTGTCCAGACCGGCGAGCACGCTGCGGGTCGTGCCGAGGATCTGCCCGACCGTGACCGCGGTGGAGCCGGTGCCGATGGCGGCGAGCAGGCGCTCCTCAGCGAAGCGTGCCTGCGTGACCGTCGCCAGGCGCATCCACGCCTCGATCTGCTCGGGGAAGAACCGGGCACGGAAGTTGCCGTACTCCAGGCAGCGGGTGATCGCCTCGACCACTGTCTCGTCCTCTTCCGGGCACGTGACCGTGAGGCACGGCTTCGTCGCCGGATCGGACGGCGTGACATCGTTGGCCTCGGTCCACACGTCGACCGCGGCGTCGAGGTCACCGAGCAGCGGCATCGGCAACGTGCGGACACCGCCACGGTCAGCGCCGAAGCGCATCATGAACCCGTCACGGGTTGGCCGGTCGGTGGCGCCCACGGTCGGCATGTCGTAGTTGACCTGCTGCGGGGCGCAGATGCCGCCCGAGGCGGTGATGGCTGCCTGCACGCCGTGGGCACGCTGCACAGCATCCTGCGCTGCTTCGATGCGGCCCATGTTCGTGACCTCATCGCGCCCGAGCCGGAAGCCCTCGGGGTACTGCGTGTCGCCCATGCCTGAGCGGGCGATGCGGACCTTGACGCGCGGGCCCTGCGTGTAGCCCTTCGTGGCCTCGACCGCCGACATGAACGCAGCAGCGAGCTGGTCGTAGTCGGTGATCCGCTCACCCGCGTTGACGCCCGGCGCGTTGGCCGACGCCACGAGCCCGAGCGAACCGAGGCTGCCGCCTGCGGTCACGGACGGGCGCGGCGTGGTCGACGCCGGGCGGCGCACACGCGCAGGGGTCGCCGGGCGGGCCGGTGCCCGCAGCGGGTTCCGGGCGGGCGGGGCCGACGCGGCGATGGGCTCGACCTCGGCCTCTGCCTCGGGGGCGGGAACCTCGACGGCCTCTTCGACCTCGGGCGCCTCTTCGGCCCCGCCGTCGCCAGCCTCCTCGTCGCCCTCGGGGTCACCCTCGTCGGGTTCGCCTTCGTCGCCTTCGCCTTCCTGCTCACCGCGGATCAGTGCCAGCGTGGCCTCGGCCTGCGCTGCACGGTCAGCAGCAGCGACCTCGCGTGTCTCCTGCTCGGCACGGATCGCCTGGACGGCCTCGCCTGCTTGGGTGAGCTCGGCCAGCTGCTCGTCGCTTGTGACGCCCTCGGCTGCCAGCGCCTCAGCGGCGGCAGTGATGTCGGCGTCGAGGGTGGCGAGCGCGTCGTCGTCCAGGGTGGACGGGTCTGCGGCCTGCGCGATGAGGTCGCTCAGCGGGACGGACTCGCCGTCGCCGCCACGGATGACGGGCAGCGTGGTGCCGTCATCGAAGAGGTGGAACAGGCGCCCATGCCGGGCGACCATGCGTGAGGTGAGGGTGGGCTTGTGCACGGGTGTGCCTCCATCTGAGGTGCGGAATGTGTTCGCACGTCGGTGGGGGCTGGCATCGGCGCACTAGGTGCTGCCCGTTGCGGCTGCCCGTGACTAGGTGACGGGGGCCCTGACCTCTGTTGTCGGCGTCACGATACACCGCGGCCCCTGCCGCAACGAGCACCTACAGCCCCTAAGCGTGCTAAGGTTGCCCATGTCTGAGAGAGGGAGAAGCTGATGGATGACAGCGGACTGCCACCGAAGGGCCGCGACTTTCGCTTCCGTCTTCGGATTTCCAAGCGCATCGAGCGGGCCACACCGGCGAGTCGTGAATGGCTCTTGGCATGGCTGCTCCTGTATATGGAAGTGAATGGCGAGCTCGAGGCGCTGCGCCTCGCCACCACCTACGAAGGAAAGGAACCGTGTGTCGACGGGTTCACCGACGAGCAGGCCGCAGCGTTCTGGCGCAGGGTCGTGACCTTCAATGCATTCGGTCTGCCACCCGACGTGATCGGTCATCGGTTCATCGAATGGTTGAAGGCCGCTGGCTACACCATCACACCCCCCGAGGAGGCGATGTGAGAAGGCCCTTGACCTAGGCCGAGTGGGTGGCGCCGAGGATACGCCCGCAGTCCTGGCACTGCTCGACCGGGGCCACGCCCACACCGAGCGGCCAGCCGTGAATGCAGCGTGCTGTTAGCGGGAACCGCACGACAGACGGCACCGCGCAATGCGGGCACCACACGCCCGGTTCCGGGTCGCGGTCGGCGTGGAGGACGACGTGCGGGGGTGACTGATCCTCGGCGCAGAGCGGGCACTCGTCCATGCCCGCCATCGGGCTAGCGGCGCAACCCGTCGAGGGCGTGCTCCGCGGCCAGGGGTGTCAGGTGACGGGTGCGAAGCTCGACCTTGCGGATCAGCGCCAGCATCTCGACCTGCTCCGGGCTCGGCTGCGACTCCATCAGTGCCGCCCCGAACGCGCGGATCAGACCGCGGCCTGCCATCGCTCGGCGCTGGCACTCGGGGCAGCGCTGCACAATCCCCGCTGCGACCAGCGACTGCTGCACGCCGTCGAGCGAGAACGCGGACGCGGCGAGCGACGCCATCGCCAGATGCACGCCCGACGAAGCGACGAGTTCGCGCGCTATCGGGAACCCAGGGATGTTCACGGCTAGCGCGCCGATGAACTCCAGGCCCGCGCCGATGCGCCGCCAGTCCCCAGACAGGCTCGACGCCCGGATGACCTGGAGCTGGAGGTCCGTGACGCCGGGGCGGATCACGCCCGCGGTCCACACGCCGAGCGCCCCGTTGCTGGCGCGCACGTCAGCGAACCCGAGGCCGGTGTGGGCGTAGTGGTCGCGCGCCTCGGCAGCGAGCAGGTCGGCGTCAGCATGGTCGGTCGCCATCGTGAGCGGCCCAGTCGCCAGGGTCGAACCGTCGTCGCACTCCACTGAGCCGTGATGGAAGTGCGCGTACCCGCTGACCGACTCGGGGGCGGTCACGCACTGGCCGGGGTAGCCGACGTGGCACTGGCCCCAACGGGCCGCGTGACCGAAGCACCAGCGCACCCCGTCGCGCTCAACGACCGTGAACGGCACGGCCAGCCCGCCGTCAGGCTGCTCGACCAGCAGCTCCTGCACGGGCATCCCGTAGACGGAGCCGTCGTCCTCCGCGCCAGGTTCGGGCTCGGGCAGGTGGAACGCTGCAGCGGGAGGGCGGGTCAGCGTGGTCGTGCGCGCAGGCGCCGCGGCAGCGGTCCTCGCCTCCGGTGCGGGCGCTTCCTCCTCCTCTGCGGGCTCGTCGTCCACGAGCTCGATCCATGCGGACGTGAATGCCGATACGGCGCAGGCCGTCGCCCCGCGAATCCTCATCCGGGTGTAGCGCTCGATGAGCATGTCGCTGGCGTCGCTGAACATGAGCTCGCCGCCCTCCGGGGACGGGTCGCCCGCCGCCGCGGTGACACGCTGCGGCACCTGGCCGCGGCCGGCGTGCGCCAGCAGCAACTCCTCCTCGCTGTCCTCGCCCATCCACAGGAGATCCACAGCCCAGTCGTCCGGGTCGATGCTCACCAGTTGGCGTGAACCGTGCGACGCAAGGCCCGCGTCCATGCGGCGCACCAGCTCCACACCGTCAGGCTGCCCATCATCGATCTGGCCCTCACCGATGAGGTCGCCGTTCTCGGCGCGGCTGATCGACTCGATGATCCCGACCTGCGGGGCCTGCATGACGGCGTTCACATGCTGGTCACCGCCGACGATGAAGCCGAACGGCAGCGGCAGCTCCGGCCACGTCACGGCGCCCGGCTCGATCACGCGACCGTCCCCGGTCTGCACGCCTTCTGTCACGAGCGGGCCACGGAATCGGCGGGGCATGACTACCTCCAGGGGATGAGCCGAGGCTACGGCATCTCACTGACCGGGAGAACGACCGGGGTGTCGGCGGGGATGAGGAAGGGCACGCTGTCGCACTGGCAGCCGAAGTGGTCGCCGGGGAAGTAGAACCCGAACGGGGGCCAGCCCGACCCGTTGACCATCTCTGGGGAGTCGTAGCTGGCGAACTCCTGCCCGTCGAGCGACAGGTGCGGCTGGAAGTTCTGGCGGCGTAGGCCCGGCCCGTAGACCCAGCGGTAGCCCTTGAACTGGACCCCGGCGTCGCGCATCTCGGTGTGCAGGAGCTCGCCGGTCCCGATGCCTCCAGCGGGGCGCGTCCCAGCATCCGCGAGGGTCACGAAGTCGCCGCCGACCTCGGTGGCGCTCAGGCCGGTTGCGCCCCCGGCGCGGGCGATGGCCTGGCGGACCATGCCGGTCGGGACCCTGAGCATCGGGTCGTGCTCGCCCACCTCCGGTGCCGCGGGGTCAGGGTCGTAGAGGCGGGCCAGGGCCAGCACGCCGAGCGCACCAGCGAACCACGTCCACGCGTTCGACAGATCCTCGGCCTGGCGCTCCTCGATCACGCTGCGCTCCGTCGCGCTGAACCCGCCTGACGCTTCGCTCGCCAGGTCGAGGGCACGCTCCTGGGTCACGCCACCCCACGCTGCGAACAGCAGCCCGAGCGCATCCCAGGCGCCCTCCAGCGGGTCGTCGTCCTCCATCACCTGCGCTACCAGGGTGGCGCCCAGATGCGCGAACGACTGGCGAGCGGGCACGTTGCGGAGCGTGGCCCGCAGGTCGGTGCGAAGAGCACGGGAGCGCAGCACGTTCCCGGCGCGTTCCAGCGCCCGGCTCATCGCGTCGTTCGCGGCGACGACCAGCGCTGTGCGGAGCTCGCGGTCGAGGTCCATGAGGGCACGCCCGTAGTCGCGCTGCCCTGCCGCGCTGACGGTGCGGACCGCGCTGGCTGGCAGGTCCAGAGTGTGACCGTTCGTACAAGCAGGTTGCGAACCCGTCAGCAACTGGAGCAGCGCCGAGCGTGCGTCGGTATCCGGCGCGGGGGCTTCCCCGTCGCCCTCCGGTGCCGCATCGACCTCGATCGGCACGCCGAGCAGGTCAAGCAGCGCCTCAGTGATATCGGAGCCGATCAGACCGCGCCGCAACCCGGCACGTATCAGCATCTCTACCTCGTCGGGAGCGTCGTCATCGCCGTAGCCCTTCGCTGCACGGTAGGACGCCAGGCTGATCGCGTAGCGGTCGAAGGCCAGTTCGGCGTTCTTCTCCTTGTCGGGCTGCGAGATCAGTTCGGACGGGTCGTACCAGACGAACATGCGCTCAGCCCACTCGGGGCCGACCGCGGGGTTGGCGACGAGCTGCGGGGTCAGGAACGCGAAGGTCAGGTTGTCCATCGTCACGTCAGCGGAGGGCCGCAGGTAGTTGTCGAACTCCTTGCGGTCGATCGTGGCGGCGTTGGCGAACGTCGTCTGCTGTAAGCCCATCACGACCTCGACCGGGAGGTTGATGCCACGGGCGATGCGCTGCACGCGCGCCTCGATCTTCGCTTCGAGCACGGTGTCCATGTCGGAGTCGTAGAAGCTGATGCGGCGCAGCATGTCGGGCCCGATGAACTCGGCAGGGCCGCGCAGCACGCCGGGTTGCACGGTCGAAGGGTCGGACGGGTTGTCGATGGGCCGCACGAGAATGTCGTTGAGGGCCTGGTTGAGCGGGTCGCCCTCAGCGGCGCCGTCCTCGTCGGGGGCGGTCGGGTTCTCGGGACCGAATGAAAGCTCGTTAGCGACGACGAACAGCCCGGCGCTGACCGAGCGCATCGCCTGGGCGAGCACCTGCTGGGTCAGCACCTGGAGCGTGCGGCACTCTCCGAGCAGGCCGCGCGTTGGTGAGTGCGGCCGGTTGCTCCACTGCGGGTCGCGCAACCAGAGGCGCATGATGTCGTCGCGCCCGGCGACTAGCGGGATGGGGTCCATGTCGTCCGGCCCACGCTTGATCTTGTAGACGCCGCCCTGCTCTACGACCTCGCTGATCGACTTGATCGTCCACGACTCGGGGACTTCGACCTCTGTCTCGACGCCGCTGATCGACTGAATCTCAGCGTGGGCGCCGATGCCCACGAGGTACGCCTCGCCCGCCACGTCAATGTTGACCGAGAGCTGCCTTATGACCTCGGCCTGCCCACCGAACTCGCCACGCAGGCGGGCCAACTCGTCGCTCGCCGCTGCGGCAACGGGGGCGGGCACACCGCTGGCCTCGTCCGTGACGGGCACCGGGTCGCCCTTCGGGTCGGTCGGGTTCTCGACAGCGACGAACAGGCGCAGCTTCGCCAACTGGTCGCCCCGGTACGTCAGCGACTCACCCAACTCAGGAACCTCGTAGAAGTAGGCCCAGGCTTCCTTCTGCCATTTCTCGGGCGGGGTGGCCTGCTTCTGCGCGAGGCGGCGGTTTGATAGGTCGATGACCTTGGCCGCTGCGACCAGCGCGTTCGGCTGGGAAGGGGTCGCGCGCCGAGCCATCGGCGCTGACTCTACGACACGCGCCCTGTCATGCGGGGCACAGTGGGGCGCGGTGGGGCAGCGTCAGCCGCGCTCGGCGTTGTTGAGCAGCCCGGCGATAGCGGCAAGCGCCAGGGTGTCAGCGAGCGGCCCCCAGTGGCGGGGAGCTAGGCGGCGGGCAGCGACGACGCCTGCGGCCAGCCACACCGACGCGCAGACGGGGCAGGTGGCGAGCGTGGCGAGCATGGGCGGGTCGTCGTCCTCGCGGGCGTGCTCGGCCCACGCTCCGGGCACTTCAGGGATGGGGCGTTCGATGGCCTCGCGCCCTGCGTGGCGGTAGCGGGAGCGCACCAGGGCGTCGCGTGGCCGGTCGAGCAGACGGTCCTGCGTGGCGAGGCGGGCGAGCCTGAAGGTGGCGAGCCCGTCTACGAGCAGGCTCGGCGGGCGCACGCCTCCCCGATCTCGTAGCCATGACCCCACGAATCCCAACCCAGGCGTGGTGCACGGGCGAACAGCTCCACGTACGGGCCAGGACTCACCCGCTCCACGAGGTCGCCGAACGCGTCCGGCTTCACCGAGTGGGCACGGCGGTCCCACTCAAACCACGTCGTGTCGATCCGGTCCAGAGGCCGCTGTGATCCTCGACGACAGAACAACACGAACTCGGTCGTGTTGGAGAACGCCCCACCCGGCCCGATCCCTCGCGGCGTCTTACACCACGTCAACGTCTGCGAGTGCCGGAACCCCCAGGCCGTCGCCACGTCGAACGACGCACGGAGGTAGCGGTTCGTGGTCCACAGCCAAAGGTGTGCGTCATCGTCTGCGAGGTCCCGGACGGGGAGCGCCATGATCTCGTCAAGCGGCATCATCGAGTACGGCGGGGGTCGCAGCGGTCCCCAGCCCGTCGTCGGCCCCCCCTGCTCGTAGTGCCAGGGTGGGTCGGCGACGATCGTTGAGTACGGCGGGCTCAACTCAGCGAAGATGTCGCCGCTCATCGCCCGCCGCTGCAATTGCACCGCTTCGTGACGTGCCAGGTCGTCGCGTCCGGGCCGACGATCATCCAGTCACGGCTCGACGCCCGCTCCAGGGTCGCTACCGGCATCTGGTCGATCACGCGCCCGCCCTGCTTCACGACCGCCATGCCGTCGCGCACCGAGGCGGTCACAGCCTTGTGCGTGATGGGCTCGCCTCCTGCTGGGGTGACGGTGACCTCGGCGCGGGACAGCGCCATGCGGTAGGCGCCCGCCATGACTAGCGGCGCGTCCTCGGCCAGCGAAACCAAAAGGCGACAGGGAGCAGCGGGCGACCCAAGACGCGGGGCGGGCGATGCTTCCGCTTGGGCACGTCGCGGTCGCGTCTGGCGCGATCTTCACGCTCCACCCGCTGCCCACCTGTCACACACCGCACCCTACTAGGCCGCTACGACAAGCGCCGCGGCGCGCGCCTCGACCTCACGGGCGATAGCCGCCAGGTTCACCGCGATCGCAACCGGGGGCGCGTCACCATCATCGGGCGTCCAGATGCCGCTCTCACCGACGAGGAGCGTCGTCGCGTCCCACTCGTCCGCGGACCAGTCGCCCAGCACCGTTGCGAGCTCGTCTAGCAGGCTGATGCGCGCGTGACCGCCGACGCGAGCGAGGACAGCGAGCACCATGACCTGCTGCCACGTCCAGCGTCGCCACGACCCGGAGCCGCGCGCCTCGACAGCGGGCCGCACAGTCCCGATCCGGCACCAGTAGTCGAGCTGTCGAAAGGTGATGCCCGCGAGGCGGGCGGCCTCGTGGCTGGAGAACTGTCGGGTCGTGTCCACAGCGGCCTTCCTCGGTGGTGGGTGGTTTGTGGGGGAGCCTGCTACCTATCGTAGCGCGCTAAGTCACACCGTCGTAGGCTCTTCCGCATGTTTCGATCTGGTTACCTAATCCTCCTTCTGGCGGTCGTGCTCATCCTCGTGGCGTGCGGCGAGCGGCCCGTCGAAGTCGACGCAGCCGCGGACCCTGCGCCCGTCGCCATCGTCTACGACGAGGCCCGCTGGCGGCGACCGCCACTCACCACGACGAGCACGACCGCTGTGCCGACCACGACCACGACCGCTCCACGGCCGCGCCCCAAGCCGTCGAGTCCGACGACCACCGCCAGCGGCGACGGGTGCGGGGGCTGGGCATCGACGCTCGCCGCGCACTTTCCGCCCGAGCAGATCGGGCAGGGCTGCCGCGTGATGATGTGCGAGAGCCGCGGGAACCCGCTGGCTGACAACCCGCGGTCGAGCGCGTCAGGGTTGTTCCAGGCGCTCGACTCCACATGGGCCGGGTGGGGCGGCTACCAGCGGGCTCTGCACGCCCCCCCAGGAGTGCAGGTCGAGCACGCTGCGGCGCTCTGGCGGTCGCGTGGCTGGCAACCGTGGGCGGCGTGCGCGTGAGCGAACCGTGCCCCTACGGCTGCACGCTGGACCGCGGCCAGCACCGCCCCCAGTGCCAGCTCTACTGCGAGCGGCCCGACACGCTACTCGGCGTGCCCCCACCCCCTGAGCCCGAGCCGCCCGTCGATCAGTAGTCGGGGGGAGCGATGTCAGGACCGGCAGCCGAGCGGCTGATCGTCGCGACACCCTCGGGCAACTCCGCTGCTGCGTTGCCAAGGCGGACAGAGCCCGCTGCGATGACCTCGATGCGGTCCGCGTCGAACCAGTGGCCGTCGCGCAACTTGCCATCCTCCCCGACAGGTGGGCTGATGAGCACCTGCTCGCAGCCGGTCAGGTAGCGGCACTCGCCGGTGATGATGCCCTGGTACCCGGTTATCACGTCCCGAGCGAGGTCGCCTAGATGGACTGGTGCGGTGATGGTTTCCATGAGCCCGACCCTACTAGCGGCGCCCTCGGCCCGGTAGGCGCCGAGCAGACGGGGCGCTCACGCTCGCCCGCTGCCCGCCCCCAGTCACGGTCGGCGCCGCGGTGCGGTGCGCTCCCGGTGTCGGCGCCGGGGTCACACCCGTAGCGACCTTCACCGACGCGACACCCGTCCCGAGTCGCTGCAATGCCTGGCTCATCGCGTCCACTTGGTCATCGTGCGTGCCGTTCGGGAACGCGGCGAGCTCGTCTAGCAGGTGCGGCAGCCACTCCGTGTAGGCGGGCAGGTGGACGTTCCCGGCCTCCGCGGCTGGGGCGATGTGCGTGCGTGCCCGGACCTGCTTGTCGCCCTGCGGTGGGTGACCGATGATGCCGCTCATGCCGCGGCGGCGCAGCTGCTCGACGGCTCGGGCCTCCTCGGCGTTCATGCCGAGCCTGCCTGCCATCTCGACCGTGACCTCGTAGTCGGGCTGGGGCTGGCGCAGCTTCGGGGCCACGTCATCCCAGGAGCCCGCTGTCTCCACGACGTGAGCCTTGACCTCGGGGTGCCGGACCGCCATGAGCGCGATCGCGTTAGCGGTCGAGGCGTGATCCCACTGGCCGCGCAGCTGGTCGCGCATCCAGTAGTCGCCCCCGGTGCGCCACCAGCACTGGCCGACCACGTAGTCGCCCTGCTCCTTGTCCTTCAGCTTCAGGTCCCAGGAGGTCAGCGACTGGTCGGGCGCGGCGGGCGGCTGCTCGTAGAGCTGGAACCAGGAGCGCAGCAGGTCGGTGCCTTCCTCCGGGGTCGGGTCCTGCTGCTGGAGTGCGCTGAACAGGTAGGAGCCCATGCCGAGGCGCTGCTGTTCGATGAACGCCACGCTGAACCGCTCGGGCACTATCGGCTCGCCAGGCTCGCGGCCCAACACGTCACCCGCCACGGCCAGCGCTGGGATGACCGTCTGGTCCCACTGTTCCCCGGTGCCGGTGTCCGCCGCGGTGAGCAGCCTGCCGGTCATGTCGTCCTCGTGGACGCGGTGGTGGACGTGGATGATCCAGGCGCCCTCGTCGTCCAGCCGGTCGAGGAGTGTGCCCCGGTACTGGTTCCAGACGAGCTCGCGCCGGTTCTCGCTGTGGGCCTCCTGCCAGTCTTTGAACGGGTCGTCCGCGACGATCCCGCCGCCGTGGCCCGCACCGAAGCCGCGCACGGCGCCGCTCACGCCCGCGGCGAGGACACCGCCCCCGGCTCTGGTGACGAAGCGGTCCATGCGCCTGCGGCCTGGTGCCAGATGGGCGCCGGGGTGCAGCTCGTCGGCGTGGAGGGCGATGCGGTCACGGATACCCACAGCGTTCTCCACAGCCAAGCTCTTGCCGTACGACCAGAGGATGATGCGGGCCCGGCCCTCGGTGTGGTCGAGCGCCCACACCGGACCCCACTGGGAGGCGAGCAGGCTCTTGGAGTGGCGGGCAGGGATGTTCCATATCTGGCGCTTGCTCACCCCGTCTACGGCCTCACGGAACTTGCCTGCCAGCAGGTCGACGTAGCGCCAGCGCCGGAACGCCCGGTCTAGGTGAGCGGCCATCGCTGCGGGGTCCGCGCGCCAGCCGGTGCCGTGCACCCCGGCCATGACGGCCTCCAGCATTCGGCGGTCGCTGGGCGGCAGGTGCAGCGCGAATGCTTCGAGCTCGGCGGGGGCCATCGCTGCGAGCAGGTCGCCTAGTTCGGCTAGCGCGTCGTCCTGGGGGGGTGGGACGACACGGGCTGGCATGGGGGGAGCCTACGACCGGGCGGCAGCGTGGTCAGCGTGCAACAACCATCCATGCCGTTCCGCCGAGTTCCGTACTGGCGCTCATCAGCGCCCCGCTCGCGCAGAGAGCGTCGAGTACGAGTCTCGGGTCATCCCGAAGTACGGCCATGATGTTGTCGGCGGCTTCATCAGCGTCAACGGTTGACCCGTAGCCGCCAATGTCGGCAGATCGAATGGCGGCGACTAGTTGGGCGTGCAGGTCAGACACGTCAGTCATGGGGTCCACCAACTTCCTTCCTCCGAGCCGTTCGGCGTCCAATGGTCTGGCCTCCATCGCGCCAGCACTCCGTCGCCGCGTCCGTAGCGTGCGCCGCTGCTCTTGCGGCATCCTCGGTGGCGTAGATCCCCACAGGCACGCTCGACACGCCGCACTCATGGCAGCCCACGTCGATCACGACCCACACCCGTCGCTTCCCGCTGTCTGCCATCACGCCTCCCCCTCGCCAGAACTGCCGGAGAGGACCGTGAGTCGCTCGACCTCGGAGCGCAGGGCGTAGACCTCGGCCAGATGCTCGGAGGCATAGCGGCGCTCACGGTTCATGGCCTCAAACGCCATCTCCTTGCCCTGTTCGAGCACGACCTTCCAGGTCAGCAGGTCCTTCATCAGACGAATGGCGCAGTCGATGGCCCCTTCGCTCTTGCTCGGCTCGCCAGGAAAGTTGCCGGTGATGAAGGCTGCCAAGCGGTCAAACTGGTCCTGCTCTTTCTCGCCAGTGTCAGACATCTACGTCGCCTCCTCGGGGGGTGTGATGGTGCCAACCTTAGCACGCTTAGGGTTCCTCGGGCGGCGGTTCACCTGCGAGCACTCGGGCGATGGCACGGCGCAGGAACTCGCCGCGCGAGATCGCCCGGCGCTCAGCAGCGGCGTCGATGCTCGGGACCATCTCGGCGGGGACTCGAAGCGACAACAACACGAGCTTGTCAGCCATGCTCAGACGATATCGCGATATCGCTAGGGGACGAGCCCGCGGCGTGGCAGGCGGGCCTGCGCTCCGGGCAGCGGCGATGCCCCGATGCGTGCGCTCATCAGATGCGCCCTCGCTGCCGCGGTCTGGATGCCGGGTTCCAGGCTCAGGGCCCGGCGCAGCCAGGCGTTCGCTTCGGCGGCGACGGAGCGCCCGGACTCCTTGGCGCGCAGCTGGAGCTCGGCCATGACCTCGCTGTCGAGCCGCACCTGCCCTGGCGCCATCCGGGGGTTACCTCGTCTGGTCGATGAGCTTGGCGCCCACACCAGCGGCGAGGCGTTGCGCCTGCTTGCGGCAGGCCCGCTCGTTCTTGTAGCCCTCGCCGCTGTCCCCGAGGATACGCCCGTTGGCGCTGCTCCACGTCCAGCGTGCCTGCCCTGCGTCGTCACGCCAGACGGTCACAGTGTCTCGCCTCATGCTGCCCCTCTCGTTGGGCGTCGCTCGCACTCGGGCCCGCAGAAGCCGATAGGTGGCCTGCCGAGGGCGTCGAGCCTGGCCTGGCAGCAGGCTGCCTGCTCCTTGCGGGGCGGCAGGTCTGCCGGGATGGTGCGGCGCTGCCGGTGCTTGCCTCTGCCTGTCGTACGAGCTCGCAGGGTGCGTGTCATGTCGCGGTGACCTCTATGGCTTGGGGATGGGACGCTGACTCGACCTCGGCCTGAGCGTCCTGGCGTCCCACGAGGTAGGCGCGCAGGGCGTCAGCGAGCCCTCGGGCAGCATCGTCGGGCGCTACCAGGGGCGAGCCGTCCGCCCCGGTGACCTCGTAGCGCTTAACGTAGCCGCGCCGGCGCTCCAGTAGCCATGCGTTGGCGGTCCAGAGCGGTTCGGCTTCCTTCGTGACGGTGACCTTCTCGACCAGCTTGCCCTCGGCGTCGTGCCTCTCGGTGACTGTCGTCGTGGTGTAGCCACCGCGGGCTGCCCTCTGGATGCCTGCCAGCCAACCGAACTCGGCGTTGCTCTCGGCGCTTTCGAGACTGTCCGTAAATTCGGCCATCGCTAGATCTGTCGGGCTGACCTCGTGGCCTTGTGCGATGAGTGCGCGGGCGCGTGCCCCGTTGAGTCGCCATTCGTAGAACGTGGACCGGGCGACGCCTGCGCTGGCGGCGGCTGACCCGAAGTCCATGCCGATCTGCACGCGGTCGATGATCTGCTGGGCGGCCGTGACGGGCGAGCCGTCCGCCCGGTAGCGGACTACCTGGTCGATCTTGCTGGGCCGTCCTGCGGGCATGGGTGGGAGGTTAGCGCGCTTCGTGGCGGGAGGGTTGGCTCGACGCTGGGGTGGCGGCACCGTGGCGCACCTGGGCCTGGTGGGAGGTCAGGCCGCGCACCGTCCAGAACGAGCGTGCGCAGACCTCGCAACGGTAGGGGCGGGTCGGGGTGGCTGCTTGTTCGGCTTCGTCCCACCAGGCGGCCATCTGCTCATCCATGTCGGCGTGGAGGCGGCGGCGGCGGGCCTCTCCCTCGCTCATGATGCGCCGGGTACAGGGCTTGCAGACCTGGCGGGGTGTGCCGGGCTGGCGGGGGTCGTGCTCCCATTCGGTGCCGCAGACCGGGCAGGCTTGCCAGTCGGGTGCGTGGTACTGCTCACGGAACTCGATGAGCCACTGGATGAACGGTCGGACGGCCAGGTAGCCGCCCTGGCGGTAGAGACTGCTGAGCGCGGCGATGAGCTCCGAGCGCGACGGCTGGCGCTGATCCACCCGGCTCAGTGTGGTCGGCGGGGCTCCGTACGCGCGGCACCCCTCGGCCGCTTCCAACCGAGGGGTGCGTTGCCGTTGAGCGGCGGGGCTTGCAATGCAGACGGCGAGATCCGCCGCTCGCGGTCTAGTGGGTGGCTGCCTCCATGCGGCGCCGGGCGTCGGGCTGGTTGGTCGCTGAGATGACGAGGCTGGCGGTGTCGGCACGGAGCACCTGCTCGACCCAGCGGTCGCTGTAGTGGCGGGTGCCGTACCGGGGAACCGTGCGCTGACAAACCAGGGTCATTCGTCGGACTCCAACGGGAGCACGACCATCCACCCACAACCAGAGTGACCGTTGTGTCCGGTCTGTCTCCGGCATTCCTCGGACCGATCGCCATTGCGGCAGACCCAGGCCACATGAGCGGGGTCACCCTTAGCGGCCATCGCAGGGTCACGGTCACCGCACAAAGGGCAGGTCGATTCGGTCCCCTCGGCGACGTACTGGTCCTCATAGGTACGGCGGGACTGGTCCGTCTTGGTGAGGTGCACGGGCCGCGCCCACGTCAGATGGCCGCTTCCATCGCAAACCGGGCACCTCGCAATCTCACGAAGGAACGTCCTGATGACCAACTGAGCGTCCTCGACCCTTAGCTCCTCAACCTGAATCGTCGCGAGCCGTTCGGCGACCTCACGCTTCATCGCACACTCCTCTGCGTCGGGCGGATATGACTTCGGATGCCCCAACCACTCTCGCTTGCGCTTCGGCTTTGTCCCAGGCGGGTTCACCGTGCCACGGAAGGGCCGTAGATGAAGAAGGGGTGCCAACATTCCGTAGAAGCCGACAAGTGCCCCGACCACGAATAGAGCAAAGGCTGGCTGCGGGATGTCGTTGCCCGTCTCCTGGCCGGATTGCCACGCCATTGTGGCAAGGGCCAAAAAGGCCACCATCACCACGCCCCCGACCGCTGACCATGCGCCTCGGTCCTCGTCCAAATGCACGCCGGGAACCCTAGATGTCGTCGTCCTCCGGGGCGTCTGGCGTCGGGTCCGGGTCGTCCTCGTCCACGCCCAGCAGCTTCCGCAGCGCTTCCTCGCCCGTGAGCGGGTGGAGGCTGAACTTCTCGTTCAGATCCGGCTTGTCGGGCATGGTCTGAGGGTACCTCCGCGGGTCGATGTGGCCCCTGTTTGTCAGCGCGCGGTTCCCCGCCGTACCCGGTGCGGGACTCGGGCCGGTAGTGGATCGGCTCGTACACATCACCCCACGCCCACTGGCGCGGCGGCGCGCTCATCGTCCGGCCCCTGCGTCACGGCGGGAGCGCTGCCGGAGCCGCTCACGGATGATGATGCGCTCGACGCCTGCGGGTGAGCGCCAGGCGCCGTTGCGCCAGATCCGCTCTCCCCGTTCCGTGGCTGGTCGCGCTCCTCGTGGGAGGGGCGGGAGCGGCGTCGTTGGCTTTGCGTCCGCTCTCATCGGGCTCCGATCAGGCTCAGCACCCGGTCGATGAGCGCTATGGGTAGCAGCACCCAGCAGCCCCCGTAGATCACGCGAAGGATCTGACGCTCCCACTTCGCGGGGGTCCAGACAGCCGCCACGATTGCAGCGATGCCGAGCACGCCGGAGACGACGGCGACCATCAGCCAGAACACATCGCTGGCGTTCATGACTCGACCGTTCGCACGCCGAGCTGCTCAACCGACATCTCGACGGTCACCAGCAGGGCATCGCCGTCGTCGTTGCCCACGGCTTCGACCACGGTCCCGATCCTGCGGCCGTCCATCATGAAAGGACAATCATCAGGTAGCGACGCGACGACGCCAGGGGCGAAGCACATACCTGGGTGTGCAGGGACCGTGAACGTAGCTCTCATAACGTGGCCTCGTTGAGTAGGTCGCGCAGCGTGTCGTAGGCCAGGTCGCCCTCCGCGGGCACGTTCATCGTGCCAGCGCGGGCGGTGACCTGCGCCCAGGCGTCGAGCAGGGCGCGCAGACTGGCGGCGGGGACGATGACGATGGCGAACTCGCTTGCCTCGGGTTCGTCGTCCTCAGCGGGCAGGAAGTCGTCGGCATCCACGAGGTCGCGGCTCACACCGTGACCGCCGCACTCGCAGACCCAGCGGTCCTCGTAACGGCTGCCCTCGGGCCCCCAGTTGAGGTCGCTGGAGTCGGCGCCGCACTCGGGGCACACCTTGGGGCGGATCGGGAACGGGATGGTGGTCATGGCGGGGGTGCTCCTTGGGGTCGCACTGGTTGATGGCGCTACCTTAGCGCGGTTTAGGGTCGGGTGTCTAGCGCCTGACCGCTCGGGCTCGGGCATAGCGCCCAGCCACCGCCCACGCTGCACGCCGAGGGTGGCCCATGTTGCACCGTAGGTAGCGGTAGTACCGCCAGCGCCTCCTCATGGCGCGCATCTTGGGGCGGTCGTGTCGGTCGAGCGGTCCCACACGCAGCCCAGCACACGGGCCGGGTTGTCAGCGCCAGCCTGTATCCACAGCAGCGCCCCGAGCGCCAGTAGGACGGCGACGGCGGCGAGCCCGGCACGGGTCTGCCACTGGATCACGGTTGCGGTCATCGGGCGCGTACCGTGCGGGTGCAGCCGTCGCGCTTCTGGACGAGCACGACACCGATGCCACGAGGCATCCTGATCCGCTGGAACGTGACCCACCCGTCCGTCGTGACCGGGTAGTCGCGGCGATGCTGGCGCTCGACCAGGCTCTCCGGCTCGTCGTCAGTGGCGTCAGCCATCGGAGCCTGCTGGGAGGGCGAGCTGCTCCTGCAGATACAGGTCATAGACGGTCGTGCCGTTGGGTCCTGCCGCCATGTAGGGCAGCATCACTTGATCGAAGGACACCATCTGCGTTTCCACGATGGCGAGCTGCGCCTCCAGCCAGTCCTTGATGATCCGCCAGGCGACGCGCTCTGCCTGCTCGGGCGACCGAAGCCGGTTCGGCACGTCTGAGTCGGCGCGCATGACCTGCGCCACCGCTGCCACGTCGGCGGGCAGGTGATAGCGGCGCTCACCGTGCGGGGTTTCAATGGCGAACGCGATGCCTACCGCAGCGCCGCCTGGCCCGTACTCCGTCATCACCTGGCGCGCGCCCGCTCGGGCGAGCTTCTGCTGGACCTGCATGATCGTGCGGTCAGAAGCCACGGAGGTTGTGTAGTTGAGGAGCGGCATTACCAGGGCGCCTCCTGCTCGATGACGGCCAGGGTCGCTATCTCGATGTTGACGTGCCGCCCCGACACTTCGACTCGGGCAGTCGAGCGCGGCGGGCGAGGACGGCCGCTCCGGGTCGTCGGGAACGGGACGTAGAGCAGACGGCCCACGCGCCCGTCCTCCAGGCGCACTAGGCGCCGGTCCTTCGCATCGGCTGGGGTCGGTGTGGTCATGGTTGCCTCCTTGGGGTCGGCGGGGGTGGCTGGGCTAGGTCGTGCCGTTGGCCTTGCAGCGCGGGCACTTCGCGACAGGCTCCGAATGCTCACCCGCCCCATGCGCGTCGATGAATGCCTGCTTCCGCAGCACCTGCACAATCGCCTCCTCGCTCACGCCCGCGGTCTTGGCGAGCTCGCGCTGCGTGACCGGTGGGACCAGGGCACGGCCCTCCTGCAGCAGCGCGGTGCGTTGCGCGTACAGGCCCGCCTCGTCCTGCTGTGTGGCTGTCAGCGCGGCGGCTACTTGCGCGAGGTCGGCCAGCACGTCGGCTCGCTCGCGGGTCGTCGTGTCACTCATGCCAGCGGTTCTCCTGTCGACGGGTTTGGCAGGACTGTAGCAGCCTAGTGGTTAGCGGGGTTTAGGGCCAGGCTGCCGGTGGTTCATCGAACAGGCTGACGAGTAACGGCCCGCTGCTCTCTTCCTCGATCTCTGCTTCCTCCATGACCTCGGCCGGGGTGAGGAGATCGATGTCGACGTACGCACCGACGCCAGCCACGTCGCCGTTGGCCCCGTTGCGGCGCAGAAGGACCAGTTGGATGAGCGACTCCCAGCCCTCAGCATGGTCAAGGAATGGTCGACTACCTAGGAACGTGACGAGCCGGTGGCAGCCGGGGCACAACGCGATCAGGTAGTCGTTCTCGGGGTCGTTCTCCTTGCCGATCACGTGATGCGATGACAACCCCTTGACATCTACGCGGGCGCAGAGCTGGCACTGCCCCGCCGCTAGGCCAATGGTGTTGCGTCGCTTCCCCCCGAAGTAGGACTCATCGACGCGTCGGGCAGCACCACATTGGCGCGTGCAAGAGAGCTGTTTGCCGTTGGCGGGGATGAACGTGGCACCGCAGTAGTTGCACTCGCGTTCGGGAATGTCGCTGTGCGCCGCCCGGTACGCGACCCACCAGTCAGGGAAGTACCGCTGCAACGCTTGGACGAGGCTCTCGATGCTGAGCCCCTGCCTTCGGGCGAACACGGTAATGCGGTCCCCGCTGGCATCTAGCTGCCTGGTGTAGCGCTTGCAGCTGGCTTTGTCGTAGCCCGCCCCCCGCGGGATCTTGCGCTTGCGTTTGTTGCCAGTGCGCGAGCCGATGCCCAGTTCGTTGATCTTGCAAGCGACGGCGGCGTAGGTGCGGCCGAGGCGGTGTGCGGCCTCACCGATTGTCAGGTGGTCTGCCAGCGCCCGCAGCTCATCGATCTCGGCTTGGTCCCAATGGCGGTTGCTCATCGGGTAGCCGATGGCGCGCAGGCGTTCATGAACGGACTGCCCAGCGAGCCCGAGTTCCTTACCAGCACGCCAGACAGACCCTGTGCGCTGGTAGGCGGCGATGACCTGATCGGCGGTGTATCTGGACTGGCCTGCCATCAGCGCTCGATCAGTCCCAGCGCTTCGGCCTCACGGATCTCGGAATGGACCCACTGGTGTGCGTCCCAGCACAACCAGCGGAGGTTGGCAACCTCGTGCCCGCCTCCCCTGCTCCGTAATTTCACATGATGGGCGTGGTGGCCGCGGTGCGCTCCGGGTAGGCAGGCGGGCGTGTCGCCCTCGCACCAGTCGTGAGCCAGGCGGCGGCGCTCGGCGCGGGCCTGGTCGAGCTCGGCGTCACGGGCCTTGGCCTTGGCGGACTGGCGGGCCATCGGGCGACCGCGCCTCACACTGCCTGCTTGCGTTTGCGTGCCTGTGCCGACTTCAGCGCCATCGACAGGTAGAACGCCTTGCGAGCGTGCTCAGCGCGCCGTGCCCGCTCAGCGGGAGGCAGCGCGCCGTCTGGGTCCACCTCACGCTCGAACTTCGCTATGAACGCCCGCCGCGCTGGAGCGGTGCGGGCGGTCGGGTCAATCGTGTTAGCCCAACTCCGATGAGCCGCGATCTGGGCCAAGAGATGACGCTGGCTGCGTTCTTCTACGAGGTCTTGAAGCTCGGCCCTAGGGTCATCGGCTTCAGCCACGTCCTCGATGTCTGCCTCGTCCAGCGACCTGGCTGCCTCCAGGTCGGCTGCGGTGGTGCGGGCTTGGAAGGCGGCGACTTTCGCATCCCATTCGGCGTTGTAAGGCAGCCGCTTCAGGTAGGCCGCGGCGTAAGTTTCGGTTACTCCCAGCGCCCTGGCATACGCCTCGATCGCCGTCCTCGGCACCGCTCGCTCAGCGGGGCCTCTCACCGTTCACCGCCGATCGCCATGGCGCCGCTCGACCGGGCCCGCATCTCGCCTTCGGCTAGGGCATCCAGGGATGCTCGCAGCTCGCGGTTGTGGCGCTCTAGCTCTGCGATCCGACCGGATGAGGTTTGCTCGCTGTCGGGCGGCTCTCCTGCTTTCGTGCGAGCGATGTTGACAAGAGCAACGGCCATGATGGCTTCGTACTCTGCTCGGGCCGCGGCCTCGACCTTGCGGTAGGCGGACGTTCGCACGCCGACCCCTTCGTGCTGTCGTGCGACGTACGACTTGATGAGGTCCGGCGTTCGGTCTGAGCGCAGCGCCCTGATCTCGTCGTCTGTTAGTGCTTCCGGGTTCTTGGTCTGTCTCATCTGGGTTCTCCTTGGGTTGAGTTCACCATGCCCTCCTAACTGCGTACCGCAACTCCAGCCAGAGGCGCCTACACCGTGACGGCACTCGCTTGCGGTAACTCGCTCGGACGCGTTCTTGGTCCAGCCACCACGCCGCCGCGGTCCACTGGGGCTCGGTCCCATCTCCCCGGCAGTACGCCCGCAGGGCATCAGCCAGACCCTGTTCCGGATCGTCGCGCCTCACTGGTCGTCCTCTGCGACGGGTAGCAACCCCGGCATCACACGACGCAGCGCGTTCTCCTGAATGGCGCGGAACCGGTGGGCGAACCGATCAGCGATGAGCGCCCCTTGCGGCCCAGCCTCACGAAGCTCCGCGTCGAGGACAGCGGCCTTGTACGCGAACGATCCTCGGATGTCTGCCTGCACCTTCGGATCGTTGCGACGCTCGGGCGAGCAGTAGTCGGCCAGAAGCCGGTCCAGGATGGGGTCGGTCGTGTCGGTCACTGGTCGTCCTCCGTGGGGGCGGGTGGCATCGGGACGAGCGGGACGGCTGCCTGACGCAAAGCAGCGCACGCCGCAGGATCGGGTGCGCGCTCGTCGCTCACAGCAGCTCGCCCTGCGTCGGGACCGGGCGGCGCACCCCTACGGTCGGGCGGCACTCACCGTGACCAGCGAGCTCGACCAGCAGGCACACGAGCCGCACGTACGCGGTCGCTACAGCAGGCGTCGAGGACTCCACGATCACATGCACCCGGTGCCCTCAGTCACGGCGCGCTCCTGTGTCTCCGAAGTCGTCGGGAGTGCCGGGGGCGTACGGGGCCTCCGCGTACGTTGCATCGTGGCTGTACGAGGCGCTGTCGCGAACCCACATGCGCCCGTGCCCAAGCCCTCCGACACCGCCCAGCAGCACCATGCCGTCGCCGCGCGCGATGACCCATGTGCGCGTGCTGCGACGGAGGCCCGGACCCTGCTCCATGAACTCAGCGAAGTTGGCCCGCTCACGCGTGATGATCTCTTCATCCCTAGTCGCCATCGAGGTCCCTCCTCGTCGCCCCGACCTTAGCACGCTTAGGGGTGCAGCCGGGGCGGCAGCGATGGCCTGCCCGGAAGTGCCCGCCCTCCCAGCGCTCCCGCAGCTCCACCCGGCACCGCGCGCACGGCGCCACCCGGCCGTCCCCATCGATCACCCAGCCCCGCCCACCCACACACGAGCAGTCGAACAGCTGCTCCGCGCCAGGCCAGCGCGACGGCCTGTGCGCGTCGAACACTGCCTCGACCTGCGCCGCTAAGGTCCCCTGCTCGTCCTCGGGGCGTTGATCGCCGTTCGCGCCGCGCACACCCCCACACGCCGGGCACGGACCCGGGCCACGATGGTTGTGCGCCACCGCGGCCTGCACCCTCAGCGCGTCACGCATCGCCGCGAAGAACGCACCGCGCACCTCGCTCGCCGCGCTGCGCTCCTCGACGGACTCCTCTATCGACTGCTGCAGTGGCACCGCCTCCGCACCAGCAGCCCACTCGCCCTGCTCGATCACCCGGCACTCGTTGCGGAGCTCCGCGATCGTCGGCGCCCACTTCTCGCGATCCACCCAGGCGTGCACCGCCTCCCGCACAGTCTCGACGGGTGTCTCGTTGAAGTGCTGCAGCCAGAGCATCGGCGTGTCGTCGGCTAGCACGAGGTTCGGGTACGCCAGCGACAGGTAGTCGAGCAGGCGCGTGATGTCGTGCGGGGTCATGATTCTCCTTGGGCTAGGGACAGCTGGGGTGGCTGGCTAGTGAGGTCGAGGAAGCGGTTGAGGACGGCCTTGTTCGCCGCGCCCTTGCCGTTCGTGCGGGGCTCTGCGCGCTCCTTGGCCCGTGCAAGGCGCATCTCCAGCGCGTGGATCGTGATGGGCCCGTCGTCCATCATCGCGGCGGTCAGCGCGTCCTCGGCGTGGCCAGCTACTAGCAGCGCGCGGGTGGCGGCGAGCATCCCGAGGTAGTTGCCCGCTGGCTTCGGGTCCCTGCGTTCGTACACGTCAGCGAGGATGGCTCTGGCTCGTTCGCGCATCTCGTCGGGGGCCTTCTTGGGTGGGGCATCTCCGAATAGCGGCACGACCCCATCTGCTGCGGAAGCAGCAGGGGTTACCCCTGACGGTTCCCCTGACGGTTCCCCTGACGGTTTGGTAGGACTTTCGCGCGTACCCGTTGCCGCGCCGTTCGCGTACCCGTTGCCGCGCCGTTCGCGTACCCGTCCAGCAGCGGGTAGGACTTTCGCGCGTACCCGCTGCCGAGGCTCGATTCGGACTATCCGGTAGAGGTTCGGGCGCCGGTCAGCCGGGATGCGCTCGTCCGGCGCAGCGTTGATCTCCCGCGTGATCCAACCTCGCTCCGTGAGCGCATGGATGCAGCGGCGCGCATGGTCGACGCTGATGTTCGCCTCCCATGCGATGAGTTCCGCGCTGGGCCAGCACTCGAAGTCGTCGCCAGCATGGTTGGCTAGCGAGAGCATCACGAGCCGTTCGGCGCCCTTGGAAGGGTGGCCCTCCAACACGTAGGTCAGCGCCTGGACGCTCACCGGGGTGCTCGGAGGGTCGCTGGACTGCTAGCGTGGTGATCCACGAAGGGCTGCTCCTTCGATCTGGCGGCACCCCCGTTCGTAGGCGGGGGTGCCCGCATGTACGGGCTCAGGTCAGACCCGCAGACTACCTCACCGCGTGTCGCCGTGAAGGGCCTCGCGCATGACCAGCAGATCCGCCTCCGCTGCGCTCAACCGGTCGAAGTGGTACAGCTCGCCCAGAGCGCCGCACTGCACGAGCCGTTCCCGCACCCGCTGAAGGACCGCCGCGTGGTCGACCGCGCAGACCATGACCGGCCTCACACCAGCGCCTGCTGCGGAGGCTCCCACGACTCATCCGCCAGGAGCGCGGCACCGAGGCGCTGACGCAACGCGGGGACGTTGCCCACCTTGTCGAGCCCACGTGCTACCAACTCCACAGCCAGGCGCTCCCTGCCCAGCTGTCCTACCCAGTCGATGACAGCCTCCACGCGGTCGCTGTGTGGCTCGCTGTGCGCCTCAGACGGCTCTGTGGGTGTCTCGCTAGCGGGGGTATCCTCGGGGCCAGCAGGCGCCTCCTGAGCAGCCTCAGCGTCCTTGTGAGCGACCCACGCGGCGTGGATGCCCTCGGCTGCCTCCTGCGACCACTCAGTCAGGGCATCCCCGGAGGCGAACTCCCATGCCTTGCGGGCCTCTTCCCTGTTCCCGTCGAGCAGGTTCACCAGCGCGAACTGGACGGCCTTCGCATCCCACACGAACCCCGGCTCAGCGCGCGCGTCGGCCTCGTGAGTGATCCCATCGGCGTCGTCCTTGGAGTCGCTGATGCTCAACGTCTGGAGCATGGCGTACTTCAGTGCCTGCGTCATGGCCTTGTTGGCGCCCTTGTCGCTGTTGTCGCGCCCGATCGCGAGCAGCGGACCCACAGTGATCCAGTCGCCAGAATCACCAGGGCCGTGCACGGTGTACTCGACGCTCAGGATCGTGTCGGTCCACGGCTTGCCGTTCACGACGAGCTCGCGAATCTCCCACGAGCGGACGTGCGGAACGAACACGACGCCATGCCGGGCGAAGAGCCGCTGGGTGTGGACGGTAATCTGCTCGATCCCGCGGTAGCTGTAGCCGCCCTGCTGCGGGCTGGCCGTCTGGTCCTTGCCGATGGCAGGCAGGTCGCGCATGACGCGCCGCAGAGCTTCGATCACGTCCTTAGCGGGCGGCTCGACGGGCGGTGCTGCTTCTGCGAGCGCAGCTGCCTGCTCGGTCAGCTCGTGCGCGGTGGCGGGCTTCGGTGAGGTCATCGGTGATCTCCTTGGGTCGGAACTAGTAGCGCACTAAACCTTAGCGCGTATCGGCGCTCACGAAGGCTCGCCCCCTTCGGTGACAGGCGCGGGGTGGTCGAAGATCCCTTGCGCTTCATGGAGCGCAAGATCGCCTTCCATCACTCGGTCCATCAGCCCCGTCCAGCGTCCCCCCTGCCGCTTGCCTGGCGCAGTCGTTGCAGGAGCACGGGAAGGGGTAGTTGCGGTCGTCTTTGCGACACGGCCGTTCAACCATCACTCGCCCCCTTCGGTGACAGGAGATGTGATGCACCACTCCTGCAAGTGGTCTGACAGGGCAGACGATGTGCCCCAGTCCTTGCCGCAGCCAGGGCAGATGGTGCCAACGGCCGGTCCGGCTTGCATCTCGGGCCGACCGTTGGCGATCTTGTCATCCTCTTGGGGGCCAGTGACGCCAGCAAAGAGGGGGCGGTGAGGGAAGTGGCGCAAGTCCTCGTAATCGAGGTCTACAGCCGTCCATTCGCCCGCCTCGGGGTTCTCCCACACCATCCACCCCACCTGTTCCATGCCGATGGCGGCGGGTACGAGGTCACGATGATCCCGCAACGCCTCGATGACGGCGAGGGCCAGGTCGAGGTAGGTGTCGGTCAGCAGTTCCGGCACGTCGGGCAGCGGTTGCCCTGTCGTGTCGAGGTCATGGTGGTAGATGGCCTCGGCTAGTACGGCTTGCAGGTCGTCGCTCATCAGGTGGAGTCCTTTCGGTGGAGCCTGTAGACCCAGCACTTGCGCAGGTGCTTGGCGGCGTCGGGGTTCGGCATGAGAGCTGAGCGTCGGAGCACCATCCGTTCGCCGCAGAAGTAGCAGACCCCCGTCACGTCGTGACCTCCGGGTCGAGCAGGGCGCAGCAGCCATCCGGCAGGCGGCGCTCACCGTGGACTTCCGACATCGGCCACTCGTCCAGTGGTACGACACGAGTGACCTTCGGGAATTCACCGCTGACCGACACGACTTCACCCACCGGCCAACAACCGGGCGGGCCAGGGTCCGAGCCGTCAGCGTTCAGGCCCCACGCCATGCGAGAGAAGTCGTCCTCTTGGATGAGGGCACCGCACCACGAGCACCGCTGACGACGGATAGGCCCAACCTGCACATCCAGACCGACGATATGCAGTACGGCTTGCAGGTCGTCGCTGTCGCTGGTCACTGGCTCAACGGTCATCAGAAAGCTCCTGGTTCGCTACTTCGAGCAGGACATCCGCATGGCACGGGGCATAGAGAGGACACCAGCAAGCCAGGTCGTGGCCCGCTAGCCAGAACCGGATGGCGTGGGTCGGGTGGTTGTTGAGCCGAGCAATCCACCGCCTGCGAGCCTCATAGGCGTGGGCAAACTGTGCGTCGGTGAACGCAGCGAGCAGCGATGGGTTCCAGATCCCGTGTACGAGGTCGCCATAGAGGTCGAGTGCGAGGTCTAGGCCGTACGTCGACACCGGAAAGGGGTTGCCCCACCGCGAGGGCCGTGCGACAACGACAACACCTTCGGGCCTGCGCCATCCCTTCTTGCGGCTCAGTTGGATGCGGTGCGGTGCGGGCCGCTCCCCGCTGTCTGCCATCACGCCTCCCCCTCGAAGGTGACAGTGATGCGAGCAGCCTTCAGACGGGCGAGGTATTCGTGCCCCCACCGGACGACGTGAGGGAGTTCCTCTGTCGGAGAGCCAAAGAGCGCCCGCCAGAACGCTGCGGCCAGCTCGTCGGTGAACTCCTGCACCAGCCTGCGCGGACGCACGGTTACTTCGTCGCCGTGGTTCGGGTAGGTCTGCGTGTCGCGGTCCACTAGGACGAGCACGTTCCCGCCGCCAGCATCCACAACGACGCCGGTGAAGGGTTCCCACGGTGGTTCGGGCGCAGGATTGTCAGCGAGGATCGCGTCGATGGCGACCACCCGCGGCCGCACGGCAGTCTCAGCCTCGTACCACTCCCGTAGTGCGGCGAGCTGCTCATCAGTCAGAGTCGGCATCGGTGTTCCCCTTCGCGTTGTCGAGCCAGAAGGCGGTGACCTCGGCGCTGATCGCAGCACGAGTCTCAGCGTGCGGATCGCCCTGACACTGGCCGCGGTGGCATGGCTGGAACTGGCCGCAGATCATCCGTGACGGCAACGAGAACGACCCTGCGGGCTCAGGCAGCCACGCCTCGGGCCAGCGCCACTCGTCGCCACCGAGCATCGCCAGAAGGATGATCTGGCAGCCCTCACCGACCTCCGCGTCGGCGTGGGAGATCCCGTGGTCGTGGGTGCAGTGCTCGCACCACACGCCCATCCATGCGTCACCTTCGGTGCCGTTGCTGAACGGCCTGCCCTTCGTCGCATCGGTCAGAGTCGGCATCACGCCGCCCCCCCGCCAGAACTGCCGAAAAGGGCCGGCCGGCGCGTCAGGAGTTGAGGTCGATCGCCTCTCGGAACCGTCGCACCGTTTCGGCACACGACCAGCCCGACACGTCCATGACCTTCGCCACGCTCTCTGCCAGCCCGACAGGCATCTCCTGCTCGACGAGGTACGCCTCGATGTCGTCCAGCCAGCCCATAGCGGACCGCTTGAGGATCACCCGGCATCCGGGGACCGGAAACGGCGACTCGTGCGCATCGGGCTTGCGCTCCGGCAACCAGCCAGGCATCGCTCCGTAGGGCACCGTCATCGGCTCCATCCTTCCATGTCTCCCGCACGCCATCGGGACAGAACCGCTCCCCGCTGTCGTCGCTCACGTCGTCGCCTCCTCGGGGGGTGTGATGGTGTAGCCAGCAGCCGTCAGCGCCTTGTGAGCGAAGCTGAGGTCCACTGCGGCGCAGCCACGAAAAAAAAGGTCACTCCTAGCCCACGCCCGTGCGGTGCAGAACTCGTCGATCTCATGCCCGCTGGGTTCCCACGGTGGTTCGGGGGCAGGATTGGCAGCGAGGATCGCGTCGATGACTTGCAGAGCGGCCTGAATCTCGGCGTCAGACCTCGGAGGCAGTGTGTCCTCCCGCCATGCTCGTAGTGCGGCGAGCTGCTCATCAGTCAGAGTCGGCATCACTCATCTCCCTCGTAGGTGCTGGCGCGGCGCAGCGCCTCGACCGTGCGGTGGTAGCGGCGCGCAGCGAGCTCGCGCTGGTTCTCCCGCCAGCCCCACCAGATCGTCCACACGAACGCCGTCCAGAACGCGGCGGCGACCAGGGCTGCGAGGGCGCTCACAGGTCGCCGCCGTAGCCCGCGCGCTGCGCCTCATCCAGCTGGCGCCCGGCCTGGTGCTCCTGCGCTGCCTGGCGGTACTCGGCGTGCTGGTCAGTGAAGTCGCCGGGCACGACCTTGGCGGTGACGCGCTCCGCTTCGATGGCGACACCGGGGACGGGCTGGCCGTTGGGGCCGCGGACCTCGCGGTGGCTGGCGATGACCTCGACACGGGCCACAAGGTCCGTTGCGTCATCCGGGCTGGGCCAGCCGTCACCCACAGCGGGGCAGGTCGAGCCCACGGCCACGTCGCTGGGCACGACCTCGCCGTCTGGCACCGAGCCGTCACGCAGCCACGCCACAAGCTCACCGCTGGCGAGGACCAGCCGGGCGTGGTCGATGACCTCGACCATCTCGACGTGCTCGCGCAGCGGGTTGACGTACACCTTGCGGACGACGGGCGCCACGTCCTGCGCGTCGAGCCCGAGCGTGGCGTCGGCCCATTCGACCACGGCCTGCTCGTCGGCCACGACTACCTTGGCCTTGTGCGCTGTCGTCGCGACACGACCGGAGGGCAGCGTCACGCTCTTGGTGCGCCCACCCGTCCGCTCGCGCTCGTCCAGCGCCCACGCCTCCAGGTGCCCACGGAAGAACGCCAGCCTCGCCTGCTCACGCGCCGCGGCCTGCTGGAACCAGCGGTCGATCCGTGCGGCCCACTCTGCCCGCTGCGCCTGGAGCTCGCCCAGCGCCCGCTCCGCACCGGCAGCGTGGCGCATCGCCCACTCAGCAGTCCCGAGCCCTGTGATGTGCCACGACGGCGCATCCTCGGACTCCACAACCGCCTCGGCGGCAGCCTCAGCGTTGAGTCCTGCGTCGGCGGCGAGGGCCGCGGCCTCATCGAACAGCTGCGCTAGCTCGGCGTCGGGGATCGGTGGCGCCTCTGTCGCCAGCTCGGGCGGCATCGGCAGATCATCGTGCATCGGTAGAGCCATCGTGGCTTCCTCCTTGGGTCAGGTAGCCACAACCTTAGCGCACTTTAGAACGGTGCGGGAGGGATCTCAGAAACCGGAGGGGCGGCACCCCCGCTCTCGTCAAGAGGGATGCCGCCCACCGATGATGCCAGGGCCCAAGGACGGGCCAACCGATGAACCCGGACCACCCCTGGCGCCGCTCACCTTAGCGCGCCGCGCCCGGAGCGGGATAGCCCCTACCCGCCTGACTCGCAGCGCTGCAGTTGGTTGAGGCAGGTGTCGATCCGCTCGATGAGCCGTACCCGCACCCAGCCGTTGAAGAAGTCGCCGTGAACGCCGTGCTCCACGTCACCGGACGAGAGCGTGATCGTCGCGCCAGCGGGCACCTCTCCGTAGTGGGTGTACGTCGTGAGCTGCGGCACCTGTACCCGATGCGAGCGCGGGCACACGTTGGCGTCCTTCCTGTCGCTGTACGTGCTGTACGCCATGTGCGAGCGGTGATCTGCCGAGTCGGTGCTCTTGCCGTCCCAGCAGTCGGGGAACTGGACGCGCATCGTGAGGTCGGTTGTGCAGTCACCGGGGGTGGGGGTTGGTGGTGCCGCCTCGTTGCACTGCCAGCCTGTTCGGCCAGCAGGAGCGGACAGGTCGGTCAGTGAGTGCCCGGCGATGATCTTCAGGCCGTCCGGGTAGGCGCGGATCGTGCCGTCCTTGCTGCCACGCCGGTAGTACGCGGTCGTGCGGACCGGGTCACGTTTGACCCCGTTGATGAACACGGCAGGCGTCCAGTACGCAGCAAGGTCTTGGCTGTCGTTGCATGTGGTGCGGCCGAGCAGGAGCTCGTCATAGGTGGTGGTCGATGCGGTGACACCGATACGGCCAGTGAAGTCATGCAAGTGCGCTGCGCCCGGCTGGTTCGGGAACACGATCGGATCATCGCTTGCGGCGTGGTCGAAGTTGCAGGTGGTCTTGAACCTGACATCGCCCTCCGAGATGTGCGAAGCCCGCTTGACGGGGCCGGGCACGAGTGCCGCGGTCCCCGCCAGCAGGATCGCCAGGGCGCCAAGGAACCGGCGCACTACTCGCCGGGCGCGTCCCGCAGTAGCGAAGCCTCGACGGCGCTGTCACTGTTATCGAGGCTCTTGCGTACGTCGTAACTAAAGGCCGCGGTGGAGCCGAGCACGAGCCCGGCCAGCACCACGCTGGCTGCGTCCATCGACCCGAGAGGAGTGCCCTCGAAGCCGGGCAACTCCAGGTTGGCGGTGACCGACGCCGCGCCCGCGAGGAACAGCACCGCCACGCCGACCGCCCAGGTCGCTGCCTGTGTCGCCACGTAGTTCGTGTCCTTGCCGATCGCCTTGACAACGCTGACGATCTTGATGACCGTGGCCGCTAGGGCCAGGAACCCGACTGTCTCCATGATGGTGTCTCGCTTTCTCCAGCTTGGCTGGCTTCTAACGTAGGCCGACGATCAGACCACCGACCGAGATGGCGACAGCGACCACTGCCACGAGGTAGCCCCATGAGGCGTCCATGCCGCGCGACTTCCCGGCGCTCAGATCGAGCCGCGAGTTGACGAGCGCCAGCGACTCACCGAACCGGGACTCCATCGCGGCGACCCGCTCTTCGATCTGGCTCTGGCGCTGCTCCGACTCCAGGCGAGGCATGAAGGTCGACGCCTGATCCGCCAGTTGAGCCCGGAACTCGTTGACCGCGTCGAACCGCTTCTCTGCCGCTACCTCGGCCTTGGCGACGGCCTCCTTGGCGGCGGTCAGTGCCGCGTTGACTGCCTTCTCCTGGTCGGCGAAGCGCTGCTGGTAGCGCAAGTCAGCCGCTTCTGCCAAGAGCTGCAGGTGCTCATGCAGTGTCTGGACGGTCCACTCACTGCTCATCGCCGCGTCTCCACTCGTGACGTTCCGCCTCGTTGAACTTCCCCAGGTCGCGCTTCACCTTCACCGCCAGGACGCGGGCCTCTGCGACCTCGACACGCACCTCGGCCATCCCTGCCAGCACATCCTCGACAGCTGTAGCCAGGTCATCGACCTTGCTTACTAGGTTCGGTTCGTTCTTGCCGACGTGGTTCACGGCACGGTTAGCGGCCCGTGCCTGCACGTAGGCCGCGACTCCTGCGAGCGTTGGCCCGAGGGATGCGATGGTGGCGACGATAACGATGTCTGCATCCAATGTGGTCCTTTGGTCAGGTCACTTCAGCTGGGTCCGGCCACGTATCAGCGGCGCCCACGTCGCGAACGACAGCACGGCCTCCAGGCGCGGCACCCCGAGCGCATCGGCCAGCCGGTTCACGTCGGTGCGGCTCTTCATGTGCGTCATCTTGCCCGGCTCAAATAGCCAGACCTCGGGGGTGCCGTCACAGCGGGCTAGGAACACGTCGGCCTCCAGATCGTCGGTGGATGGTGCAGGTGGGGTCTGCCCGGCCTCGTAGGCCAGGACGGCGGCGGGGATCGAGTCGCCCGCGAAGTAGTGCAGATGCCAGGGTTCTTTGGGGGCGACTAGATCTCCCATGACCACCCGAACCTCACGGCATTGACGCGCAGCCACTCCAGCGTCGCAGCGTCGAACGGCTCGGCCCCAGCGTCGCCGTCGCGCTCTTCGCCGCCGTCCACGGCCTGCGCCCATCCGTGGTTCGATGTGCCCGGCACTGCCGCCGTGGCGCCGTACCAGCGGTACCATCTGACGCCGTTCCAGACCTTCACGTCGGTGTTGGCCTTGTAGGCGGTGCGGTAGCGAGCACGGAAGATGCGTTCCTGCTCGGCGTAGGTCCGGTAGCTGTTCGACGCTGCCCCGGCCTTCAGGACGTGCCCGGCCTTGGCTGCCTCCGCGGCCATCGCCCCCCACGCTCGCGCTGCCGGGTGGATGAGCGTGATCGGCGCCCCGCCCGCCACCCCAGGGAGCGTCGTGAGGATGCCCGGTGAAAGCTGCCCGTTGCTCTGCCCGTTCAGCAGAGCGCTGCGCGTGATCGGAACGACGGGGAACGCCACGCCCGCAGGGTACGGCACCGACCCCCGCTGGCAGCGGAACTAGGCGGGGACCATGAGCCGCAGATGCGCGAAGAACGTTACGTTCAGTGTGATGTCGCTGTCCTGGCGGGCCTGCGTGTCGAGCGTGTCACCCTCAGCGGCGGGGATGCGCGCCCACGATGACCCGGCCAGCCCGTAGCCCGCGGTCGGGTGGACGCCCGCGGCCTGCGGTGTGAACTGCGAGCTGATCGTGCCGAACAGCGTGGCAGCCTGGTTGCGGAGCGCCCCCGCCCGGTGCGTGCCGGTGCCGCGGCTCTGCCAGCCCACCTGCAGGTCGCACGACCAGTCGCCAGGCACGTCGCACACGAGCTTGCCGAACGCATCAGCGGTCCAGCCCTGCCCGGCGCCCTGCTCCACCCACGCTGTTGCCGCGCTGACGCTGACCGTCGCGGAGGGTGCCACGTCGAACTGGATGCGGAACGTCTGCTCCGTGGGGGCGTCCTGCGCGACGACACCGAGGATGCCCGACACGAGCGCCCCGTGCGGCGGGTAGAAGTCCACGACCACCCTGGCCCCGGCGAGCAGCAGCGCCCCCGTCCCGTTCAGCACGGAGATGGCTGCCTCGTCGCCGTCGATGAGGACCGTCACATAGTCCTCGGCGTCGTCGGTGACGGTACCGAACCGCTTGGTTGGTACCTGCACGGCCCGGCGCGCGATGGGCGGCACCTGCGCCATGAGTAGCCGCATGATCGCCTCGGGACTGAGCTCGCTCACGCTCCCACCCCATAGATACGTCTGAGATCGTGGACCATCTCGGAGCCTTCGGTGAGCCTGAGCCGCCAGCCCTGCTCGCGGTAGACGGTCCCGAGGTACATCACGGCGTCGTGGGTGTCATGCCGCGGATCTGGGGGGCTGGAGAACTGCACCCACTGGAACGTCGATGAGTGCTGCTCGTAGGCGACGCGCGCACGCTCGACGGCCTCAGCCTCGCTTGCCAGGCCCTGCTCGCTGATGACCGTGGCGACAACGAACCCACGATTCGCGGCGCTGTGCGGCGCCTCTGGGGGCACGTCGTAGAAGCCGCTGATCGGCTGATCCGGGTTGCCTGAGTCCACGACGATGTAGCGGTTCGGTGCGTCGAGCAGGTCGTCGGACTCGACCATCGACCCGGCCAGGATGCGCCCACCCGAGTCGTAGATCAGCGACGGCAGAGCCGACGCCAGATCAGGGATGCGGCTCACCCTGCCCACCCCGTCGTTGTCGAAGTACGCGGAGAACGCGCTACCGAGCGCGGCGAGGTCGTTCACCACGTCGAGCCGGAACGTGTTGCCTGCGGGCCAGCTGATCGGGTTGGCGAGCTGGCTGGTGATCGTCACGTCCACATCGAAGGACGGGACCCCAGCGATGGTGAACTGGTCGATGATGGCGTCACGTATCGGGGTGCCCGCCGCGTAGGCGACGGTCTGCTCTAGTGGCTGGTCGAGGATGAGGGTCTGGTCGACGGCGGGCACGTCGGCCTCCAGCCCCCACTCGTGGCGGGCCCGGTCCATGCTCCCGAGGATGAAAACGCCCAGGTTGAACTCGGCGCCGTTCTCCAGCACCCACACTGGGCGCAGCCGGTTCCCGAACGGGTCGAGGCTGGCCTGGTCGGTGGGGGCCAGCGTCACGCCCTGGAGGGTGCGGTTGATACGCCGGTTCGTGTTCTGCTCCACCGACGCGTTGCCGATGAGCGGTGTGACCTCACCGACCTTCGTGAGTGCCAGGTCGAGCACGTCCCAGCGGATCGTGCTCGACCGCTGCCCGATGCCCGCCGTGAGGTCTAGAAGCTCGGCGGTCGTGGGCACGGCTAGAGGCTACGTCGCTGCGCTCTTGTCCTTCGCGACCTCCGCACCGTTGCGCTCGGGGCCAGGCTCGGGCTTGCTTGCTGTCGGCTGGAGCGTCACCGGGTCGACGCCCGCGGCGAGCAGCGCCGACGACAGCGACAGGATGTGCTGGCGCAGCCGGTTCACTTCGGCTTGGAGGCGAGCTCCACGCATCTGCTGGCAGGCGACCTCGACGTGGAGGCGGCTCTCGGGCAGGAAGTAGGGGATCAGGTCGCTCACCTTGGCATCGAGCAGGTCGTCGGACTCCAGCTCTGGCTCAGCGACGGGCTCTGGCGCGGTGGGTGCGGTGTCGGTCATGCGCGGTGTCTCCTATGGGTTTTCGGCGTGAGCCTGGAAGTTAGCCCCGAAGGAGTAGACCCGCGGGTCGTCACCATCGGGGATCAGCAGATCGAGGCGGCCATGCGTGGACAGGGCCACCGGGTCGAACCAGCCCTTCATCGTGTCGGCAGCGATAGCGGTCGAGGAGCCCACGGTGATCGTCTCGTTCTGGATGATGTCGCCGCCCTTCTGCCAGCGGGGGCTGACCGGCAGCCCACCGTTGGGGCTGACCGACACGTTGCCGCCGTAGGGCACGAGGTAGATCGCGGTCGCCGCGGTCTGCACGGCGTAGATGGCCCGGTCGGGGCCCGCGGCTACAACGTGTGTAGCCCCGCCGCTCCCGATGTTGACCCACGTCCAGGCGCCCCCGGTCCAGTCCGCCCGGATACGGCCCCCGTAGTTCGGGTTGACTCCCTTGGGCAGCCCGTCGATCTCCGATGTGATGCCGTTGGCCATCACGACATGTGGGAACCCGTCGAGCCCTACGGCCACGGTGTCCGGGCCGGTTGTGCGCGAGCACGGCAGCCCGGCCATCTCCGTTTCGGCACGGTTGTCCCAGCTCATCGGCATCGTCACGACCTCGCCCGCAGGGTTGCGCCACGAGCCGAGCGTGTTGAGCCCGATCTCATCGGTGTAGACGACGTACGGGTGCTGAGCGCCGTCAGCGCGCCGGTCGGTGCGCCAGTGCCCGAGCACCCAGAGGCGGTCGCCCGCGGGCTTCCGTTCGATGTAGATGCCGTTGACGTAGCAGCGCACAGCGTCGTCGCCCGGCAGCGGCGGATCGTTGATCGTGTCCACAGTCCCTGTGGAGAACCCGATCTCGCCGCGCAGGCTGCCCGCCACTCCCGTCCATGTGCCGGTCCCGCTGGCCGTGTCGCAGATCGGCCGCCAGCCAGCGGTGCCACCCGCCTGAATGTTGGCGACGGTGCGCCCGAGCGGCAGGTAGTAGCCGAGCTGGTCGCGGCCTCTGGCGTCGGACTGGTCCTCCTGGCTGAACACCCACACGAGCCTGCCGTCGCTCATGCGGTCGAAGTGGTTGTACGTGTAGAGGTTGAGGCCCGACGCGGCCCACGGCATCGCGCTCTCGGTCAGCGTGTTCCAGGTCGTGAAGTCGGGAACACCCGCGGCAGCGTCGCTGAAGCAGACGGCTTGCGGGTCGTTGTGGATGTTGCCTGCGAGCCAGACACGGCCTAGGTCATCGATGCCGATGCCGAGCATGAAGTGACCGTCCTCGACGGTGATCCCGTCGACACCGTTGCCGGGGTCGGTGAGCAGGAGTGCAGCGACGACGGTGGCGTTGGCGCTGAGGTCGGCCGTGACGTAGTTGGCGGGGTCGAGCGGGTCGGTGCCCATCGTGTACCGGAAGATCGTCAGGCCCATGTTGAGGCGCACCACGATCCCGACCTGGAACGTGTCGGTCACATCCGACATGAGGTGCGGCAGGCAGGCGTCGGACCCGTTGCGGCACCGAGGCGCCGTCGTCATGTGGCGATGCCCTCCTTGACCCAGCGGGGCGTAGCGCTCACACCGTCGTAGACGAAGATGAACAGCCCGTCCGTCGTGGTGGTCTGGCTGGCGCCGGTCAGGGTCAGCAGACGGTAGGCGGCGGTCGACCCGGCATCCTCGTTGAGAGCGGTCATCGCCAGGCCGAGGCGGCTGAGGATGACGATGCGCTGCCCGTTCTGCGGTGCGACGCCACCGGGGTTCACGAACCCGCTGAACCCGAACGCGGCGGTCGGGCCCTGCACGACCATGATGGGCGCGGTGATCTCCACATCATGGTTGTTGTTGCCGTCGACCATCGTCACAGCGGCGGCGACGAGCTGCACGCCCCCGGTGACCTTCAGGCCGATGCCCGCTGCTGCCGCGACGAACGACCCGCCCGCCCCGGCGACGAGAGCGCCGCGTGCCATCACCTGAGCCGGGTTGTTCGCCGACACTCGTAGCCCCTCGGCATTGCTGCCTGTCCCGGTTGGGGTCACGAACAGGCTGAACAAGACGCCCCGCGAAGCGTCGGTGACAGCCTCCGTGGTCGTCCACCGCAGCAACCCCTGGTTCGCTGAGGTGTAGGCCCCGGCGTTGTTGTAGCCACGCGCTGCGACGGTCCCGATGTTCGATGAGGTAGGGGTCTGCGTTTCGGTACCAACCCCGCCGCCCGCGTGCATGAACCCGAGGATCGCCTGGATCGGGGCCGCGTAACCGTAGAGCTCGACCATCGCGTTGCGCGACCGGTCGTTGATGTTGCCGAGCCCGATCCCCCGCGGCGAAGGGGACGTGTATGCCGTCAGACCCTCGAACGTCTTTAGTCCCGTCACCGTCTGCGAGAGCGTGGTAGCCAGCAGCGTGCCGTCCGTATCAGGCAGCACCAGCACCCGGCTCGCCGCCTGCGAAGCCCGCAACGTCATCGTCGTCCCGGTCGTCGCCAACCCCAGATCCAGCGCGAACTGCTTGGTGGCGTCACCGTTGTCCTGCACCCGGAACACCGAGTCTTGGAACACCGAGCTGCTCGCCGCGCCGATGAAGTCGACGTACGTGATGTTCGCCGCGGTGTAGACGTTGAGCGACGCCGGGGTCGCCGTGTCCAACGTCGGCAGCCCGCTCACGGCGTCGTAGACGGCGTTCTTCGTGGGCGGCTCCAGCACCCCGTTCCAGCCGACGCCGTACGCCTCGTCAGGGATGATCGGATCACTGGTGAACGTCTTGACGCCACCCACGGTCTGCGCGTTCACGAGGTCGACGTAGGCTCCGCCGCTCATCCCGGCCAGCGCCGTCGCCAAGTTCTGCAAGGTGACCTTGCGGTCCCCTGGCGTGCCGAGAGGGTCGTTGACGACGTAGACCAGATCGTCCGCGGTGGGTGCCGCATCGTTCAGCAGGTCGATGACATCAGTCATGGGGCGACTCCTTCGGAGCAGATGCTACGGGTCACGACACCAGCGACAGCGCACCGCCGCCCACGAGCTCGATCACGTCGCCGCTCACGAACAGGAAGTCACCGGCCGCGGCCACGTCCTCGGTGACCTCGACCACCGCGGGTGTCTGTACTGTCTCCACGAACTCGACCTCGGCCCACGCACCCGCGGGGGACTGCCACAGGTCACCCTCGGGCACGGTGAGCGAACCGAACCAGCGGTTACCGGCCTCGTCGCGGACGCACAGGTAGGGCAGCGTCGCCCACGCCAGGTCGCGCAGCGCGTCCAGGGCGTCGATGCCGAACACCGGGTCAGCTGCGCCTAGGAACTCGACCAGCAGGCGCCGCTGGAACGTGACGCCGCGGCGTGACAGGGGCCGGAACGCCACCTGAAGGTCGCGCCCGTACATGATCTGGTAGGTGACCTCATCGGCCTCGGGGAACTCGAAGCCACGCAGCGGTGGCGAACGTCGGTAGACATCGGTGTAGGCCACGCCGTCCGGCTGGGCGTCGTTGTTCGTGAACCAGAGCCCGCAGCCCTCGCTCGGCAGCGTTGCGGTCACGGCAGACGACCAGTACGAGGCCGACCCGTCTGTCAGCTCGACGCGCATCCGGTACGACTCCTGCACACCGATGCGGGCCTCATGGTCGCCCCACGAGTCGACCGACTCCACGATGATCGTCGCCACGTCCTGCCAGGTCGAGGCGTCCGCACCTAGACGCTGGATGCGGTAGCGGGCGAACAGCGAGCCGTGCGCCGTGGCACCCCAGGTGAGCGACGCGTACGGCAGCGCCGGGGGCGCACAGTCCGACGCGGGCAGCGCGGGCAGCGCCTGCTCAGCAGCTACCGCCGCAACCGAGGTCGGCCCATCGACGGCCAGCACGAGCAGCCCCACGAAGTCGCCCGGCGTCGTTGTCAGAGTCGTGGACGCTGCCCCGTCTATCGGGCTGGCCTCGTCCGTGCCGCCGCTGTAGGTGGCCTCCTGGTAGAGCACGCCGCCGCCGCCGGCCTCGACAGCCAGCCAGGCAACCACCCACGGCGCTGTCGCCGCGGTCGAGCTCAGGAAGTTCAGGTAGTACTGCGTGCCCGCCACGAGCGCTACAGGGGAGGGCGACTCGACTTCGATCTGCTGCAAGGACCCGGACACGTCACCCATCAGCGCAGCCGGGAACGTGAAGGTGCCCATCGTCACGTTGTCGCTGCGCCGCACGACCTCGACCACGAGCGCTGCGGTCGGTGCCACGCCACCTACCGCGCCGACCACGAGGTTGAGGCGCCCGTAGTCGTCGCTCGCCGTGGTCCGCAGCTCACCCTGGTTAGCGAGCGAGCTGGTGTGAACCGCGGCGGTGCGGACACCCGCGTAGGGCTGCCCGTCGACGCTCGTCGCCCCGGCGTTGGTTCGCAGCACGAACGCCAGCACCCGACCCGAGTCGAGCACTTCGGATGAGGCGACCTGGCTGGCGAGCGTGGCGTTGTTGTCGACCAGATGGCTGATGGTCGTGGCCTCGGTCGTGTAGGACGGCAGGTCGATCGGGGGCTCCTCACCGGCCACGGCGTAGAGCGCGGTCCATGCGATCGAGTCGCTGCCCCCGATCAGGCCCCGGTCGGCGCGGCGGACGGTCAGCGCGTAGTTCGTGTCGCTGACCTTGGCCCAGTTCGCCGCTCCGGCAGGGCTCGCTAGCGCGATGTTGTCCGACCAGGCGGGCCCCAGCACCCCGTCGCCGGTCGCGAATGCGCCACGCGCGAGCCGCCGCTCCGAGGTTTCGTAGACGACGACAAGGCGCACCGCTGCGGTGTAGTTGGCGCTGCCCGGCTGCCCGCTCGCCAGCCGCACACGCGTCGTGGACGTGTCGAACGCGGCCACATCGGCCTGCGTCCACGGCAGCCCCGTGATCGGGTTGATCTCACCCCAGTTGAAGAACATGCGGCCAGCTGTGCCCGCCGTGTTGTTCAGTGGCACGGTGCGGGTGATCGACCCGTAGGTGCTGCCACCGTTGCGGAGCGCGACCGTGGTCGAGGTCGTCCACCCTTTCGTTTCGCTGCTCGCTGTGCCGAGCCAGGTGACGACCTCGACCGCGACGGCGGCGATGCGCCCGGTGGCGTTGAGCGCGGCCGATGCGAACTCCAGGTCGAGCGTGCCAGGATCAGTCTTGGGGAAGATGATGTAGTCGCTGTAGCTCGGCGGCCACTCGTCTATGCCGGTGTGGTCGGCGGGGAACAGCGTGTGGTTGTAGACCGCCCCGGTGAGCAGGCTGGCGTTAGGCGCGAACGTGGCGACGGTGAACGCCAGGTCCGGGTCTACCTCGTCGCCGGCAGGGAACACCTCGGCCACATAGAACCGCTGGCCCGATCCCATCGAAAGCCGGGTGATCAACCGGTGCAGGCGCAGGTTGCTAATCGTCTCCGTCGCGGTCGACCGGAACCGCTGCACCGCCGCCGAGCCCGCGCCCGGTTCGACCGTGCTCGCTACGGCACCCAGGAACTCGGGTCCGACCAGCGCCGGGTCAGAGGGATTCCAGCGGGTCACGGCGCTGACTCTACGCCTGAGCGCGTGCCGTGACTGCGAGCCTGCGCTCAGCCAGCCGCTCAGCCATGCCGTCCGCGATGGCCTGACCGGCCTGCCGCGCGACTGTCGGGTCGACCGGGCCGCTGATACTCACCACGATGCTGCCCTCCCCGAACTGGACGAGCAGCCCGCCCGCCGCGCTGCTCGTCCCGCTCAGCTGCCCCGTGATGTCAGCGGACACGCTGACCGGCAGCACGGCGTCCCTGGTGATGCGCTCAGCTGCAGCGACGACCTCGTTGCCAGCCTGCGTCAGTCCTGCCGTGGCTGATAGGCCTAGCGCCTCGGCAGCGGCGGCGACGGCCGCTTCGGTGGCTTCAATGCCCAAAACGAGGCCTTGCCCGAACAGGTCGCCTATCTCCATCGCAGCGCGCGACGGGGACTGTATGCCCAACGTCCGTCGTACGGCCAGATCGACGGCTTCCGCTGCCGTCTCTGCTGCGTGTTCAAGCTGACGGATGGACTGAGGACCACTCAACGACAATTCCAGGCCCGCCACGTAAGCATCGCCAGTGCTGCGCGCTGCTGCCCTCGCTGCATCGGCCAGACTCGTCACAGCGGAAAGGCGCAAAGCCTCTCCCGCTTTGACGGCCGCTTCGGTGGTCTTCGCGTCGAGGCCCAGTGTCTCGCCGTACCTGCGCGCTGCCTCACCGCCAGCCGTCGCAGCGGCAGCAGCGACCTTGCGGCCGTCCTCGCTTAAAGCCAGTTGGGCCAGCCCCATCTTGATGCGTGTCTCGACTTCGGGCGTGAAGCGCGTCGCCAGTTCTTGGTTCGACAGTGTGCCGACCAGACCCAGCGCGTCCACATACTCGGGACCCAGCTTCTCTTCCAGCAGTTTCGTGGAGAACGCGATGGCGTTGTCGCGCTCATCCAGGCCCGCTTGAGTCTCCAGGAGGAGGGCCTCGTTGCCAGCGCGTGCCGCTTCAGCGAGCTCGTGCGCAGCGGTGCTCGCGACCTCGACACCCTGCGCGGCGAGAGTGCCCGCAACCTCGGAGAACCCTGCCGTGATGATGACGTTCAGATCCGAGATGAACGACAGCAGATCGCTCGTGGTGTCCTTCAGCCCGGCGATGAACTCGCGGGCCGACACCTTCGAATCGTCGTTAGCGTCCTCGAACGCATCAGCGATGGACGGCAGCCCATCGACCGCGGCGTCCACGAAGCCCTGCACGGCGGTCGTGGTCTGCTCCACGAACCCTTGCAGCGAACCAAGGTCAGTGCCCAGCGCCAGGGCCGCGTCGCCCATGTCCGCTTCGCTCAGGCCAGCGGTATCCAGCGCCACGGCAAGCGCCACAAGCGACGCGCCGGATGGGTCCGTAGCCGAAGTCACCCGCGCGATATTCAAGGCCACCGCAGGAGAGGCTTCGCCTAGCCGATCCAATGCATCGCCAGTATCGAGCAGAACGGCGGCCAGCGGGTCGAACCGGCTGCGTAGACGCTCGCCTTCACGCGCCACCGCTACCATCGCCGGTTCCAGTTCATTCAGAGCGTCGGTGTTGGAACGAGTCGCTTCGCCGCTCTCGTCCATCCCGCGTGCCTGGTCAACCTGCGCCTGCGTCAGATCGCCCGATGCCAGGGCCGTTTCGATTTGGGCCTTGGCGGCCTCTTCGACCTGATCAGTGAGGATGCGGAAGGACGTTATGAGGTCGGTGTTGCCTCGCAGAACGACCTTGGCCCCGGCGCCGGCGCCCTGCTGGTTGCGGATCAGGTTCTCCAGTTCCTGGTTCGTGAGCTTGGCTACAGCCACGTCACGCCCGGTCGGATCAAGAATGCGGACCTCGCCGCTCGCCTGTGCCGCCGCCACGAAGTCGCGGAGCCCGCTAGCGCTCTGTTGCGCGAGGTTCGCGACCTCCAGATACGACAGGCCGAGGCGCCGAAGGTCGTCCTCCTGGTTGTTGGTCTGGAACCGCGACTTCTCGCTTTCCTCTGCGAACTTCGCGATCCCAGCGGAGGTCAGCTGGGTTATGCCATCGAGCGTTTCTAGTGACTGGGTTAGGGCCTCGACGCCCTCACGGAACTCGCGCGCCCGTTCGCGCCCGTCCTGCCAGCCCTTGAACAGCACGAACCCAGCGGCGGCTGCGCCCAGCAGCGGGAGGCTCAGCGCGCCCGCTGACCCGGCGAGTCCCCGCATCCCTGCGCCGAGCTTGCCGACGCCTGACGTGGCCGCTGGTAGCGCCGAGGTTGTGCCTTGGAGTATGCCGGGCAGTGACCGCAACGCCGGGCCGATGCCGGACAGCAGATCCATGGAGATGCTGGCTGCACGGTTGAACAGCACGAGCCCGCCAGCGAACGCGATGAGGTCCGGTGGGATCAAGTCGAGGACGGCGGCGATGGCACCCAGGGCGGGGGACATCAGCACCAGCAGGTCGAGTGACGTGCCGAGCAGGGGTGCTAGGTCGCTAAAGATCGAGGCCAGCGCGGGCAGCACGTTCTCAGCGAGCT
>Ga0214472_10000381_pt1 | contig 55442 bp, 54 predicted proteins | sample RVTome_6_FD_207662 | JGI IMG/M metagenome (GOLD analysis project Ga0214472, IMG submission 207662) | Soil microbial communities from uranium-contaminated site in the Upper Colorado River Basin, Wyoming, United States - RVT140D175 | ecosystem: Environmental > Terrestrial > Soil > Contaminated >...
ATCGGCGGCGAGAGCTACCGCAAGGGCCAGTCGCTGGCCCGACGGACAACGCCGCCCGAGGCCCCCGCACGCCGACCGGCCAAAGTAGTGGTCGCGGACCGGACAAAGTAATTGACGTTCAACAGTTAGGATAGGCGTGTTCTTCAGAGTATCGACGCGCGTGCTCCCACAGAAGCTTCCAGGCATCCGTTCCGATGCCCTCCAGGGGAGCACCGGAAAACACCTTGGTGGCGGCGGCTTGTGCCGCCTCACGCTTGATGAGCTTGTCCTTCTTGAGATTCAGGATACGACGGCAGTTCTCATCGGAAACCTTCGTAAGATGGTCTTCAATTCCACGGACCAGATCTTCCACATGCTTCTTCTTCGCAAGCAGCTCCCTGGCCCGGTCGGCAGGGGCCTTCTCTCCCAAACGTTTTTCCAGGCCGGCAACGGACCTGCCGTCATCGCCGTCCCATTTCGTGTGCGTGGCAACATCGTCAGGTGGAGTTGCCGCGCTCAGGGACGAGTACCATTTCCCCGCCGTTGTGTCGGCGAACTCCGAAGGCATCTGAGGCTTCTTCGACGAGTACCTTCCCAACTTGCTGTCAATGCGCCGCGCGATCTGCTCGCAAACAGCGACCAAGTCGGAAAAGAACAGCAGCGCGGGCGGTTCATAGGTGACCTCGCTCTCGCCCTCCAGATACATCCGGCCGCACTCGGCGTCAAAGATGTCCACGGGACGAAGGTCCGGCTAAACCCCGTCGCTGGTACTCCAAGACACTTGGTGTTCTTGATTGCCGATCCTGTAGGTGATGTCTGCCGACTGCGCAGCCCCATCGTGCGCAAACACGTTCGGATAAAGCGTCCCGGGATTCCGCGCGCCACAAACGTGCTTCAGTATGCGGACGTAGCCGGATTTCCCCGACCCGTTGCCACCGTAGATGACGGCCATGTTGTCTGGCCCGAAATCTAAAGGGCAACGCGGCGCAAGCGCATTGATGCCCTTCACATTGCCGATAGTGCATAAGCGTAATGTGGACGCACTTTGGGCATGGAACGCGTCGGCAGGGAAGGATGCCGCCGTCGGTGTGCCGTCTGATTCGACCTCCCTCAGGCAATTGTCGTGGAGCGCATCAATATCCTCATCCGCCAGACGGCCTTTCGTCAGGAGAAGACCGGCGGCTTCCTGCAGCCACTTCGGGCGGTCCCTGAACCAGGCGTTTAGGTCTTTTACCAAGCTACTCCTCTCTCCAGTTCAGACATAGCTATAATTCCCTTCCACCCTCGCTCCACTTGCGAACAATCCGAAATATGACCGTAGCCCCATTCGCAAATCTGACGCCTACGCTCAGCCGCGGCCATGACGCCACGTAGCGGCGGCGAAAATGTCGGCTGCAGTGCCTCGTTGGGCTGGAGCGAAGCTACGTAGCCAAATAAGGCAGCCTCGGCCACAGAACTACCCTGAGCGCAACCAGGATATGCATTAACAAGAATACCCACGGAACAAGCATCTCTACGTGGGTGAATGGCAGGTAAAGCTTCGGGTCTTTTCCACATCCAACAAACTCCCACTCCGCATCGTAGGGGCGTAACGGTAAAAGACGCTCGATCTCATGCACGACTCGGAACTTCGCCGAGCTGATTCCTTTGTAGGATCTTATGATTCGATACCAAAGATATGACAGCACTGCTCCGGACACAGCGATGAATAGCAACCACGGATCAGTTGCTGATACCTTATCCGTGCCAACGAGGTACCCCACGAAGCCGACGACAGCGGTATTAAGCGTTAGGAAAAACGAGTTTGCATGCTCTCGACGGGAACTAACCCTGTCGGCCATCTCCAGGTAAATGCGATAAATTTCCAGGACATGCTCTTGATGAGAGGCGCCATACTGCTCTAATGGCACGCTTACCAAGTATTCAGCTAAGCTTTTAGATTCGTTTTCAGTCACGGTGCAAGTTTCCGAATGGCCTCGACAACCGAGACGGTACTCCAGTTAACAAGCATGTCTGCGTTGTCTCGCACGATAGTAGACACGTTGGTGTTACCCATCGGCTTGATAGCCAATAGCGGCTTATTAAAGTCGCGCTTTGCAATCTGAATCTCTTTGTCGATCCACTTGCTGTAGCTCGAATATACCCCTGCCATGATTATCACGATTTCGCAGAAGATGATCTGGTTCTTTATCGCGGCGTAAAGCGCGGTCTGGCTTGGGGCGTTGTGAATTGGGTCATTCTTAGGCACCGAGTAGTTCCTGTATGAGAAACGTGGCGCGGCATCGAGCAATGCGCATAGCTTGTCGTAGGTGTCGCCGTATGCCCAGGAGTGGCTTATAAATAGATTGCGTGTTCTTGCCATAGTTGTTCTCCCACGTTTCTTAATTAGGCCGAATTCTGAATTAGGCAGTTCCGCATTTTCCTGCAAAGGGCGCGGGCCTATCTCCGGATGATGACGGCGAGGTTTCCTGCGAAACACACGGAAGCAAGTCCGAAGATTTCCCCACATCCCGATCGCTCAGATCACGAAATGCCGCGCGGCATTTTTCGGGGAACACTGCGAAGGGGCGCGGTGTTTGCCGCGCAGGGCGGCGGCGGCTCTTGGAACGCGGCCACGACGGCCGGTGTCGATCGGCCGGCCCTGCTGCGCTCGGTGGTGTTGTGGCTAAAACCTCCCCCTGCATGGGAGGAAGCTATTCCCGAGCCAACGCGGGCGTCAACTGTTTATGCACTGCGGCACGAAACGGGCACGGTCTGGATGGATAGACGTCGGGGAACCACAGATGGACACGGATAGACACAGATCGCGTCCCTCACTCAGGTGACGCGATTCGCGTGCTTGCTCGGAGAGGATCCCAACGACTGCGGCTGCAGGTCGCTCCCCTTGGCAATCTGGGCAGAGGCACTCGGCCCCATCGAAGGGATCTCGCCGCAAGGACGTGAGGTATAGTGGATCGCCGGATGGGAAGGCCGGGACAGCATGCATCGGTTATGGGCTCTCGCGCTCCTCGCTCTGTCCGCCTGTGCCGGGATTCTGGAGGGCGTGACGCCGGTCACGGACTTTCGCGTCGATGACTACCTCGGGACCTGGTACGAGATCGCGCGGCTCGATCATTCGTTCGAGCGCGGCCTGGACAACGTCACGGCGGAGTACTCCCTGCGGGATGACGGCGGACTGACGGTGGTCAACCGCGGCTACCCGACGGAAGCCCGACAATGGAAAGAAGCGGTGGGCAAGGCCTACTTCGTCCGTGGCAAAGACGAAGGGTTCTTGAAGGTGTCGTTCTTCGGGCCGTTCTACGGTTCCTACGTCGTCTTCGAGATCGACGAGGAGTACCGACACGCCTTTGTCACCAGCTACAAGAAGTCCTACCTGTGGCTTCTGTCACGGACACCGACCGTCGAGCCGCAGGTGATCGAACGCTTCCGGCAGAAGACGAAGGACCTCGGATTCGACAGCGACGCGCTGATCTTCGTGGATCAGGCTCCCATCGAGTGAGCGCTGAACAGCGCTCCGGACGGGAGCTCTCCCCTCGGCAATTCGGCTGCCTTCCCTTTTTCCCTCGCCATCCCGGCTTGTCTGTACCGGATCACGTTCCGGGTGCGATGGCAACGATGTGCATGTCTGCGCTCGTCTCGGACAGGGTGACCCGGGCGAGGCCGAACTGCTCGACCAGCCAGGCGGCGGTGGTGAGGTGGGCTGTGGGGTGGGCGACGGTGTAGGTGGTCTCCACCTGAGCGAGGGCCGCCGGGAGGATGACCTGGTCGCCGAGGTGGTCGTCGACGGAGGCTCCTGAGTGGTGATGGTCGAGGAGGGCGCGGACCGCCTCCTCGGCGACCTCCTCTGCCGGCTTGCCGACGCGGCCCAGGGCGGAGAAGCCGGCACGGCCGTACTCGTACTCGGCGACCAGGAAGATTCCGGCGCCGGGGCTGGCGGCGCGGACGCGCTCGGGCGGCACGTCGATCCCGACCCCGGCCTCGGTGAGCAGGCCCCAGGCCCGGTCGGCCATGCGCTGCGGGATGTGGGCCGGCAGGTTAGCGGCGACGGCGCGGCCCCACACCTTGCGGAGGGCGCCGCGATCGGCGAGGTCCACGCCGGTCTCCGCTCCCGCAGGTACGTCGCTGCGGCCATGGATGCGCGCGCGGATCTCTCCGCCGCCGGCCGGGTACCAACCCCAGCGGTGCAGCTCCAGCGAGCCGTGGATGCCGAACCGGGCCAGGGCCGGGAGCCAGACGTGGCGGGCGTAGTCGAAGGGCGGGCTCCACGGGACGTGGGTGCCGCCGCGCACGGTCACGGTCGATGGCCCTGCGGCGAGGCCGAGGAGGGGCAGTACGGTCTGGAGCACCAGGGTGGCGGCACCGGCGCTGCCGCCTTCCCGGGCCTCGGCGACGTCGAAGGTGTAGTCGCCGCTACGGGGCGGGTCGCCGGGGAAGAAGTCGATGGCGGTGGAGCCGAGGGCGTCGCCCCGGACCTCGGCCCGGCACACCGTCGCCGCGGCGCGCAGCGCCGTGGGGTGCTGGGCCGCGAGCCCCGGCCGCTTGCGCCCGGCACGGATCCGCTCCACCCGCAGGGGCCGCCCGGTGGCGGCCCCCAGGGCGAGGGCCATGCGCAGGACCTGGCCACCGCCCTCCCCATGCGCCCCGTCGATGGTGATGGGCTCCGTCATCACCCCGCTGTTTATCATAGATGCTCGCTTAGCCGCGTGACGGCCGCCGCGGTTGCCAGGCGATCGTCGACGCCGCCGTGCGTCGTTTCCGACCGATCCTACTCACCTCCCTGACCACCTTCTTTGGCCTGGCGCCGATGATCCTGGAGACCAGCGTCCAGGCGCGTTTCCTCATCCCCATGGTGATCTCGCTGGGCTTCGGCATCCTGTTCGCCACCACCATCACCCTGATCCTCATCCCGGCCCTCTACCGGGTGGTGGAGGACGTCCACGACCTGTTCGGCGTGCGCTCTCACATCGCGCCGGCCGCACCCGAGCTCACCCCCGTTGCAGACCGAACCGTAGGGCGGGCTGTGCCTGCCATGCCGGGTGGAGCCCGCCCTGATATGGAGGAGGGCGCCACGCGCCCCCTCGCCACCCGGCGCATGTCCGGGGCTTCACCCCCCGGAGGATGGAGCGCCCCCCCTTGTAGGGTGCTGCCGAGCAACGCGAGGCGCACCGCGCCCCAACCCGCCGCGCTGCCTCGCACCCGGTGCGCCGCCCTACGGTTGGCGCACCCTACGACTCGCCCTCCATCACACCCGGGAGCGCCCCACTCCATACGGTCTACCTGGAATGGCTTGGCGATGGCGTCTCGCGATCGTCATGGCTGGTCGTCGTTCGCTTCGAATCCATTGCCTGAAACGCCAACCGGCGGTCTCCCGCGTTACGGTTCGGGGATGGCGGTCACCGTCGACCGCCCTTGGTCCCCTGCTGCCGCGTGACCCCGGAGAGGCCAAACGGCTCGCGCAGATCGAGCCCGGGGGGCACGGGCAGCAAGGCAGGCGCGCCGAGCATCTGCGGCGGCATGAACTCCATCGTGTAACGGTACACTGCGGCTTCTTGAACCGGTGCTAAGATGTAGCGCATAGGGAGATGGACAGTTTCTCCATCGACGGCCAACAGGCCGACGGGAGAACGAGAATCATGTCGCCAGGCGACCTTTCCGAGCAGCGGGCTCGTGCGCCGCCAGGGCGACGCCTAGCCGTACAGAAGCGGTGTCGTGCTTCAGGTATGTGGTTTTCCGATGGTGATTACTCTGACCGGCAAGGGGAGATCTTATTATCCACAATCGGCGCAACTTCATATGCCCCTAGAGCGTGGTCGATTGCATATCCATCACGCTAAGAAATCTTCGATGGAGAGAATCAATGACTGCCGGTAACGTTTTCTTAAGAACACTATTTTGCGTTTCGTTTTTCGTGGGCCCGGTTGTACCGGGCAGTGCCGCGCAGGGCCTGACTGCCAACGAGGAGCTGGGTAAGTCCCTGTTCTTCGACGACAACCTGTCCATCAACGGCAACCAGTCGTGTGCCGCCTGCCACGGTCCTGCCGTGGGTTGGACCGGACCCAACGAGGACATCAACGCCCACGGCAGCGTCTATGAGGGGTCGATCGCGGGACGATTCGGCAACCGCAAACCGCCGAGCTCTGCCTATGCCACCTTCAGCCCCATCCTTCACATGTCCCGGGAAGACTTCGTCGGCGGAAACTTCTGGGATGGGCGTGCCACGGGCGAGAAGCTGGGGAATCCGGCCGCGGATCAGGCCCTGGGCCCCTTCCTGAACCCCCTCGAACAGGCCCTCGACACGCCGGCCGACGTGGTTGAGCGGGTATGCGCCGGGAGCTACGCCGCGTTGTTCATGGAGGTGTGGGGAGAGGCCGTGTGCGATCCCGCAAACGTCGATGCGGCCTATGATGCGATCGGCCTGTCCATCGCCGCCTACGAGGGCTCGCCGGAGGTAAACGCGTTCACCTCCAAGTACGACGCCGTGATCGGGAAGAAGGGCCCGCAGATGAAAATCCAATTGACCGCGATGGAAAAGCAGGGCCGCGCCCTGTTCCGCGGCAAGGCCAAATGCGAGCGTTGCCACCCGAGCAAGGGCATGGCGCCCCTATTCACCGATTTCACCTACGACAACTTGGGGGTCCCCAGAAATCCGGAGAACCCGTTCTACGACGAGTTGGACTTCAATCCCCTCGGGCCTGATTGGGTAGACCTGGGTCTCGGCGGTTTCCTGGAGACCCGGGCGGATTACGCGGAGTTCGCCGACGACAACTACGGTAAACAGAAGGTGCCGACCCTACGCAACCTAGATAAGCGCCCCTTCCCGATGTTCGTGAAGGCCTACGGGCACAACGGTTACTTCAAAAGCCTGAAGGGGATCGTTCACTTCTACAACACGCGTGACGTGAAGCCCCGCTGCGCGGATCCGCTCACCCCCATGGAGGAGGCCCTCGCCCAGGATTGCTGGCCGGAGCCGGAGGTGGCGGAGAACGTCAATACCGATGAGCTCGGCGACCTCGGCCTGTCGGATGAAGAGGAGGATGCGATCGTCGCGTTCCTCAAGACCCTCTCCGACGGCTTCGAGACACCAGCGGCTGGCAAGAGTCGGTAGTTGACCGACGGTCAGGGGGAGCGAGGACGGCCCGCTCCCCCTGATGGCACCCGTCAGCCTCCGCCAACCACGACGACGTTCTAGGTGCCCAGGGCTGCCCGTTCCACGGCAACCCGGGAGGGCCGAACTGCTCCACCAGCCAGGCGGTGGTGAGGTGAGTGGAGGGGTGGCCGACGGTAGGTGGTCTCGACCGGGAGAGGGCCGAGAAACGGATGAGCCGATCGCCGAGGTGGTCGGCGACAGCGGCAACGGGATGGTTGTGGTCCAGGAGGGCGTGGACTGGCTCATCGCCGACCTCCTCCACGGGAGCGGCATTGCGAGGCTACCGGATATCCGCGGGGGCCTCCGTTCCTGTGATCAAGCGGATGCCCTCTCGCGCCACCAAACCGTTACACCTCGTCTTGGTTGTCTACCGTGAATACGCATCGGTGCGCGGCGAGCCACCGGCCCGGGTCATCCGAGCGTCGCCACCGGCCGGGCCTCGCCCCGGCGCAGGCGCGTCACGAAGTGGTGGGCCGCGCGGGTGGTCCCCGGTAGGCGGTAGCCGCGGCATAGGCGCCGCAGCCAGCGCATCGCGGTGGTCCCGTCGATCCGGTGGCCGGGCGAGCAGTACACGGGCCGCACCCCATCGCGGGTGCGCAGGCAGCGGCCGATCTCCTCATCGTCTGCATTGTAGAGCCGCGTGGCGCAGCCGCGCCGCCAGCCCGGCTCCCGGTGGCGGCCGGTCAGGCGCGACTTTGCACAGCCGATGGTGGGCACGCCGAGCCACAGCCCGAGGTGGCAGGCGAGACCCATGCGCCGCGGATGGGCCGTGCCCTGGCCGTCACTCACGACCAGCTCGGGCGTCGCTTGCAGGCGCGCGTTGCACGCCAGGACAGGCGGCACCTCGCGAACGCTGAGCAGCCCCGGCACGTAGGGGAAGGTCACCGGCGCCTCCACGCCCACCTCCTCCACAACGGTCAGCGCCGGGTAGCTCAGCACCACAACCCCGGCGAATAGCCGTTGCTCCCGACGATCGAAGGCGACGTCCCGCCACCCGCTCCACCACCCGCCCGTCCCAGGTCAGATCCACCCGCTTCGCCAGGGCCCGCTGGAGTGCGACCGCGTCGCGGGGACGGAGATGCCAGGGGTGTAGTGGCGGGGACAGGTTCACGAGGGCGGTATCGGCGCCCTTGCGGAACCTTGATCCCTCCCCCTCCGCGGGAGGGCCGGGGCGGGGGCGCTGGGAATCAGCAAGGTGCTCACTCCATCCCCCCTCCCCCAAGGCGCCCTCCCGGAGGGAGGGGGTCTATCTGGATGCCCCTTCGGGCAGCCCTAGTGCGCCACCGCCATGTCGTGGTAGCGACGGCCCATCTCCTCCAGGGTCACCTGCGGCACCTTGCCCGCGTGGCCTGCCTCGCCGAAGGCAATCATCCGCGCCTTCACCACCTCCACCATCGCGGCGCGTGCGGGCTTCAGGTAGTCGCGCGGGTCGAAGGCGCCGGGCTTCTCGGCGAACACCTTGCGGATCGCGCCGGTGATGGCCAGACGGCTGTCGGTGTCCACGTTGATCTTGCGCACGCCGTGCTGGATCCCGAGCTGGATCTCCTCCACCGGCACGCCGTAGGTCTCGGAGATCAGACCGCCGTACTGGTTGATGAGGTCCACCAGCTCCTTGGGGACCGACGACGAGCCGTGCATCACCATGTGGGTGTTGGGCAGGCGGCGGTGGATCTCCTTGATCACGTCCATGCGCAGCACCTCGCCGGTGGGCTTCTTGGTGAACTTGTAGGCGCCGTGGCTGGTGCCGATGGCGACTGCCAGGGCGTCGCAGCCGGTCGCGGCAACGAACTCCTCGGCCTGGGCCGGGTCGGTCAGGTGGGCCATCGCCTCCGCACCGGTGAGGCCGGCGCCATGGCCGTCCTCGATGCCGCCGAGGCAGCCGAGCTCCGCCTCCACGGTCACCCCCTTGGCGTGGGCCTTCTCCACCACCTGACGGGTGACGTCGACGTTGTACTCGTAGGAGGCCGGCGTCTTGCCGTCATCCATCAGCGAGCCGTCCATCATCACCGAGGTGAACCCCTGGTCGATGGCGGAGAAGCAGGTGGCCGGCGAGTTGCCGTGGTCCTGGTGCATGGCAATGGGGATGTCGGGGTTGAGCTCCACCGCGGCCAGCATCAGGTGGCGCAGGTAGGCGTCGTTCGAGTAGGAGCGGGCGCCGCGCGACGCCTGGACGATCACCGGCGACTCGGTCTCCCGGGCGGCGGTCATGATCGCCTGGATCTGCTCCATGTTATTGACGTTGAAGGCACCGACGCCGAAATCGTTCTCGGCGGCGTAGTCGAGAAGAACACGCATAGGAACGAGAGACATGGCTGGACTCCGGGAGAGTGAGCAGGGTTGGCCGGGACATAGGCCAAGGTACCACCGGCTTCCCGTCCCTGCCAAACAAGAGCGCCGTGAAGAGGAATAACGTTACAGAACGGTGACACTGAGCCCCCTCGCCCGCGGCCGCAGTCCCGCCAGGCCACACAGAAAGACCATTGCCTAGCGGCCTGTTGATCTTTTGGCCTTACGCTGCGGCGAGCACTTTGATGGGAACGGCAGGCGGAAGCGATCGCCGACGCGAGCGAAACGGGGGATGGGTGCGTTGGCGGCGGGCGATGCGGAGCATCGGGTGAATTCGAGGGTGCACCCACGTCGACCCGGCGCCCCGCAGGCGTTGGGCCCACCCGCGCGGGGTCCCATGGCCCCACCGGCTCCGCAGGACCAGGCCTCGATGCCCTCGAAGTCGCCGATCAGGTGCATGCGAAAGGCGGTCCCCGGCGCGGTGGAACCACTGCCCGGCCGATGGTCGGACGCCAACAAGGAGGCACACCACGCCTCCACTTGCCGATCAACGTCGGCCTCCCGGAGAAGCTCATGGAGCGTCTCGTAGAACCGGTGCCCCGGCGATCATCGTCGCTCTTCCTCGCGCACCCACCGCGACGACTGGGCGGCCGTTCGTCGGCCCATCGACCTCGGCGTCTCCTCCTTCTCGATGGGCATTCTACGAGACCCAGACCACTACGGCCGCCTGTCTACCACAGTCTGGCCAGCCTCACCCGTTCCCCGTCCTGGACGGGATCCTGCATCTCCTCGACCGATACTCAGCGGCTCCACAGGCGTCGCCCGCGGCTCACTCGACGGTGATTCCGGCGAGCAACCCCTTGACGTCGCGGAAGTCGGGCTGGATCTCGGCGAGGATCTGAAGGTGACGCCGCGCCTCGACCCACTCGCCTAGATCCAGGAGCAACACCGCCAGCTCGTAGCGGCCGTCGTTCACGCGCTTGCCGGCAGCCGTTCCCTGCAGGAACCTCTCGTAACAGGCCACGGCCTGGTCGCGATCACCACGCAAGGCGTGACACCGCGCGAAGGCAAGATGCATCTCCACCGCCGGCTGCGGCGCGGCGGCGACGATCTGCAATTCGGCCAGGGCCTCGTCGGCCATGTCCATCTCCAGATAGGAGCAGGCCATCTCCAGGTGCAACGCTGGGTCTTCCTCGTCGGTCTCGACCTCGCCCACGAGGTTGGCGAGGAGGTTGGTCATCTGCTGCTCGATATTGTTCTCGAACGCCACCTCTTCACGGTGGAGGTCCGCGTCCGCGGACAGCGAGCGGGCAGTCTCGAGACCCGCCAGAGCGTCGGGCTGGGTCGGGTCCGAGGCAAGGATGCGCTCGTAGACCTCTATGGCCTCGGGAAAAAGTGTGCCCGCGACATAGATGTCCGCCTCCGCCAGGAGCTCGGTAAGCTCTGCGCCGGCGATGGCCCCATGGGTCGCCACGTCGCTCTCGGGAGGCGCATCCGTCTGGGTAACCTCCGCGACTTGCGGCTGCGGGCTTCTCGGCTTTTCTGCCGGGCGCGGCGTCACCAGACCCAAACGATGTCCGGCCTCGACCACGGCTGGGTGGTCGGGATGTTGGGTCAGGAGCTTCGCAAAGGCCTCCTTCGCCTCATCGTCCATCCCGAGGTCTTCGTAGAACTTCGCCTCCGCCAGCCTCTTGTGGAAATCGGCGTCATCGCCCGCAGGTGGTGTCACCGCTGACCCTTGCTCGCCCGCGGCGACGCCAACGGTCGCCGGAGTCGGCGTCTGCGCGTCGCTCTCGAACAGCGCGCCATAGTCCGCTAGGTCCACGCCATCCGGGGCCGCAGGTCGATCGTCTCCCGTGCCCGTCGACGGTTTGGCAGCGGGCGCGGCGGCTTGGGCCGCATCGGCATGTTCGATGAGGTCCGTCGGATCGAAATCGCCGACCGACGACTCGTCCAGGTCGAAGACCGGCGACTCCTCATTCGTTGTGATCACCTGCGCAGACGCTGCTGGCGTGCTTTCCCCATGCGATCGTCGCAGCCTCTCCAACGCCGCCGCGAGCTCTGGGTTCATCGGGTTGATGGTGACCGCCTTCTCGTACTGGACGATGGCGTCGCCATACCGCTCCTGACGAACCAATAGATCACCGTACGCCTTCAACAGCGTCCACTCGCTTTCCATGTAGGCACCGAGGCGGCTTACATACGCGTCTGCCTCCTTGTAGTCTTGCTCGTGCAAGGCAATCTGGAGCAACGCCTTCAGCGCATCCCGATTGCCAGGCTTCTGCGCCAGACTGGAGAGGCAGAGTTCTTTAGCCTGGCGATATTCCCTCTCTCCCAGCAGCCGGGTCGCCGTGCGCGCGAACTGGGCGGACGCATCTTGAGCCATCCCCTCTTTGCCGTACATTCTCGCCAGATCGGCGTTCAGATCGTGGTTGTCCGGCAGGAGATCGGCGAGCCGCTGGAAGACCCGGAGGGCGTCCGGAATGGCGCCCATCTCCTGGTAGCGTTGGGCCGCGACCAGGTATGCCTCCTTGGCGTTGGCGATCATGCCGCGTTGCTGGTTGAGCTCCCCTAGCCGCAGATACATCTCGGTTGTGCAGACGTCCTCGGGAAATTGCTTCAGGATCTTCTTCGCGACAGCGATGGCCTTAACGATCAGATCCTCCTCCAGGAACTGATCGCAGGCCCTCTTGTAGAGATCCAGCGCATCTTCCGGCAGCCCCTTCTCCAGCTTGAGATCACCAAGCTGGTTGTAGTGCTCTCCGGTGGCCGTCTCGCTGGCGACCCGGGCCTCGAGACGCGCATATTTCTCCTCCCGGTCCGCCGCGATCGGGTTAATGCGCCGCTTCAGGAAGGCGACCAGCCCTCGCCGGCGCACAGGCATGGTGGTCTCGGTCGCGTCGGCTGCCTCTCGGTTACCAAAGCCGAACAATTCGTGCTCCTTGTGGACAGCGAATGGTTAGGTCAACCGCCGCATACGGCCGGCGATGGTCACCTCCCTTATCGACGATCAGGGGGCAGGGGTTGATCACTTATAGCTCGGCTCGCCCTCGGCTCTGCAGAAGACCTTCGCGCCAACTCTTTCGGGCGACATGCGAGCCGCGCGCTCCCCATGCCGGCGCCACCACGCTCCTGGCTTACTGTTCGGATGCCTCTTCCGGGCGTGCTATGCTCCGCGCCCCATGAAAACCCTATCCATCCTCGGTGCCACGGGCTCTATCGGTCGCTCCACCTGCGACCTGGTGCGACGCAACCACGGCCGCTTCCGGATCTCCGGCCTGACCGCCCACCGGCGGATCGATGTCCTAGCCGAGCAGATCCGTGAGTTCCAGCCCGCCGTCGCGGCCGTAACCGACCCATCCCTGCTGCCCGAGCTGCGCGAGCGTGTGGGCAGCGTCGCCACCGCCCTGTTGGCCGGGGTAGAGGGGCTCACCGCCGTTGCCACCTATGCCGAGACCGACATGGTCGTGGCGGCAATCGTCGGCGCCGCGGGCCTGGTCCCGACCCTCGCGGCGGCACGAGCAGGGAAGGTGATCGGTCTCGCCAACAAAGAGACCTTGGTGATGGCTGGGGACCTCTTCATGCGCGAGCTCCACGCCGGCAACGGCCGACTCCTGCCAATCGATTCGGAGCACTCCGCCATCTTCCAATGTCTGGAGGGCAATCGCCCGCGCGACGTCCGGCGCATCATCCTGACCGCCTCGGGGGGACCGTTCTTCGCCCGCCCCGAGGAGGACTTCAGCCGGGTCAGCCGTGAACAGGCCCTCGACCACCCCAACTGGTCGATGGGCGCGAAGATCACCATCGACTCGGCCACGTTGATGAACAAGGGGCTGGAGGTGATCGAGGCCCACTACCTGTTTCGCCAGGCGGCGGACGCCATCGACGTGGTGATCCACCCACAGTCGATCGTTCATTCGATGGTCGAGTTCTGCGATGGCCAGGTCATCGCGCAGCTTGGTATCCCGGACATGCGCGGCCCCATCGCCTATGCCCTCGCCTATCCGGAAAGGCTGGCAGACGCCATGCCGGCCCTCGACCTGCTGAAGATCGGCAGCCTTGCCTTTCACCCCCCCGATCGCCACCGCTTCCCCTGCCTGCGCCTCGGCTACGAGGCCCTCGCAGCCGGGGACGGCCTGCCCTGCGTCCTCAATGCCGCCAACGAGGAGGCGGTGGCCGCCTTTCTCGCGGACCGGATTTCATTCGCCACCATCGCCCCCGTGATCGAGGAGGTGATGGACGCCCACGATTGCCGCCGGCCCGAGTCGCTGGAGGCGGTCCTGGACCTGGATCAGTGGGCGCGCACCCAGGCCCACGAGCGTCTCACCGCGCGGGTGTGAGCGGATGAAACCTTTTCCGAACCACTGCGCTCTTAATCGCGAACTTTCCGGAACCACCTCGCCAGAACCTTCGCGCGGCAGCCACCGTCTCCGGCGAGCAGCCGGTTTCCTTACTCCTCACGCTTCGCATCATCTTCACATCACCGACGAAGGGGGTTCGCGATGAATATCTGCGTCATCGGCAGTGGCTACGTCGGCCTGGTTACCGGGACCTGCTTTGCGGAGTTCGGGGTCCACGTGACCTGCGTTGACAACAATGAGGCCAAGATCGCCGCCCTGAAGCGGGGCGAGATCCCGATCTACGAGCCCGGCCTCGATCGGTTGGTGGCGAAGAACGTCGCCGAAGGCCGCCTCCACTTCACCACCGATTTCGCCGAGGGCGTGCGCAGCTCCCTGGTGATCTTCATCGCCGTGGGTACCCCCCCCGGGGAGGATGGCTCGGCCGACCTGCAATACGTGGAGGCCGTGGCGCGCCAGATCGCCGAGGTGATGGACGGCTACAAGGTGGTCGTCAACAAGTCGACCGTTCCGGTGGGCACGGCGCGGCGGGTGCAGAGCATCATGAACGAGGTCCTGCAGGGCCGCCACCGCTTCGATGTTGCCTCGAACCCCGAGTTCCTCCGCGAGGGCAGCGCCATCGAGGACTTCATGCGCCCCAACCGGGTGATCCTGGGCGCCGACGACGAGCACGCCGTAGCGATCCTCAAGGACCTCTACCGCCCGCTCTACCTGATCGAGACGCCGATGGTGATCTCCAACCTGGAGACCGCCGAGTTCACCAAGTACGCCGCCAATGCCTTCCTCGCCACCAAGATCAGCTTCATCAACGAGTGCGCCAACCTCTGCCACCTCGTGGGGGCCAACGTGCAAGACGTGGCCAAGGGGATGGGTCTGGATGGCCGCATCGGCGCCAAGTTCCTCCACCCCGGACCCGGCTACGGCGGCTCCTGCTTCCCCAAGGACACCCTCGCCCTGACCCGCATCGCCCGCGACCACGACTACCGCTTCGAGATCGTGGAGAGTGTGGTGGCCGTCAACGAGCGCCAGAAGCAGCGCGCCCTCGACCTGGTCCTGGAGCAGCTCGGCGAGCAGCCGGCAGGCAAGACCGTGGGGCTCCTCGGCCTGGCCTTCAAGCCCAACACCGACGACATGCGTGAGTCCCCCACCCTGGTCATCGTCCGCGGATTGCAGGCTGCCGGCGTCACGGTGCGCGCCTACGATCCGGCGGCGATGGAGACCGCCAAGGCCGAGCTGTCCGACATCGTCTATTGCGAGGATGCCTACGACACGGCGCAGGGTGCGGACTGCCTGGTGCTCGCCACCGAGTGGAACGTGTTCCGCAACCTCGACCTGGAGCGACTCAAGGACACCATGCGCAGCGCCAACTTCGTCGACCTGCGCAACGTCTACAATCCCAAGCGGGTCGCCGAGGTCGGCTTCAAGTACCGCAGCCTGGGCCGGCCGTGCGGCATGGAGGGCGGCAAGTAGGGCTCTGCCGAGATCCGCCGTTTCGCGCCGTGGGCCGGATCTCGCCTTGGCACCACCGCCACCCTCGACCGCGCCAACATCTGGTTGCCGGCGTGTGACGTCGGCCCACATCTCATGAAACGGCGCGCGGTCACCATCGCCGTCCTGCTGGCCCTGCTCGTCCTCCTGGGGGCGGCGGCCAACACCGGGCCGGTGCTCGCCGCCGACCGCGCCCTGTTCCTCTTCGTCCAGCACCACCTGCGGGTGGCGTGGCTGGACGCCGTCTTCCTGCACCTGACCCTCCTGGGGGACGCCCTCCTCATCCTCACCCTGCTTGTCTGGGCCGCCCTGTTTGTCCGGCGCCCCTTCCTCGGCGACGCGATTGTCGCCTTGCTAGTCACGGCCGCGGCGGTCGCCCTGGCCAAGCACCTCTTCGCCCACGAGCGGCCCCCCGCCCTGGTGGAGGGGCTGCGGGTCATCGGCCCCTCTCTCACGAAATTCTCCTTTCCCTCCGGACACACCACCACGGCGGTCGCCGTGGCCTGGGTGCTGAGCCAGCGCTTCCCAGCCGCCGCAATGCCGCTCCTCACCCTCGCGAGCCTGGTCGCCTTCAGCCGCGTCTACAATGGCGTCCACTTCCCGGCGGACGTCCTGGCTGGCGCCCTCCTGGGGAGCGCGATCGCCCTGGCGGTGGGCGCGGCCCGCCCCGCCCTCGATCGCCTCTGGGCCCACCTCGACCGCAGTCAGCCCCGCGGCCGCGCCCTTGACGCCCTCCTCCTCGCCCTGATCGGCCTCCTCCTCACCTGGCAGGCCTTCAAGACCAAGATGGTCCCGGACTCCTGGCGCTGGCCCCTGCTGGTGGTCGGCGTCGCCTCGTGCCTGATGGCCTACCACCGTGCCCGCCCCCTCCTCCGACGTCAGCTTCGTTGACGCCGGGAACGACTCAACCAAAAGGCGCCAAGACGCTGGAATAGTCACGGCGATCATGGCCGCGAAGCCCCTGGCACACACGAATGTCGTAGACGGTGAACTTGTCAGGCCACAGCACGGCCAGAATCGCGGACGCCGTCGGCAACCGAAGATTCCAATCCACCGAGAGCACCCGCAGGCGGGCACGCTCATCCGGTGCTCGGTATAGCGAGCCAGTCAACTCGCGCGCGGCCAATTCAAGGTCTGGCGCCTTCATCAGGAGCCTCTTCGCAATCCGTGATTTCGCCCGATTGGCCTTCCAGACAACGATCGAGAAAAAATCGAATGCCCCTATCGCTTGCTCGGTATGAAAGCGCTGACGCACATCTTCAAACAAATATCGCTCAAGCCAGTAATCACCGAGGTAGTCCACCTGCCCCCCCCCTCCGCGTCTCCGCGCCTCTGCGTTAAGAACGCCTTGGCCTCTTGGCGCCTTTGCGTTAGGCCGTTTCTGGGTCACCCGAGGCGCGCAAACACGCCGTGGAGGAGCAGCGGGACCATGATCTCGTGGTGGCCGATGAGCTGGTAGGAGCGGCCGCCGAGGCTGGTGGGACGGGCGAGGACGTTCTCGTGGGGGCGGTAGTGGCGGATCATGTCGAGGTTGGCGGTGACGATGTCGGCCACGGGATAGCCCTGGTTGCGGCAGATCGTGACCGACTTGAGGAACACCTCCGGCAGGATCACCGAGCTGCCGCAGTTGATCCACACGCCGCCGCCCTCCAGGTCGGCCACCACCCGGGTGATGATCTTGAAGTCGGTGAAGCTCGCCGCGCCGATCGCCGCACCGTCCATGTCCGGGTGCATGTGGACGATGTCCGTGCCGATCGCCGCGTGGACCGTGGCCGGCACCTGGCGCTCGGCGCAGCGGGCGAGCAGCGAGTTTTCCGGGTACGGGGCGTCGCGTAGGATCGCCCGCCCCAGGGCCTCCCCGTAGCCTAGGCCGTCGGCCACCCCCGCCTTCACCGCGCGGTGGATCCACGCGCCGGTCTCCTGCCACATGCCGAACGAGCCGTCCTCGATCGCGACCGCCACATCCTCCGAGGTCGCGCCAATCAGGGAGAGCTCCAGGTCGTGGATCGACCCGGCAGAGTTCATGGCGAAGGCAGTGATCACACGCTTATCGACCGCGTGGTGCAGCAGGGGGGTGAGGCCGGTCTTGAGGACGTGGGCCCCCATGGCCAGCACCACCGGCCGGCCGCGCTCCCGCGCCGTGAGGATCGCATCGATCAGGCCGTGCAGGTCGTTGGCGGCCAAGATCTTCGGCAGGCCGTCGATGAACCCGCCCACGTCCGGTACCCCGGCGACCGGCGCCGCGAAGTGTTCCGTGCGGACCTTGCTCGGCCGCCCCGCCAGGGGACGGGTCGTGCCCTTGGAGAGGTCGATCTGGGGGAAGGGCATGGGGAGCGTAGACAGTAGGTAGTAGACAGGGGGGAGCACGCCTCAGGCCCGGAGTCGAGCCCTGCTGTCTACTGTCCACTGTCTACTGTCTACTTGTCACCCCACACCCTCTTCTGACACCAGGGCTGCCTCTACTCGATCGCAGAGGATGTGCCCGATCGTGATGTGCAGTTCCTGGATGCGGGCCGTCACATGGTGAGGCGCGACGAGACACAGGTCGGTGGCGGCGACCAGGGCACCGCCGTCGTGGCCGGCGAGGCCGAGGGTCTTCATCCCCAGCTCCCTCGCCTGCTCCACGGCACGCAGGACGTTTGGCGAGTTGCCGCTGGTAGAGATGGCAATGAGTACATCGCCGGCCTGCCCGAGGGCCTCGACCTGGCGTGCGAAGATCTGGTCGAAGCCGTAGTCGTTGGCGATCGCCGTCAGGTTGGACGTGTCGGTGGTGAGGGCGATGGCCGGATAGCCACGCCGCTCGCGGGTGTAGCGTCCCACCAGCTCGGCGGCGATGTGCTGGGCATCGGCCGCCGAGCCGCCGTTGCCGCAGAGCAGCACCTTGCGGCCCGCGCGCAGGGCCGCGAGCACCATCTCCGCCGCGGCGGCGACCGGCTCCGTGAGGCTTTGCGCCGCCTCCTCCTTGAGGGCCGCGCTCTCCCGGAATTGCTGGCGGATGGCGTCGAGCATCATCAATAGAGGTAGGAGCCGATTCCCATCGGCGATTCCGGCCCGCGAGGGCCGGCCGCGCCTGGCGGCGCGGGTCGCCGGTGCAACCGGCTCCTACCTCGGACGAAGTGGGCCAGGAGATGCGGGCAGTGGCGCGGGCGCAGCCAATTCATGGTGAGAAATGCGGGCTAGACACAGTCCACACAGCGGACGATGCCGCGCTCGGACCGCTCGATGAACGCGAGGAAGGTGCGGATCTCGGGGATGTCGGGCAGCTCCCGGCGTACCCGGTCCAGGGCCTCTACCTGGGGGAGTTGGGCACGGTAGAGGATCTCGAACGCCTCACGGATGGTATTGATCGTCTCCCGAGAGAACTTGCGCCGGCGCAGACCGACCAGGTTGAGCCCCTGAGCGACGGCGCGGTTGCCGAGCACCGTGAGAAAGGGCGGCACGTCGCTGGCCACCGCCGAGGCGCCGCCGATCATCGCGTGGTCGCCGATGCGCACGAACTGGTGGACTGCGGAGAGACCCCCGACGATCGCGTAATCGCCCACGTGCACGTGGCCCGCGAGGGCGACCGTGTTGGCGAGAATCACATGGTTGCCCACCACCACGTCGTGGGCGAGGTGAACTCCCACCATCAGCAGATTGCCGTCGCCGACGCTGGTGACCATCTGGTCGCCCTGGGTGCCGCGGTGGATGGTAACGAACTCGCGGATCGTATTGTCGTCGCCGATGCGCACCGCCGACGGCTCACCCCCGTACTTGAGATCCTGGGGCACGTCCCCGATGGAGACCGCCTGGTGGATGCGGTTTCTTGCGCCGATCTCGGTCCGCCCCTGGATGACGCCGTGGGGACCGACCACGCTCCCCTCTCCGATCTTTACCTCCGGCCCGATGATGGCGAACGGCCCGATCTCGACGCCCGCCGCGATCTGGGCGCCCTCTTCTACGATCGCGGTGGGATGGATGTTGGCCATGGTTTCTCAGCGGTTAGCGATTAGCGATTAGCAATGGCTTTTAGCGGTCAGCGGTCAGCTAATGGCTAATCGCTAACAGCGAATCGCTTCCTCAGCGGTCCACCACCATCGCCTTGAACTCCGCCTCCGTCACGAGATCCTCCCCGACGTGCGCCTTGGCAGCCATCATCCAGATGTTGGAGCGTTGCTTCAGTAACTCCACCCGGTAGCGCAAGGTGTCGCCGGGGGTCACCGGACGCCGAAACTTCGCCTGGTCGATGGACATGAAGTAGATCACCTTGGCGGCAGGATCGGGGACGGTGGTGAGGGCCAACGCCCCGGCAAGCTGTGCCATCCCCTCGATGATCAAGACCCCCGGCATGATCGGGTGGCCGGGGAAGTGGCCCTGAAAGAACGGCTCGTTGATCGTGACATTCTTGTACCCTTCCGCCGCCTGGTGCTCTTCGATGGCGGTGATCCGATCCAGCAGCAGAAAGGGATATCGGTGGGGGAGGAGCGCCATGATCTCGTTGACATCGAGCATCGGGACCTCATTTCTCGCTGGATTTAGATCGTAGGGACTCGGACAAGGCGTCGAGCTCCTTGCGTAGCTCGGTGATCTCTTTACGCATCGCCGGCAGGCGCGGCACGGTGCCGATCACCCGGCGCCATTCGCGGTGCTCCTGGGCGGGGATGCCGGCGTACACTTTACCCGCCTCCAGGCTACCGGGCACGCCGCTCATGGCCGCAATTGACACACCGTCACCGATGTGAATATGACCCGCGATGGCCGTGTGGCCACCGATCGCCACGCCGGCGCCGATCTCCGTGGAGCCGGCGATGCCCACCATAGCGGTGATGATTGTGTGGTCGCCGATGCGCACGTTGTGCGCGATCTGCACCAGGTTATCGATCTTCACCCGATCGCCGATCACGGTATCGCCGAGGGCACCGCGATCGATGGTGGTGTTGCAGCCGACCTCCACGTCGTCGCCGATCCGCACCCCGCCGACCTGGGGGATCTTCAGGGCACCGGTCACGTCCTGGGCGTAACCAAAGCCGTCGCCGCCGATCACCGCGCCGGGCTGGATGATGCATCGTTTGCCGAGGGTGACCCCCTCACGGACCACGACGTTCGGGTAGAGGTAGCTATCGTCGTCGATCACCGAGCCCTCGCCGACGTAGACACCCGGGGAGAGGGTCACGCGATCGCCGATCCGCGCCCCGGCTGCCACGTGGCAGCCGGCCATCAGGCTCGGCTCGGCGCCGATCCGGGCGTCGGGATGAACCACCGCCTGGGGCGAGATACCGGTCGCTCGATGCACCCACGGGTGGAAGAGGCGCAGCGCCTTGGCGAAGCCGAGGTAGGGGTCGGCACAGCGCAGCACCGGTAAGCGATCACACGGCACCCCGGGGCCGAGAATCACCGCGCCGGCACGGGTCGTCTCCAGGTGTTTGAGGTAGCGGCGGTTGGCGACGAAGGTGACCTCGGTCGGCCCGGCCGTCTCGATCGTCGCCATGCCGGCGACGCGCACCGCGGCATTGCCCTCCACCGTGGCGGCGATCTGATCGGCCAGCTCCTGTAGGCTCTTTTCCATCACCGACCTTCCTTCCTGCCGTCCCCCGATGGGCACGGCATGCCGCGCCGCGACTGCACACCCGCCTCTCGTCCCACCGTCCCTGTGAGCCGGCCCGCGACGTGGCCGCCGGGCTACGGCTTGGCGCCGGAGGCCTGGTTGAAGCGTTGAATGACCTGATCGGTGATGTCCACCCCGTCGCCGGCATACAGCACCGGGCCGTTGGTGGAGTCGAACACCGCGGTGTAGCCGCGCTCCTTGGCCACCGCCTGTATCACCTCCAGCACCCTGGCCATCACCTGCCGCAGCACCTCCATCTGCTGGGCATTGAACGCGTCCTGCTTGTCCTTCTTCAGACGATTGAAGTCCTTGATCCGCTGGCGGAGCCCCTGCTCCCGATCGGCGCGCTTCTCCGGAGTGAGCACCGCGGACTGCTTATCGAAGTCCTCCTTGAGAAGGGCGATCTCCTTGCCCTCCTTCTCCAGCGCCGTCTTCTCCTGCTCGAACCGCTGCTTCAGGAGCTCGCGTGCCTGCTGACCCTTCTCCGAGTCGTCGATCACCCGCTGTACGTCCACCACGCCGATCTTGGTCTCGGCCCACGCGACGGTCGTCACCGCCAGCAGCGCCACCACGACCGCGAGCACACTCTTCCTCATCGATCTCTCCTTGATTCTCCGCGTGAAGCCGGGATTATCCGCCACCCGGCCGCGGCGTGAAAGCCCGAACCGCCCTCACCGGTCAAGACGGGGCGGGGCCCGGTAACCCGTGGCGACGTGGCGGGCGGCAGCCCCATCTAAGGAATGCAGGACAGACGCAGGAAGGCAGGAACGCAGCCCCCAGCCACGGTGCCCCCCTCCCCACTTCCTGCCTTCCTAACTTCCTGCCTTCCTTCGGGGCAAACACGCCGCGCCGTCACAACCCGGCCGCGGTGCGGAGGGTGGCCCCGCCGGCCTAGAAGAAGGTGCCGATGGAGAACTCGAAGCGCGACTTGTCCGTGTCGCTGACATCATCCGAGTCGGTGATCTTGTAGCCCCACTCCAGACGTAGCGGGCCGAGGGGGGACAGCCAACGCAGGCCGACGCCGCTGGTGAGCTTCACGTCGCGGAACTTCACCGGCTCCAGGCGGCTCCACGCATCGCCCATGTCCATGAACACCACGCCCTTGAGCCCCGCCTCCTGTACCAGCGGGAAGGTGACCTCCAGGTTGGTGAGGACCATGAAGTTACCACCCAGGTCGATGCCGGCCCCCTCCTGGCCGGTGAAGTCGCCGGACTTGGGACCGACGGAGCGCGGCGCATACCCGCGGAGGGAGTTGATCCCCCCCAGGTAGAAGCCCTCCAGGCGGTAGATGTCCTCTTTCGCCGCGTCGTCGTCCTCGAAATCGGCCAGGAAGCCGGTCCGGAAGTGGGCGCCGAACACCGTCTTCCAGAAGAGTGGATGGAACCAGTTACCCTCCGCCGACACCTTGAGAAAGTCATTGTCGCCGCCCAGGGGGCCGCCCGCGTACTCACTGCTCAGCTCCAGGCGGGAGCCGCGCGTCGGATCGAAAATGCTGTCCACGGTGTTGCGCGTCCAGCCGAGGATCACCGAGCTGGACACCGTGTCAGTCGAGAGGTCCTCGCCGTCGGAATCATTCTTGTCATCGATCTCCAGGGATTCGAGGCGGTACCCGGCCTGGCCCGTGTAGTACTCGCCGAACGCCTTGGAGACGGTGAGCGCCCCGCCCTCGCTCTTGCGGTCGAAGTCGTCGAATTGCTCGGTCGTGTTGAAGATGTCCACCCGGCCGGTCATGTCGTAGCCGAACAGGTACGGCTCCAGATAGCGCAGGTTGATGCGTGAACGCTGCTCCCCGAGCTCCAGGGAGAGGTTCAGCTTGCGGCCGGTCCCGAAGAGGTTGGCCTCGCTGATCGAGAAGGTCCCGACGAAGCCGTCCGCCGAGCCCCATCCGGCGCCCATGGTCAGCGAGCCGGTGGGCCGCTCCTTCACCCGGATCTCCATGTCCAGGACGCTGCTCCCCACCCGGCGGTTGGGGACGAGCTCCACGTTCTCGAAGTAGCCGAGGTTGTTGATGCGCTCGAACGAGCGCTTCATCTTGCTGCCGTTGTAGAGGTCGCCCTCGTCGAAGCGCAGCTCGCGGCGGATCACCTTGTCGCGGGTGCGGTCGTTGCCGCTGATCTGGATGTGACCGAGGTACGCCTTGTCCCCCTCCTCGATGTCGAACACCAGCTCGACCTCGTTGGCCCCGGCCACCGGCTGGGTCCGCGGCACGATGTCGACGAAGAAGTAGCCCTCATCGCCGAACCGCTCCGACAGCCTGGCGATGTCCTTACGGACGTTCTCGCGGCTGTAGAGCTCGCCCGCGCGGCTCTCCAGCCCCGCCATGAGCTGCTCCGTGGTGAGGTGCTCGTTGCCGCGCAAGGTGATGGAACGGACCGTGAACTGCGCACCCTCGACGATCGAGAAGATCAGGCGCGCGTCCTTGCGGTCCTCGGACAGCTCCACCTCGGGGCCGCCGACCTTGGCCTCGATGAACCCTTCGTTGTGGTACAGGGCGCGAATCCGGTCGACGTCCACCTTGGCGACCTCGCGATTGTACACCCCGGAGCCGGTGAGCCAGGAATACAGAATGTTGCGCTTCTTGGTCGCCATCACCTTCCGGATCTCACGCTCTTTGAAATGAGTGTTCCCGGAGAAGTCGATCTCCCGCACCACTACTTTGGCGCCCTCGTCGATCGCGTAGGTGATCTCGACCCCGCCCCCCTTCGGCCGCTCTACCTTCGGGGTGACCTGGGCGAAGACATAACCGTCTTTCTTGTACAGCTCCAGGATCCGCTTGCTGTCCTGCTCCACCCGGCGGGCGTCGTAGACATCGCCCACCTTGACGTGGACCTCCGGATCGATCAGGTCGTCCCGAATCTTGTCGTTGCCCTCGTGGGAGACCGACACCACAGTTGGCTTTTCCACCACCCGGATGGTCAGAGCCAGCCCCTCGGCGACGTCGGTCGACTCGACCTGGATGTCGTCGAACTGGCCTAGTTTGAAGAGGGTGGCGATGTCGTTGCGCAGCAGGTAGCCGGAGTACGGCTTGCCCACGCGGGTGAGGAGCTTGGAGAGGATCGTGGTCGTGTCGACCCGCTGGTTCCCCACCACGGCGATGGAGACCACCGGCTTGCCGTCCGGCGAGTCGGAGTACGACTCCTGGATCGACGCCACCAGCACCAGGCAGACCACCGCCGCCGCGAGGAGGACCTTCATTCGTGTGACGAGGTCTCGATGGGGGGGCCAGGACGCCGTCTGGCGAGCGTGGTGAATGACGGCGGCAAGAGAGTGGCGGACAGACTTCAAAGTGGGCGGAGTTTATAGCCCACCCCCCGCCGCCTGCCAAGGATCGAGACGCACCCGGTCGAGAACCAGCGAATCGCGGGACCCGTCGTAGTCGACCGCGACGATCTCATCATCGCCGATCGCGCCCCGGTCGAGAACCAGTTCGCACTTCTCACCCCGACTCTGCGGCGCCTGCGCAACTGCCTGCATCTTCTGGCTCACCTCGTCCGAGGTAGGAGCCGGTTGCACCGGCGACCCGCGCCGCCAGGCGAGGCCGGCCCGCGGCAGGCAGGCCCTCTCGGGCCTGGGTCGCCGAAGGGATTCGTCTCCTACCGCCCTGACTGCCGGCAGGGGGAGGGTGGGGCGGCAGGCGTGTGCGCGGTGCTGACCCCGAACGCCCTCCCCCTGGCCCCCTCCCGGGGGGAGGGGGATTCAGGGTCGGCCCTTCGGGTCGCCTGGCTGAGCTGCGACGGCACGGCGCAGGATGGCCAACTCCTGTCGGGTCAGGGGCCGGTACTCGCCGGGGGCCAGGCCGCCCAGGGTGAGGGGCCCCTCGCCGACCCGGATGAGCCGCTCCACCAGCAGGCCGCAGCGCTGCATGTAGCGCCGCACCAGGCGGTTGCGCCCCTCGCGGAAGGCGATCTCGACCCAGGCGCTCTTCGGGTTGGTCTTCAGGAGGGTCACCCGGGTCGGCCGCGCGGGCCCATCCTCCAGGCGCACGCCGCGGCGCAGCTTGGCCATCTCGGCGGCGCTCGGATGGTGGCTCACCCGGGCGTGGTAGACCTTCTCCACGCCGTAGCGCGGGTGGGTGAGGCGCCCCGCCAGGTCGCCGTCGTCGGTGAGGAGCAGCAGCCCCTCCGTGTCGAAGTCGAGCCGGCCCACCGGGAAGAGGCGCGGTGAGTTGGCCGGCAGGCAATCCATCACCGTGGGCCGCTGGCGGTCGTCCTGCACGGTGCACACGACGCGGCGCGGCTTGTGCAGCACCAGGTAGTGATGGCGCTGGCGCACCTGCACCCGTTTGCCGTCGCACCGAACGTGGTCGGCGGCCGGGTCGATCGACACCCCGAGCTGCAGAATCGGCTTGCCGTTCACCTCCACCCGGCCGTCGAGGATCCACTCCTCCGCCGCGCGCCGCGAGCACAGCCCCGCGTCGGCGAGAAACTTCTGGAGTCGGACGGTGGTGGCGGGTGGCATTGGATGTCAGGGGTCAGGGGTTAGGGGTTAGGGGTTAGGGGTTAGGGGTTAGGGGTTAGGGGTTAGGGGTTAGGGGTTAGGGGTGGATGGCCGCGGGCGCGGCCAGAGATTCTTTTCTTGGTGCCCGAAAAAATGGTCCCGCGGGGCCGCGGGCCGGCCACCTCCCCTATCCCCTATCCCCTATCCCCTAACCCCTATCCCCTCTTCCTGCATCCGTGCTACCGCACCATCCTCCTCGATCGCCGCCTCGTGCACCGCCAGGGGCAGGGGCCCGATCCCCTCCAGGTGGCGGCGCACCTCGGGGCGGATGAACACGTCATCCAGCGGCAGGCGCGACACCTCCTTGGCCAGGGCGCGCACCCGCTCCCGCAGGGTGAGCTTGCTGTTGACGATGATCAGGGGCTCGCCGCGCAGGGTACAGGAGCCGCCGGTGAAGGTCGCCCGCTCGTAGCGCACCGTCACCCCCAGCCGCTGGGCCACCTGCTCCAGCTCGTCCTGTAGCTCGGTCAACTTCATGGGCGGAGTCTCCGGTGGCCGCGGGAGCGGGTCAAGGGACGGCATCGCTCCATCGTCGCCGGCTCCCGCTCGCCTGCGGCGTTCGGGCGTCCCCGTAGGGTGGATGCCCGAAGGGCGAGCCGCCACCGTGCGATGACGTTACCCGGCGGAACCGCCTGGGGCGTTCCGCCCGACGTCCCATCGCACGGCGGCCCGAAGGAATGGCCCCCGTAGGGGCACGGCATGCCGTGCCCCCTACCGAAGGGATCGGCTATCGGCCAGCCGTGGCCGCCATCGCTCCAGGAGCCGGATCAGGGCTGGCAACAGCACCAGGTCGGCGAGCAGCGCCAGGGCCACCGTGAGGCAGGTAAGTAAGCCGAAATGGCGGGTCGGGGCGAAGGAGGAGAGGCCGAGGAGGCCGAAGCCCGCGACGAGCACGGCGGTGGTGAGGCGCAGTCCGGTGCCACTGGTGGCGAGGGTGGCGGCCATCGCCTCCTCGACCCCCATGCGGCGCTCCCGGTGGTGGCGATAACCGAGGGCCATGTGGATGGTGTCGTCCACCGCCAGGCCGAGAGCGACGGAGCCGGTCATGGCGGTGGAGAGATCGATGGGCAGGCCGAGCCAGCCCATGGTGCCCAGCACCCCCACCACCGGGAGGATGTTGGGTAACAGCGTCGCACCGCTCCAGCACCACGAGCCGAGGAGGAAGCGGAAGAGGAGACCGATGAACAGCAACGCCACCGCCATCCCACGCGGCAGTCCGTCGTTCAGGGCATTCATGGTGTTGGCCTGATGGAGGGCGGTGCCCGCGAGGCTCGCCCGGTACTCCGGGCCCGCGACCTCCGCCGCCCGCGCGCGCAGCCAAGTCGCGAGGTTGGCCATGCGCCGGGAGGAGATCTCCGGCAGGAAGAGCAAGAGGCGCGCCACCTTGCGGTCGGTGCTCAGCAGGGCGTTGGCCGGCCCGGCGGCGTCGGCCAGTTCCGCCAACAGGAGGAGCTGCGCCGCCTCGTCTCGCGTCACCCCCCCCTCCTGGTCAGGATCCTCGCCCTTCAGGATGTGCAACAAAGCGGGAATCGCCTCGCACGACAGGACGAGCGGGTGGAGCAGACACGCGGTGCGCAGCCGCGACACCGTGGCGAGGGCGTCCTCCTCGATCATCACCCCACCGTCGCGCCGCTCGACCAGGAGATTCAGCGGCGTGGAGCCGCCGAGGGCGGCCTCGGCGTGGAGATACCCCACCCGCAGCGGATCATCCGGGGAGAAATACCGCACCATGTCGGTCTCGGACTGCAGGCGCAGGAGACCCGGCACGACCGCCGCGCACGCCGCCAAGGCAATCACGACCGTGGGTGTCGCCGTATGTGCCCCCCACCAGCCGGTCCGAGTGACCTTCTCCAGCGCCACCCGCGGCCGGTACGGCACCCTGCGCAGCACCAGCGGCAGGGTGACGACGGAGTGCAGGAAGGCGATCACCACCCCGACCGCTACCCAGATGCCCGTGCTGCGCAGCGCCGGTACGCCCATGAACGCGAGGCCGAGAAAACCGACGGCCGTGGTCACAGACGTCCACAGGGAGGCAGGCCCCACCCGCTTCACGGCGTGGGCGACGCCGCCGTGGCCCGCGGCGATGACGAGGTGGATGCCGTCGGTAAGACCGATCACCAGGATCAGGGTCGGTACCACCACCGAGACGATGGTCACCGGAATCCCCAGCCACCCCATCAACCCGAGGGTGCACAACGCTCCGAGGAGGGACACGCCGACCAACACCAGGGAGTGGCGCAACGAGCGTAATGCCACGGCCAAGACGACGAGACACGCCAGGGCTGCGGCCGGGGCGAGCCACACGCCGTCGGTCCGCAGGGCGCCGCGCAGCGCCTCCTTGACCACCGAGGTCCCGACCAGCCACCACCGGCTGCCGGGCGGCATCTGGTCCGCCAGTAGGGCATTCACCTGCGGCACCAGATCGACCGCGTCGCTGTGCTCCAGACCGAGACGCAGGATCAAGGTATCGCCGTCGCGACCCACCAGCCGCCCGCGCAGCGCCTCGTTCTGCAGTAGATCGGCCAGACGAGCGGCAGATGCTCCGGGTGGCAGCCATGGTTCCCAGGAGAGCCTCTCCGTCGATACATGCAGGCGGCGTGCCCGCGCCACGCTGCTCACCCAGACCACGGAGTCGAGGTGCCGGGCACCGTCGTGCACGGCGCCGAGGCCGGCCACCATGGCCGGGTCAGTGATCGCCATTCCGCGCGGCGGCGCCACCACCGCCAGGAGCAGATCATCGTTCTCGAAACGATTGCGAAACGTCTGAAACGCGAGAAAGTCGGGATCGTCCTCCACCATGAACGCGCTCATGCGCACGTCGATTCCAAGACGAGGTAGCCCAGCGAGGAGCAGGATCGAGAGGAGACCGGCCGTCGCCCACCAGCGACCCGGCCGGCGCACCAGGGTGACGGTCCAGCGGGCGAAGCCGCGCTCCACCCACGCCTGTAAGCGGCCGGAAAACGGCGAACACTCGTTCCGGATCAACCATCCTCTCCCGAGCGAGCGACCCGGCCGCGTGACGCGGCCCGGCCGGTGCCACGCGTAGGCACCACCGCCGCTCTCACTTCCCCTTATTCTTGCGCAGGGCCTCCCGCAGAGGCTGCAACCAGGTCGTCCGGTTCAAGATCCACAAGGTACCGAAGGTGAGTGCGACCAAGAGCAAGCTCGCCGCCGTCGCACGGAGGCCGAAATCTCGCCGCACGCCGGCACCGAAGACGACGAAGATGATGGCGCCGGGCAGCAAGCCAATGAACGAGCCCACGAAGTAGTGCGTCGCCCGCACGCCGCTCACCGAGCACAGCAGGTTACTCGCCAGGGCCGTGATGGGGAGCTGCCGGATGAGGATCATCGCCACCACTCCGTGCCCCTTCATCACCGTGCGCACCTCACCTAGCCGCTCGCCGAAGCGCCGCCGGACATAGCGCCGCCCGGCCCAGCGTCCGACGTAGAAGGTGAGCATCGCCGACAGCATCGTGGCGACCATGGCGGTCACCAGCCCCATGGCGATGCCGAACAGCATCCCGCCGGCGAGGCTCACCACGGTGCGCGGCACCCCCACGGCGATGATGGCGGTGCCTACGGCGATGAACAGGGGCTTCGCCCACGGTCCCGCCACCCCGACCATCTCCTCCCACGGTTCGAGGTTTTCCGGATCCAGGTAGGCGGACAGGGGCGACTCGCGCACCCCGTACATGAGCAGGGTAAGGACCACCGCCATCGACACCGCCTTGAACAGGGCCTGGCGAGTCTCGGCGGGGGGTGGCGGATCCAGATGCATGGTCTCTCTGTTCCTCAGGCGGTGGCACGGGGTAGCCGCGCCGCCCACACCAGCGCCTGGAATCACACCACATTACGCGCACCGCGCCAACGCGACCAGAAGCCGTCCTCCCCGGCTCCCACGCTCCTGCGGGCCGCAGGACACGGAGGGGTGGGGGTGGTCCGAAACCTGGGTGGGGAAATCGCGGAGTAGGCACAACCTTTCTCTGAGGAGAGCCGGACGAGCAGGAAGGGGGGTGAAAGTGGACCGCTCGGGGGCGACCCTTCCTGCCTTCCTGCACCCTTCCTGCATTCCTAAGAGGAGATTGGCGCGGCGCGGCTGGATTCCCCTTGTCGCGCCGCGATGGTTCTGCTTAGTTGAGTCAAGCACTCTCCTTCACGCGAGCGCCTCGTCTCAGGGAACCGTGCAGCGCGGCCTACTCCTCTCGCTCCTCGCGATCATGACCACCGCCTGTAGCCACGCGGTGGTGGTGCAGGCGCCGCTGCCCGAGCCCCCCCAGGTATCGCGCGGCGGGGGCGTGGTATGGGTGGCGCCGGCGGTCGATGGCCGGCACGGCGACCCGGCCGCGGAACGCGACCCGCGTCATCTCGGGTGGCGGCGCAACAACGCCGGGAGCGGCCAGCGGCCGGTACGTCTGGACCGCCCGGTGGCGGCGTGGGCGACGGAGCGGCTGGTGGCGGTCCTCGCCAGCCACGGCCTCGCGGCGCAGGTCCTGACCCCAGGGACGCCGCCGCCCGCCGTGTGGTTGCAGCCCGCCGTCGATCGCCTGGTGCTTTCCGCCGGCACCGAGGACCGCTTCGCCACGACCCTGTCGCTGGCGCTCCACCGGCGGGATGCCGCGGCACCGGTGTGGCAGCAGACCGCGCAACGGGACCACGCGCAATTCACCGGGGTGGGCGGCACCGCGATGGCCCACCTGGCCCTCCTCGTCCAGGGGGAGATCGACCATCTGTGGGGAGAGCTGCTCCGCGACCTCGGCAGCGGGCCTGGTGCGGCGGCCACGCCACCCAAGGGGATATTGCAGGTCGACACCGCACCGGCCGGGGCTCGGGTCTATCTCGACGGGATCTACTACGGCGCGACTCCCTTCCGTCTCGACCTCGACCCAGGCGTCCACGAGCTGCGTCTGGAGTACATCGGCTACCCCGCGGTCACCCAGCGGGTCGGGATCGCGGCAGGGCGAACGACCGTGTTCACCGCCGACCTATCGCAACCGCGCGAATCGTCCGACCCGATCCCCGTGACCACGCCGTAAGGTTGTTGTTGACCTTTTCAATAAAATTTCGCCAACGTTGTGTCGTTGGCTGGCCCATCCCGCCGCCCACGGCGACTCTCGCCGCGGGCACACCATCCCTCCATGGAGGAGCACCCATGAAACGCCTCATCCTCGTCCCCCTCCTGGCAGCCCTGGCGCTGCCCCTGAGCGTCCTGCTCGCCCCCGACAACGCCGAGGCGATCCCCGCCTTCGCCCGGCAGGTGAAACAGAAGTGCACCTACTGCCACGTGGCCTTCCCCAAGCTCAACGAGTTCGGCATCACCTTCAAGAACAACGGTTATCGCCTCCAGGGGACCAAGGGCACCGACGTCTGGGACATCCCGGCGTGGCCGGTGGCCGCCCTCGCGGAGATCGAGGTGGAGTGGGACGACTTCGACAAGGATGAACGCGGTGAGGACGCCCTCACCATCCTCCAGCCGGAGGTCGAGATATTCTGGGGCACCACCCTGGGCCCGCACATCTCCACCTTTGGTGAGATCATCATCGAGCGCGGCGAGGGTGCGGACCTGGGGCCGGTCTTCATCCAGTACAACGACCTGGTGGGCGAGGCCCAGCTCAACCTGCGCGCCGGCGCCTACGACGTCGACTTTAGCTTCCTCTCCCCCGCCCGGTCGATCCTCTTCTCGTCCTACGCCGCCGAGGAGCTGGGCTTCTTCGGCACCGCCGTGGGCCTGGAGGCCAATGGCCAGATCCTGCCGGAGGACGAGGGGCTGACGGTGCGCTACGCCCTGGGCTACACCCTGGACAACGACGCCTATTCCGGTAGCCAGAGCGACCTCTCGGAGAGCGCCTACGGCACCGTCGAGCTGACCTTCATGGAGCAGACCCTCGGGGCCCACTACCAGCACCACGCCGGTGATGCCGCCGATATCGACCGCTGGTCGGTCGCCGCCGAGTTCCATGCCCTGGATGCCATCCTCACGCTGGCCTACTTCGACGTGACCATGGACGGCACCGGCGGCGGAGACGACCCGGAGGGCAGCGACATCCTCGTCGAGTTCCTCTACCCGGTAAGCGACTTCGTCGTGGGTGCCCGCTACGAGAACCTCAGCGACGACGGGTTTACCGGTGCGGGCGACTTCGAGCAATGGACCCTCCACGGCTCCTGGTACGCCCGGCCCAATGTCCAGCTCGGCGCGGAGCTGCGGTTCCTCGACTTCAGCGAGAGCTCGTCCGGCGCCAACGACGAGGACGAGGCGGTCAAGGGCCGCCTGATCGCCCGCTTCGGCTTCTGAGCGTCCCGCCAGCCTTTCGTTCCACGGGGGCGGGGCGCGAGGCCCGCCCCCTTTTTTCGCCTCGCGAGGTCCGCCATGCGCGCCGCGTACGTCCTGCTCCCCCTCTTCGCGCTGATCCTCACCCTCCCTGCTCAAGCGACAGGCAAGGAGTACGAGGCCACGCCCAAGCTCCTGAAGGAGGGGGCGAAGCTCTACGACCAGTACTGCGCCGAGTGCCACGGCGAGGATGGCAAGGGACTGGGTCCAGCGGCCAAGTCCCTGGGATTGGTGTGTCGCGACTTCACCCAGGCGATCTACGAGTTCCGCTCCACCCCGTCGGGCTACCTGCCCACCGACGAGGACCTGCTCCGCACCCTCACCCGCGGCATCCGCCTCTCCATGGAGCCGGCGAAGAACATGCGCCCCTTCAAGGATCTCTCCAGGAAGAAGCGCTGGGCCCTGGTGCACTACATCAAGACCTTCTCGCCACGCTGGGACGATCCCGAGGAGCACGCGGACCCCATCACCATCCCCGAGCCCCCCCCCGCCACCCGCGAGGCGATCGCACGGGGCAAGGAGCTGTGGCAGAAGGTCCAGTGCTGGCATTGTCACGGCCAGGAAGGCCGCGGCGACGGCCCCTCCGCCCCCGGCCTCAAGGACCACCGCGGCTACCCGAGCCCGCCGGCGGACCTCACGAATCTTGAGCTGATGGAGGCGGGCTTCGCGCCCACGGACATCTACCGCACCTTCACCACCGGCCTCAACGGCACCCCCATGCCGTCGTTTGAGGACAGCCTCGACGATCGCCAGCGCTGGGACCTCGTCTATTTCGTCCTCACCTTCGGCCTCGGGGAGGACGGCGTCCTCGATAAGTATGGGCGGTAGTCCCCGGCCAGCCCACCCCAGGCGATGAAAAAAAACAGGCCAGCCCGCGAACGGGCCGGCCTGCCGACTGAGCCAGAAGGGGGGAGGTTACTGGCTCAGAAACGCGGCGATGTCGGCGGCCGCAGCGGCGAGATCCGGGAAGGTGTACGCGCGCCGCGTCGCGGGGTGCAGGCCGATGTAGCCCAGATCGATGGCGGCGCGCCCTGGGCCGCGAACTCGGGACGCTCGTCGTCCCCCCACCGTCGCGTGCCGCGGCCGCGCATCGTGACCGCCGCCCGTGCGGCGGTCGTGACAGGCAGCCAGACCGCCGGGAAGGAGTCGATCTCACGCCGATCACCCCTGCCCGCGTCGCGCCCGGAGCGCCGCGGCGCGACGGCACCACCGGCGCTCAGTCGTAGTAGGCCGGGAAGCGGTGACAGAGGGCCATGACCTCGCCCCGCACGCGTCGCTGGCGCGCGGTGTCGGCGGGATCCCGCAGGATCTCGTCGATCCAGTCCGCGACCTGGACGGCCTCCTCTGCGCCCATGCCGCGCGTGGTCATCACCGGGGTGCCGAGACGGATGCCGCTGGTGACCACCGGAGGGCGGGGATCGTCGGGGATGCCGTTCTTGTTGCAGGTGAGGCCGGCGGCGTGCAGGGCCGCCTCGGCCTCGGCGCCGGTGACCCCCTTGTTACGCAGGTCGACCAGCATCAGGTGGTTGTCGGTGCCGCCGGAGATGAGGTCGAAGCCGTGGGCCACGAGCCGCTCTCCGAGGGCGCGCGCGTTGGCCAGGACCTGCCGCTGGTAGTCGATAAATGACGGCTGCAACGCCTCCTGGAAGGCGACCGCCTTGGCCGCGATCGCGTGCACCAGAGGCCCGCCCTGGAGGCCGGGGAAGAGAATCTTGTCCACCGCCTGGGCATGCTCCGCGGTACACATCACCATGCCGCCGCGCGGCCCGCGCAGAGTCTTGTGGGTGGTGGTGGTGACGAAGTCGGCGTAGCCCACCGGGCTCGGGTGGAGACCGGCGGCCACCGGCCCCGCGATGTGGGCGATGTCCGCCATGAGATACGCCTTGTGCTCGTTGGCGATGTCGCGAAACGCCTGCCAGTCGAAGAAGCGCGGATAGGCCGAGGCGCCGGTGACGATCATCTTCGGCTTGACGATGGCGGCGATGCGCGCCACCTCCGCCATGTCGATGCGCCCCGTCGCCACGTCGACGCCGTAGAAGAAGGAGGAGAAGATCTTGCCGGAGAAGCTCACCTTGGCGCCGTGGGTCAGGTGGCCGCCGTGGGCGAGGGACATGCCGAGGAGCTTGTCGCCGGGCTTCAAGACGGCGAGGTAAGCCGTCATGTTGGCAGAGCTTCCCGAGTGGGGCTGAACATTCGCGTGGTCCACCCCGAAGAGTCGCTTGGCCCGATCGATGGCCAGGGTCTCGACGGTGTCGGCATTCTCGCATCCCGCGTAATACCGCTTACCCGGATACCCCTCGGCGTACTTGTTGGTGAGCAGCGACCCCTGGGCGGCGAGGACCGCCTCGGACGCGTAGTTCTCGCTGGCGATCAGGACCAGGGTATCGTTCTCGCGGGCGCGCTCCGCGTCCAGGGCGGCGGCGACCTCCGGGTCGATCTCACGAATGGCATCGGTGGTATTGGCCAGCTTGAGCATGGGTCACTCATCCTTCGGTGAATGAGACGTTCGATCAAGACCGTGCGATTGTTCACCACGGAGGCACAGAGAGGCAGCGGAAATAGCGATTGCCGGAAAACCGATGTCTCCGACGTGCGCTCGCAAAAGGGGAACAAGAAAGCACGAAAATCCGACGACACGAAAGAATTCAATGGCTAGTTTTTCGTGTTTTCCCCCTTTCGTACTTTCGTGTTCCGGCGGTGTGAGGAGTATCTCGGCGTTCAGGGCGACTTCCGCCGCCCCCTCTGTGTCCTCCGTGTCTCGGTGGTGAAACCGTCGTCTCCAGCGTGCCCTGGGATCACTTCTCCCGCCGCTCGTGCTGGTGGATCTTCTCCACACGGGTGGCGTGACGGCCCCCATCGAACGCGGTGTCAAGCCATACCTCGACGATCTCCTCCGCGACCCCCGGGCCGGTGACCCGCTCCCCCAGGACCAGGACATTGGCGTCGTTGTGCTGGCGAGACATGCGTGCCGTGTAGGTGTCATGGCACAGGGCCGCGCGTACGCCGAAGAACTTGTTGGCCGCGATCGACATGCCGATGCCCGTGCCGCAGATGAGGATGCCGCGGTCGTAGTCGCCGTTCGCCACCCCGCTGGCGACCTTGGCCGCGTAGTCGGGGTAGTCGACCGCGGCGCCGTCATTCGTTCCCACGTCGACAAACGGGATTGCACGCGCCTCCAGGGCCCGGACCACCACCTCCTTCAAACGCACACCACCATGGTCGGCGCCAATGGCGAGCATCGCTACGCTCCCTGAAAATCGCTCGGAGCCACCGTGAAGCAATGCTCCGCCGCCGGGAAGCAACCGCTCTCGACCTCCTCCCGGTAGCGAGCTACCGCCTCGGTTACGACCGTCTTGAGGTCCGCATACCGCCGGACAAAGCGCATGGGTTTCTCGTCGTAAAGGCCCAAAATATCGTGAAAGACCAGGACCTGTCCCGAGCAATCTGGACCCGCTCCGATGCCGATCGTCGGGATCTCCAATTGGGCCGTGATGGCCGCGGCGATCTCCCGCGGCACGCACTCCAGGACTACCGACCACGCCCCAGCCTCCTGCACGGCCCGGGCGTCGGCGAACAGGCGGTCGGCGTCGCGCTGCACCCGATAGCCGCCGAGTTGGTGAATCGACTGGGGGGTGAGGCCGATGTGGCCCATCACCGGGATGTCGGCGCGCACGATCGCGGCGATCTGCTCCGCCATGCGCAGCCCGCCCTCCAGCTTCACGCAGCCACAGCCCCCCTCCTTCACCAGCCGCCCGGCGCTCTGCACCGCCTGAATCGGTCCCTCCTGGTAGCTCATGAACGGTAGGTCGCCGATCACCAGGGCGTCGGGTGCGCCGCGGTTCACCATCTCACAGTGGTAGACCATCTGGTCGAGGGTCACCGCGAGGGTGTTGGCCCGGCCCTGGACCACGACGCCCAGGGAGTCCCCCACCATAATCGCATCAACCCCCCCCGCCACCACGAGCCGCGCCCCGCCGTAGTCATAGGCGGTAAGGACGACGATGCGGCGGCCAGCCCGGGCGCGCTCAACGAGTTGCGGAACGGTGGTGGACATGGTCGGCGGTCACGAACGGGCGAAAGAGGGCGGAGATTACCACTGGGCCGTGTCGGCGCGCCGCGTTCGTGGCCGCCTACGATCGGGCGCGCACCTAGTCCGCCGGAATCCGGGTACGCAGCGCGTCGCGATCGAACCACCAGTCGTCGCCGACGATCTTGTCCACCGCCTGGGAGAGCAGGGGCAAGAAGATGCCGGGATCGTCGAGCTGATTGGTCCGGTACCAGATATCGAAGTCCTGCTGATCCTTCACCTTGCCGTGGGTCCAGGCGACGGCATTCAACAACAGCCGGGCCTTTTCCCGCGCCTTGTCATCGGCCTGCCCGTCGGGCGCGCGCAGTTGCGCCACGTAGTTTGCGGTGGTGGCTGCTACGGCCCCGATATCGTCGTGGGCGGCCTCCTCCACCAGCCGGCCGAGCAGCTCGACGGTCCGCTCGGGATCGATCGGGTAGGTCACCGCCAGCCAGATACCGTGGGCCAGCGCCTTGAGGGCGTCGGGCCGCCCGGACTCGAAGAGGACGTCGCACGCATCCACCGCCCCGGCCCAGCCCTCGATCTGGACGGAGATCTCCAGAGCGAAGCGCGCCGCCTCCCACGCCGCATCGTTGTTGCCAAGCTCGTTTTCCACCGTGCCGAGGGCGACCAGCATCTCGGCACGACGGGTTGGCTGGTCGGCACCGACGAACTGCAACCCACGTTGTAGGGCAGCACGTTGGCGTTGCGGGGAGTCTGCGGCGTGGCCGTGGTCGGGTAGTGACTCGGGGCCGGCGAGCTCGAAATGTAGGGGTTGTTCACTCATCGAAGCGCTTCCTTATTTCCATCCATCATGGGCCGCCGCGGCGATCCGGCAAGGGACCGGGCGGGTTCGGCCCGGACCCGGCTATGTAACCGCCGTACGGGCCACTCCACCAGAACGGGCGCGTTGTCGTGAGTGCTGGGTTCCGGTAGTTTTACCGGCTCACGGCGCTCTTCGGCGGCGCATCCGCTAGAGCCCGCGCGCCCCGGCTGCTACCCGAACATTGGAGATGGAGCGATGAGCAAGCCCCTCGACTACTTGATCCAGGCCCGCCCCGAGGCGATGACCGCGTACTTCGACTTCCTCAAGAAGTCGGCCACCCACCTGGATAAGAAGACCGCTTCCCTGATCTCCGTCATCACCAAGATCGCCGTCCAGACCGAGGGGGGCCTGCGCCAGTATCTGCCCCGGGCCCTGCGCGAGGGGGCCACTGCCGACGAGATCATCGACGCCATCCTGTTCGCCTTCCCGGCCCTCGGGCTGGCCAAGATTGTCTGGGCCTTCGACATCATCCTCGACATGGACATCCCGGAATTTCAGCCGGCGCTCATGGGCGCCAAACCCGCCTGGCACGACGTCCTGGCCGCCGATGAGGTGGCGGCCGGTGCGACCGTGCGGGCCGAGGCCGGCGGCCGCAGGCTCCTGGTCCATCGCCACGGCGACGGCTTCCTGGTGTTCGATTCCCATTGCCCCCACCAGTCCACCGACATCCCCCTGGAGCTGGACGGCAACACCCTTACCTGCCCCAAGCACCACTGGGAGTTCGACATCTGCACCGGCAAGTGCACCAAGGTGGGCAAGCGGCCGCTGAAGCAATTCGAGGCCAAGGTGGAAACCGGGCGCGTCCTGGCCCATTGGTAGGAGTTAGGGGGTAGGAGATCGGGGGTAGGCCTCGATGCCAACCCTGCGGGTCGGCACCTCGATCGTTCGCGTCGCCTCCTACCCTACCTCCTATCCCCCATCCCCTCCCCCGCCATGTCCTACGCCAACGACACCCTCGACACCTTCTCCGCCCGCCTCGCCTCCAAGGCCTCCACGCCGGGGGGCGGCGCGGCCGCCGGGCTGGCCGGGGCGCTGGGTGCCGCCCTCGCCGCGATGGTCGCCAACCTCACCGCCGGCAAGGAGAAGTTCGCCACGGTCGAGGGCCAGATGCAGGAGGTCATCGCCCACGCGGACCGCCTGCGCGCCGATCTCCTGGCGCTGATGGACCGCGACACCGAGGCCTTCGACCAGGTCATGGCGTGCTATCGCATGCCCAGGGAGAGCGACGCCGACAAGGCGACGCGCAAGCAGGCGCTGCAGACCGCTCTGGACGCGGCGGCCGAGGCGGCGCTGGCCATCTGTCGCGCCTGCGCCGCGGTGATCCCTCTGTGCCGGACCACCGCCGAGCATGGTAACTCGATGCTGGTGAGCGATGCCGGCTGTGCCGTTGCCTTTGCCGAGGCAGGCCTTCAGGCCGCGTTGATCACGGTGAAGATCAACGCCGACTCCCTCGCCGACCGCCACCGCGCCGACGCCCTGTGGCAAGAAGGTCAGGGCCTGGCGATCACCGCCGCGCAGGAGCGCCAGAACGTCCTGGAGATCGTCTACCGGAGGCTCGGCTGATGGCGGCGCAGATCATCGACGGCAAGGCGATCGCCGAGAAAATCAAGGCGCGACTCAAGGAGGAGATGGCGCAGCTCCCGTCGGGCACCCTCCCCTGCCTCGCCACGGTCCTGGTGGGGGACGACTATGGTGCGGCGCAGTATCGTGGCCAGATCGAGCGCCTCGCCACCGGCATGGGCTACCGCTACGTGGACGCGCGCCTGCCGGCGGACGCCGATCTCGCCACCATCCAGGCCCGGGTGCGCGAGCTAGCCGAAGATCCGGCGGTCCATGGCATCCTCCCGCTGCGTCCCTTCCCCCCGGGGGTCCGCGACGACGCGGTCATCGAGTGCCTGCCGCCCGGGAAGGACATCGATGGTTTTCACCCGGACAACCTCGGCCGGCTCCTCCTCGACGTCCCGCAGCTCATCCCTTCCACCGCTCGCGCCTGCATGGTCGCCCTGGATGGCGCCGGCATCGATCTCACGGGCAAGGAGGTCGTGGTGGTTGGCCGCAGCTCCACCGTCGGCAAACCCGTGGGGCTACTGTGCATGGCGCGCCACGCCACGGTCACCACCCTGCACTCTCGGACCCGCGATCTCCCCTTCCACACCCGCCGCGCCGATGTCCTGATCGCCGCCATCGGTCGCGCCCGATTCGTCACCGCCGACCATGTGGGCGACGGCGCGGTGGTGATCGACGTGGGGATCAACTGGGAGGAATCCGTTGCCGCAGACGGCAAGAAGACGGGCCGCCTGGTCGGCGATGTGGACACGGAGGCGGTGGCGCGGAAGGCGTCGTACATCACCCCGGTCCCCGGCGGCATCGGCGCCATCACTAACGCCTGCCTGCTCGCGAACACCCTCCAGGCCCTGCGGCTACAGACGCCGGGTCGAGGGTAGGAGCCGGCTGCACCGGGCCTGCCTGTGCGTGTCCGCACGCAGACAGGCGGCAGGCAGGCCCTCTCGGGCCTGGGTCGCCGAAAGGATTCGGCTCCTACCTTGGGTTGGGGAGTCGCGGCGTGCCCCTGGAACCCTGGTAGGAGCCGGTTGCACCGGCGATCCGCGGCCTGCGGCCGCGGCAGGCCCTTCGGGCCTGGGGCGCCGAGGGATTCGGCTCCGACCGCGGGCCCGCCAGGATCGACGGCCAGGGCGTGAGCGGCCAGCTTCACCTGACCCCCATGCCCGGGCGCGGACGCGCGACGATTCTGGGTGGGCAATGCGGGCTAGCCGGTATGGCCCATCGCCGCCAGCCCCTGCATCACGGGGTAGCGCGCCTCGTACGGGGAACGCGTCAAGAGGACCTGGCAGCCGAGGCTCTCCGCGACGTTGATGAGCAGCGGCCCCTGCAGGTTGGCGGTGGTTTTCTCGGGATCCTCATTGATCGTCAGGATCACCCGCACCAGCGCGCGCGTCGCGTCCGCAAGGCGAATCGCCGCGGTATCCGCGGGCCCGAGTTGCACGTGGTAGTTGGGGTAGATGACCGCCGGATCGACCACGACGAAGGCAATCGCCCCTTCGTCCAGAGACTGCAGCCAATGAAACGGGGCGAACGCCGCATCCTCCACCAGGACGAAGTCGTGACACGACTCAAACCCGGGAATCCCCTCCGGGAAGTACACTACCGCACGGTCCTCGACGTCGATCTCGCCAAGCTGGTCGCTCTTCACCCACCTCATTCCCACCTCCACACCGCCGTCAACCATCCTGGCGGCCCCGCGGCTTGATTCCCTCTACGAGTCCGGCCAATCCCGTCTTGGGACTGGTCGCGGCGCGCCGGTTCTCCTCCTGCATCAACTCGAAGAGCTCGCCCCGGTAGACGGCGACCTCCGGAGCCGCGTCGATACCGATCCGAACCTGCTTTCCCCGAATCTCCAGTACCTTAATCTGGATCCCCCCGCCGATGACGATCGTCTGCCCTGACTTCCTTGTCAGAATTAACATGGGCTCCTTTCCCGGTCACAACGGGCGCCATATCTCGATACCGTTTTGGAAATCCTTTTCCAAACTATAGGTAGTCCATGAGCGACCGTTGTAGGACCCTGGCAGCCGTACCGAGCGTCGCTTGAAATACCGATTCCACTTGATTGAGGCGGGTAATCGCGGCCGCCATATCGACGTCTTCGATCTCGGAACGCAACCCTTCGATCGTCAGTTTCCGCTGGGAAAGATCTTGCTTGGATGCATCGACCAAATTCAACCGACCACCGATGATGCCGCGTCCTGCGCTCAACTGCCCGACGGCCCCGTCGAGCTGGTCGATCACGACTTGAATGGCCGCCTGATCGTCGTCCTCCAAAGCGAACTTAAGGTCTTCCAACGCCGCGAAGACACTCACCTGACCGGTGTCGGTCAGACCATCGAGATTGCCGTCACCAACGTAGAACTGGTGCCCGTGGATGTTGGCTGCGACCGCCTGTCCTTCGCCGACTTGCACCATGATCTCGTTACCGTCACCCACGTAGCCCATTCGCGGCGTGATCACGAACGTGTCCCCGGGCGCCGGCGTCCCATTGATGACGATCTCATTGCCTTGGCCATCGAAGTCAATCGGCGCCCCCGCGGTGTAGGTCCCGCTTGCGGTGGTGAGCCCTGTACCGATCTCCCGCACTTCGTACGTGGTCGCGTCGACGAACTGGACCTGGTAGCGCGAGCTGGTCACCGAGTTGGCGTCAAACGTCCCGGCCGCGATGGTGCCTGTACCGGTGTTAGCGGCACCGGCTGCGAGATTGAGATCTCGGACGAATGGCGGTTTGTCACTGAGATATCCGGCGAAAAGATACCGCGCACCGAGCTGAGTATTGGCGAGCCGTTGGACCTCGTCGAGCTGCTGCGTGACCTCGGTAGCGATCACTGCCCGCTGGCCCCTGTCGACAGCGGCGTTGGCGGCCTGGATGGCCAACTCCAGGGTGCGATAGAGGACCTCTTGCGTCTGGCCGAGGAGGTTTTCGGCAACGGTGAGATTCGCTTCCAGGGAATCGATATTGCGCTCAAACTGCGAGTTTGCGGCGGTGAGCTGCTTGAGGTTCAGGACGCGAAACGCGCCCGCTGGATCGTCCGACGGCCGGTTGATCTGCCTTCCCGTGGCGACCCGCTCCTGCGCCGTCAGTAGCCGCAAACCTCCACGCGACAACTGGCTGCGGATGTTGTTCAGGAAGACGTTTTGCGTTACGCGGAGCATCGTCTAGCCAGCCATCCCCTCATTGTCTGAGGCGCCAAAATCCGCCGAAACCATCCTATCCTTCCGCCATGCCCAGCCTCACTCCCTGAGGGTCGTATCGGTCATGGGCGCCTACGTATTCAGGAGGATCTCCAGCATCTGATCGACGGTGGAGATCACCCTCGCTGCCGCTTGGTAGGAGCGCTGGAACTCGACCAGATTGGCCGCCTCCTCGTCGATGGACACCCCCGAGACCGCCTCCCGCTGCGCGATCACCTGATCGACCACCAGCGACTGCCGTTCCAGACCCACCTTGGCTCGGCTCGAGTCGATGCCCGCCTGCGAAACCAGGCTGGATAGCGAATCGACCAGGGTACCGGTGCCACCCGACATGATCGCCGCGTTCTCGAGGGCCGCGATTCGCCGAGCGTTCTCGTTGTCGGCCGGCAATCCAGCCAGGGAGAGGGCGGCCGCTACCCGTTGTGGGTTACGCTCGATGGCCGGGTCCACCGCAATCGCGCTGAAGTAGGTCGGATTCGCCTCGACCACGAACCGATCACCGGCCGCTGGCGGTCCGCTGCCATCGCTAAGGGTCACCGTCAGGCCATCAACGGTGACCGGGTTGCCGCTGACATAATTCGCCGGCGCTGCCGGGACCACCACGGCACCGGTATCGACGTCGGTGATCTGAAAACGGTCGGCGGCCACGAAGCTCACCTCGTAACGATGGCCGGTGAAGACGCTCGCGTCGACGACCTGCGGTGCGGAAATAGTGGCGCCGCCGGCATTCCCCGGATCCGGCGCACCCTGCATCGGCGCAACGAAGAAGTTCAAGCCGGTCGTCCCATCGATCGCGAACCCCTCCCGGTGGAGGGCATTCACGTTTGCCGCGAGGAATACCGCGACCTCGTTGAGGCCCACCTCAGCCGCCGGTAGGGCGTCGCGCAGGACCGACAGGGCCCCGCCGACGCGACCGAGGTCCGGCAAATCGAAGAAATTCCGCCATGCCGATCCTTGCTCGATCGCGAGCGAGGGCAGGCCATTGGCGTCGCTTACCACGTCGATCGATTGCTGCCGAACGCCCTGAACGAGCGTCTGGCCACGCAGCTGCACGGTGAAGTCCGATACCGTGCCGTTGTCCACCACAGAAAACTCGGTGAGGTCCGCCAGCTCGTTGAGGAGGCGATCCCGATTGTCACGAAGGTCGTTCGCTGGTTGCCCCCCCGCCTCCGCCGCCGCAATCGACTTGTTGGTATCGGCGACCCGTAGGGTGATCTCGTTGATCTTGGCAACCGACGCGTCGAGATCGGCTCGCATGTCACGGTCCACGCGCTCCAACCCTTGTGCGTAGAGCGCGAACTGGCGGGTAAGGGCGCCCGCCTGGGAGACCAGGACCTGACGCTCCGCGACGCCTTCGGGATTGGTCGCCAGATCCTGCCACGAGGCGAAGAAGGTCGACAAAGCCTCCGAAAGCCCACCAACCTGAGATTCGCTAAACACCTCCTCGATATGGCTGAACGCCGTCGACTGGAGGTCGAGCTGCCCCTTCACTTGCCGCTCGGCGAGGAGCTGGTTCTCCAGGAACCGCGAGGTGATGCGTTCGATCGTGTCCGGGCGAACCCCAGTACCCATCAGGCCACCGGGGACGAGCTGGGGACGGGTCGTCGTGGACAGCACCTCCTGCCGGCTATAGCTCTCGGTATCGGCGTTCGAGATGTTGTGCGCGGTGGTCTGCACTCGCATCTGGGCGAGCTCCAGCGCCCTTCGTCCCATATCGAGTATGCCGGAGAGAGACATGGCAGTCGCTCAGGCGGTGTGCCGGAAGACGATCCCGGTCCCGTGCAGAGCCACCGCGCCCTCGTCGCCATACACCTGGGTGGGTGCCGCGGCCTCCTGCTGGAGGAGCCGGAGCACCCCGTGGATCGCGTCGAGGGAGACCGATAAGAGCCGTTCCGAGATTTCGCCGCGCTTTTTCACCAACTGCGCGACGCGCAGGAGACGATCCCGCGCGTCCCTCAGGCAACGCTGCTCCACCGGCGGCAGACGATCGAGGAGCCGCGATATCGTCGGCCCCGTGTCTGCCGTTCCGAGGTATTCGGTGAGCTCTTCCACGGAATCGGCCCGGGCGCCAGCGACCCGATCAATCAATGCGAGGACCCGCTCCGTTTCGCGATTGAGGTCGCCCAAACCAGGCGCACGGAGCGATCGCAGGACGTTGCATTCACCATCGAGCAATTGCGCCAGCCGCTCGAACAACTTCGCCTCCTCCCCGAGATGGCCAAGGAGGGTGTTGAAGATCGTGAGCGCCTCACGGGGCAGGGCTTGGGTCCTTGTCATCGCTGGCTACTGCTCCTTTCCACTGCGCCTCCAGCTGCCTGGCAATCCCGAACCCACCTTGCCGGGCCGCAAGCCGACCAAGCTCCTGATCGAGCGCATCGGCAAAAAACTTTTCCCCGTCCCCCCGCGGCACCACCCCTCCCTCGCCGAGTCCCTCGCGCCCCGCCTTCATCATCATGTGGATGAAGAGCGCCTCGAAATCCTGGGCGGCCTGGTGCAACGCCTCCGGGGTGTCTTTGTGGCTCGCGCTCACCTGCGGCGTGGTGATCACCGGCATCAGCAAGGGCGGTACGGCGACCGGCTTCATCAAATCAGCTCCAGGTCGGCGTGGAGGGCGCCGGCGGCCTTCGCGGCCTGCAGGATCGCGATGAGGTCGCCTGGCCCCACACCGAGGGCATTGAGCGCCCGCACCACCTCCGCCAGGCTCACCCCCTCGTCGACCATCACCAGCCGCCGCTCTTCTTCGGTGACTGTCACCTCCGATTGCGTGGCGACCACGGTCTCCCCACCGGTAGACAGCGGCTCCGGCTGGGACACCAACGGCGTTTCGGTGATCGAGATCGATAGGGACCCATGGGAGATGGCGACCGTGGAGAGGCGCACGTCCTGCCCCATGATGACCGTGCCGGTCCGCTCGTTGAGGACCACGCGTGCCGGATGGTCTTGCTGGATGTCGATCGACTCGAGGGCCGCTGCGAAGAACACCGGCCGCTCGCGGTACTCGGGTGGGATCTCTACCTCGATCGTGCCGGCATCTGCTGGCCGCGCCACCTCGATACCGAAGTGCTGATTGATGGCGATCGCCGTGCGCTGGGCCGTGGTGAAGTCCGGCTCGTGAAGGGCATAGCGGAATCGGTCCTGGGCGGCGAAATCGAACGGGAGCTCCTGCTCGACCAGACCGCCGTTGGCGATCCTGCCAGTGGTCGGATGGTTCTTCTGGACCCCTCCCCCGCCACGACCGCCGAACGAGAACCCACCGATGGAGACCGGTCCCTGGCCCACCACATAGACCTGGCCATCCGCACCTTTCAAGGGGGTCATCAACAACACGCCGCCGCGCAGGCTCTCGCAATCGCCGATGCTGGAGACGGTGACGTCCACGCGGCTGCCCTGGCGGGCAAACGGCGGCAGCGTCGCGGTCACGATGACCGCGGCGATGTTCTCCACCTTCAAGGCCTCGGCGTCGACCGTGACCCCGACACGGCGCAACATGGAGGTGAGACTTTGGCCGGTGAAGGTGCTCTTTACGCCATCGCCCGTCCCATCGAGGCCGACCACCAGGCCGTAGCCGATGAGCTGATTGTTGCGCACCCCTGTGAGGTCGGCGAAGTCCTTCAGTCGCGTGGCCTCACCCGCAGGAGCCGTTGCCAGGAAGAGGAGGAGGATACTCGCCGCAGCGACGCCCAGGGAGGGGCGCAGGAAGGAGCGGTGCGCTAGGCGCACTTGCCCACCACCTCCCGCTCCGGGACAGACGGTGGCACGGGAAAGCGTCCGTGAACCAACGCGCTGCGAAGTCCCGGCGGCCTCACCCCGTCCCTCTCCCGGGGGGAGAGGGGCCCAAGGACGGGCTCGTGAACGAACCCGCGGCCCGGTCCCGACGCCCTCACCCCGTCCCTCTCCCAGAGGGAGAGGGACCCATGGGACTCCCCTGCGGGGAGAATCGATATTCAGAAGGGCCATACCTTGTCCACCAGGGTTGCGAGCCATCCCTGCTTCTGTTGGTCCGCGATCCCTCCCTCGCCGTAGTAGCTTATGGAGGCATCGGCGATCATCGACGATGGCACCGTGTTGTCCGGCGCGATGTCCTCGGGCCGGATGATGCCGGTAAGGAGCAGGTACTGATTCTCCTCATTCAGATTGATCCGCCGCCGCCCCTCGATGAAAAAATTGCCGCTCGGCAATACCCGGGTGACCACGGCGGTGAGGGTCGCCTGCAACGTGCCGCTGCGCTCAGTCGAGCCATCGCCGGAGAAGTCCTTCTCGCTGGAGGCGGCGAGGATCGAGCTCAGGTCGAGCCCAATCGCCGCGGCGCCGGCAGCGTTGGCCGCCGTTACGCGATCCTTGCGAGCGTCGGCCGCCGCCTCCAGACCGAACAGCGAAGGAATCCCGAACTTCAGGCTGTTCTTCTTGCTCAGGCCGGTCTTGGCAGACTTTGACGCCTTGGCGGTCTCGGTGATCTTGATGGTGACAATGTCCCCTACCAGGCGGGCGCGGTGGTCTGTGAACAGGCTGCCACGGCCCGACGTCCAGAGAGAGCCGGGCAACGGCGGTGGCTCGACCGGCGGCAACACCTCTGCCTGCGGCATGATATTCGGCGGCAACGGCTCCGGGAGCCCACGACGGTGCGCAGAGCAGCCGGTGATCACGCCGAGGGTGACGGCAAGCACGAGCAGCAGGGACCGACGACCGCGCGGAGGACGGTCATGTCCACCCCAGGCGCCGTACGAGACGGTGGCCACCACCACGCTCAAAACGTCACCTCCACGGTCTCGGCATCGATCACCCGACCGTTGACCACCTTGCCCGACATTGCATTGACCACCCGCACGATCTCGCCGGCTCCGCCGTCCTCCTTGGCTATACCTGGCGTGGTAATCCGTAGGCCGCCCTGTGCGGCGACCAACACCACCTGTGCCCCGCGGCTAACCACCGGCACCTGTGTGAGGAGGCCAGCACGCACTACCGCCCCCGCGGATATCGGTCGGACGAGTTGCTTGCCGACGGCCTCATCGAGGCGACGCACACTGTCCCGCGGCAGTGAACGGAGGGAACGGTACTCCGCGACCGCGTCCCCTTCCGCTACCGTGTCCCCGCGGGAAAGGTTGCGCGTCGCGAGAACCACCTGGGCCTCGCGTTCGATCACCGCGCGGACCCGCAGGCGGCGGACAGACCCGTCCGCGCCGGAGACCCGCAGATGCAAGATCGTCGGACCGGCGAGCTCCACTCCGGCGCCGTGTGACAGGGCGATGTCCAGCCCCCCGGTGGGCACCGTCGCATCGCCACTGAGCTGCACCGCACCCAGCCGCCAGCGGTCCCCGGTTGGATCGAGCTGGGCCGCGAGATAGCGGTCCACGATGGCGCGCACCTCTGCGGCATCGAGAAGACGTACTGCCGCATTGCCCGCGCCCGCTGCAGCCAACCCATCACCCATCATCCACAGAGCGACAAGAAATGCACCGACCGTGCGACGCCACCGGGCGGCAAATAGATGGCTGCTTGTCCCCACGGCTCGCTTACCGGATCAGATTGTTGGTCGTCTGAAGCATCTCATTCGCGGCCTGTATCGACTTGGAATTCACCTCAAAGGCGCGCTGACTCATGATCATGTTGACCAGCTCCTCCGCGATTGAGACGTTCGATATCTCGATGAATCCCTGGCTCAACGTACCGATCCCCGCTTCGCCAGGCACCCCCGTGACGGGATCGCCCGAGGCGTCGGTCGGGAGGAGGAGGTTACGTCCGATCGCGTTGAGACCCTGGGGATTGACAAAGACCGCCAACTCAATGGTGCCCACCACGGTCGCGGTCGCAGAGTCACCTTGTAGGACCGACACCGTCCCGTCCGCGGCGATGGTCACGGAGGTCGTATCGGCGGGCAGGGTGATCGCCGGCTCGAGGGGATAGCCGTTGCTGGTGACAAGCTGGCCCGTGCTGTCGCGCTTCAGGGCGCCGGCACGGGTGTAGGCGATCTCACCGTTGGGCTGCACGACCTGGAAGAAGCCGTCTCCTTCGATACCCAGGTCGAGCTCGCCGCCAGTGTTGCGAAAATCGCCCTGGGCGAAGATCTTGCCTATCGCCGCCGGCTTTACCCCCAGTCCGACCTGCAATCCCGCTGGCACTTCGGTCGATGCCGACGACGCCGTGCCCGGGGCCGTGACCGTCTGGTAGAGCAGGTCCTGGAAATCGGCCCGCCCGCGCTTGAAACCGTTGGTGTTGGCGTTCGCGAGGTTGTGGGCGATGGTATCGATATTGAGCTGCTGGGCCTCCATGCCGGAAGCCGCCGTGAATAGAGCTCGGATCATCGTGACTCCTTCTTTCGGTTATCGACCCACCTGCCCGACCTCGCCGATGGTGGTCCGGGTGATCGCATCGCGCTGCTTCATCGCCTCGAGCTGCACCTCGTACGCCCGTTGCAGGCGGATCATCTCCACCAGGCCACGGGTGACGTCCATGTTGGCCCGCTCCAGCGTCGCCCCACGCACCTGCACGGCGCCTTCCCGGGCGCCCGCCGACCGTGGCACCCGGTAACGCCCCGCCCCTTCACGGACCAGCGTTTCGGGCTGCGCAAACGTGCGCAAACGGAGGCGTCCGACCGCGGCGCCGTTCACCAGCACCTCGCCTTCCGGCGAGAACGCGACCCGCTCTTCGTTGCCACGGCCGATCTGCAGGGTGCGACCGGTCTCGCCGATCACCACCTCGCCCGTCGTGAAAGCGAGTCGGCCGTCGGCGTCGACGATCATCGAGCCGCCGCGCACGAAACGCTCCCCATCTGTGCTGCGCACCGCCATCAATCCTGGCCCCTGTAGCGCCACGTCAAGAGCGCGGCCGGTGGCCACAAGTGTTCCATCCGAGAGGTCTGGTACCGTCGCCGCCACCTGCACCCCGGCGGCACCCTGTCGCGAGAGCAGAATCGACTCGAACCGCAGGCGGTCGCCCTTGAAGCCGCTCGTGGAGACATTGGCCAGATTGTTGGCCACAGTCTCGACCTGCCGCTCCCGCGCAGAGGCCCCGGTCAATCCGAGATAGATCGCGTCCATTTGTTGGAGAGGAGGAATTGGATTTCCGCGCGTGACTGCTGCGCCGATTGCCGGTCTGAGGCAAGCGCTGTGCCAAGGACCACGAGCTCGCCGGCCGCGCGCGCGATCGCCGTGCCACCATCGCCTTTTGACCATTAAGACATGGGGTTACCGAACCCACCGCCGCCGGCGCCGGCAACTCTTGCCGGCCCTCCTCGGCAAATCACGCCCCGGCGGGCGGCGGTGGAGCGTCGATTCCCTGTCGCCCTCCGGGCCGAGCGTCAAATCTCCCGCATGGCTCCTAGCCACGGATCACAGCCCGGGCCCATACGGTGCGTGCGCACCAACGAGCCAAAGAGACCGTCACTAATGATTTAGCTCGCCCCGCAACGAACCGAACAGAGGAGCACGGATCCACATACGGAAGATCTTCATGCCAACCACCCTTCTCTCCCCGACCCAAGTCGAGCGCCTCGTCGAGCGGCAGGCCCATCTGTTGGCCCCCTCGCCCGCGGTGCAGCGTCTCCTCGACCTCACCTCTGATCCGGATCTGGAGGTACCCTCCAGGCAGATCGTCGACATCCTGCAGAGCGAGCCAGCGCTGGCCGCACAGGTGTTGCAATGGGTGAATTCGGCGATCTTCTCCCTACCCAGCCCGGTTTCGGACATCCGCCGTGCGATCCCTCTTCTTGGCCTCAACCGAGTGCGCGCCCTGGCCCTCTCCCAGGCCTTTTTCAACAAGGCCGCGAAGGAAGAAATGGCCATCTACGGCATCAAGGGGTTGACCTTCTGTCTCCACGGATTAGAGACCGCCCTCGGTGCCGCGTATCTGATGAAGCAGCGCCAACCAACGCGGGAAGGAGACGCCTTCACAGCCGGCCTCCTCCACGACATCGGCATGCTGTTGATGGGCGGCGTCGTGGAGAACCTCGGAATCCAGAAGCCGCTGTTGCCGGCCGACCGACCCCTGTGTGCGATCGAGCGAGAGCGCTTCGGGGTCGATCACGCTTCTATGGGCGGCACGCTCGCCAGCCATTGGCGGTTGTCGGCGGAGCAGCAGGGGATAATCGCCGACCATCACCGCGATCCAGGCCATCGTCTGGCGATGGAGCAGATGAACCGCTTCGCGCGCCCCGGAGACCCGGTGCTGGCGCCGCCGCAGCCGGTCGACGAGCTTCCCTTCATGGTGCAGATCGCCGACCGGTGCTCCGAACGGCGTCTTATGATCTGCACGGCCACAAGCCAGGAACAAGACCTGCGCCGCTACCGGCAGATAATGCCCGACGAGGCAAGCTACACTGCCCTCGAGGATCAGATGGACCGAGCCGCCGCGACCCTCGCGAGCATGTTCGGCAACCACGGCCCGTAACGAGGTCCCTCTACCGGCGGGCAGGCAAACCAGTCGGACGCACCGTGCAGGACCACCTGGAGTGGCTTACTCTCGTAGCCGGTCCAGCGCCTCGCAATAGGCGAGCGTGCGTTGCAGACCGCTGGGTAGCTCCGCCACCTCGAGAAGGGCCTGCACGCGGTGAAGAAAGTCGAGCTTACTCACGGGCTTGCTCAAGAAGTCATCGACGCCCAACTCCACGGCCCGCTGCTTGCTCTGCGGCTGATTGAGTGCGGTCAGCATGAGCACCGGACGCGCCCCGATATCGGGCTCGGCGTTGATTGTCTCCAGCACCTCATAACCGCTCATGCCTGGCATCCGCGCATCGAGGATCATCAGATCAGGCGGAGCTTCGCGGAGCATCTCGAGGGCCTGCTGCCCGCTGGTCGCGACGGCCACGTGGTGCGCCGCGTTCCGCAGGTAGGCGGCGAGGAGCGCGGCATTCCCTGCGTTGTCGTCAACAACCAGGATCCGCTTGCCAGTAGTGGAATTGGGCATATTCGCTTCCGAGCCGATCTCACCGGATGCCCGCGTTAGATCGGTGATCGGCTCGCTCCCCTTTTCGGCCAACGGGCGGGGGTTCTCCATCCCATACGGATAATAATATCCGCACCCCGTTGGGCTACTGGCGCTCCCGGGGAATAAGAAAACCACTATGGGCAACGAGCCCCACGTGTTGCAGCCGGCACCGCTGCATCCGCGAGCACGGGCGGCACGACGCGTTAACGCCCGGCCTTCTCGGCGTGCCCAGAGGTGCCGAAGCGGCGGCTCAGCTCCGCCAGGACCTGCTGTAGATCGACCTCGCGTTTGCCCAAGGCGACGAGGGTGTGAAACACGAGGTCGGCCGCCTCATGGACCACGGCGCCGTCGTCCCCGTCGGCGGCAGCCGCCGCGAGCTCCGCTGCTTCCTCGCGCACCTTCGCCCCGATGGCCTCGGCGCCCCCGGACAGAAGACCCGCCACGTATGATGCGTGCGGGTCGGCCCCGCGGCGTTCTGCAATCACCCGACACAGGGCGTCGAGCACGGCGCCGGGCGCCGGCCGGGCGCCATATACCTGGTCAGGGTCAAAGAGCTGGTCCCCGACGACCTCGGCCTCGCCGTCCACGACGCGGTTGAAGAAGCAACTTCGGCGACCGGTGTGGCAGGCAGCGACCGCCTGGTCGACCTTGAAGAGGAGGGTGTCGGCGTCGCAGTCGTAGGTGATCTCACGGACCGACTGCAAGTGGCCCGAGGACTCCCCTTTCTTCCATAGCTTCTGGCGGGAGCGGGAATAGAAGTGGGCAAAGCCGGTGGTGGCAGTGAGCGCCGCTGCCTCTCGATTACAGTAGGCGAGCATCAACACCTCGCCATTGTCGGCGTCCTGGACGATCGCCGGTACGAGCCCCTGGTCATTGAATTTCAGCGCGTCGAGCCAGCTCATGCTTGCTCCACGAGACGGACCGGGACCCCGCGCTCTGCCAGGTATGCCTTCGCCTCACCGATGGTGTGCTGCTGATAGTGGAAGATCGAGGCGGCGAGCACCGCATCGGCCCCCCCCACGACGAAACCGTCGTAGAGGTGCGCCAGATTGCCGGCTCCCCCGGAGGCGATCAGGGGTACCCGCGCGCGGCTGGAGATCGACCGGTTAAGGTCATTGTCGTAGCCCACCTTGGTGCCATCCCGGTCCATGCTCGTGACCAGGAACTCTCCCGCCCCGTAGGCCTCCATGCGCTCCGCCCACGCCAGGGCATCGATGCCTGTGGGCCTCCGCCCGCCGTGGGTAAAGATCTCCCAGCGCGGGGGATCGTCGCTCACCCGCTTGGCATCGATGGCGACGACGATGCACTGCGATCCGAACCGCTCCGCCGCCTCGCGGATGAAGTCGGGGTTACGCACCGCCGCGGAGTTGATCGACACCTTGTCCGCACCCGCCTGCAGCAGTGCGCGGATGTCGTCCACGGTGCGCACGCCGCCACCGACCGTGAGGGGCATGAAGACACGCTCCGCCGTCGCCTCGATGATCTCGAATATTGTCTCGCGCCCTTCGTGGGTCGCGGTTATGTCGAGAAAGGTGAGCTCATCGGCTCCCTCCGCATCGTAGCGCTCCGCCACCTCGACCGGATCCCCGGCGTCGCGCAGATCGACGAAGTTCACCCCCTTGACCACGCGTCCGTCGGTCACGTCCAGACATGGAATGATTCGTTTGGTCAGCATCGTGGCACGGTCTCGACCGCCGACAGCCATCGCTCTGCGGAAGGAGTTTAGCGGTCCCCTTTCTACACCGCGGCGGGCGTCTCCTGCACCCCTCACTTTGCGCGGCAGAGGTTGACCGCCTCCCCCACGTCCAGGGCACCGTCATAGAGCGCCCGCCCGGAGATCATCCCGACCACGCCGCTTTTGGCCAGCGGCAGGATGGCGCGCACGTCATCGAGCGAGGCAATCCCGCCCGAGGCGATCACCCGAACGGCAGTGGCCTCGGCAAGCACCCGGGTGGCCGCAATGTTGTGACCTTGCATCATTCCGTCGCGGCTGATGTCGGTGTAGATGAAGGCACTGACGCCGGCGTCCTCCAGGCGTCTGGCCAGGTCCACCGCCTCCAGATCGGTCACCTCCACCCAACCGCTCACCGCCACTCGCCCATCCTTTGCGTCGATCCCGACCGCGATTCGCCCTGGGAAGGCGCGGCACGCCTCCCGTACCAGCTCCGGATCACGGGCGGCGACGGTGCCAAGGATCACCCGGTCCAGGCCCAGGGCAAGAAGGGTCTCGATGCGGCCGAGGTCGCGGATCCCCCCTCCCAGCTCCACCGGAACGGTGACGGCGGCCAGGATGGCGCACACGGCCTCCAGGTTGCGCGGCGCCCCCTCGATCGCCCCATCGAGATCCACCAGATGGAGATACGGGGCACCGGCCTCCGTCCACGTGACCGCCTGAGCCGCCGGGTCGTCGGAAAAGATCGTTGCTCGATCCATACGGCCCTGTAGGAGACGTACGCAACGGCCTGCCTTTAAGTCGATCGCCGGGATAAACAGCATCGCCGCACTCCAGACTGCAGAACATACGGATATGGCCCGAAGGCCCCCACATCGTAACCGTTTCAAATTGAGAACGGCGAGGGGCCTCCCGTGTCTCAATCTGGATCGCGGAAAAAAACAGCCGCGAGGACGCTTCTCTTAATCCTCAACGGGTTGCGGGTTTCGCCGCCAGCGCCTCCGGGTGGCACGAGAATTGAGAGAAAAGGGCCAGAAAGAAACTCAGCGAATTCACAACGTTCCCGCACGAAGTTAACGGAGAATCACAGAACGGACGCACGGCCAGATCCGCCCGAGGAGCGACCATGGAACCCAACAGCGCCGAGAACGATACCAAGCAGAGCCGCTTCGAAGACAAACTGGCCCTGTTACGCAAAGAGATCCAGACCCTGCCTGAGGAGAAACGCGCGGAATTGGAGCAGCTCGCGGACGCCACCGAGCGACTTCACAAACAGATGCGAAAGGCGACCGCCCAAGCCCTCGGGCAGCTCGGCAACCTGCAGCTCGGGATCAAGTACCTGCTGTTCGACCTCGAGGCGACCAAGCGCGAGAACGAGGAGCTGCGGAAGACCCAGTCGGAGTGAAGAAGGCCGGCACGCCTGGGGTCTTTGCCCATCGCCTGCGGTCAGCACTCGCCCGAGCGTTCGGCGCCACCGAGCAGGGCCATTGAGCCACTGGAACAGAGATGCTTCATCCAACTGGCAACCATCTCGGCCGTTCTCGCGTTGACCGGCACGACGTCTCGGCATCGATTACTCAGCGTGGCGCACCGAGACGACCCCTTTCGCGACGCCTTCCTGGCCGATCGACGTAGCCACCCGCAACGGATCATGAACGGCCGCCTGCCCTACGAGCGACTCCCTCGTTCAGCAGCGCCACTCTATGCCCGGAGCGTGGCAGTCGCCTGCGGCCTCCTATCCATATTCTTGTTCGCACTGCTCATTGAGAGTCGGGTCGGCGAGGTTGGCATCCGCCTCATATCTCCGCGATGGATCCCCCTGGCGGTCATCCTCGCGTGCAGTCTCGGGCTTGTGGGGATCTTCATCGCCGGCGTGCGGATAGTACTTCTCCCTCCCCTCCTGGCCGAGCTGGAGGCGACGCGACGGGAGGCCGCCGCATTCCTGCAAGCGGCCACGCTGGCCCGCCTCGCCGGTTCAGCCCTCTCCGAGGGGAACGAATGCATCCATGCCCTGGTCGAGCGGGGAGCCCTGATGCTCAACCCCATCCGTAGCGCAGAGGACAACCATTCAGATCCCGCCTCCGTTCCACGGGCAGCGAACCTCTCTTCGCCGGAATTCACCTGGCTAGTCCTCGGCGACCCGCAGGAGCGCCGCATCCAGCCGCGCCGCCGCATCGACTTCAACCACATCATCCGCGACATCGTGGATCAACTTCCGCGCCTGCTCGGACCGGCGATCCAGATCGATACCCAACTGGATCTCGCCCTGCCTCACATCCATGGCGATCCTGGCCAGTTGCACCAGGTCCTGCTGAGCCTCGCCCTCAATGCGGGCGAAGCGATGCCTAGTGGCGGGCGGCTAGAATTCGCTACGCGCCCCCTCTTCCTGCCAGATGACAACGCGGAGAATCTACCTCCCGGCCGGTACATCGAGATCGCCATCTCCGACAATGGCGTCGGCATCCGCGAGGAGGTGGTCGGCAAGATCTTCGACCCCTTCTTCACCACCAAGCCGGTGAACACCGGCAGCGGCCTCGGTCTCGCTTTGGTGCGGGCGATTGTGGAAAACCACGGCGGTTGCGTCGACGTCTTCACCCAGGAAGCGGAGGGCACCACGTTTACCCTGATCTTCCCGGTCGCAGAGAGGTTGGGTGCTCCGCGACATGCGTCACATCCCCCAACGCGCTCCGCGCGGATGGTCGGTGGAAGCGAGACCATTCTGGTTGTGGATGAAGATGAGGTGGTGTGCAAGACCGTCCAGAAGATCCTCGGCCGGGCCGGATACAACTCGATCGCCACCAGCGATGCCGCCGAAGCCTTGCGGCTCTTCCGCGTCCATCACGAGTCGATCGACCTAGTGCTCCTCGACCTCTCGTCCCCGGTGATCGACGGCCACTCAATGTGTCGGCAAATGTGCCGCATCACACCGGCGGTTCGATTCCTCTTCTCCGGCGACCGCGGTGCGGCAGAGCTGCCAGATCACACACGGGGTCCAGTCGGATTCCTGATGAAGCCCTACCGCATCGGGCAGATGACCGCGGCGATCCGCAAGGTCCTCGACCGCCAGAACTGACGTCAGGCAACCTCGGCCCATACGCCTCCGCTGATCAGCAACTGTCGCCTCCACGGGTCAGGGAAATGGCAGTACCCCGCGGGGAGGCATCTCCCTCGGAGAGTGGTCATCGGCGCCCCCGAAGCGAGACCGCGTGGCCACGGGATCCGCGCACAAGCCTGGCGAGCGGCGTGCACGCGCGCTCCCTCACGGCCTGCGGCGGAGTCCCGGATGGGCCGGGAAGCTCGTCGCGAGACGCGAGATCTTAGGAATCCAGGAGAGGAGATTTCATCTACTGGATCGTCCACGTTGCCTGTGTTCCCGTGTGGATCAACCGACCGTGAGCGGGCGACTTACCCCTGATCGTCGGCTCTGATTTTGTGTCACCGCCGCAAAGCCCGTGGCGCCGGTCGGTTGGCGCGATTTTCGGGGTCGTCGCTGTTCACCTGCTGGGTGAAGGGTGAGTGACGCTGCGGCGGTGC
>Ga0214472_10000382_pt1 | contig 55389 bp, 47 predicted proteins | sample RVTome_6_FD_207662 | JGI IMG/M metagenome (GOLD analysis project Ga0214472, IMG submission 207662) | Soil microbial communities from uranium-contaminated site in the Upper Colorado River Basin, Wyoming, United States - RVT140D175 | ecosystem: Environmental > Terrestrial > Soil > Contaminated >...
TGTCCGGTATTCCAGTAAGCCTTGAAAAACACCGGGAAAAATCCCGCCATTACGGTAGTGGCGTACGCAGAGTTACCCCAGTCATACAGCGCCCATGAGATCACTTTTCTGGTGTCGTGGTCCCGGTTCAACTTGACTCCTTATATACAGGTAATCCTGTCATGGATATCAAACAGCTGCTATAAAAATATTGTGATATTGATCAACCTGTTCAGCGGTCAATAAAAATACACCACTCCCTCCCCGCTCAAACTCCAGCCACATAAACGGCACACCGGGAAACTGATTTATCAACGCCTCTTCACTGTTGCCAACCTCTACCACCAGGATACCGCGGGCGGTCAGGTAATCTTTTGCATCTCTCAGGATGTGGACCACAAGATCCAGGCCATGCTCACCTGCAGCCAGGCCTATACGAGGCTCATGATGATATTCATCCGGGAGGGACGCCATATCCGCAGCATCGACATATGGCGGATTGCTCACAATAATGTCATAGCGTCTGCCTGCCAGGGCAGCAAAAAGATCCGACTTTATCGCCTGTACCCTGTCTTCAAGCTTGTGGCTAACAATGTTTATCCGGGCTACATCAAGGGCATCCGCGGAGATATCAACGGCATCAATCTGCGCATCAGGAAAGGCGTGGGCGCAGGCAATGGCTATGCAGCCGCTACCCGTACCGATATCGAGCACATGTTTTACCTGCTCATGATCAATCCAGGGGGTAAAGCCGCGTTCAATGAGTTCGGCAATGGGAGACCGCGGCACAAGCACACGCTGGTCAATATAAAACCTAAGCCCGGCAAACCATGTCTCATAAGTCAGATACGCCGCCGGCAATCGCGTATCGATCCTTTTCACCAAGAGGTCAATCGCGGCCTGCTTTTGCTCATCATCGAGGGCTGCATGTAACGGGATATCCGGGCTATCCGGAGGTATGTTCAAGGCATGCAGTACCAGATATGCGGCTTCGTCGAATGCGTTATCCGTACCGTGCCCAAAAAACAACCCGGCCTCAATAAAGCTGTTTTCTCCCCAGCGTATGAAGTCATTTATAGTCTGCAGGTGACCGATAATATCATCACCGGCATTATTCCCCCCGGATATTTTGTTAACCATAAGCAAGTAGAATCATCTAAGGAACCTCTGAAAAATTCCCCTTGTGTCATTTCGACCAAAAGGAGAAATCGTGTATTATCACCAACAGCGTTAATATTCGCAGCACCGGATTTCCCGCAGGCCTCCTCGCACTCCGTGCTCGGGACATGGCACGAAATGACAACGCATCAGAGTTTCCCTAATATATCCTGTTTTAAACTACTCATGCCCTGTATATTTACTATTTAGTATACTGATTATCAAACATACCCGGCTACTTTCTATCATTACAACAGCATGCCAAGCATCAGATCACTTATTGTCTTTTCGCTGTCGCTTTTTTTTTCCACACATGCCTTCGGCGTGATTCAGCTGGATGTTGTCATCGAAGGTGTCGATGGCGACATTAAAAATAATGTCCTTTCTTACCTCAGCATCGAACAACAGAAGTCACATCCCAATTTAACCGAGGGAAGAATACACCGGTTGCATCACAAGGCCAGCGGTGAAATTAAAAGTGCATTGCAACCGTTCGGCTATTATCAACCTGAAATACAGGCCAGATTAGAGCATGAAAAAGACAAATGGTCTGCATATTATCTTATAGATACGGGCTTGCCTGTACTTGTTTCCGGGATTGATATCCGGATTCTTGGCGATGGCGCGCAGGACAGCAGGTTTCAACAATTAATCAGGGATTTCCCTCTCCATGCCGGAGATATTCTTGAACATGCGCGTTATGAAAAAGGACGGAGCGCATTTCTGCAACTTACCACAGAAAGAGGTTATTTCGATGCGCAACTATTAAAACATGAGATCGTCGTTCAGCCAGATCAATTCACCGCTGCAGTTACATTACACATCGATACGGGCCAGCGCTATAAATTCGGCAAGATGATCTTCAAGCAGGAAGTCCTTAATGAAGATCTTCTCAAAGATTATGTGACCTTTGCTCAGGGCGACCCCTATTCCACCGATCAATTGCTCGACCTTCAAAATGCACTCACTGACAGCGACTATTTTTCACAGGTTGATGTGAGAGGCAACCGGGAAACAGTGGAAAATCATGAAGTGCCAATAGAGGTCACACTGCTGCCTCGCATGAAACATCTTTATACCCTGGGCTTTGGCTATGGAACGGACACCGGGCCACGCGGTACCATTGGCTGGGAAAACCGCCGCATCAATAAAAGCGGTCATCGCATCGGCACTGAGCTCAAGGCATCCGAGGTCAAAAACACTGTGACAGCGCGCTATGAAATACCCATACGCAATCCGCGCACTGATAATGTCTCGTTAACTGCCGCATGGGTGCAAGACGACCCGAAGACCAGCACGAGCGAAACATTGCTGTGGGGAATCAGCCGCACGATAAGCAGACACATCAACTGGCTCGAAACAATTTACCTCAACTACCAATCGGAATCATTTGAAGTCGCGGGCGACGATAAACAAGAAGCACTGTTTTTACCAGGCATCAGCTGGTCACGCATCAAGGCTGATGATCGCATCCTGACAAAACATGGCTCACGCCTTTGGCTGGACTTTAAAACGGGCATTGGTACCAATACCAATCTCGCGCAAACCAGGTTAAGCGGAAAACTGGTGAGATCACCCGGAGATAATTCCAGATTTTTATTGCGTGGTGACATCGGAGCAAGCGATGTCACCGAATTTTCCGAACTGCCTGTCTCATTACGGTTTTTTACCGGCGGCGATCAGACCGTGCGTGGCTACTCATACAATTCCCTGGGTCCCGCCAATACAGATGGCGAGATAGTCGGCGGCAAGCACCTGCTCGTGGGCAGCGTGGAATATGAACACAAGATTTCGGGAAACTGGAGTGGCGCGGTCTTTTACGATGCGGGCAACGCCCTCAACGATTTCTCCGAAGACCTCAAACATGGCGCAGGTATTGGTCTGCGCTGGAAAACATTCATTGGCCCAATACGCCTGGATTATGCCTGGGCATTAAGCATTCCGGGTAATCCCGAACGTATCCATCTTTCAATTGGTCCTGATTTGTGAAAAAGAAAATATTATGGATCATGGCACTGTTACCGGTCCTGATTGCGGGGATAGCCGCGATCTCATTGGCATTTGTGATAACTACCGAGCGGGGACTGCATTGGGTCTCCGCGCAACTGGTCCATGGCATCCCCGGGGAATTAACCTTTGACAGCCTGCATGGCCGTCTTGCGGGCGAAGTCTCGATTCAAAACCTTCACTACGAAACTAACGGTACCACATACTCTATCGAAAAACTGGTCATAACATTACAACTCATAGACCTGTTTAGCGGATCGCTTCACATCAATACAATCGATGGCAGCGGGATCAAATATATTCAACACCATACCTCAGCGAAACAACAAAACAACTCCCAAGCTCAGACAATCGCCGCCAGCAGCCCGAAACTCCCGGTAGTTATAAAACTGGATCATGGTGTATTACGTGATATCTCGATTCTTGTCGAAAATACCCGGACCGGGGAGCCACAGCAACCATTTCTCATGGCCGGAATTACCGCCGATTCAGTTTCACTCGATCAATCCCTCACCTTCGGGGAACTCCGTGCAGACACCACAGACCATTCGGTTTCATTAAAAGGTTCTATTGGAATAAGCAGTAACTTCCCTGTCGATCTGCAAGCTTCATGGCGTACCACTATACCCGGCTATACCACCGTTACCGGTAATGGCGCCGTGACAGGTGACATACAGAAAATTGAATTAACGCAATTTGTCGAAACTCCATTTAAGGCACAGGTTCATGGCTTCATATCCGGGCCCTTTACCATTTCACAACAACACATACAAATTACAGGTAAATGGCAACACCTCGACTGGCCCTCCAGCATGTCACCAACGATCACCAGTCGCGAAGGCGAATTACAAATCGAAGGCAATATTGATCATTACGAATTTTCATTGAATACGTCCGTGGAAAATATTCCGCAACTTCCCGCAGGAAAGTGGGCCATAGACGGGAATGGCGGACGTAATGAAATCTCTTTCGCCCGCATTGATAGTGAAATACTTGATGGAAATATCCATGGCCAAGGAAAACTAGCCTGGCAACCACAGCTCGCCTGGCAATTTAAACTAAATGGCCGCGACATCAATCCTGCAAAACAATGGCCTGAATGGCCCGGGATAATTTCACTCGCCGGTTCGATTGAGGGCGGCCTCCGGGACAAAAAATTATTTACCACCGTGGAACTGGAAAGAGCGTCAGGAAGGATCAGGGATTACCCGCTTGAGATACAGGGACAACTTGAATGGACCCCTGAGAGCATGGGCGTATCCAATTTAAAGATATCTTCTGATAATAATACCTTGCTTGCCAATGGCGCACTGACAGATCGCTGGGATTTCGGATGGGAGCTTGACGCTCCCGAGATAAATGCCTTGCTGCCTGATGTCCGTGGGGTGATTCTTGGCAAGGGCAGACTGATCGGGCCGAAAAAAACACCACACCTGACCATAGCCGGACAAGGTAAACAACTTGCATATAATACCCATACGGCTGCATCTCTTGAAGTTTCCGCGGATATCGATCTGTTATCGACACAATCTTCGATAGTTAACCTTATTGCAAGAGACATTCATTTTGGACAACAGAGTCTTGATGAAATCGAACTGCAGGCGGTCGGCATGGTGGATGATCACAAAGTTCAGGTTACGCTGGATACACAGCATACGACTGCTATTATCAATGCCGATGCCGCATGGCAAAACAAACAATGGACAGGGATAATATCGACAGCGGATATAACGTCATCCAAAAACGGTGAATGGAAACTCGACAAACCTTTTCGATACTCCGCAAGCACCTCCGCACTGCATATCGACAAGGGGTGCTGGCAAAATCCGCCTTCGCAACTGTGCCTTGAAGGACACTGGCAACAAGAGTCGGGTGGTCAAGTCACGCTATCTGCAAACACACTTCCTCTGGCGATTACAGGCCGGTTTCTGCCGCCCGGCCTTGATCTTGCCGGCACGATTGATGCGCAAGGGGATTTTGATATCGGTACAGAAGGCGGTGTCATTGGTTCAGTACAATTACATACTAAAAATGGCCGTATATCCCATAAATTATCCGGTGGTGCCGAGATCGCGGTTGAATATAGCAATGCCGGCGTTACGCTACAGCTGGACAAGGATAAAATCCATGCGGATGCATTCTTGACTATCAATAAGGACAATTTTATCAAAGGAAACGCCTCGCTAACGCAAGCAGCGCTATACATAGGAGCCCCGGCAAACCTTGATAATGTCCCTGTTCAAGGACAACTCAATGCAAGGTTCAATGACCTGGAGCTACTGCCCTATTTCATACCCGAGGTTGAAAACACCCATGGCACAATCACTATCGATCTCACCTTGAATGGCACCACTTCACAGCCGCAATTGAAGGGATCGGTACGATTGGAAAATGCCTCGGCGGAAATACCACGTGCGGGACTGCATCTTGCCAATATACAGTTGTCGGTCTCAGGCAATGCTATCGATAAATTGAAGATCACCAGTCAGGCACAATCGGGGAAGGGTACAGTAGCCATCAATGGCACGATCGGCTGGGACGTGGAAGATCGCGTCAAGGCCCATCTTGCATTAACAGGGAAACAGTTTGAAATCGTCAAAATACCTGAAGTCTGGGTAACCACCTCCCCTGATCTGACCATTGATATCAAGCACCGCAGGGTCGATATTAATGGCGCTATAGATATCCCCGAAGCGATCATCGAACCACGCGACCTGGCATTAACCCGACGCCCTTCTGCAGATGTAATAATAGAAAATGGCGAAGAAAAAAATGGTCCGCAACGCTGGCAGATATATAGCCTGGTAAATTTCAGCCTGGGTGAACAGGTCAAATTCGATGGCTTTGGCCTATCGGGCAATATCGATGGGAATGTCGCACTGATTGATGCACCTGCCCAAATAACAACCGCCTATGGTCAACTCCAGATTAACAAGGGTATTTACAGGGCATATGGTCAAAAGCTTACCGTCGAAAAGGGGCGATTACTTTTTGTGGGCGGGCCTGCAGATAATCCCGGCCTTGATATCAGCGCGACAAGACGCATCGAAAATGTGACAGCCGGTGTCAATATCCGCGGCACATTGCAGGCGCCTCGTTTGCATATTTTCTCTGAACCCACGATGGCCGAAAGTGACGCCCTTTCCTATCTGGTATTGGGGCGGCCGATGAATCAGGCCTCACAATCAGAAGGAGAAGTGCTATTCGGGGCAGCGACATCGATAGGACTCGCGAGCGGCGAACTGCTGGCAAAACAGGTTGGCTCTGCGTTTCAGGTCGATGAAATACGTATAGAATCGAGAAGCACCATAGACAAATCTACCCTGGTGGTGGGCAAATACCTTTCACCCAGACTCTACGTCAGCTATGGCATCGGCCTGATCGAGCCCATCAATACCTTTATACTCCGCTACAAACTGGGCAGTAAATGGAGCATGCAAACCGAAACCGGACTTCATACCGGCGCCGACCTGTTTTATACACTTGAAAAATAGTTTTACGAACAGAATATATACCTGTTAAAACACCCCGCTTTGTTTTTATTGTCTTTGTCCCTATAATCTCAATACTTAAGGGAGCTCTGGTTAACCTGATCCATGTCATTCCCGCGCAAGCGGGAATCCATCTTGGAATCATATAAAACACTGGATTCCCGCTTGCGCGGGAATGACGCGCCTGAAACTTCCCGGCTTTTAATCCGGTTATCACAACCGTAATCGTTATCAAGGAACACCATGGCACAATATATATTCACTATGCATCAGGTGGGCAAAGTCGTTCCACCCAAGCAGGAGATTCTCAAAAACATCTCATTGTCCTTTTTCCCGGGCGCAAAGATCGGCGTGCTCGGTCTGAATGGCTCGGGTAAATCCACCCTGCTCCGCATTATGGCCGGGGTAGACAAGGATCATTATGGCGAAGCCAGGCCACTGGCAGGCACCCGTATCGGGTTTTTATCCCAGGAACCGCAACTCGACCCCAAGAAAGATGTGCGGGGTAATGTCGAAGAGGCCATCAAGGAAACAAAAACTTTATTAGATCGCTTCAATGAGGTCAGCATGAAGTTTGCCGAGCCCATGAGCGATGACGAGATGAACAAACTCCTGGAAGAACAGGCCAAGCTGCAGGATGCCATCGATGCCGCAGGCGGGTGGGATCTGGAAAGAAAACTGGAAGTGGCGGCCGATGCCCTGCGCCTGCCACCGTGGGATGCCGATGTCACCAAAATCTCGGGCGGTGAACGGCGCCGTGTCGCCCTGTGCAGATTACTGCTCTCGAACCCGGATATGTTGTTGCTTGATGAGCCGACCAACCATCTGGATGCGGAATCGGTCGCCTGGCTGGAAAGATTCCTGCATGACTATCCCGGCACCGTCGTGGCCGTAACCCATGATCGCTATTTTCTGGATAATGTTGCCGGCTGGATACTGGAGCTCGACCGGGGTCACGGTATCCCCTGGGAAGGCAATTATTCATCATGGCTGGAACAAAAGGAAAAACGTCTCGCTGTTGAAGAAAAACAGGAAACCGCACGCCAACGCGCCATGAAAACGGAGCTGGAATGGGTACGCACCAGCCCCAAGGGCAGGCATGCAAAGAGCAAGGCCCGTATCGCGCGCTTTGAAGAACTGGTCTCGCAGGAATTCCAGAAACGCAACGAGACCAAGGATATCTATATTCCACCCGGCCCGCGCCTGGGTGATCTTGTCGTTGAGGCGAAAGATTTATGCAAGAGTTACGGCGACCACACCTTGATGAACGGCCTGAGCTTCAATCTGCCGCGTGGCGGCATTGTAGGTGTCATCGGCCCCAACGGCGCCGGCAAGACCACCCTGTTCCGCATGATCATGGGACAGGATAAACCGGACAAGGGAGAACTGCGCATCGGCGACTCGGTACAACTCTCCTACGTCGATCAAAGCCGCGATGCGCTCGATGATAGCAAAACAGTCTGGCAGGAAATCTCCAACGGCCAGGACATCATCACCGTCGGCAAATACGAAACACCCTCACGCGCCTATTGCGGACGTTTCAATTTCAAGGGCACGGATCAGCAAAAAAGGATCGGCGAACTGTCAGGCGGTGAACGCAATCGTCTCCATCTGGCCAAGCTGCTGAAAAGCGGCGGTAATGTGCTGCTGCTTGATGAGCCCACCAACGATCTTGATGTCGAAACATTGCGTGCGCTCGAAGAGGCTCTGCTCGACTTTCCCGGCTGCGCGGTGGTGATCTCACACGACCGCTGGTTCCTCGACAGGATAGCAACCCATATGCTGGCATTCGAAGGCAACAGCGAGGTCATCTGGTTCGAAGGCAACTACGCCGACTATGAGGCCGACAAACATCGCCGCATGGGCACCGATGCCGATCAACCGCATCGCATTAAATACAAGAAACTGGCCTGATAATCAATATTCCTTTCCAGCACTTTATTGTGTTGGAATCCATGCATGAAAAAACATGTTGAAAAAGGCGTATAAGAGTATCGACAGGGCATATGGCCGCTATGCAATAGCGCGTTGCGGATTCTGGTTTGTCGATATACCGAGAACGTCTTCCAGCAGTATCCGGGCGGAGCTTGGCAAACGTTTTGGCAGGGTCTATGGAAAAAAGAAAATACCGGAGAAAGATTATGCACTCAAACAGGTCTTCCCCGACCACATGCTTGCCAAAGAGATGCGCGCCTTACTTGGAACCTCAATATGGAACAGCGTATTTACATTCACGATTGTACGCAATCCCTGGGACCGCACTTTTTCAATGTACAATTACCGGCTAATGGAACGCAGCGTTCCGCAAGATTGGAGCTTTCGGGATTACGTCATGGCATTAAAAAATGCGGCATCTGATACCGAGCATTTTAAATTTAACGGCCATTACTACGGAGCATCCGAATATGTCTTGGGGGAAAACGGCGATATTATTGTCGACTTTATCGCAAAATATGAGAACAGGACTCACGATTTAAAGTTGATTGCGTCAAGGCTGGATATTGATGAATTTGGAACCCTTAATATCCTGAGCGCATCCCCGGATAACAGACATTATTCGGAATTCTACGATCCTGAAACAAGGGAAATCATACGAAGACTTTATACGAAAGATATAGAATTATTCGGCTACGAGTTTGATGATGAATCATAAGGCGGAGTTCCCGCATGCCGCCTCATAGGTACCGAATATAGATTAAAGAGATTTAGATTAAAGAGGACGTTACCCTTTATAACCGGCTCAGCGTGAGATCAACAGTGTCAGCGCGCGGTTTTTGAAAATATAGATTTCAAAAATAAAAAATATTCTATCAAATGGTCACCGATGCCGGTCAACCGCATCGCATCAAATATAGAAGCTGGCTTGACGCTTATAACTTCCGTCTGCGAAATTCCAATCGCCCTGAAAGTAAATCACACCAAGAACTTATTATGGAACAAATAGAAAACCGTAGGCAGCTTGATATAGTCATCACATGAGTATAGATTCAATGCAGTCTGATTCCGGTTAAAATGTAACACCATAAATATAGAGGGACATATTGAATGGTAGCCACCCAATCCTGGCATGATAAAACCGGTGAACAGGCATTGTCTGAATTCGAGACGACGCCTGCGGGTTTGAGTGAACTCGATGCAAGGCAAAGACTCGCCACCCATGGCCTCAACCGGCTACCGGAACCAGCGCGGCGACATTTACTGCTACGCCTATTTCTCCACTTCCATAACATACTCATATACGTTCTCCTGGGCGCCGCCGCCATCACAGCGCTGCTCGATCATCTGATTGACACATTCGTGATCATTGCCGTGGTGATTATCAATGCCATCATCGGTTTTTTACAGGAGGGCAAGGCGGAAAAGGCGATGGATGCCATACGGCATTTACTGGCGTTGCGTGCATCCGTTATTCGCGAAGGCAGTCGTCACACCGTCGCAGGCGAACAACTGGTTCCAGGTGACATTGTATTGCTGGAAGCCGGTGACAAGGTGCCGGCCGACTTACGCCTGTTGAAAACTCATGGATTGCTGATTCACGAAGCCATTCTCACCGGGGAGTCCATGGCGGTTGAGAAACAGTCTGCACCTGTTGCGCAAGAAGCGCCACTTGGCGACCGTTTCTGTATGGCGTATAGCGGGACAACCGTCACCAGTGGACAGGGCACGGGTGTGGTGGTTGCCACGGGTGGTGTGACCGAGATCGGGCGCATCAGCGGTCTGTTATCGCAAGTGGAAACCCTGAGCACTCCTTTGGTGGCGCAGATGGCGGTATTCGCCAAGTGGCTCACCCTGTTTATTCTCGCCATTGCGGTGCTGATTCTTGTCTTCGGATATTTCGTTCTGCATTACGAGTTCACCGATTTGTTCATGGCGGTGGTCGGTATCTCTGTCGCCGCCATACCGGAAGGCCTGCCTGCGGTGTTGACGATTACCCTGGCAGTAGGGGTGCAGGCCATGGCGCGGCGCAATGCCATTGTTCGACGTCTGCCGGCCATTGAAACACTGGGTTCGGTATCGGTGATCTGTTCCGATAAGACTGGCACCCTTACGCGGAATGAAATGAATGTCACTTCGGTGATCACAAGCCAACAGCACTTTAATATCGGGGGCTCAGGCTATGAGCCTGCCGGAGATATAAGGCTGGATGAACAGGCGATCTCCGTTGCAGATTATCCGCTATTACTGGAATTGGGCCGAGCTGCCGCGCTTTGCAATGACGCTGAGCTTTTAAGAAAGGACGAGACGTGGACTGTAGAAGGCGATCCGATGGAGGGTGCCTTGTTGGCGTTTTCCGGCAAAACCGGCATGGATGACTCTGAAGCGCGTACACAATGGACACGCACCGATATAATACCATTCGATACACGGCATAAATACATGGCCACCCTCAACCATGACCACGAAAACCGTGCCTTTGTCTTCGTCAAGGGTGCGCCCGAGACGGTGCTTGCCATGTGCCGTGAGCAACGCATCGATGCCAGTGAAACAGCGCCGCTTGATCATGATTACTGGCACCAACAAGCCGGGGTCATTGCAACGCACGGTCAGCGTGTGCTTGCCTTTGCATCCAGGCCGATGAATCCGGAACATACCATACTCGAACATAGCGATATACAAGATTCACTGGTATTCCTGGGACTGGTTGGTCTTATCGATCCACCGCGGCCGGAAGCAATTGCGGCAATCGCCGAGTGTCACCATGCCGGCATCGAGGTAAAAATGATCACCGGCGATCATGCGGCTACCGCGGTCGCCATTGGCAAACAAATCGGACTAAGGAATAGCGGCAATATATTAACCGGTACGGAACTCGACACGCTTGACGATGCGGCGCTGGCATCAGTTGTCACCAAAACCGGGATCTTTGCGCGCACCAGCCCGGAACACAAGTTGCGTCTGGTGATGGCGCTGCAGGCCAATGGAATGACTGTTGCCATGACCGGTGACGGGGTTAATGATGCGCCTGCGCTCAAACGCGCCGATGCGGGTATCGCCATGGGGAAGAGCGGCAGTGAGGCAGCCAAGGAGGCATCGGAGATTGTACTGGCCGACGATAACTTCGCCTCCATTGTCGCCGCCGTGCGTGAGGGCCGGACGGTATACGATAATATAAAGAAAGTGCTCAGCTGGACCTTGCCGACCAACGCCGGCGAGGCCCTGACCATTATCGTTGCCTTGATGCTCGGGTTGAGCCTGCCCGTTACACCAATCCAGATCCTGTGGGTAAATATGATCACCGCAGTGACGCTTGGTATTGCCCTGGCCTTCGAACCGACCGAGGAGAACACCATGCGCCGCCCACCCCGGCTGCGCAATGAACCGCTGCTGAGCGGAGGTCTTGTGTGGCATATCGTGCTGGTGGCGAGTCTGTTTCTGGCAGGTGTATTTGGCATCTATGAATATGCGAATGAACGCGGCTATTCCGAAAATCTGGCCCGTACCATTGCCATGAATACGCTGGTAGTGCTGGAAATATTCCATCTTTTTTTCATCCGCAATATGTATGGCACGTCGTTTACCTGGCGGGCGGCGCGTGGAACCAAAGTAATATGGATAGCGGTCATCGCGGTCACTGTGGGACAATTTGCGATTACCTATTTGCCATGGCTTCAATTTGTGTTCAAGACCGAGGCGATAGGATTACTGGATGGCTTTTTGATAGTCGGCATAGGCGCGATGATGTTTATCGTTATTGAGATCGAAAAACAGATGCGTCTTCGTATATTCAATTGATCGCGCTCTGACAACCGCATCCGGTGGATTGCTTTACACGGCGCTTCGCTTGCTGCAAGCAACTGGTGATGCCGGTCGTCAGGCTGCCGGAACACACCGAAACTCACACGAGAAAGTAAGGTACAGCATGTTTGAAAACGTATTTCTGCAAATCGGCATCATTCTGAGCCTGGCGGCCATAGGCGGTGTTATTGCCCAGCTATTGCGCCAGCCACTGATCGTCGCCTTTATCGTGGTGGGTATTCTGCTGGGGCCTTCCGGCCTGGGTATGGTGGCTCACAGCGGCGAGATCGAATTGTTTGCACGCCTGGGTATCGCATTATTGCTGTTCGTGGTTGGACTGAAACTGGATCTGCACATTATCCGCACGGTCGGTCCAGTGGCCCTTGCGTCCGGCCTTGGCCAGGTGATCTTCACTTCTGTCGTGGGTTACCTGATCGCGCTCCTGCTGGGTATGTCACACGTCACCGCCATCTATGTCGCCGTGGCACTCACCTTCTCCAGCACTATCATTATCGTCAAGCTGCTGTCGGATAAACGTGAGGTCGATGCGCTGCATGGGCGCATCGCGGTGGGCTTTCTGATCGTCCAGGATATCGTGGTGGTACTGGTGATGATCGGCCTGACCGCATTCGGTCAGGCCGGTGACGGAATCGGCCTGGGATGGGAAGCACTGATAATCCTGTTCAAGGGGGCGCTGATGCTGCTGGCCGTGGCACTGCTGATGCGTTATGTCCTGCCCGGACTGCTGCATCGGCTCGCCCGCTCTACAGAACTTTTGATGCTGTTTGCCATCGCCTGGGCGGTGCTGGGGGCCTCTGCAGGCGATCTCCTCGGTTTCAGCAAGGAAGTGGGCGCCTTTCTGGCCGGTATCTCCATCGCATCCACGCCCTACCGGGAGCAAGTGGCAGCGCGGCTGGTCAGTTTGCGTGATTTTCTCCTGCTGTTTTTCTTCATCGAGTTGGGCGCAGCGCTCGACATGGGCGCCCTTGGGGCGCAGACAGGGGCCGCCGCGATCTTCTCGCTCTTCGTGTTGATTGGCAACCCACTTATCGTGATGGTGATCATGGGTTATATGGGCTACCGCAAGCGAACCGGATTTCTGGCCGGGTTGACGGTGGCGCAGATCAGCGAGTTCTCACTGATCCTGGCGGCGCTCGGTTTAAGCCTCGGTCATCTTGAGCAGGAGACAGTGGGATTGATTACACTCGTGGGCTTGATCACGATCAGTGCTTCCACCTACATGATCCTCTACTCGCATATCCTCTATGAACGTCTCGCCCCCTATTTGTCGATCTTTGAACGCAAGGTGACGCACCGGGAACTGGACAGCCTGGTGGGGAATGAAGGGGATATCGACATTCTGCTGATCGGTCTGGGCCGCTTCGGTGCTGCAATGGCAGAGAGTTTGCGCGAGCGGGGCTGCCGGTTACTGGCGGTGGATTTTGATCCCGAGGCCGTTCAACGCCATGCGCGTGACGGCTACGCCGTCCACTATGGCGATGCGGAGGATCCGGAATTTATCGCTTCCCTGCCTCTGGAGCGTACCAAATGGGTGGTCAGCACCGTGCGGGATCGCACTATCAATCGCATGCTGCTCCACGGTTTGCGACAGCAAGGTTACCGGGGCAAGGTGGCGCTCGCCACCTCCAGCCAGCACGATGCGGAGATGTTCAAACAGGACGGAGTGGACATGGTATTTATCCCTTACACTGACGCGGCGAGGGAGGCGGCGGAACGTTTGTTCCCTTATGCCGGGCCGGGGATGAATGCCCGCCCGGAAGGAGATGAGATATGAATCGATTCAAAAATATTTATTACGTATCCGGAACATCGGCCGCACAAGATCCGGCGCTTGCGCGGGCGATGTGAATCTCCCCCATTTTACAATTACTGAGCTCTCTTCAAAAAATGCCCCGCAAGCGGGGCTCATAATAATTTATTTATCAGCACAACGGTGGGATGGGCGCAACATGCCTTCCCCGTAATTACCAATGACGATCCTATAAAGCGCACGCCAATATCAACGCATCTTCTCTGCCGTGACGCGCAGGATAATAGCCTTTGCGCATGCCGATCTCGTTAAAACCCATATTCATATAGAGTTTGATGGCGCCGATGTTGGAAGGGCGTACTTCAAGCAGCATATTATCAACGCCCAGGCTGCGCGCTTCATCCATGATATGCGCCAACAACAGCGTGCCCAGACCCTGCTTTCTGAACTCCGGCTTGATGCATAGATTGACGATATGGGCCTCGCCTGCACCGGCCGTCATGGCTGCATAGCCTACTATTACGCCGGCGTATTCGATGACCTTGCAATGATATCCGACCCGCAGGCAATCCTTGAAAATTTCTTCCGACCATGGAAATTCATACGACCTCCATTCGATCGCCAGAACTTCCGGCAAGTCAGTCTCGGTCATGATACGAAGACGATAGTCATCGGATGCGATCTGCTTGAAAATGTATTCCGGATTTTCCATCGCTAACAACTATTGATAATGTCAGAGGGCGATTAATTTTTTTCTTCACCAAGCACTTTGCGGGCGTACAACAAATCTTGCCAGGCCTTGCGCTTTTCTTTCGGCGAACGTAATAAATAGGCCGGGTGATACGTCACGACCACCGGTATACCAGTATCCGCATAGGTATAACGTTTGCCGCGCAGAGCGCCGATACGGGTATCGGTCTTCAGCAGATTTTGCGCGGCAATACGGCCTACGGCCAGAATTATTCTGGGTTTTAACAAGGCAACCTGACGTTTAAGAAAAGGTTCGCAACAGGCAACCTCTTCAGGGCGCGGATCACGATTGTTCGGCGGGCGGCATTTAAGGATATTGGCAATATAGACCTGCTCGCGTTGCAGGCCTATGGCAAGCAACATGGCGTTTAACAACTGCCCGGCACGGCCGACAAAGGGTTCGCCCTGACGGTCTTCTTCCGCGCCCGGGGCTTCACCGACAATCAGCCATTGTGCATTGCGGTTGCCGACTCCGAATACGGTCTGGGTGCGCGTCTTGTGCAGTTCACAGGCGGTACAAGCGGCCACCTCGGCCTGGAGCATTTCCCAGTCAAGCAGCGGGATCTCTTCCGGTTCGCTGCCAGTTATGGCGTCGTTCTGATCTCCATCAGGCAGATCACGGCGCACCCAGCGTTGAATGCCGAGCGCATCGAAATATTTTTGCCGTTGCTGGTTAGTCGTCATTCATTAAATCATTTATCAGTTATCTGCAATTAAAGTTGCGGATGCGCGCGTTCGGGAGGCTCCATGATCTTGTTAAGCGCATTGATATAGGCCTTTACCGATGCGATAACGATATCGGTATCGGCGCCCTGGCCATTGACGATACGTCCACCCTTTTGCAGACGCACCGTCACCTCGCCCTGCGAATCGGTACCGCTGGTAATGGCGTTCACCGAATACAATTGCAATTCGGTGCCACTGTTGACGATCGATTCGACTGCCTTAAACGTTGCATCGACGGGGCCATCGCCCGGCGCAGACGACCGTTTCTCTTCGCCGTCCAGCCATAAGGTCAGGGCGGCATTGGCGGTTTCACCTGTTTCCGAACAGACCTTGAGCGAGACCAGTTTGAAACGCTCATTTTCGGCGGCAAGATTGGAATCCGTCACCAGCGCCTGAAGATCTTCATCATAGATCTCGTGCTTTTTATCGGCCAACTCCTTGAAGCGGGTAAATGCCTCGTTCAATTCATCTTCGGTGCTGAATACAATACCTAATTCATTTAAGCGGGTGCGAAAGGCATTACGCCCTGAATGCTTGCCGAGCACCATGCGATTGGCCGACCAGCCGACATCCTGCGCGCGCATGATTTCATAGGTTTCGCGGCTTTTTAATACGCCATCCTGATGGATACCGGATTCATGGGCAAAGGCATTGGCCCCGACAATGGCCTTGTTGGGCTGCACCGGAAAACCGGTGATACTGGCCACCAAACGGCTGCAAGGCACAATCTGGGTGGTATCGAGATCTGCATTGCACGGAAAGATATCCTGGCGTGTACGCACGGCCATCACAATCTCTTCCAATGCGGCATTCCCTGCGCGTTCCCCCAGTCCATTAATAGTGCATTCGACCTGGCGCGCCCCATTCATGACCGCAGATAATGAATTGGAAACGGCAAGACCGAGATCATTATGACAATGCACCGAAAACACCGCCTTGTCCGAGTTGGGTATACGCTCGATCAGATTACGAATCAATGTTCCGAATTGTTCGGGCACGTTATACCCTACCGTATCCGGAATATTGACCGTTCGCGCGCCGGCCTTTATCACGGCCTCGAGCACCTTGCACAAGAAATCCAGTTCGGAGCGCCCGGCATCCTCCGGCGAAAACTCCACATCATCGGTATACTGCCGCGCCAGTTTAACCGCCTTGACGGCCTGCTCAAGCACCTGATCCGGCGCCATACGTAATTTCATTTTCATGTGAATCGGCGAGGTGGCGATGAAGGTATGGATGCGTCCTGTACCGGCACCTTTCAATGCCTCTCCGGCGCGATCGATGTCCTTTTCCAGGGCACGCGCCAACGCGCACACCGTGCTGTCTTTTATCGCATTCGCGACCGCCTCGACCGCCTCGAAATCCCCGGCGCTTGCAACGGGAAATCCAGCCTCGATGACGTCGACGCGCATACGCTCCAATGCCTTTGCGATTCGCACCTTTTCTTCGCGCGTCATCGATGCGCCCGGGCTTTGTTCGCCGTCACGCAAGGTGGTATCAAAAATAATAAGTTTTTCTTTGTTGCTCATAATCATTACTCGCTATTCAGTGTAACTGATAATTCAGCAAATACAATCACATAGTGAAAGATTCGCCGTCTGTTGGGCAGACAATATGTCTATGATTGTAAAGGAGGATTTGGCTGCCTTACGGCAGCAGCAGGCGCAGGGACAGGGCGGTATTAATAACGTATGTAATAGCAGGCATCTCATGCCTGGTTGGCATAAGGTGTAGTGGCTGGTATGTATCAAAGCTGTTCATAGGGCTAAATATATACTTACAGAATGTATTTTCCAAGGCTTTTATCACACAAATATCATTCAGTAATATTTATCGGTTCGATAGCGGATTTCTATAGTGGAATCCGTATGCGTTTCGGCTACGCATGAAGGGGCAAATTAAAAGGTGTAAAGTAAGATTGAATTCTTATTCTCGTGTTGTTGGTGGTGGCGGTGGGTCATCGGAAGTACTCGATGCGGCGCGCTCTGCGCGCCGCTTGCGCAGGTAAATTACCGTTACTACCGGGCCGGACAAGGCATAGATCAAGGCCATGCCGAACAACACGATCGGGGGATCGATCGAGACAAAGACGAATATCAATACCACGATCAGTATTGTCACAAACGGGACCTTACCCTTGAGATCAAAATCCTTGAAACTCTTGAAGCGCATATTGCTAACCATCAAAACGCCGGCAATAATCGTCAGCAAGAATGCCAAAAAAGAAAAATCCGCGCCGTTGATTCCGTAATCATCACAGACCCAGACAAAGCCGGCCAATAATGCTGCGGAAGGTGGAGAAGGCAGTCCCTGGAAATGCCCTTTATCGATGATGGCTACCTGGGTATTGAAACGGGCAAGACGCAACGCCGCACCTGCCGTATAAACAAAGGCCGCCAACCAGCCAAGCTTGCCCAACGACGATAGTGACCAGACGTACATCACCAATGCCGGCGCGAGGCCAAAGGCAATCATATCGGAAAGACTGTCGTACTGAACGCCGAATTCACTCTGGGTATGGGTGAGGCGCGCGATTCGGCCATCGAGACCATCCATGAGCATGGCAATGAAAATGGCGATGGCCGCCGCCCCAAACCGTCCGTTCATGGCGGCAACAATGGCGTAAAATCCGGCAAACAAGGCCGCCGTGGTAAACAGATTGGGTAACAGATAGATACCCCTGCCGCGCTTTATTTCTTTCGAATCTGTTGAATGATTATCCATTAATTACCCTGCACTCTATTATTTACCGCATGATTGCCTATACCTATAGTACCCGGCAATCATTTGTGAATCAGAGTGGCGATCACCCCGGAGCCTGCAATAACCGAATCGCCAGGCATTACTTCCTTACGTGAGTTTTCCGGAATAAGCACCAGCACCTTACATCCAAAATTGACAAATCCACAACGTTGTCCTTGCCCGACCCGTTCGCCTGCATGTACATAATACCGCGGTCTGAAACCAAAGATACTGCCTATTAGCACCAAAACTACATCATCGCCTTCGTCGCTCTGTATCCAGATCGCATAATAATGTCCGGTTTTATCATTGGAACCATCTTTTGCGGTATTTGATCCATTTTTTCGCACGCGGGAATTTATTACACCCGACCATTGATTCATCACCTTGCCTTCAATCGGGCTGCGCACAACAAAGGGACCCGATGACTTCATACTGATACTGATGGCTGTTGCATTACGTTCAAGGTAAGGATCAATGTTATTTTCAATAACTTTTATGCTCCCATCTACCGGGCTCACGACAGCCAGGGGGATGGCGGGTATTGTGCGCTCGGGATCGCGAAATACATGGATAAGTATGACCACCAGTAACCAAACCGGTATTGCATAGATATTGCCAACCGACATGTGCAACGCTACGGCACACACCAGGACAAACAGGATTAAAACCCATCCTTCACGTGCAACGTAAGGACGGTGCTCAGAGATCATGTGAAAGACAAATCAATAAAGATAAACTCAACACCACCATTTAAATTCATTCTCCCATTTTAGGGGAGAATGTCAGGATGAGGGGGTCAACCCTCACCCCGGTCCTCTCCCAAGATTGGGAGAGGACGTATATTTTTTACTTGTTCAGGTATTTTTATGTTCAACAGTTCTATTTGTATTGAGATCAGTTTTTATCAAGGTCAACCAGTTTATTGGCCTTGATCCATGGCATCATGTCACGCAATTTCTGGCCGACCTGCTCGATCTGATGTTCCTTGCCGAGACGGCGTTTGGCCTTCATTGTCGCAGCGCCCGCCTGGTTCTCAAGAATAAATTCACGGGCAAATTCACCGTTTTGGATCTCGGCAAGAATCTTCTTCATCTCCTTGCGCGTTTCATCAGTGATGATGCGTGGTCCGCGTGTCAAATCACCGTATTCCGCCGTATTGGATATCGAATAGCGCATATTGGCGATACCGCCCTCGTACATCAGATCGACGATCAATTTCAGTTCATGCAGGCATTCGAAATAGGCCATCTCCGGCGCATAACCCGCTTCAACCAGGGTTTCAAAACCAGCCTGCACCAGCGCAGTTGCACCGCCACACAGCACGGCCTGTTCACCGAACAGATCGGTTTCCGTCTCTTCACGAAAATTGGTTTCGATAATACCGGCCCGGCCGCCGCCATTGGCGCTGGCATATGACAAGGCAATTTCCCGGGCCTTGCCGCTGGCATTCTGGTGAATGGCGATCAGGCTGGGAACGCCGCCGCCCTGGGTATAGGTCGAGCGCACCAGATGACCGGGCCCCTTGGGTGCGATCATGATGACGTCAAGATCCGCGCGTGGTTCAATCTGGCCAAAATGGATATTAAACCCATGAGCGAATGCCAACACTGCCCCTTTCTTGATATTGGACGCAATGGTTTCGCGGTACAATTTGGCCTGATGTTCGTCGGGCACCAGTACCATCACGACATCGGCACCCTTAATGGCATCCTCAACCGCTTTGACGGTCAGACCGGCCTTTTTGGCCTTGGTCTCGGACGAGGACCCTGGACGTAACCCGACCACTACATTGACACCCGAGTCTCTTAAATTATTGGCATGGGCATGGCCCTGCGAACCATAACCGAGAATGGCGACCTGCTTGCTCTTTATCAGGTTTAGATCGGCATCTTTATCGTAATAAACATTCATTTCATTCTTTCCTTTCTACCCAGAATTTTCCACCTTAAAAACCTTTAATATGACCGGGGAAACGTTTGCGGCGACCGTATGCCGCAGGGATGCGGCATACAATCCTACAGGGATGTATTCACGGCGTATCGCCAAAAATGTTCCCCGGGCATATTACACTTCACACGCGCAGGCATTTCTCCCCTCGTGCAATCCCTGTAACACCCGACCGGACTGTCTCCAGTATCAAATCCGGATTTATTTCCTTAATAAAGGCATCGAGCTTTTCCACCGTACCCGTCAACTCTATCGTGTAAGTGCCTTCCGAAACATCGATGATACGGCCACGGAATATATCCGCCAAATGCCTGATCTCATCCCGCGACTCTATAGTGACCCTGACCTTCATCAACATCAATTCGCGTTCGATATGTCTGCCTTCGGTCAAATCAAGCAATTTGACCACATCCACCAGTTTGTTCAGTTGCTTGGTGATTTGCTCGATAATGTCATCCGAACCGGTTGTGACCAGCGTCATGCGTGACAGTGACGGATCTTCGGTGGGTGCAACCGTAAGGGACTCGATATTGTAACCGCGTGCGGAAAACAGTCCGGCAACCCGTGACAGCGCACCCGATTCATTCTCCAACAGAATAGATATGATGTGTTTCACGGTATCAGGCTAACTCCCGCTCAGGCGACAAATGCATCTCATGATGCCCTTTACCGGCCGCGATCATCGGATACACATTCTCCGACTGATCGGTAATAAAATCCATAAAGACCAGACGATCTTTCATCTTGAAGGCCCCCTTGAGCGCGTCTTCGACATCGCCCGGTTGATCGATCAACATGCCGACATGGCCAAAGCTCTCGGCGAGCTTGACGAAATCAGGCAGCGCGTCCATATAGGAATGTGAATAACGTCCCTTGTAAAAGAACTCCTGCCACTGACGCACCATACCCATGTAACGATTATTAAGATTAATAATCTTGAGGGGCAGGCCATATTGTTTACACGTCGACATCTCTTGTATACACATCAGTATGCTGGCCTCCCCTGTTACACACGCGACGGTGGCATTGGGGTGGGCGAATTGTACTCCCATGGCGGCCGGCAGTCCGAAACCCATCGTTCCCAAACCGCCTGAATTGATCCACTGGCGCGGCCTGTTAAATTTGTAAAATTGCGCGGCCCACATTTGATGTTGGCCGACATCGGAGGTGACAAAGGCATCGCCCTTGGTGATCTCGTACAGTTTCTCGAGCACGTATTGCGGTTTGATGAGCTTGCTGTTGCGGTCATAGCGCAGACAGTCCTTGGCGCGCCATTGATTGATTTGATCCCACCACTCTTTATGCGCCTTTGTATCCGGCGATTGCTTGCTGGCCTTGATCTGTTTGATCATTTCCTTCAGTACCGGATCGACAGATCCGACAATCGGGATATCGACACGCACGCTCTTGGAGATCGAAGACGGATCGATATCGATATGTATTTTTTTTGAATGGGGAGAGAACTGATCGACCTTGCCGACCACCCGGTCATCGAAACGCGCACCGATGGCAATCAATACATCGCATTCATGCATCGCCATGTTGGCCTCATAGGTGCCATGCATGCCCAGCATGCCGAGAAATTGCGGATCGTTCGGCGGATACGAACCCAGGCCCATCAACGTATTGGTGATAGGATAGCCGAGCATCTGGGTCATCTCGATCAACGATGCGCTACCGTCACCGAGCACCACGCCTCCGCCTGTATACAACATCGGACGCTTGGCCGAAAGCAATAACTCGACGGCCTTTTTGATCTGCCCGGGATGCCCCGTCACGACAGGCTTGTATGAGCGCATCTCGATCTTGGCGGGATAATGATATTCAGCCGTCTGGGCCGTCACGTCCTTGGGAATATCGACGACAACAGGTCCGGGACGGCCGGTATTACTGAGGTAAAATGCCTTCTTGATCGTAATCGCTAAATCTTTGACATCCTTGACCAGAAAATTATGTTTAACGCAGGGCCGGGTAATACCGACAGAGTCGACTTCCTGAAAGGCATCGCTGCCGATCGCAGGCCTTGGTACCTGACCGGTAATGATCACCATCGGAATGGAATCCATATAAGCCGTCGCAATACCTGTTACAGCATTAGTAACACCCGGCCCTGAGGTCACCAGTACCACCCCCGGCTTGCCGGTAGAGCGGGCATAGCCATCGGCCGCATGGGCGGCCCCCTGTTCATGCCGTACTAAGATGTGCCTGACCTTGTCCTGCTTGAACAAGGCATCGTAAATATGCAGCACTGCGCCGCCAGGATAGCCAAACACATGTTTGACACCCTCATCTTGCAAGCTGCGGATCAGAATTTCCGCGCCGGTAAGCTCCACGCCAAAATACCCCTTCATAGAAAAAAACACCCGTCAAAACGGGCGATTCACAAATGCTCTAAACCAGTGATCCTAAAAAGAATTGTAATAAGAATCAAGATAAATTGATAGTAAAAACGATGAAATCCTGTGGAATTACAAATGATTCCAGCAGATTTCTCATGCCTGCAGGTTGCATGGGCCTGATAGCGATGTAACATAGCCGATTATCTACCGGGGAGAACGTTATGCCTTTTCTGAAAGTACAAACAAATTCAGGCATGAGTGCTGAAGTTCGCAACAATTTGATGAAATCCTTATCGAAAACGGTGGCGGATCAACTCGGGAAACCTGAACGTTATGTCATGATCGCTATCGAGTCAGGCGCTCCAATGATATTTGCCGGTGACGATGGGCCGCTGGCCTATATGGAATTAAAGAGTATAGGTCTACCGGCATCCAGTACCCCCGCTCTTTCGGAGTCTCTCTGTTCATTGGTTCAAAATGAACTGGGAATTCCGAGTGAGCGAATTTATATAGAATTTTCCAACGCGGAGGGGCAGATGTGGGGGTGGAATCGCGACACCTTTTGAGACAGGCTCAAATATCTGCGGAGAAAATTAGTATCAATTATTCCCAGATGCGGATAGGTGTTTGGCAAGAAACTCCCGGGTGGCATCCCATGCTTCGTTGCTGGCATGTTCGCTATAAGTCTTTTCTCTGGGATTGGCAAAACCATGGTCCGCATCCAGCCTTAACTCCACCAACTCCTTACCTGAGGCTGCCATCGATTCCTCGAAGGCCTTGATCTTTTTATCGTCGATACGGACATCACGATCGGCATAGATGGCCAGCATCGGACCATTGAGTGAGTTTAGTAACTGATCGTCTGTAACCGGTTGGCCATAATAGGCAACAACAGCCGAGACATCTTGAGGTTCCTGCAACGCCAATAATAATGCATGCTCGGCACCCGTCCCCCAGCCCATACTGACAATCTTGCGTTGTGATTGTTTCAGGTACTTCAATGCACCCTTCAGATCCGCGTCTATCCATACCGGATCGATCGATTTTAAAACCTCCCGGGCCATACCGGCATCGCTCACTTGCCTGCTATCGTAGAGGTCCACGGCTACCGCGCGGTAACCCAATTCAGCAAAGCGATCCGCCCATTGCCTGACATGCTTATCCAGACCCCATTGATCATGCACAAGCAACACACCTCTTTCTGCTTTTTCATCACCTGCCACATAGGCAGTAAACGTAGTGCCAAAACCGGTCTTTAAGCTTATGTACCGCCCGGTAGCTGCGCCGGGTTCAGACACGGCTTCACCGGCATAGAGACCGGATATCCCTGCCATCAACAATGCCAATGCTATCAGGTAAGGTTGCATCATGGTTTCCTTCATATGAACTATCGTTATTGTAGCGTAACTGTCCACGACAAATAAAACTATCTTGCAGATTATACTTTTACATAGACTCCCTTAAAGTTTGCAGCGGCGGACGGCGAATAATATGGGCCGTCCCCAATAGTCCGGCGATGCTAACGCCCAAGGCACCAATTGTAATGCCAATCAACCATATCCAGCCGTTGAACGTATATTCCAGATGAAAAACATATTGCGCCAACACATATCCCAACAGCGTTGCCGCGCAGGCCGCCACCAAGCCTGACAGCGCTCCGATGCCGGCAAATTCGGTGATTATTCCCTTTAACAATAAGCGGCGATTGGCGCCCAATGTCCTCAAGATAACACTTTCCTGAATACGTTCATCAAGCGTCGCATGAATGGCGGCGTACATGACCAGCACGCCTGCCAATAGTGTAAATATGAATACATATTCCACTGCCAGTGTGACGCGCTCGATTATGGACCTGACCTGACGCATCACCGCTGCAACGTCGATCACTGTGATATTGGGAAACGTCTTGACCATCTTATTCAGGATATGGCCATGCTGGTCGGTAATATATAAACTGGTGATATACGTTGCAGGAAACGGCTCTAACATACCGGGCGGGGCAAGGACAAAAAAGTTCACCCGGAAACTGTCCCAATCCACTTCGCGTAAACTGGTAACTTGCGCCTTGAATTCATCACCTGCAACCGAAAACGTCAGGGCATCACCCAGTTTAATTCCCAGAGTCTCGGCCAATCCTTTCTCGATCGAGAGAATCTGTTGCCCGGCCTCTTGCGTTGACCACCATTGCCCTGCACTGATCTTGTTATCCTGCTGCAAATCCGTTGCCCAGGAAAGATTGAATTCGCGCGCCACCAACCGGCTGGCACGCTCGTCTTGATAGCTGCCGGGCGATACCGGCCGATCGTTAATGGCCGTCAAGCGGCCGCGTACCATAGGAAACAAGACCGGTGCGTCTAATCCTTGTTGCACAAAGAACCGTTCCAGTTGAGCAATCTGGTCCGGTTGAATATTGATCAAAAAACGGTTCGGCGCATCATCGGGAAGACCGGTCTCCCATTCCTTCAACAGATCGTCGCGTACCACGGTCAACAATAACAACACCATGATGCCAAGACCGAACGCCATTACCTGGAGGATGCTCCCTTTTACACGCCGCGTAATATTACCGATACCAAAACGCCATAAAACACTGCCTTGTTGATTGAGGTGTTGCAGGATTCGTATCACGACAACGGCCATCAAGAAAAACAAACCCAGTCCGCCAATAGCGCCCATCAATATATAGATTCCCAGTTTTACATCATGTGCCTGAACCAGGATCAATATAAACAGTGCCGACGCGCCTAATAGATAGGCCACCGCGCTCTGTGCCGGTATCGCACCTAATTCGCGGCGCATGACACGTAAAGGTGGAACATGTTTTAAATGCAATAAGGGAGGCAGTGAAAAGCCGACCAATGTCACTACGCCGGCAAGCATGCCGGTCACAGCGGGCGAATAGGATGGATAGGGCAGATCAATCGCAGTAATCGAAGACAGTATCGAGATCAAACCGAACTGGAGAAAATATCCCAGCACACAACCCGCCAAACCTGCAATCAGGCACAGCCATAACATCTGATACATAAATATACGCAATATCTCTGCTTGCGAGGCCCCCAGGCAACGCATCACCGCGCAACTGTCAAGGTGTCTTCTGACAAATCTGCGTGTGGATGTAGCTATGGCCACACCTGCCAACAACACACTGACAAGTGCTGCCAGGCCAAGAAAACGGCGTGAACGGTCAAGAGCACTCCGCACTTCGGGACGTGCATCTTCAATACTTTCCAACCTTTCACCGGGTTGCAGGCGCCCGACGATTTCCTTGCGTAACTTTATAATGTTGTTCATATCACCTGCATAAAGCTGTTTATACCTTATCCTGCTGGCGGGCTGCGCCAGCCGGGTTTTCTCCAGGTCTGCCATATTAAGCATGATGCGCGGGGCAAGACTAAACAGGCTGCCACTAGCCCTGGCGGGCTCGCTGGTCAAAACGGCAGAGATGACAAAATCACTCTCTCCCAGCGCAACCCGGTCACCCACATCGACGCCAAGCTGGTTGAGCAAACGGGATTCAAGCCATACCGTGCCCGGCTCAGGGATACCCTGCGCGGGCGCATCGGCAGTAAACATCCTGGGTGTTATCCGTAACGTACCGCGCAAGGGATACGCCTCGCTAACGGCCTTGACCGAAGCAAGCTGACTTTGATCAGCCACAATCACCATGCTCGGGAATTCTATCGTCTGTGCACTATGCGCATTAAAGGACTCTGCCAGTGATTGCATTGCATCCGGTAAAGGATGGCTGGCGTTAATGACAAGATCCGCGCCCAGCAATTCATTGGCCTGTTGCTCCAGCGCCCGTTGAATCCTGTCGGTAAAAAACCCTACCGAAGTAACACTCGCAACCGCAATGATCAATGCCAAAGTGAGCACGCGCAGTTCACCCGCGTGCCAATCGCGGCGCAGCATCCTGAAGGATAATATTATGGCTCTCATGCAGTCACTATACGTCCTGCATCAAGATGCAAAGAACGGCTGCAACGCCCGGACAATGTCTCATCATGCGTTACCAGCACCAGTGTCGTGGCGCGTTCCCGGTTGATGTCAAACAACAGCTCGATAATCCGCTCACCCGTCACCTGATCAAGGTTCCCCGTCGGTTCATCCGCAAACAATAATTTCGGTTCAGCCGCGAATGCGCGGGCAATGGCCACGCGCTGCTGTTCACCGCCTGACAATTGCCGCGGATAATGCTGCAAACGAGATGCAAGACCCACACGGCTCAAAATCTCTTGTGCAATTGTGCGGGCCTGTTGTTGACGTCCGGACAATTCTATAGGCAACATAACGTTCTCTAGTGCTGTCAGATTTGGCAATAATTGAAATGATTGAAATACGAAACCGATCATGTTACGGCGTATTTCAGCCCGGCCATCCTCATCAAGAGAAAAAAGGTCCACGCCATCCAAGAAGACTTGACCCGAACTGGGCACATCCAGTCCTGCCATCAATCCAAGCAAGGTCGATTTTCCCGAGCCGGATGCGCCTATAATAGCCACCGCCTCGGCCGATAAAATGGTAAGATTAACGTCATGCAATATGACCAATTCCCCGGCGGGGCTGATTACCTTTTTACCCAGACTGTCCACTTGAATCATCGGATGATGAGATAACGCTGACATGCTCAGACAACTCCTGCTGATTGTATTATTAACGGCTCCTGCGGTATCCACAGCCAAGCCCGTCATTATGGTGCTTGGCGACAGTTTAAGCGCAAGCTACGGTATTGATCAAAAAGACGGCTGGGTATCCCTGCTGGAACAACGCTTGAATACAAATGGCTTTTTATATACGGTCATCAATACCAGCATCAGCGGCGAAACCACGCGCGGTGGACTCTCCCGCTTCGACAAACTGCTCAAACAACATAACCCGGAGATTGTGATCATTGAGTTAGGCGCCAACGATGGTTTACGCGGATTATCGCTTGAAAGCATGTATACTAACCTTGCAAAGATTATTGAACAATCCCTGAGTCATGAAGCTGATGTATTACTGACGGGGATGCGTATACCTCCTAACTACGGCAAGAAATATACCGAACAATTTGCAGATGTCTACCATCAGCTCGCACAACGCTATAAAGTGAATCTGGTACCCTTTCTTCTCAGCGGCATCGAAAATAATAGCACAATGTTTCAGACTGACAGGCTTCACCCGATCGTTGATGCACAACCCGTCATTCTCGACAATGTCTGGACTCATCTTGTCCGCATACTCGCAAAGAATTCCGGCTGAAATTAACGCTTTATGAATAAATATATTGCAGTTATTTTTATTACCGGTGCTGCGACGCTTGCCCTGGAACTGCTGGCATCAAGGATCATGACGCCGTACTTCGGCGTCAGCCTTTATATCTGGTCGGGAATACTTTCAATCACGCTGATATCGCTGGCACTGGGGTATTTCCTCGGCGGAAAACTCTCGCATCGCATCAATAAAAGTTCATCGCTCGAATTATCTTTTTTGTTGATGCCGGCAGTTTCGGCTATCAGTCTGGGTATTGCATGTCTTGTATATCCGTGGACATTCTTTCAGCTGGCGCAGGCAAATCTGGTATTGGGATCTTTTCTCGCCTGCATTATTTTATTGTTCTTCCCGCTTGTTACTATCTCCGCAATGAATCCTCTGCTGATAGCCATGCGGACAACTTTCAATAAAGATCATTTAAAAAAGGGGGATAGTGGTTCGGGATTGGTCTTTTTTATCAGCACAATAGGATCGGTAATTGGCGTCTGGTTGACCGCCTTTGTATTTATTCCCAATATCACAAACTTCAAATCAGTACTTATACTCGGTCTCACGCTTGCGTTAATCTCAATGGGTACGAGCCTGAAATCAAACAATATCAGCGGTATCGAAAAACGATATCTGCTACTGGTCTCTTTAGCCGGTCTCATCCTGTGCGGTGGTTTACTGAGTATTTCCACCGCTTACCTGAACAAAGACGATGCGATTACCCATAACGACTATATCTGGAAAATCGAGCAAGAATATACCTCTCTGTTCGGCAATACCAAAATTCTCAGTATCGATGAACCACATCCACGACACCGGCCCGGCAACGATAAATCAAAGATGCCGTTCAGGATGTATTATCAGGACGGCATAATGCAGAACGTCATTGATCAACAGGGCATATCACAGGATGTATACTCCTATGCAATGGAGGCACTAACTACAGCAAAAAATGCCGGCGATTCACACATACTAATACTTGGGCTGGCGGGAGGTGTTGTGCCAATGAAACTGGCGCACAAGGGCATAAATGTTGATGTTGTTGAGATCAACCCCAATTCGGTAACTGCGGCACAGGAGTTTTTTGGCTTTGACCCGAAACTGGCAAGGGTATATCGAATGGATGCGCGTAGTTACGTTAAACAGTGCCAAAAACCTTATCACATCATCATTGTCGACCTGTTTCAGGGGGACGGTGTCCCTGATTATCTACTATCAAGAGATTTTTTCCGTGACCTGAAACGCTGTACACGCTCTGATGGGGCGGTAATATTCAATACCTTTACGATCCCTAAATATATGACGGCATATTATCATTTGTTAAAAACCGTCAAATCCGTGTTTGCGCAATTGTATATGTTTCATGACGAGATTGCGGATTACAATGAAACTACCGGCATCTATTTAGTTGCCGGTAACAAAGATTACCGGCCAAGGTTAAGCTTATCATTAGAAGATGCACCGCCTTATATACAAAATAAACTAATACGTATATTTGCAAAAGTACGCGAAATAGATTCAGAAATGCTATCCAAATCAAACATCATCACGGATGAATTCAATATATTTCCGGTACTGAATATCGAGAACTATTTGGGATACCGCAAGACGGCGATAAACACCATCCCCTACCAGTTTCTGGTTAATTGATGCGGTTTAGCCTTAAGATTACCGGTCGAGGTAGGATGCCAACACGCGCCTTGCCAGACAGGCGCCCGGATCACAGCGGCGTTGATGGTTCATCTGGTCTTTGATGTATTTCTCAAGATCCTGTTTTGTCTTGATATGACCGGCATCAGCGCCGGTCAGCCAATAGAGTTGTTGCCTTTCAACAGCAGTAAGACGCACTTGCTCTTCACATCTAATCATTGATTTATATATACTTTATACCACACATGCCATTTTGTTAGACGTAGTATAGCATAATGTTATACATTGTAAAACAATTGCAGGCGCGTTGGATGCGGATTCCCTAACGATGGCGGCTGGGTGCACTACTCCCCCTTCGTGCTTACAACCGGGAGCGAGGTAACGCGGTCAATACGAGACGCTTGAAACGTTTACCTAAGGAAACTCTGAATAAATCAGAGGTCCCTTAATTCGTGACCAGAATGATCCTCAGATAATTGACGACGTCTTCGATTTCCTGTGGAGTCAGTTGCTCACCCCACACCGGCATCACCTTGGAACGGCCCATTGCTTCACCACCATAGGTAATAATCATCCGCTTGTATTGATCATTTTTGTCGCTGCGCGTCAAATCCGCTGGAGGAGGATTAAACAGGACCGAGGCACGGCCCTTGCCATCTCCCTTGATACCATGGCAAAGAATACAATTGGTCTTGAACACGACCTCTCCCCGTCCGATGCTTTCTGTAACGACCCCAAGATAGGCGACAACATCCTCAATCTGTTCTTCAGAGAGTTCTTCCTCCCACTGGGGCATATTCGGAGATCTCCCCACACCTTCTCCTCCTTTCCTGATAATCTTTTCATAGTACGTCGGTGACCGTTCTTTAATCGACATATTGGCCGCGCCATAAAGTTTGGCCGCCCTGCCAAGACCATCACCCCGCTCGCCATGACAAAGAGTACAGTAGGCCTTATAGACAATTCCTCCCCGTATGGTAGGTTTACTGATTTCTTCTGAAACTGTATCCCTGGCATCCCGCTTGCTGCCTGTGACCTTGCTCCCCGCACTGGCAGCGACACCCGCATTGAAATACAACATGGCGAGTACAATCAACGTCAACCTTGTTATATTCTTCATTGACATTTACTCCTGTTTCTTTGTGCGCGCTATCTTCCGGATAGGCAAATTGTTGTACATAAAGTTGCCTATATTCAGGCAACATCCTTGTATGTGGAGCAACTACTCCTGCACTTCAACAACCATGTACATCTGTGGATGAATAGCGCACTCAATCTCTGACTCTCCCGCTGTATCAAAGGTCACAGACTTGAACTGTCCCTGTGGATATGAACCCAAATCAAAGGTCTTGATATCCGATAATGAAAAGATATTGTGAAACCAGGGATCATAATTTTTAAAGTGCACGGTATCTCCAACCTTAATTACCAGTTTTTCTATCTTTTTATCATTCTGGACAAAGGTCTTATCTTTCTGCCCGACTTCGTGTTCCTGTGCAGTAGCAGACAATGACATCAACAACGTACCAAGCAATATTCCATATTTTTTCATACTTAAGTGATACATCTCTAATCTCCTTATTGCCATTGCTTAAAAGTTGGCGGGTAAAATCGGGAAAGTAAGTTCCACTGGATCACCCGTCAGGGTCTTTAAAAACTCCACAAGATCCTTTTTGTCTTGTTTCGATAGCTTGAGTGTTTTCATATTAGGGTCCAGATTCTCCTTTACAACACCGCCCTTATTGTAATGCTCCACGACTTCTTCAAGGGTATTGTATGCACCATTATGCATATAAGGAGCCGTTAAAGTGATATCACGCAGCGTTGGGGTTTTGAACGCACCCTTCAATACTTCAACCTTGACGATATTATAGCGGCCCAGGTCATCGGTATTAGAAAGACCGATATTATGGAAGCCATCGTCGTTAAAGTTATACCCTTGATGACACGCGACACAGTTCGCCCTATCCTTGTTGTCAAAGATTTCAAATCCACGCTTTGCTGATTTACTGATGGCATTCTCATCACCCCTCACCCAGCGGTCAAAAGGGGAATCCTTTGTTACGATGGTTCTCTCGAAGGCGGCAATTGCCTTGGCAATGGTTTTCTCATTAATCCCTTCACCTGGATAGGCCTTCTCAAACAGATCCCTATAGCCTTTATATTCACTCAGTTCGGCGATCAACTCCGGCATGCTCTGATTCATCTCGACACCGGCCTGGATCGGACCTGTCGCCTGATGCTCCAGAGTTTTGGCCCGGCCATCCCACATCTGTTTTTTGTTATAAGCCGTATTTAAGACCGTGGGTGTGGCTCTGCCCAGGATTTTTTGACCTTCACCAATAGCGGTCGGCAACCCATCAGACCATCCAAGTGCGGGATTATGACAGGTTCCGCAACTGATCCAGTTCGACCCGGACAGGCGTGGATCAAAAAAGAGCGCCTTACCCAGGGCCACACGATCCGGTGTGACTACATTATCCTTGGGTATATTCATCTTGGGAGGCCCCTGATAATCGGATTTTGCGGCTGAGGCCTGCAGCGGAACCAGGCCAATCAAAATGCCTAGAAGGCAGGCCCAGAGTACTACTGCATATCTGTTCATTATAATTTCACTATTCATCATCACTCTCCTTAAATAAAGATATCCTTCATTTATTCATTTAAAACTACCGTCCATTTTACAACTTGAATTTATCCACCACCTGGTTTAAATCGCCCGATGCACTATTCAACGCGTGGGATAGATTGCGCAACACTTCAGTTTGCCTGCTGGTTTCCTCGCTCAGTTCAAACAGCCCATGCACTGCACTATTGATATGCTTGACTGCCTCTTCCTGCTCGCCGATCACGTTCACGACCTCATTCATCGTATCCAACATGAAGTTGGCCTGTTCGCTGGTATTGGCGGTATCGCCGGAAACCTCCTGCAACCGATCGATATTTTGACGTGCTTCCGATACCGAAGTTTCCAGCATTGTTGCCGCCTGGTTGACACTATTGGTGATAGTTTCGACCAGTGATGAAATTTCATTAGTCGCCCCATCGGTACGCGTCGCCAATTCGCGCACCTCATCGGCCACAACGGCAAATCCGCGGCCCTGTTCGCCCGCGCGGGCAGCCTCGATGGCGGCATTCAAGGCAAGCAGATTGGTCTGCGCAGAGATGTCCCGGATGGTTTTGGTAATCGTAGTGATCGTTTCAGCAGTTTTCGCCAGTTCACGGGTAACGTTGGCTGTTTTTTCCATATTTTCCTGAAAGCGATGAAAGCTCGTCACGGTGGCCGTGATTTTTTCCGAAGTCGCCTTTACGGTCTGCGAGGTTTCCTCCGCCTTGCCGCTGGCTTGTTGCAACTGTCCCATAGCCTGGTCAATCGTCCCTAATACCACGTCCGCATCTTCCTTGATGTTAGTAACTGCATCATGCAATCTGGTCGAGACGCCTTGAATCTCCTGTGATCCATGGGATACCTTTTCGGCCTCTCCATAGAGGTTACTTGCGCCTACCCGAATACCTGTCACAGCACTATGCAAATTTGATACCGTTTTTGACATGGCAGCAATCGTTCTGCCGATTTCATCATTCCCCGCCTCTGATAGTTTGATCCGGAGGTCTCCCATGGCCAGGTCATTCATCGATTTCTCAAGCATCAACAACGGTTTGGTCATCAACTGCGCAGCTGTGATGCTCACAACAAGCCCCCCCAAAATACCGAAGACAATAAAGGCGATAAGCAGATACGTAGTCCGTTGACCGTCACGTATCCGTGCTTCAACGATTTGCGCACGCTCCTGTATCATTTGCGCACGCTTTTCCAATAACTTGTTCTGGGCGTCACGTTCTTGGGCGATCAGGTCTTCGGACAGTTGTTCCACGCGGTTCATCATCCCAAGCATGTCCTTCACGTGTCCGAGCGCGGTATCATCATTGTTCTGCCGCGCCTCCTTAATGACCTCCATCTTTTGTGGTTTGATCTTGTCAATCAGGCTTACCAATTCCGTAACACTGGGATTATTCTTTACCGTTGCATTGAGATTCTGGATGCTCTCATCCAGCAGTGATGACGCGGCAATAGCCTTTATTGCCGCTTCGCGGATATCCGCACTTTCTGCGGCGCTAATCACTTCCGCCTGTGCTCGTCCCATACCTAAAATCGCAATACGGGCATTGGCTGCCGCTTCAACGTGTGTCTGGGAGTCCTTGAACTCCATTTGCATTTCTTTGTTTTGCGTCAGCATTTCCTGATTTTGTTTTTGCATCTCCTGGTTCTGCATATAAATGGTATAGCCGCCAAGTGCGCCAACGAGAATCATGCCGACAACAAATATTCCTGCGAATCCCAGAATCTTTTTACGCCAGCTGATATTTGCAAGTAATCGTTCTAAATTCATGGAATTGGTTACTCCCCATTAGTAGTGATTTATCCTTCGTCCTGTATTAACGGCAAAATCCATCGCTACCTTAAGGGCATTCTTTGTATTCGAACCAATATATACGCCTAACCTTTTGTAACTATTTAATAACTTAGGCAGAAATGGCTTTCATCAGTAACCCTTAAGGAAGGTCTGATTAATTCCATTTTTGTCATCCCCGCGAAAGCGGGGATCCAGTAACTTACTGAAATACAAAGAGTGGATTCCGGGTCTCTGCTTCGCTTCGCCCGGAAAGACGAATAAATCAGACCTTCCTTAATTAAATATGTCCGGATAATACGGACCATTTCTATTTACAGGCACATTGCTGATTTAGAATTGGGTATCGATTTGATTTCGATACGCATGAAACGTGGGGATGGGTGAGACGATGGGTGTCCTGTATGCCATATAGAACACGGGATACCGATACCAACCCGCATTTCTCACCAGGCGGCGATGTATGACCTTATGGCGTTAGAATTGTTTGAAAATATGCGGCCCTCAAAGATACGCTGTGTTAATCGGCCATTGCCTATTGCGGTTCTGATCGGGACCGAACAACAGAAATTTAAACGGGGATTAGTTCGGAGATGAGTCTTTGATGCTGATCAACTCAATATCAAAGATAAGGGTTTCGTTGGGACCGATATTGCCCCCTCCCGCGCCTTGCGGTCCATAGGCAAGCTCTGATGGCACATAAATCTGCCACTTGGCGCCTTCCTTCATCATCGGTAAGGCCTCCTGCCAACCCTTAATAACACCGTTTACCGGAAAAGTCGCCGGGACGCCACGTTGATACGAACTATCGAATTCTTCGCCATTGATCAACGTTCCCCGGTAATTTACCGTAACAGTATCGCTCGACAGCGGGCTCTTGCCTGTACCCTCTCTACTAACCTTGTACTGAAGGCCACTGGGTAATTCGGTGATACCTTTTTCTTTTTTATTCCTGGCTAGAAATTCCATGCCCGCTTTTTTATTTTTTTCAGCCACTGCTTGATGTTCCGCCATCTGTTTTTGCCGGTATGTATCGAATGCCGCCCGCATTTCCTCCGTCGATACCTTCAAAGGCGCACCGGCAAACACATCCCGGATGGCCTGTATCAAAAACTCGGCATCAACATCCATACCCCTTTGTTTCAGATCCTGGGCGATCTGAAAACCGACGCCATAACTGAATTGTTGTTTAACTCCCAGCGTTGCGGTGTCTTCGCCGGCAACAGTAGAACAAAATAGTACGCCGGATACCGCGAGTAATAACTTAGATCTCATTGGTAATTCCTCAAGTCGTTTGATATTTATCCAACACGCGCAACCACAATATTTGTTTGTGAAGGTATCAGGTGATGGAGACTATGTGACCTGGTATTTGGTGGCAGGAACGTATTAGCCGTCAACCCTTTCTAATTTTTAAGGAAAATAAGGGGTGAACTAAGAATCGATAGTCTACCCCTTATTTTCATAACGAGCACTCCATGCGCGGTAGTAACTCCCTCATCCCTTACTTTTTTGCCCTTCCATGGAAAATCTTTAAAATTGGCGTTAAGTTATAGCGCCTATCTAAATTGGAGTCAATCATATTTGCATTATCTCTATGAAATAATAAAGATATCAGTTCCCAGGTCACCTGGTTCCAGATTGATATCCAACTGACGTTATATGCTATACGTCACACGAATACCCATTTATCATTGCCATATTAAACAGCCAAATTTATGACACTTTACCACTTAATATCAGGAACACTGTTAAATTTTTTAATCATGGCGCAATGTTTTGCAGTCAATCAGAACGCCGTGGTCTTTATGTACCATCACTTCGGCGAGCCGGATTTCCCCACGACCAATGTCAGACTCGATCAATTCGAACAACATTTAAGGCTGCTGGAACAAGGCAATTATCAAATCTGGCCCCTGGACAAGATCGCCGGACATATCCGTAGCGGCCAACCACTGCCGGATAAAACCATTGCCATCACAATCGACGATGCCTATTACTCTGTCTACACCAAAGCCTACCCCCGGTTAAAGGCACGGAACTGGCCGTTCACGGTGTTCGTATCCACCGATGTAATCGATCAACGGCTGCCCGCCTATATGTCATGGGATCAAATGCGGGAGATGCAACAGCATCAGGTCACCTTTGCCAATCACTCGGCAAGCCATGATTTTCTTATCAGGAGGCAACAAGAGGAAAGCCTGCAAGACTGGGCCCGACGTGTTTCAGAAGACATTAAACGTGCTCAAACGCGCATCGAAAAAGAATTGGGACAGGCGCCCTTGCTGTTTGCCTATCCCTATGGCGAATACAACGAGGCATTGGCCAACATCATTTCGAAACTGGGTTTTATCGGCTTCGGGCAGCACTCCGGAGCAATCGGCTCTCATTCCGACCTGCGTATCCTGCCACGCTATCCGATGGCTGAAGCTTTCGCCGGCATCGGGGAATTTGCAACCAAGGCAGCAAGCCTGGCGCTGCCGGTGACAAGCGTAAAACCATGGGATCCGGAACTAAATAAGGATTTACAGCCTTCAATGGAAGTCAGTCTCGCCGCAACGGATGCCCGCCTGGATCAACTTGTGTGCTATGTCAGCAGTCAGGGACGCGTCGAGGTAATATGGCTTGATAAGAACCAACGATTTACCATTCGCGCCAAACAACCACTGCCTGTCGGACGCAGCCGTTATAACTGTACCGCGCCGTCTACACAACCAGGACGATATTACTGGTTCAGCCATCTGTGGATTCGCTAAGGATCACCGGATTCATTACCAACCCAACATCCATCGGATACAAATCCACGCTATCAAGAAGATATAGTTGATTCCTTTCGATAATGGAACGGATTTCATTGATATATTCGTTCCCTCGCTGCGAATAATTAATCAAGCCGTCGGCAAGCGTGATTGCATCCAACGCCTGATGCGTCTGGCGCATGTTTTCACGCAAGCTGCGCAGTTTTTTATAGGCCTTGCCTATGTTAAGTGTATAGAGATAGGCCTTCACCGAAGCGCGGATATTGGGAAAAGCGCGTACTGTGTGCTCCATATCATCGGCACGGGCTGCGGGGATAATTCCTTTTTCCCGCTGGAAGGTCCATATGCCGAATAGATTATTGCCTTCGATCGCAAACCTGGATGTTCCCCAACCGCTTTCATTGGCTGCCTGGGCCAGCACCAAAGCGGGGGGGATTTCATCCAAACGTCTTAACAATTGTTGCTGGACCGATGGATGCTTGATATCGCCCTTGACACGGTATGTTTGCATGACATTGTAGAGCCACTGCCGCGTAGATAATTCTGTTGTTGACAGTCCGTTCTTTAAAATGGTCTGAACGCGGTTGCGTAACGTACGAATATGCCGGTTTTCAGCCAGAATACCAGGTAAAAGCGCGCGTATAAACAGTGATTTCTTGCGTTCGTTATCGGTAATATTTTCAAGATCGCCGGGCAAGGATTTGACAGTCATACGCGGAATGGTGGCACCTGCCGCCGGTGGCCAGTGATAACCTATCAGCTCGAATTCTTTCTCCATTTCCCGTGTAGTGGTGACCGCGATTACATTCAACTCATGGGCCCTATACGACATGGATTGAAATACAATACCCCACCACGCCATCAGGCATGCGGCAGCCAACGGCAACGACATAATCCCTGCATAGGTAAGATACCTGTTAAGCGGCTTCTTCATAGATACATAATAATTTAAAACGATCGGGTATTATCCAAGCCATTTGCGTGCATTGCGAAACAGGCGTAACCACGGACCGTCTTCATTCCAATCGGCCGGATGCCAGGAATTCTGAAGCGTTCTGAAAACCCGTTCGGGATGAGGCATCATGATGGTAAAACGCCCATCCCGGCTGGTAAATCCCGTCACTCCCTGCTTTGAACCGTTTGGATTTGCAGGATAGTTTTCGGCCGGCCGGCCGTAATTATCGATATATCGCATCGTCACAACGCCCGCTTCTTCGAGTTCTTCAAGTATATGGCCATTACGAAACTCCGCACGACCCTCGCCATGCGCAACCACGATCGCTATTCCGGAACCGGCCATACCCTCCAGAAACAACGAAGGTGAAGGTAATATTTCTACCAGCGAAAACCGCGCCTCAAACTGTTCGGATGTATTGCGTACAAAATGGGGCCATAAATCGGCACCGGGAATCATCTCTTGGAGATTGGACATCATCTGACAACCGTTGCATACGCCCAGTCCAAAACTGTCCCGGCGCTCGAAGAATGCCGCAAACTCATCCCGCGCACGGCTATTATATAGTATGGATTTGGCCCATCCTTCGCCTGCTCCCAATACATCGCCGTAAGAAAAACCGCCACAGGCCGCAATCCCCTGAAAATCAGCCAAGGACGCGCCACCTCCAATGAGATCGCTCATGTGAACATCAATACTGGCAAACCCCGCGCGGGCAAAGGCCGCGGCCATTTCCACATGGCCATTGACGCCTTGTTCCCGCAGGATTGCAATGCGCGGCCTTACGCCACTATTGATAAACGGCGCCGTGATATCTTCATCCGGGTCATAGCTCAGATTGACATTCAGGCCCGGATCATCATTATCCGTGATCCTGTCATACTCCTGCCATGCACATTCGGAATTATCACGTAACGCCTGCATGCGCCACGTGGTTTCCGACCAGGCACGTTGAAAATTAATGCGGCTATCCGCCAGCACTTCCTGATGACCGTACATAAACGCTATCCGGCCCTCATCATTTAATTCTCCGATCACATGGCTGTAGTGGCCCAGGCCGGCATTACGCAACCATTCGAGAACACTGTCCGTATCACTGTGGCGGACCTGTATCACTGCGCCCAATTCCTCCGAAAATAATATGGCATGCAAATCACTGCCTAAATCATCCAGCATCACATTCACGCCGCTGTGTCCGGCAAAGGCCATTTCGCATACCGTTACGAATAAACCACCATCCGAACGGTCATGATAGGCAAGAATCAAACCTTCTTCATTAAGATCCTGTATAGCTTTGAAGAATGCCTTGAAATTTTGCGGGTCATCGAGATCCGGCGGATGATGTCCGATTTGCTTATAGACCTGTGCCAATGCCGAACCGCCCAGCCGTTGATGTCCTTTGCCAAGATCGATCAGGATCAGATCGGTATCACCCTGATCTGTACGCAGTTGTGGTGTCAGGGTCTTGCATACGTCAATAACCGGAGCAAAGGCGCTGATAATCAAGGACAGCGGTGCCGCCAATTCACGCTGCTCTCCATCCTGCTCCCACACTGTTTTCATTGACAGGGAATCTTTACCCACCGGAATAGCAATGCCCAATGCCGGGCACAACTCTTCCGCAACCGCCTTGACGGTCGTAAACAACGCCGCATCCTCACCGTCATGACCCGCCGCAGCCATCCAATTCGCCGAGAACTTGACATCGCTCAATGCACCAATCCGGCTTGCTGCAATATTGGTCAACGCCTCACCGATAGCCATGCGTCCTGATGCCGCCGGATGAATAATGGCAATGGGCGTACGTTCACCCATGGCCATTGCCTCACCGGTAATCCCTGTATAATCGCCGACCGTGACGGCAACATCCGCCACCGGCGCCTGCCATGGACCCACCATTTGGTCACGCGCCACCAAACCGCCAACGCTACGATCGCCGATGGTAATCAGAAAGGTCTTATCGGCAACCGCAGGCAGATGCAAAATACGCATCGCAGCCTCACGCAGGTCCATCGCCCGGGTATCCAACTCATGTTTATGATACGGATGATGGGTGATATTGCGTAACATCTTCGGCGCCTTGCCGAATAACAACGGTATCGGCAGATCGATAGGCGCGTTATCAAAATAACCGTCACCGACGACTAACTGTTCATCTTCGATCGCCTCGCCCACGACCGCATAAGGACAGCGTTCACGTTCACATATCGCCTTGAATAAGGATAGTTGATCCAGTGCTATTGCCAACACAAAACGTTCCTGCGCCTCATTACACCATATCTGCATGGGTGACATGCCGGGATCATCATTCGGGATGGTGCGAAGCTCGATTTTTGCCCCGCGCTCACTGTCATGCACCAACTCCGGCAAGGCATTGGACAGACCGCCCGCACCCACATCATGAATAGCGATGATTGGATTACTGTCACCTAACTGCCAACAGCGGTCTATAACTTCCTGGCAACGCCGTTGTATCTCGGGGTTACCACGTTGCACCGAGGCGAAATCAAGTATCTCGGTACTTGTACCACTGGCCATGGAGGACGCCGCCCCGCCCCCCAAACCGATCAACATCGCCGGTCCTCCTAATACGACGAGCTGTGCAAGCGCAGGAATACTGCCTTTTTCTATATGGGCGGCACGGATTGTCCCGAGTCCGCCGGCAATCATAATGGGTTTATGATAACCACGCAGTTGATGACCGCCCGCACCCGGCAACAATTCTTCATAGGTACGGAAATAACCGCAAACATTCGGCCGCCCATATTCATTATTAAACGCAGCGGCGCCGATCGGTCCCTGCAGCATGATATCGAGGGCCGAAGCAATACGCCCCGGCTTGCCATGGTCTGTCTCCCACGGCTGGACGGCGTCCGGCAATCGCAGATTGGACACTGAAAACCCGGCTAACCCCGCCTTGGGTTTGGCTCCGCGCCCGGTAGCGGCCTCATCGCGGATCTCGCCTCCCGCACCCGTTGCGGCACCGGGAAACGGCGCTATCGCAGTAGGATGATTATGCGTCTCCACCTTGATATTGATATGCGCCTGTTCTGAAACGTGAATATATTCACGGCTGACCGGATCGGGAAAGAACCGGGCCGCTTCGTATCCTTGCAATACCGCGGCATTATCATGATAAGCCGACAGTATGCCTCGCGGTGAACATGCAAAGGTATGACGTATCATGTCAAACAGGCTTTTATCCTGCGGCACTCCGTCAACCACCCAGTTGGCATTAAAAATCTTATGCCTGCAATGTTCGGAATTCACTTGCGCAAACATCATCAATTCGACATCCGTCGGATTTCTTCCCAAGGTGCTGAAACTTTCTACCACATAATCAAATTCATCTGCGCTCAACGCGAGACCCAGTTCGCGATCGGCCAACTGCAAGGTGTCCTTGCCGCCGCCAATCACGTCGATGATTGTCATGGCAGCGGGCTCTTCCTGTAAAAAGAGTCCATCGGCTTCCTCCATGGCGAAGAACACGCTTTCCGTCATACGGTCATGAAGCATAGGTACCACCCTGCCGTATTCTTCTTCGGTCACCGTTTCGCCATCCGATTTCGATAAATAAAAGGCCGTCCCGCGTTCTATCCGTTGTATCGGTTGCAAACCACAACCATGAGCAATTTCGGTGGCCTTGCTCGACCAGGGTGAAATAGTCCCGCGTCTCGGCGTTACCAGGATTAATTGACCATCCGGATTGAAGCCCTGCGTGTCAGGCCCATAACTCAACAGCTTCTCCAGTAATTGTTGCTGCCCGGGCGTTAATGAAGACTCCACGTCGACGAAATGAATGTATTGTGCAGCGGCATTTACCAACGCCGGTATGCACTCGCGAAGTTCCGTAATCAGTTTGTGCTGACGAAAAGGAGATAATGCGGAGCCGCCGCGCAGTTGAAGCATGTGATACTTAGTTGGAATATTTTACATTGTCAGCCATGGGCAAAATTTTACAGGCCAACTTTCCTCATCCCTTTGATGTGCGCATTTGATACTACGCCGGAGATATACAATCACCATGCTAGCCAAGCTCCACGCCCAACCGTTGCGCAACTTCTTCATAGGCTTCTACCACACCGCCCATGCCTTGCCGGAAACGATCCTTGTCAAGTTTCTTACGTGTGGCCGCATCCCATAAACGGCAGCCATCCGGCGTAAACTCATCACCTAAAATCACCTTGCCATGATAACGTCCAAACTCCAGCTTGTAATCCACCAATAACAGGCCAGCGTCCAGAAACAACTGTTTAAGCACATCGTTTACCTTAAACGTCAGCCGTTTCATTTCAGCGATTTCCTCGTCACTCGCCCAACCGAAAGCACGTATATGGTATTCATTGACCATTGGATCGTGCAACGCATCATTCTTCAGAAAGAACTCGAAGGTCGGAGGACTCAATTCAACCCCTTCTTCAATACCCAGGCGCTTGCAAATACTCCCCGCGGTCATATTGCGTACTACACATTCGACCGGAATCATCGTAAGCCGTTTGACCAGGGTTTCATTATCCGTCAGCAAATGTTCATAATGCGTGGGAATCCCGGCATTTTCCAGCTGCTGCATCACGTAGGCATTGACCTTGTTGTTGACGGTACCCTTACGGGCAAGTTTCTCGACCTTCTCCCCGTCAAAGGCCGAAGTATCATCGCGAAACCTCAATATCAACTTATCAGGATCATCCGTCGTAAAAACTGACTTGGCCTTGCCTGAATAAAGCTCGGTATCGACTTGCATGGCTTATCCTCAACGATTGCGTATCATTTTGTATTATTTACCAGTGAAGCACTAAAAGCCCGTCATTCCGGCGGAGACCCGGAATCCAGTCTTTGTAGCTATGTATGTTACTGGATTCCCGCCTGCGCGGGAATGATTTAAGACGTACATCAGGCCTTCCCAAAAGATCAGGAACGGATAGGTACCGTCTATTTTAGACCATTCATACGATTTCACGCCAAGGCAGGCCAACATCCTGATCAGCAACGCCTATCCAATCAGGCGTACAATTCAATACCCTGCTTAAGGCCTGTTGCGCCAAATGGGGTGTGTTGTTTTTTTCACTTAAATGGGCTGCAACAATATGCTGGATCCCGGAACAATCCAGGCATGATAACAAATCCATGGACTGTTCGTTACTGAGATGACCATACCGTCCGCCAATACGTTCTTTCAACGGCTGTGGATAACTACTGTTTAACAACATCTCACTGTCATGATTGCATTCAAGCATCAAGGCATCGCATCCGGCCAGCGAGTCCACGATATGCCGGGTAGAACAACCGGTATCCGTCAATAGCCCAAAACGGGCATCCCCGTCTGTAAAGACATATTGACACGGTTCCCGGGCGTCATGCGGTACAGGATAGGGATTAACCTGAATATCCTTAATTACAAAGGATTCATGACAATTAAAAAGTTGCAATTCCGGAATACTGCTGACATCAATCCGTGACGCCGTACCCGGTGTCATCCACACCGGAACAGCGTATTTTTTTGCGAGTACCGAGATACCCCGGACATGATCGCCATGCTCGTGTGTAACCAGAATGGCGGTCAGATCCCGGGCGCACCTGTTAAGACGTTCCAATCGCTGCTGAACCTGGGCATACGAAAACCCGCAGTCAATCAGCAGGCAGGTATCATCTTTTTCTACAAGTGTGCCGTTTCCCTGGCTTCCACTACCGATAGATGCAAAGCGTAGTGTCATTTAACGATACATACGGAGCGTTATTCTTCCTCTGTCAACACCGGCGGTTCTTCAATTGACCGCGGGGCTGCGGTCCTCGATGTCTGCATATCATCGCCCGTTGCATCTTCCACTGCAACAGACACATCAGGTATCTTCATCCGTTCATTATATACGGGCACATCGAGATCAGGGGGCACCTCGAGAACTGGTAACATACGGCTGCTTTTGTATTCGGGTACTTTGGCCGTCGTGCTGCACGCGGACGTCAACAACGGCAGCACGAAAAGTATCCAATAAACTATACGGCGGGAATAATATTCCATTTCCAGTCCGTACTTTATAATACGCCGGCCTCTTTCAAGGCCTGTCTGATCGTTTCATGATATTTTTCCGACAACACTGTAAGGGGCAGGCGTATCCCTTTGGATATCAGGCCCATCTCGTATAATGCCCATTTCACGGGGATCGGGTTCGATTCCACGAACAGGTCTCTGTGCAGCGGCATCAACCGGTTATTAATCGCTTCGGCCTGTTGCCTGTCACCCCTCAGTGCGGCTTCACACATCCGTTGCATTTCCCGCGGGGCAACGTTTGCCGTCACTGAAATTACCCCTTTGCCGCCTTTTAACATAAATTCCATCGCCGTTGCATCATCACCGCTGTACAAATCCAGCCGGTCACCACAATAATCAAGGATTTCCTGTACGCGTTGCAAATTGCCTGTCGCCTCCTTGATTCCGATAATATTCGGAATATACGACAAACGTTCGACCGTTGCAGGCAACATATCACACGCCGTACGGCCGGGAACGTTATAAAGAATTTGCGGTATCGGCACGGCCTCGGCAATGGCCTTGTGATGCAGATAAAGCCCTTCCTGCGTTGGCTTATTATAATAAGGCGTAACAAGCAAGCAGGCGTCCGCGCCTGCCTCCATGGCACAGCGTGTCAGATCTATAGCCTCGCGTGTCGAGTTGGCGCCCGTCCCGGCAATGACCGGTATACGCCCGCCTGCCATCTCAACCACTCGACGGATAACCTCACAATGCTCTTGTTCATCGAGCGTCGCTGACTCCCCGGTTGTGCCGACCGCGACAATGGCGCGCGTGCCACTGGAGATATGAGATTCAACCAGTCGCAGCAGCGATTCATCATCAAGGACTCCATCTTCGAACATCGGCGTTACCAGCGCCACCATACTGCCATGAAACATTACCAGGCCCCGTCCTGCAAAAGCCCCATAGTACTTGTCAAACAGCTTGATGACAAGAATCAGTCAAATGAAAACACAATTGTATTCAGCAGATGGCATGCCTAAGGCGGGCTATCTGGTAATCCCGGAAATAAGCTGTTCCTAGACGGCTGAAAATTACGTATTATTAGGGAAACTCTGCAGAGGCGAAAAGAAAAAACGCAGTTTTTGCTTTTCTACATTCTTCTATCTCTTGGGTAATTGAAAAAATGGCGCTACATCCCTGTATCCTGTGTCGCAGGAACCTCTGAATAAATCAGAGGTTGCATAGTTCAATTTTTAAACGGTAACCATAAACGGCGCGTGAACGATTATCTGGTAATTTCAGCTCTTGGCGAAGATCGCCCTGGCATTGTTGACCATCTGTCAAAGGACATTTTTAATACCGGCTGCAACATCGTTGATAGCAGGATGACCGTCCTCGGTGGAGATTTTGCGATCATTCTGCTGGTCTCGGGTCATTCAAAGGATGTTGTTCAACTTGAAAAGACCTTACCCGATCTGCAAGACAAGCTTGCGCTTACAATAACGGTCAAACGTACCGGTGCACGAACCCCGCGAACCAACATGGTGTCGTACACGGTACAGGCCGTTTCAATCGATCACCCGGGGATCGTGTATCAGCTGGCCAATTTCTTCTCCAGCCGGAATATTAATATCGAGAACCTTAATACGACCAGTTACGCCGCTGCTCATACCGGCACGCCGATGTTCTCGATCGAGATGATGGTTAATATTCCCGCTGATATCAAGATTTCCAGACTGCGCGAGGATTTAACGGCATTCTGCGATGACCTGAATATCGATGTACTGATGGAGCCGGGAAAGTAACAACATGATTACATATGCAATGAAGGAGTGATTATGATGAAAGTTTCCGTCGGAAAGGCCGTGCCTGATTTTGAATTGCCCGCAACGGGGGACAAAACAATCAAACTATCCGGCCTTAAAGGTAAAAACCTCGTGTTGTATTTTTATCCCAAGGACAATACCCCAGGCTGCACCAGGGAAGGCCAGGATTTTCGCGATAATGCCGCTAAATTCAACAGCCGGAATACGGTGGTATTCGGTGTATCGCGCGACTCTATAAAATCCCATGAGAACTTTAAAGAGCAACAATGTTTTCCATTCGACCTGCTGTCGGACAAAGACGAAAAGCTCTGCAAGTTATTTGACGTGATCAAGCAGAAAAATATGTATGGCAAGCGGGTAATGGGCGTCGAGCGAAGTACCTTTATAATCGACGCCAAGGGTATCCTGCAAAAGGAATGGCGCGGTGTCAAGGTGGACGGGCATGTGGCCGAGGTACTCGATGCCATCAAGACATTGCAATAATTTGAGAAATAAACAACGTTCAACATACTCTTTCGTTAACCGCTCACACAGGATCATTCGATGACAAAAAAACGTGCGGGCAATAATCGTCTGTTGGTATTGGATACCAATGTACTGATGCATGATCCTTCATGCATATTCCGTTATCATGAAAATGATCTCTATATACCGATGATCGTCTTGGAAGAGCTCGATAACAATAAAAGAGGCGTTTCCGAAGCGGCAAGGAGCGCGCGGCAGGTCAGCCGTTTTATCGAGAAGCTGATGGATGGTGCCACCAAGCAGGACATTGAAAATGGCCTTGCGTTGCCTATGCCCGAAAAATCCGCTGTTACTGCAGGACGCCTATATCTTCAGACACGCTCGCTCTCTTTTGAACTGCCCAAAAACCTCCCCGGCAATAAACCGGACAATGAGATACTCTCGACGGTTCTTGCCCTGCAAAAAGAATCCAAGAACCTTGTCGTCATCCTGGTCTCGAAGGACATAAATCTGCGTATCAAGGCCGCGGCATTGGGCATTCACGCCGAAGACTACCATGACGATCAGGTGCTCGATGATTTGAGCCTGCTGTATACCGGCCAATCAAAATTAACCCCTGATTTTTGGGACCGGCATGATAAGGAATTAACGTCATGGAAAGAAGGGCACAAAACCTATTACAGCATCGGTGGCCCGGATATCAAAACCTGGTTTCCGAACCGGCTCATACATGATGGCAACTCCAATGGCTTTGAAGCCATCGTGAGGCGCATCGAGGGCAATAAGGCCATCGTAGAATTATGCGCCAATTACATTGCGAAAAATCACCCCATTTGGGGTATCAATGCACGCAATCGCGAACAGAATTTTGCCTTGAATCTGTTGATGGATCCGGATATTGACCTTGTGACCATTCTTGGTAATGCGGGCACCGGCAAGACTTTGTTAACACTTGCCGCCGGGCTGGTACAGGTGCTGGACGAACGCCGCTATCAGGAAATCATTATGACACGGGTGACGGTGCCTATGGGCGAAGATATCGGTTTTCTGCCCGGCACCGAAGAAGAAAAGATGGCGCCCTGGATGGGTGCCTTGATGGATAATCTTGAAGTGCTGTCGCAGGTGGAAGGCGATGTTTGGGGCCGTGCGGCCACTAACGACTTATTGAGAAACCGCATCAGAATACGTTCATTGAATTTTATGCGCGGCAGAACCTTTTTAAACAGATATATCATTATAGACGAAGCACAAAACCTGACATCCAAACAGATGAAATCATTGATCACCCGCGCCGGACCCGGCACCAAGGTCGTTTGTCTCGGCAATGTCTCGCAGATTGACACCCCTTATCTTTCCGAAACAACCTCCGGCATTACCTATGTCGTGGACCGTTTCAAGGAATGGCAGCATAGCGGACACATCACGCTCATCAGCGGCGAACGCTCTCGGCTTGCCGATTATGCCTCGGAGATTTTATGATCATGCTCAGCCAGAATCATAAAGGGTAAGTCATAATATTAGGGAAACTCTGAATAATTCATCCCTGACATCATTCAGCGGCGAAAAGCAAAAAACGTGGTTTTTGCGTTGCTACATTTCTCGATCTCTTGCGAGATCGAAAAATGGCGATAGAACCTTGCGCTTGCGCTCTTCCCTGTATCGCAGGAACCGCCGGATAAATCAGAAGTTCCTTAGGTCTTTGAGGATCCTTCGGTTGTCTCGGAACGCGGCCAGGCATGCACAACAGCCTTCACCAGCGTTGCAAGCGGTATTGCAAAAAAGACCCCCCAGAATCCCCACATACCACCAAACACCAGAACGGCGACAATAATAGCGATGGGGTGTAAGTTCACGGCCTCTGAAAACAACCAGGGGACTAACACATTGCCATCCAGGGCCTGAATAACACCGTAGGCCACCATGATATAGGCCAGCTCAGAACTCCACCCCCATTGAAAATATCCAATCAAGGCCACAGGCAAGGTCACCACTACGGCACCTATATAAGGAATGATCACGGATAATCCAACCAGCGCGCCCAGTAATACTGAAAAATTTATGCCCATGATGGCAAACACAATATAGGTCACAATACCGACAATCAGAATTTCGACAAACTTGCCACGCACGTAATTGCCGATCTGCTGGTTCATCTCCACCCATACCCGGGTAATCAAGGCCCGTTCCCGCGGCAACGAAGTATTCAACCAGCCCAGCAGCTTCGACTTGTCCTTAAGAAAAAAGAACACCAATACCGGAACCAGAATCAAATACACCAGCAAGGTAAACAATCCGGTTATCGATGCGAGCGATAACGATAAAACATTCTGACCCAGGGTCTTTACAGCCGCCGTGATCGTTGCCATCAATTCCTCGACCTGCGCCGGGGTAATGAAATTGGGATATAACTCCGGCAGGCGCAACAATGATTCCTTGCCGGTGGCAATCATCTTCGGTAATTCACTTACAAGCTGTGAAACCTGGCCGCTTAATAGTGGAAACAGCCCCAGTAATAAAAAAATCAAAAATGCCATGAAGGGCAGAAACACGATGAGTACGGCGGGCAATCGTGAAACATTATGATGCTCCAGCCAACTTACAAGACCTTCCAGCATATAGGCGATAATAACCGCCGCCAGAACAGGCGCAAGCATATTGCCCATGAAAACGACGATCGCAAAACCCAGGATAAGGAGAATAGCGAGGATAACGCCTTCCGGATCGGAGAAATATTTTTTAAACCAGCGGGAAATTACGTGATTCATATTGTGTATTATTGATCATTATATTCATCACTGTCATCGGATATGTCAGAATTTTTTATTTGTCAGCGATCACCTTAACCCAATTGCACTTTATTACCGGCATTTATCTTCAACAATGTGTCCGCACGGCCTTGATTGACCGCAACTTCAACCAGGCCATTGGCATTCCGGTACCAGAATGCTTTTCCTGCGGCCATATCCGAAAATGTCCGGGCATACGATAAGGTATGGTTATTGACACGAAGACGGCATTCTTTACTTATTGACGATGCCCGAATACCGGTCATCGCATTACCAAAGTGATCGATATAAATGATCGCAGCATATTCATCAGGCCAACTACAATCGACACGTTCCCTGACGTTCTGCAACTCGCCCGGCGGTGATTCACCAAGCGCAAGCCGTGCCGCAACCGGTGCAAACAGGTCACGGCCATGGAATGTAGACGTCATTTTTTCAGGCCGCCACGTGATATTCCACCACTGCACCGCTTTGCCGCGCCTCACGATCACATTAAACAACCCATTATCCGGCCCTACGAACCATTGACCATCAACCTGCACAACCACCGGCTTGCGGTCACTGCCGACACCGGGATCGACTATACACACAAAAACCGTATCCGCTGGAAAATCCTGAATATAGGCCGCCAGCAAGTAGGCCGAGGCCCTGGGATCATGCACGGGTGCATTTGAAAACAGATCGATGACAGGATTATTTGGTGCCCGCTGTATCAGCACCGACTTCATCTGTCCAGTATACGGACCTTCCATACCGAAATCAGTGAACAACACAATCATCGAATTAGTTTTCGCCATAGAATAATGTTATACACCGCCATTTAGTGATGTCATTTATTACTTTGCAACAAAGACTTCATCATTTTGTCTTAATTTCTTCATAAATCAAAAGTATGCTGATTTCCAGGCAAAAAATACGGAAGGAATACACATGAAATATTTTATCAAGATGTGGCCGGATAAAACTGCAACACTGGTAACCAATCATGGCAAAACACTGATGGTCTTTGAAAGCATAGAAGAGGCCCAACGCACGCTGAGGAATATTACGGCCAAACAGACCCCTTATAACGTCAACCTGACGCCTATCACTCAACATCCCTCTCAATCGGCTGCCTGATCCTATTGAAGGGTGAAGTTCGTGATGAAACCGTTGCAGACGCGGCAACCAGTATCATGAGACAAAAATGACGCCAAAGGTGTCGCAATTTTTAAGGAAACTCTGAATAAATCATCATAGAACCTATCTCAAACACGCGAGCGCAGGCGAGACAAGGCAATAATGAACGAGAAAGCGGAGTTCACACGCCGGTGTGCCGCTTCGCGACCCCGCATTTTGAGTTCATCATTAACGCCGTATCGGCAAGCGTGGCAATTTGAGATAGGTTCTAATAAAAAACCGGGCTCTGCCCGGTTTTTTATGCTTCATTCAGCGTTTGCCGCTGCTCTCTCCTGAACCTCCGGCATAGGCCGGTCTACCAATTCAACGATGGCCATAGGCGCGCTGTCTCCGGGCCGGAAGCCACACTTTAATATACGCAAATAACCCCCGGGCCGCTCCTTATAGCGCGGGCCGAGTTCATCAAACAGTTTAGTCACCACTTCACGGTCACGAATGCGCGCAAAGGCAAGACGGCGTTTGGCGACGTCATCCGTCTTGGCCAGAGTAATGAGTGGTTCCACGACGCGGCGCAGCTCCTTTGCCTTGGGCAGCGTGGTCCGGATAAATTCGTGACGCATCAGCGATGCCGTCATATTTTTAAACATCGCACGGCGATGACTGCTGGTGACGTTTAATTTTCTTCCACTGTTACGATGACGCATTGTTCAATCTCTTATTGGGCCTTGACTGCCTGATGACTTGTCGCCTTATACCGGTACCTGTTCTTTTTCAGGATTCGCCAACCTCGGTTCCAGCCCCGGTGGCGGCCAGTTTTCGAGACGCATCCCCAGGGACAACCCATGTGTCGCCAGGACATCTTTGATCTCGGTCAATGATTTTTTACCCAAATTCGGTGTTTTTAATAATTCAACTTCAGTACGCTGAATCAGGTCACCTATGTAATGGATATTCTCGGCCTTAAGACAATTTGCCGAACGCACTGTCAGCTCCAGATCATCGACGGGACGTAACAATATCGGGTCGATTTCCGCATCCTGTGGCACAGGTTCTTCTTCAACTGTCGATTCAAGATCAACAAAAATTGACAATTGATCTTTCAGTATAGTCGCTGCACGGCGTATGGCCTCTTCAGGATCTATACTGCCATTAGTTTCGAGCTCGATTATCAGTTTATCCAGGTCAGTACGTTGTTCGACACGGGCGCTATCGACAACATAGGCGACGCGATTGACCGGGCTGAATGATGCATCAAGCAATAACTTTCCGATAGGCCGGCTGCTTTCATCAGTCCCTATACGAATGCTGGCCGGCTGATAACCCCGCCCTCTTTCCACTTTGAGGGTCATGCTCAGTTCGCCTGCTTCAGTCAAATTTGCAATTACATGCTCGGGATTGATAATTTCAATATCGTGGCTCAACTCGATATCCTTGGCGAGCAGTTGGCCGGGGCCTTTTTTCTTTAATGTCAGTGTTGCCTCATTACGGCCGTGCATGCGGATGGCCAGACCCTTCAAATTAAGCAGGATATCAATCACATCCTCCTGCACGCCTTCAACGGTGGTGTATTCATGCAATACATTGTCGATTTCAACCTCGGTTACGGCACATCCCGGTATCGACGATAGTAATATGCGTCTCAATGCATTACCCAAGGTATGCCCAAAACCGCGCTCCAGCGGCTCCAAGGTTATTTTTGCGCGCAGATCGTTGATGATCTGGACATCGACCAATCGTGGTTTTAAAAAGTCAGTTGCTGAACCCTGCATGGAAAGTCCTCTCTTATGGACATTAAATTAAAGCGAAATTAACAAACCAATTACTTCGAATACAACTCAACTATCAGATGTTCGTTGATCTCGGCCGGTAAATCACTGCGTTCCGGTTGTGCCTTGAATACACCCTGCATTTTACTGACATCAACCTCTATCCAATCCGGAAGGCCTTGTTGTTGTGAAAAATCAAGCGCCCCTTGAATACGCAGTTGTTTCTTCGCCTTCTGGTCAACGGCAATGACGTCGTCAGGGCTTACCGAGTAGCTCGGGATATTAACCTTCTCACCATTGACCGTAATGGCGTTATGACGAACTAATTGCCTTGCTTCGCTGCGCGAAGCACCAAGCCCCATCCGGTAAACAACATTGTCGAGACGGCTCTCAAGAATTTGCAGCAGCCTCTCGCCGGTGGATCCTTTACGGCGGGCGGCCTCGGTATAATAGCGATGAAACTGTCTCTCAAGAACACCGTAGATCCAGCGCACCTTCTGTTTTTCACGCAGCTGTGTCGCATAGTCTGTAACGCGGGTGCGCCGCTTGCCATGTTGTCCGGGCGGGAAACCGCGTTTTTCTATCGCACATTTTGCGGTAAAACATTTTTCGCCTTTGAGAAAAAGCTTCTCGCCCTGACGGCGGCACTGACGACACTTTGCTCCAGAATATTTAGCCACTCCAGCCTCTTAAAAATTAGTTATACACGCCGCTTTTTCGGAGGACGGCAGCCATTATGTGGAATGGGTGTGACATCCGAAATAGTACTGATCTTGAATCCTGCCGCATTTAATGCCCGCACCGCCGAATCGCGACCAGGCCCCGGGCCTTTGACCAGCACATCAACATTCTTTAATCCATACTCCTTTGCAGTCGTACTCGCCTTTTCGGCGGCTACCTGCGCAGCAAAGGGTGTGCTTTTACGGGAACCGCGAAAACCTGAACCACCCGCCGATGCCCACGCCAGGGTATTTCCCTGACGATCCGTAATAGTGATGATGGTATTGTTAAATGAGGCATGTATATGCGCCACTCCGTCTGCAACATTCTTTTTTACACGCTTACGCGCCCGTACGTTCGCTTTTGCCATATATTATTTCTATACCTTACAGCTATTTAAACCTATCTCTTGATTGCCTTGCGTGGCCCTTTACGCGTGCGTGCATTTGTCTTTGTACGCTGTCCATGGACCGGCAGACCGCGGCGATGTCTTATGCCCCGGTAGGTTCCCAGATCCATCAACCGCTTGATGTTCATCGTGACATCACGGCGCAGATCCCCTTCCACCTTGTATTTGCCAACCTCGCTGCGCAACGCCTCCAGTTGCGCCTCAGTCAATTCTTTGACCTTCGATGTCGGCGTTACCTTGCAGGCCGCGCATATTTTATGTGCACGTGAGACGCCAATACCATATATCGCAGTCAATGCGATTACGGCATGCTTTTGTACCGGGATATTTATTCCAGCAATTCGGGCCAAGCGATACTCCTAGATAACTTTACTGTACGGCTGCGAAAACGGGTAATTGTATGCCTTAAACATATAGAAATCAACAATCAACGTAACAAACAGGCGATTTAAAACCGGCCTTCCATCATCAACCCTGGCGTTGCTTATGACGTGCATCTTTGCAGATAACACGCACCACACCGTTACGGCGGATAATCTTGCAGTTTCGGCAGAGCTTTTTAACTGATGTACGTACTTTCATTAAGCCTCTCCAGGGATAAATAATGTGCTTGATATTGACTAAATCTTGCTGAATTTTTCATCTGCCGCCTTTTAAATTGGCCTTTTTAAGCAGGCTGTCATATTGATGTGACATCAGATGCGCCTGAATCTGGGCCATAAAATCCATCACGACCACGACAATAATCAATAATGACGTGCCACCAAAATAAAAAGGCACATTCCAGTAAAGGATCATAAATTCAGGCAACAGGCACACCGCGGTAATATACAATGCACCAACCATCGTCAACCTCGTCATGACCGAATCAATATAGCGTGCAGTCTGCTCACCGGGCCGGATACCAGGTATAAATGCCCCGGATTTCTTCAAATTCTCTGCAGTATCCTTTGGATTAAATTGCAGGGCCGTATAAAAAAAACAGAAAAATATAATCGCGGCAGCAAATATGATGATATAAATAGGTTGTCCGGGTGATAGTGTATTAGAGATAGTACTTAACCATTCCATCCCTTCCGTACTGCCAAACCAGCTCCCGATCGTCGCCGGAAACATGATAATGGCCGACGCAAAGATCGGCGGTATTACCCCAGCCATATTAACCTTTAACGGCAGGTGACTGGTTTGCCCTGCATAGACCTTACGGCCCTGTTGACGCTTGGCATAGTTGACGGTTATACGCCGCTGGCCTCGTTCAATAAATACCACAAAGGCCGTTACAACCAAGGCGAGCACCAAAATAAAAATAACCATCAGGGCGTGTAGCTCACCGGTGCGTGCCAACTCAAGCGTCCCCCCTATAGCCGAAGGTAACCCGGCCACAATCCCTGCAAATATGATAAGCGATATACCATTGCCAACACCGCGTTCGGTGACCTGCTCACCCAGCCACACCAGGAACATCGTACCGGCCACTAATGACAGCACTGCCGTAATGCGAAACGACCAACCGGGATCCATGACCAATGGGGCATTACCAATTTTCTGGCTTTCCAATGCGATTGCAATACCTAATGACTGGAAGGTAGCGAGCGCAACGGTCAGATAACGGGTATACTCGGTAAGTTTACGGCGGCCTGACTCACCCTCTTTTTTCAGTTGCTCAAGCTTTGGATAAACCGCCGAAAGCAACTGGATGATAATCGACGCCGATATATATGGCATGACACTCAATGCAAAAAGCGAGAGCCTGCCTAATGCGCCACCTGAAAACATATTGAACATTTCCATGATGGTGCCGCGCGTCTGTTCAAACAAGGCAGTCAGCACCTCAGGGTCTATCCCAGGCACCGGAATAAAAGTCCCGACGCGAAATACCAGCAATGCGCCTAAGACAAATAAAAGCCGTCGTCTGAGCTCAGTCAGACGCCCGAGACCACCAATCCCACCTGCCAGCGATGATTTCGACGCAACCACTTATTCCTCGATCTTGCCGCCGGCGGCTTCAATGGCTGCACGTGCGCCTTTGGTAACACCAATACCGCGCAACGTTATGGGCGTTTGAATTTCGCCTGACAAGATAACCTTGGCGCGCAATATATTGCGCGCTACGATATTCGCCGCCTTGAGCGCGGCAAGATCAATAACATCGCCGCCCACTTTCGCCAGTTCATGCAACCGTACTTCGGCGCTGGTGCGCGCACTCCTCGAGGTAAAACCGACCTTGGGCAGGCGCCGTTGCAGCGGCATCTGACCACCTTCGAATCCGACTTTGTGGAATCCGCCGGCACGGGCATGTTGCCCTTTATGCCCACGCCCACAGGTCTTGCCGAGTCCCGACCCAATCCCACGGCCAACACGTTTACGAGGCTGCTTGGCTCCATCACCTGGTTTAAGGGTATTCAGACGCATTTATTGTTCCTCGACTTTTAACATGTATGAGGTCTTGTTGATCATCCCGCGGTTAGCCGGCGTATCCTCGATCTCGACAGTTTGATGCATACGGCGTAATCCAAGGCCCGCAATACAGGCCTTGTGCTTCGGAAGCCGGCCATGAATACTGCGCATCAATGTCACTTTGAGTGTTTTCTTTGTTGCCATGTTACTAACTAACCCAGAATGTCCTTGACCTGTTTGCCGCGTTTTGCCGCAACGGAT